>WNGK01001841.1_pt1 | contig 34515 bp, 37 predicted proteins | sample 5400601 | NCBI WGS metagenome assembly WNGK01 (sample SAMN13153376, study PRJNA577476) | soil metagenome | isolation source: 60 cm soil or saprolite under Garry oak tree replicate 1 | place: USA:California | collected 2016-06-15 | reverse complement strand
TTCTGGTTAATAATCATGACCGTATCAGGATTGGTCGCCACGTGCATGTTCTGTCCTTCCTGCACACGCGGTGTCCCCGTCAATTCAACATCCCCGGTGGCAGCCGTGTAGATCGCTTTATCGGCTCGACCGATCGCCCGGGTCGGCGGCCCGCCGCTGGGGTCCGGCCGGTCGCGGACCAGGCCAACGTTTCCTTCCGCAATCGCCCTTTCAAGGCCCTGATTTTCTCCTTTCGAAATGAACACCGTCAATTTGTCGGATTGAAGATTAAATCGCGGATCGGTCACTTTCACACGGCCGCTAAAGATGCCCATACTTTTGTTCGAATCAAAATATGCTTCATCGGCATAAATTTCCGTCGTCGTCGGTTCATTGGACTGGAGCGCGTTGCCCCCGCCAAATAACTTATTCGTCGACGATTTCTCTTCCTTTTTCGTCGCTGGTTTCTCCTGTTTCTTTGGTGGCGCAGAGGCGGATCCCGCCGGCACAGCCGCAATCTGCCCAAACAGTTGCGCTGCCGCCACGCTGGCCATTAGCAGAATCAACGTCGCCGGTCTTTTCATTGGCTCGTTTTTCCCGCGAGTTGCGATTGGCCAGTGATCACCATTTTCACATTGCCGATTAATCGTCCCGTCTTTGTGTTCGTATCGAACTCGACCGAATCGCCAGCGATGTTGAAATCTGCGCGTTGGATCGTTGTGCGTTCTTGCGAAGTTAAAATGCGTGTCTTCAAATCGAGGACTGAGGTCTGCATGTCAATCTTCAGATCGGTGCGATTCTCTGGAGTATAAGTCGTGATTTTAAGCTGCTGAAAACCGACGTGCTCTTCGTCAATTCGGTGTGCCGTCCCTGCTTCAAATCTTCCGCGGAGATGACCTTCACCATCGAAATCCGGTAAGACAAGGCCTTTGGCTTCATGGCCGATGGGCAGCGGAATATTTGTCAGGCTTTGCTCGCTCGGCGAAGTGGTCGATCTCGCCGTAACGGGGCTTTGTTTCTTCTTATGGCCTTTTGATTGGGCAAAGATCTGAGACGCCGATATCAAAATCGACAACAAAATCGACAACAGCCAACCGAACCGGCCCCAATTTGCGAAGTGGCCGCTACGAAACAGCAGCATGAATAGCCTTTAACATGCGCAAGTGCTTCGGCAAATCCTTTAGCGGAATCTGACTCGGCCCATCCGACAAAGCACGCCCCGGATCTTCGTGCACCTCCATAAACATTCCGTCGCACCCCGCGGCCATAGCGGCCCGCGCTAGTACCGGCGCGAGAACACCATCACCTGAAGTCGCGTCCCCTCCTCCACCCGGCCGTTGTACGGAATGCGTCGCATCGAAGATCACGCGATATCCGGCCTCGCGAATCCAATAAAGTGAACGCATATCGGCAACGAGATTGTTGTAACCGAACGTCGTGCCACGCTCAGTAAAACAGAATTTTTCACTACCGAACGTCACGAGTTTTTCGGCAATGTTTCGCACATCCAATGGCGCGAGGAATTGACCCTTTTTAACATTCATGGCGCGACCCGTTTCCGCGGCCGCGCGCAGTAAATCGGTTTGGCGACAGAGAAACGCCGGGATTTGTAACATGTCGATCTTTTCCCCAGCAATCTCGGCTTCCCCTGGCGAGTGAACATCCGTTGTGACCGGAACTTCTAACTCGTGGCCAATCGCCGAAAGAATCTCGCAACCTTCGTGCACCCCAATTCCACGAAACGAGCGGACCGAAGTTCGATTCGCTTTGTCATACGACGATTTGAAAACAAGATCGACATCTTCCGCCACGCAAATTTCTGCGATTTTTTTTGCCATCCGCCAAACGAACTTCTCTGATTCAATCACGCACGGCCCGAGAATAAACGCCGGACGTTTTCCACCAATGGTGACTTTTCCGAGACGCAAAGGCTTCGCTTTCATCAACGAAATTGCATTCTGTCGATTCGGGCGATTGAGGTCAATCGCCTCTCCCTAGTTGGGCGTCAGGCAGGGGCGGTTCACTGAACCGCCCGCGCCGAATAAAATCGACAACGGCAAAAGGAGCATACAGGCCGAGAAAAAAGAGCAATGCGACCCCGTGCATCTCCAGCAGATAAAGCGGGCGCAAATCGGAGAGAAAACTCAAAATAGAAAACGCTTCCGGCTTGTGTAGAAGGAATCCGTAATTAAAACCGGTCAGCTCATCCGCGACTAGGGTGATGATAAAATAAATCTCCGACCAGATAAATGTGCGCACGATGGACATTGGATACGGCCGGTATTTGCGCGTCAACATTAAGAAAACCACGCCGATGATGATGCCACTGTGAGAAGTAAAAAAGCTGATGAATCGCCAATCTGGAAACCCAAAACGCAAGTTGGGAGTGAGCACTGCTTGGAGCGTGCCACCGATTCCCCAGAAATACGCCACCTCAAACCAGCGCTGATTTCCGGTCCACATCGCCACAATGACGACAACGATTCCCCAGTCACAGAGCTGCAACGGCAACATTTGCTGCCACGTCAAATTGCCATGACTGCGCACAAAAACTAAATAGGCGATGTAGTTCACAACGAGGACTGCCGAAAGCAGAGCGACGATTGTGCGTTCGACGCGTGTCGATTTTGTGCGGTGCACGACTGCGGCAAGCGCGAACGGCAACGTAATAGTAAGAACAATAACCGTGAGATGTGGCCAGCCGTACGGCTGGAAGACTCGCTCGGGAATCATTTGTGCCAGCACATGAATAACCGAAAAGATCGGCAACTGGGATTAGCGAATCACCCAAAGATTGCAAGGAATCACATCGATGATCCACGCGATGTTATTAGGCAATTGGCCGCTGGCTCCCTCATTTGTCCGCACGGGCACGACAAGCAAATCCGCCTCGACTGATTGAACGAAATCCGAGGCAGCCAACCCGGTGTTGCCACGGATGCAACGCGCTTCGATCGGGACCTCGGTCGCTCCCGCGGATAAGACGAATATTTCCAACGCGTCTTCTTCGTATTCATTCGCTTTTTCTTTTCCGCGATTGCCGGCATCCGCCAGACGCGAGGCGCGCGCCTGATCAAACGTCGTGATAATGCGAATGACATAAAGCCGCTCGCACGCTTCGGCCAACGCGAGCGCCAGAGTTGTTTTCAAAGCCTGCAATCCGTGCTCGGAGTAGTCGGCAACAAAAACGATTCGGCGCAATGATTTCGGTTTTATTTCCGGTCTGGTGAAGAGCATGACCGAACACGCAGCCTCTCGGACAAGACGACGCGCGATATTGCCAAGAAACGGGTGCAGCACGACCTCTTTTTCGAGCGCGCCGGCAACTATCATGTCGATGTTGTTGTCGGCAATTACGCGCAGAATCGCTTCGGCTGGGTCGCCCTGCTCGTAGTGAATGATTGAATCGCTCGGAAGGTGTAATTGCGCGAGCACGTCACTGAATTTCTTCGTAGTTTCCTCGTTGCGTTCGCCTACATAAATCACACGAAGATCGGATGAAAATCTGTCTCGGATTCGCTTCGCTTCCGAGAGCACTTGTTTAAACCGCGGAGAGAACGTGCTGGCTACGGCGATCGCTTTGTATGGTGCGGAATCGATCATCGGGCGGAGATCAATCTTCGGCTGCACAGAGATTTCAGCAACTGTCGGTAGAGACTAACAGCCGCCGCCTCGGCGAGCGCCTCTCTACCATTGTGTGGCGCGATGCTTGCTTCTTTCCAATTTCCATTTCCTCTGCGAATTTCCGCACATGCGCAGAGCTATTTATCCGGGCAGTTTCGATCCGGTAACCGACGGTCACCTCGATGTGATTGAGCGGGCCCGAAAACTATTCGATGAAGTCATTGTCGCCGTAGCCCATAACGACGAGAAACAGCCGTTTTTCTCACTAGAGGAACGTCTCGATTTGCTCCGAGAAACCGCCGGAAAGATCGACAGTGTGCGAATCGCCCAGTTCAAGGGATTGCTGGTCGACTTTGCCAGGGCGGAGAAAGCGGGCGCGGTCATTCGCGGTTTGCGAGCCGTGTCCGATTTTGAATTCGAATTTCAAATGGCGCTGATGAACCGAAAACTCGATGCCGCTGTGGAAACGATTTTCCTCATGCCGAAGGAGGAGTACACTTACCTCAGCTCCCGAATCGTGAAAGAAATCGCGAGTCTCGGGGGCGATGTTTCCAGCTTTGTCCCTGCTTGCGTCGCCAAGGCGCTGAACAGGAAATTTACTCGATGAAAGCACATCTTAAACAAATCCCGGCCGAGGGGCTGCATCTTGAAGGCGAAGAAGCATGCTCGATTCCGCAGCTGGAAGCAGAAGGAATTCGATGCGCTGGCCTGCTTCACTACAACATCGACATCGGCGTCTCGTCCGGAGCGCTCTGGGCGAACGGATCGCTTTCGCAGCCAGTGGAACTACGTTGTGTGTCTTGTCTGGAAAAATTTGTTCACCAGATTGAAGTCCCGGCATTTGCAGTGCATACGGAGCTGCGAGGGCCCGAGGCTGTCGATCTTACGCCATTCATACGGGAAGATCTTTTGCTGAATCTGCCCGCGCACCCGCATTGCGATCGCGACGGCGGTCGCATCTGTAAAGCGAAACACATCGAGATGGCGGAGCAAGATACGAAAGGCAAATCAAACTGGAGCGAGCTGGACAAGCTAAAGCTGAAACGAAAATAGGTTTAGAGTTGTCTTCTTTCTGTTTCCTGCTTCGTTCTCGGCTCGTCAAATATGGGAGTCCCAAAACGCAAAACGTCGAAAATGCGATCCCGCACGCGCAAAGCGGCGAACCGCTGGCATGCTCGGCTGCTAAATAAATGCCCGCAATGCGGCAGCGCAGTCGTAGGGCATACCGTCTGTCCGTCATGCGGTTATTACCGTGGGCGACAAGTGTTGACACTCGAAGGGAAATAGCTTTAAGCGGCGGCTATGTGAGCTGCGGCCGTAAAGCAATAGGCGCTTGGCACAAGGGTCCCCATTTTCGCTTTGCAATCAGAGGCTTTAGTTCGCAAAGTTTCCCACCAATGAAGATCGCCCTGGATGCGATGGGCGGCGATTTCGGCCCGCCTAACCTCGTAGCTGGCGCCGTGATGGCGCTACGGGACTATCATCAGATCAACAAGCTTTATCTCGTCGGCGACTCTTCCAAAATCGAAAGCGAGTTGAGGAAACATCGCTGCAACGATTCACGGATCGAAATCGTGCACTCTAGCCAGGTGGTGGAGATGAGCGATCGCGCCTGGTCAGCCGTGCGCCGGAAAAAAGATTCATCCGTGAGTCGTGCAGTCGATCTTGTGAAACGCGGCCAGGCGGATGCGATCGTGAGCGCGGGTCACACCGGTGCAGCTGTCACCGCGAGCATGATCAAGCTTCGGACTTTACCGGGCATCGACCGTCCCGGAATCGCGGCGGTGCTTCCAACAGAAACGAATGTTTTTGTCTTGGTCGATGCAGGCGCAAACATCGACGCACGGCCCGAACACCTTCTTCAGTACGCGTTCATGGGCTCCGTTTATTCGCGCCACGTTCTCGGCTATAAGAATCCGACGGTCGGTCTGGTATCGCTCGGGGAAGAAGACGTGAAAGGCACCGAGAAGACCAAGGAAGTCTTCAAAATGCTGAAGAAGAGTTCGCTCAACTTTGTCGGCAATATTGAGGGCCGACATCTGTTCGAGGATCCTGTCGAGGTTGTGGTGTGCGACGGTTTTGTCGGGAACGTGATTTTGAAGACGTGCGAGTCAATCGCGGTGGCGATTTTCCAGTGGCTTAAACACGAACTCAACCGCACACCGATGCGAAAGGCCGGCGCGTTTCTGGCAAAGGATGCGTTTCTAACGATCAAGGACAAAACGAATTACGAGGAGTACGGGGGCAGCCCGCTTCTCGGCGTCAATGGCATTTGCATCATCGCGCACGGCGCTAGCACGGCGCCCGCCATCAAGAGCGCACTCCGGGTTGCGGCCGAGTCGATTGAACAGCAGGTAAACCCGCATATCGTCGAGGAGATTCGCCGTTACAATGAAACGACAGCCTCACTCGAGCTCACGCTCCGCTAAACTGCGGCGCACCGTCTCGATCATCGGCACTGGAAGTTACGTGCCGAAAAAAGTTCTGACCAACGAAGATCTGTCGCGCATGGTCGATACCAGCGACGAATGGATCACGACTCGCACCGGGATCAAGGAACGTCGCATCGCCGCGAAAGACGAACAGACGAGCGACATGGCCGCGAAAGCGGCGCTGAAGGCGATCGAACAGGCGAAAATTTCGCCCACCGAAATCGATCTTATTCTCGTCGCCACGGCCACTCCCGACATGCTCTTTCCCGCGACAGCCTGTTTCGTTCAGAAAAAAATCGGGGCCACCAAGGCCGCTTGTCTTGATATTTCCGCGGCCTGCGCCGGCTTTCTTTTCGGCCTTGAGATCGCACAGCAGTTCATCACATCGCACACGCACGATACTGTCCTGGTGATCGGAGCCGAGAAGCTGACCTCGATTACTAATTGGACCGATCGCAATACGTGCGTGCTTTTCGGGGACGGCGCTGGCGCCGCTGTTTTACGTCATCGTGGAAGCGCTCACGGCGTGATTAGCACCCACATTGGCAGTGACGGCAAGTACAGCGACATCTTATTCATGCCCGGCGGCGGCTCGCGCTGTCCGATCACGCGCGAAAATGTCGATCTCAATTTGCAAACGATCCACATGACCGGCAAAGAAGTTTACAAACAGGCGGTGACCGCAATGCTAAAGGCGGCCAAAAAAGCCCTCGATCAGGCTGGATTGGCCATCGAGGACATTGCCTGTATCATTCCGCATCAGGCAAACGTCCGGATCATCGAAGCAATCGCGGATCGACTCGGTATTTCGCGGGAGAAGATGTTTGTAAATCTCGATCGTTATGGAAATACTTCCGCCGCAGCAGTAGCGATCGCTCTCGATGAAGCGAACCGCAGCGGACGAATCGAACCTGGCGATTACATTCTGATGGTTGTCTTCGGCGGAGGTCTCACTTGGGCGAGCACAATCATCGAATGGTGATGCAGAAGTTGAGAGTTATTGGTTGAGGGTTGAGAGACAGAACCTAAGGCAGTTTTCTGCATGAACTCTCAACGCTCAATTCTCAACGCTCAACTTGTAGAAACTCACGCCCATCTCGATTATCCGGATTTCGCCAACGATCTTGATGATGTGCTTCGTCGCGCGATCGACGTTGGTGTCACGCGCATCGTCACGATTGGCACTTCAGTGGAGAGCAGCCGGCGCGCTGTCGATCTTGCCGAGAAGTATTCCAATATCTACGCGGTAATTGGAGTGCACCCGACCTCTGCAGAAAAAGCCGCGGAAGACGTAATCACACCATTGCGCGACTTGGCGCAAAGTCGGCGCGTGGTCGCCATTGGTGAGACTGGTCTAGATTATCACCATCTACCGAGCGTCGAGGCCGCAAAAGAAAAGAACGTGCAAGTCTTCGCTCACGCTTTGCAAGGTGAGACAGAAGAGGAAATTGAAGCCAATATCCAAGATGGCGCTTACAAGTCGAGACAGGCCAGTCTCTTTCAGCAGCAACTCGATCTGGCGGCTGAGCTAGGATTTAATGTCGTTATTCATCAACGCGACGCGTGGGAGGACACACTTGAAATCATGAAGCCGTACACCGGAAAATTGCGTGGCGTATTCCATTGTTTCGGCGGTTCACTCGGACAGGCGAATGAAGTTATCGATCTCGATCATCGCGTTTCCTTCACTGGTATTGTAACTTTCAAGAACGGCACCGACGTTCGCGATGTCGCGGCACAAATTCCGATTTGGAAATTTATGGTGGAAACAGATTGTCCTTATCTCGCGCCCGTTCCGTTCCGCGGAAAACGTTGCGAACCCGCGCACACCCGCATCGTCGCCGAAACGATCGCGACTGCACGCGGCATTTCGCTGGAAGACGTGGCCGAAATGACAACCCAAACTGCGGAAGAATTTTTCCGTTTCAACCGATGAAGATCGATATCTTTATTCGCGCAATCTTTCTCGGCGTTATCGCGGTTGTCATCGGGTCCTGCGCCGCGCCCGACACACGACATCACGTCGTTATCAGCACGCGTGAACAAAAGTTGGCTCTTCTCGATCACGGTAACCTGATGGCGATCTATCCAGTGTCCACCTCCAAGTTCGGTCTCGGCGATTGGCCGGGCAGCTCGTGTACCCCACTGGGCGAACTGGAGATCGCGGAGAAAATCGGCGATCATGCTGCGCCTGGCACCGTTTTCAAAGATCGACGCCGCACCGGCGAGATCATTCAGCCAGATTCGCCAGGACGCGATCCAATCGTCACGCGCATTCTTTGGTTGCGAGGCCGTGAGTCTCAAAACACGAATGCATATGCGCGCACGATTTACATTCATGGTACGCCGGAGGAACGGAACCTTGGCTTCCCCGCGAGTTACGGATGCATTCGAATGCGTTCCAGTGATATCATTAACTTATATGAAATCGTAGGCCGCGGCGCGGAAGTTACTATTATCGATGCGCCGCTCGCGGCGGTGATTCCGGAGATGAGTCCACGGGCGCAATTGGCGGAAATAAGCGGGCCGAATGGCAATTCGCCAGATGGAAGGACGACCGCCGTGTCGTCCAGATAAAATCGGACGGGACAGAGCTCGTCCCTCCATTTCACGGCAATTTGCCGAGATGCTCGCGGAGCGTCTTGTGGGACAGCAATTCCATGTCGGCGTCCACCATGATGCGAACGAGTTCGTGGAATCGCACTTTCGGTTCCCAACCAAGAATTTTCTTCGCTTTCGAGGCGTCGCCGATCAGGACGTCCACTTCGGCCGGCCGCTCATAACGTGCGTCGTATTTAACAAATTCCTTCCAATCAAGATCGACATGCGAGAAAGCGGTGTCGACAAGCTCACGTACGGTGTGCGTTTCGCCGGCAGCCAGGACAAAGTCGTTCCCTTCGTCGTGCTGAAGAATTCGCCACATGCCTTCAACGTACTCAGGCGCGTATCCCCAATCCCGCTTCGCGTCCAGATTGCCCAGGAACAGTTCTTTTTGCAAGCCGTGTTTAATCGCGGCGACGGCGCGCGAGATTTTGCGGGTGACGAAGGTCTCGCCACGGCGCGGGCTTTCGTGATTGAATAAAATACCGTTGCTTGCGTAAAGACCGTAGCTCTCGCGATAGTTTACCGTTGCCCAGTAAGCGAACGCCTTCGCGACACCGTATGGGCTGCGTGGCCAGAACGGCGTCGTCTCGGTTTGCGGCACTTGTTGCGCCTTGCCAAACATTTCACTGCTCGATGCCTGGTAAAAACGCGAACGCACGCCAACTTCGCGAATTGCTTCCAAAATGCGGATTGTGCCAACACCGGTGACGTCCGCGGTGTATTCCGGGATATCGAAGCTCACGCGGACATGGCTTTGCGCGCCTAGATGATAAATTTCATCAGGTTTCAAATCGTAAAGTAACTTCACCAAATTCACCGAGTCGCTGAGATCGCCATAATGCAGGAACATTCGAACGCCGTTGACGTGGGGATCGGCATAAAGGTGGTCGATGCGCGAGGTGTTGAAGGTGCTGGCGCGGCGAATGATCCCGTGCACTTCGTAGCCTTTCTCCAGCAGCAGGTCGGCCAGATAGCTGCCATCCTGTCCGGTGATGCCGGTGACGAGAGCCTTCTTCATGTCGATCTTGCGCTTTAACTTATCGTTATCTCCGCAGCAAACGAATTAGCTCGGCGGCGGCGTCACCATCAACCGCGCGAGAACTGCCCGCTGCGCCGCGATCAATTCCGTAATGCCTTTACGGGCGAGCACAAGCATTTCGTCCAGCTGCGCCTGCGCAAATGTTGCTTCTTCACCGGACCCTTGCACTTCCACGAATTCGCTATCTTCGGTCGCTACGAGATTGAAATCGACGGTGACGAGTTTGTCCTCTTCGTAATTAAGATCGACAATTGCGTTCCCGTCGAGGACGCCAGCACTTACTGCCGCGACTAATTTTCGCACCGGAGGTACATCGAGCTTTTTTTCCTTTGCAAGTTTCCGGCAGGCAATCGCAACGGCCAAACTCGCACCTGTGATTGCCGCCGTACGTGTACCGCCATCAGCTTGCAAAACGTCGCAATCGACCCAGATCGTGTGTGGCCCAAGTTTTTCAAGATCGACAGCTGTTCGCAGCGATCGCCCAATTAAGCGCTGAATCTCCATGCTGCGGCCGTCGATTCGGCCTTTTGTGATATCGCGCGGTTTTCGGGTCTGCGTCGAGTACGGCAGCATCGAATATTCGGCAGTAAGCCAGCCGCCCGTTAGCCCCTGCTCTTTCATCCAGCGCGGCACGTTCTCTACAATTGTCACGCCGCAGATAACACGGGTATTGCCCATCGTGACAAGCACTGAGCCGCCGGCGTAGGGTGCGATCCCGAGCTCAAACGCAACCGGACGCAATTGATCGCTAGCTCGTCCATCAATCCGAGTCATGGCGGCACAGTAGATTGTCCACGAGCGTTCGTCATCGGAGAGTTTCCGCCCGGTCCAGGTACTCTCGCGCACGTATCCTTTGCCGCATTGCGTCCTAACGACAGCGCATTCTTTCAGCCGTCCGTCCAAACCATCGAAATGTTGACCTCCGTTCCTGAAACAATTTGTTCAGTCTGGCTGAACAAATGTTGTATTAGACGCTGCAAGTCATTGCTCAAAATCGCCTGCATATTATACTAGGGCTTGCGCAGTTCATTATTGTGTGGCCTTGCGAACGGCCGCAATTTTTGCGAGAAGCTTCATGTAATCCGAGTTGTAGATTGGACCTCCTAGTGCGGAGCGGTTTATACATAACGAGCTGTTCGAACGCGCGCAAGCTCCCGCTAGAGAGTTTGACCCTGTTGTTTCTTCGCGCAGATTTGATGCTCGCAATTATGTTGCCAGCGTGGGCGAATTAAACGCCTATTTCCGGTCCCAATGCCCTTGACAAGCACGATTCCGAAATCTATCCGGAAATAGCATCAACAGTGCCAATGTGCCGGCCGATTTTAATTCGAGTGATCCCTCCACTGATTTGACGGTCGCAGAGCGAGCCAAACAACTGAGCGATCAACTTCAACGTTCGCCACAAACCCACGAAGCCTCGGCCGTAACTGCTGAGAAGTTAGAGGCTGAATTTGATCAACGGGTCCAATATTTTAACGAGTTGGAAAGCAACTTTAGCGAAGCCCAAAGATTAATCGCCAAACTTCGGAAAGAACGCGACACTTTCAGCGCGTCGACCCGTGTTGAGACGGGCTGAAGGAGAAATTTGTTGGATCCAATCCCGGCAGCGCAAGGTTTGGCGGCAAATTACGAGTTCGGATGTCATTCGGGCGCATTGCGGGGAGGCGGAAGGCACTGCGTCGTAGCGCTAGGGGTGCGACTAAACCGGCGGCATCACTTTGACCACCCAAAGCCTAGAAGTCTCTCATGGGCACGCGATGGCTGCCAACGGATTGACAGAGCAATACCGGTGAGAGAAATATTCCTGTTGCTCCTGGGTCAGTCGCGATACACGTTGCCCGGCCTTCGACGAATATGACGCCACCCACTTCACGCGGCGCAGGCGAAACCCAGACCGCGCTTCTCTCCGCAGACGCTTATTGGTGGCGTTTTTGCCTCCTGATCCTCGCGCTCAAGTTCTGTCTCCTCGCGCTGGATCCTCTGCCAAAGATGTTCATGGGCGATTCAGCGAGCTATATTAGGACTGCGCTCACCGGGTGGATCCCTCCTGATCGGTCATTTTTATACGGGTATGTCATTCGCTGGTCATCACTCTGGACGGAAAGTCTGACTTCTCTACTGATTCTTCAGGCTTTTCTCGGCGCCATCACGGCAATTTTAGTTGCACTTCTCTGCCGATGGATTTTTGGGCTTGCCTCTCACCTGTCCTATCTTTTCGGACTTCTCTGTTCGCTCGATCCGATGCAATTGGTGTGGGAGCGCTACGTTATGACAGAGACGGTTAGCCTTTTCTTTTACGTCCTCATGTTGCTTTTCTCTTTTTTGTACCTGAAGCAGCGACGCCTTTGGCAGCTGGCAATTCTCCAGATACTGTCGGTGCTCGTGATAAGCTTCAGGATGAGTTATCTACTTGTCGTTCAGATGAGCGCCTTTTTTCTACCGCTCATAGCTTTTATTCCAGAAATTCGCGCAGCGTTTCGGAAGCACTCCTCTACACCATCGAGAATGTCGGTGGCGAGGTCGACGGGTTTGCACCTGGCACTCAGCATTCTGCTCATGTTCGTTCTGCAGCAGGGCTATCAACAAGTCAACGGTAGGCTCGCAGGTCGCGAACCTGCCTACTTGCATACTAGTGGCCTTACCGTCTTGACGATGTGGGCGCCGGCTCTTAAGCCGACTGATTCTCCAGATCCCCGTTTATCCCAGTTGATTGCGCAGGGTGGCCAGTTTCAACTGAACGACATACGGTTGAGAAACAGTCAGCTTTATTCGCCTGGACACCTCATCGCCCGATGGAAACAGATCGAGCCGAATGCCGCTATCGCAAACGAGGTGGCAAAGCAGACAGCACTGCATGCGTTGTTGCGTCGCCCAATGGGAGTTGCGACGTTGGGTGCCAAGACATTCTTAGGCTACTGGGATGTCAGTCAAATCCACAGACAGGCAAAAGTCGAGCTAGGAAAGGCGGGAATCGGCCAAATTTATTGGCCAGAGTACATAACATCGGCTCTGGCTGCGCACTTTCGTTTGTCGCCGCCGCCACACGGAGACGCCAAAGCGTACACGCTCCTGCAACGATACTTTCTGTGTGCGCAGCCATACTACTACGTTGCCCTGCTATCACCCTTCGTTTGTGGCAGTCTGATATTTTTCGTGTCCGAGGGATATGTTTTTCTGCTTTCTCTCCATAGCTGGATTCTCTTGGGAACCACCACTTTTCTCTCAATGACAGCTAGTGCGCGATATCTTCAACCAATGTCGCTCCTAACAATATTGATTTTTGCCGCGTTGGTGAAAGGCGTAACTGATCGCCGGTCTCGGCCAACATCGTCGGCGGCGCCATGAACATCTTCGTTTCAGGAGGCGCCGGTTTTATTGGCAGCCATTTGCTTCGTCTACTACTGAAGGATGAGAAGGTCAGCCGCCTGGTGATATTCGATAACTTTACCTCCGGCCGCCGGTCCTACCTCGATGGGAACATAGCAGACTCCCGATTACATATTGTGGAGGCAGATCTAAAGGACCTCAGCGCCGTCAAAACCGCAATGGAAGGATGTGAAACCATCTATCATTTGGCGGCAAACCCCGACATCGCCAAGGCAGTGACACAGCCCGACATCGATTTCTGGGAAGGCACTTATTTGACCAAAAATGTGCTCGAGGCTATGCGCGTAACCGGAGCGCGCAGCATAGTCTATACGTCCGGTAGCGGCGTCTACGGAGAAGATGCCGGGGTTGCCTTTGGCGAAGATTATGGTCCCTGTACGCCGATCTCAACTTACGGTGCGAGCAAACTCGCTTGCGAAGGATTGATTTCCGCCTACTGCCATATGTTCGGCTTTTTTGGCAGGGCATTTCGCTTGGCCAACGTGGTGGGACCACGACAAACACACGGAGTAGGCTACGATTTCATCCGTCGGCTAAAGAGCTTTCCAACGACGCTGTGCATCCTCGGAGATGGCACTCAAAAGAAAAGCTACATCCACGTCGATGACGTGTTGGAAGCGATCTTTCTTGTGGCGGCCAATGCTATTAAGCCATATGAAGTCTTCAACGTTGCTACTGACGATTACGTTACTGTGCGACAAATCGCGGATTTGGCCGTGGCGATCGCAGGCCTCCAGCAGGATGAGGTAAGATATGATTTTACCGGCGGTGACCGCGGCTGGAAGGGGGACGTGCCTATTGTGCGCTTTGACTGCTCGAAGATCAAAGCGCTGGGCTGGAGAAACCGCCGATCCTCTGCGGAAGCGCTGAGCGATGCCATGGACGCCATACGAAGAGAGATCGAAAGTGCATAGGCCAGAGACGGCTCCGTCTGATATCGATGCAGCACCTTCGCCCGGAAGGAGCCCTGCCTGAATGAGAAGATGAAACCCGAAGATGAAAACAAGCCCGAGTTCGATAAATCTGCTCGCGACTACGAGGCGCTGTTCAAGCCGTGGTTAAGGATCGCTGGGGCTTCGCGCGAGTATTTTGCACGCTCTAGACTGAACTGGTTGTCGTATCTTTTGCGTGAGCAAGAAATCGCGCCGAAGCGGGTGATGGATTTTGGTTGTGGCACAGGGATGTCTCTTTCGTTGCTGGCGGACATTCTCGATGCGGAGCAGGTTATAGGGTTGGACACATCGGAAGAGTCGCTGGTCGTTGCACGCGAATCGGTCGGAAGCCGGTCTGTGCAACTCGTAACCCCCGCCAAGTATCTTCCACAACAAGATCTCGACTTGGTTTTTTGCAATGGTGTGTTCCATCACATACCGGTGGCGGAGCGACCCGCGGCGGTGGATTATATTTATCGTTGCTTGCGGCCCGGCGGTATATTCGCACTGTGGGAAAACAACCCCTGGAATCCTATTCATGCTTTTGCCATGAAGCATTCGGAGATAGATGAAAATGCAATTCCGCTCCCGCCCCCGGAGTCGCGCCGGCTCGGTTCGGAGCGGTTCCGAGTGATTCGAACCGACTATTTGTTTTTTTTTCCAGGGTACTTCAGCTGGCTTCACCTGGTGGAGAAATGGCTGATTAAGGTGCCGTTGGGCGCTCAGTACCAAATTCTCGCACGTAAAGAGTGACTATGCGTGGTGGGTGTCATTAGATAAGCTAAGCAACGCGATGGCGGCGATGCTGGAGGAATTGAATGCCGAATGACGTCCAGACCACGGGGACGGCTCCGCGCTGCGTCATCGAGCACTTTGTGCCGGGAAACGCGGCGCTCGACAACATAGAACTAAGCATCGTCGTCCCTGCTTTGAATGAGGAAATCACGGTGGGTGAATTCATCGAATGGTGCAAGGAGGGCCTGAAGCGCGCCGGTGTTGTCGGTCAAGTTCTCATTATCGACAGCTCCACCGATGACACGGCCAAGATTGTTCTCGATCATGGCGGCGAAGTCCTCCGTACACCGAAGCGAGGGCTTGGCCGCGCTTACATCGATGCCATTCCTTATATCCGCGGAAAGTGGATTGTAATGGGTGACGCGGACTTGACCTACGACTTTCGGGAATTGACTCCTTTCGTTCAGGAGTTTCGAAAAGGAGCGGAGTTTGTCATGGGCAGCCGCTTTCGAGGTAGCGTCGAGAAGGGGGCGATGCCAGGATTGCACCGTTACTTCGGCACACCTTTTACGACTTGGATTCTCAATCTCATCTATCGGAGCAACTACTCGGACATTCATTGCGGGATGCGCGGACTTACCCGTGCCGCTTTGGAGAAAATCGATCTTAAGTCGCAGTCCTGGGAGTACGCTAGCGAGATGGTCCTGAAAGCTGCACGGCTGGGTCTTGCTACTGCCGAGGTGCCTGTGAGGTTTTACAAGGATCGGGAGGGGCGCGTCAGTCACCACCGGCGCATGGGTTGGCTGTCGCCGTGGATTGCAGGTTGGCTGAACTTGAAAGTGATGCTCGTTTACACTCCGGACTCATTTCTACTCAAGCCCGGCATCGCACTTATGGCAATCGGATTATTGCTTTCCTTTGGCCTGGCGAGAGGACCCGTCACCATTGGAAACATTGGCTTTAGTCTGTACTGGATGCTCTTTGGCGTGACCTGCACGACTCTTGGTTATAGCTGTGTCCAAATCGGAGTGCTGGCGCGCGTCATGCATGGGCTGCGACCCTTGTTTGTTAAACGGGCGCAAAGATTCGTGACATACGATCGCGGAATGCTCGTGGCGGCGGCCTCTGTGGTGGCGGGTGTGATGCTTCTTGCCACTTTGGTCTATCGTTATTTGAACCATGGACTCCGATTGGAAGCTATCTCGCACCCGGCCATCCTCGGTCTTCTGCTCATCATTTTCGGATTCCAAACGTTCTGTTTCACGCTGCTCATGGAGATGGCGCAACGCGTCGCGTTAAAGTTTCGCGAATGAGTATGCGGGCGGCTGAGAGCTATGGGCAGCGGAGGCTGACCCTGGCCGACCGACTGGGCGTGTGGCTGTCGCAGCGGGCGATTCGCCGATACCTTCCAAGGCGGGACGATCTTGAAGTATTGGAGCTCGGCTGCGGCTACCATGCCGCCCAGTTAATCGCCTTAAGACCGAAATTGAAACGAGGCATCGGAGTGGACTTCCGCATCGCGCCGGCACTGCAAGTGCTGGAACGATTTACTTTCTATGAAGGCACAATCGAGGAGACGCTGCCGAAGCTGGAGAGCGAAACAGTGGACGTGGTGATGCTTATCTCGGTCTTGGAACATTTGGCCGAACCGCATTTTGCCATCCAGTCCGCATGGCGGTTGCTCAAACCGTCGGGGCTTCTGCTTATCAACGTTCCGACATGGCTCGGAAAGCGATTTTTGGAGTTCTCTGCTTTCCGGCTTGGCCTCAGTCCGACCGTCGAGATGGACGATCACAAAATGTATTACGGCAAACGCGATCTCTGGCCGATACTGGTCCGATCTGGTTTCAAGCCGAGTCAAATTCGACTAAGGTATCACAAATTCGGTTTGAACCTGTTTGCGGCAGCCAGGAAGAGAGATTTCGGCCAGCAGGACCAGGCAAGCACGTGTCTCTAGAAGAGGCTAAGGTCCGCATTCGCTCATTTCGGGGCATTTGCCTCGCTCGGAGCGCAATTGTCGATATGCTCTGGACAAGTCGGCTTAACTTTTCAACGCTGGGAGTTTCCGGATCTCGGCCTGTTATTAATTATTGTCGCTTTTCAGACGTTTTGTTTTACACTTCTTGTCGAGATGGCCGAACCTGTTATGAGGGAGCAGAAGGTTAACTGTTACTAGCGCGTGCTTCCCGTTCGGAGTTCAGCTAAAAGTCTACTATGCCGAATGAAACTAAATGGCCGAAGCCGGTAACGACGCAGACTGATGAACAGCGACGGATCAGTGACGACTGGATGCAGTACTTCCATCAGATTTGCGACTCTCGGTTTTCGGCCGTTGCTAAATTCAACCATCAATATGTGGTCGATCACTCGCCGGGAGGCTTCCTTTCGACTCTCGACGTTGGAGCCGGGCTCGGAGAGCACCTTAATTACGAGCAACTGGATGCAAAGCAACGCGCGGCGTATGTGGCCTTAGAGTTGCGTAAAAATATGGCAAATGTAATCCGCCAGCAGTGGCCGACAATCCAAGTGTGCGAAGCAGATTGCCAGAAACGGATGCCTTTTCAGGATGGTCATTTCGATAGAGTCGTCGCGATCCACGTTCTGGAGCACCTCCCGAACCTTCCGAGCTTTTTGACCGAAGCGTACCGTTTACTGAATAAACAAAGAGGTAGACTGCTGGTTGTGATCCCGTGTGAAGGCGGGCTGGGATATTCCCTTGGACGGCGGTTCATGTCGAAGCGAATATTCGAGCAGCGATATAATCTTTCCTACGAACCTCTTATCGCAGCGGAACACGTAAATAAAGCGGATGAGATCCTAAAGGAACTCAAACGGTTATTCGTTTCGGAGAACACCTGCTTCTTTCCGCTCCGTGTGCCATCCGTGCAGCTAAATCTCTGCATTGGTTTGACGTTAAAACCCCGCCCCTCGGCTGAAAAATTTACGCTCCTGGTTACGCGCCGCGGCTGCTCCTCGTCGACGTTCCGGCCTGCCTTGGAAAGCGATTCTCGGAGTTCTTCTTTCCGGCTCGGCCTTAGGCCGAAAATCGAGATGGACGATCACTAACCGTATGAGGGCAAGGGCGATCTCTGGCCGATGCTGGTCCGATCGGGTTTCAAACCGAGTCAGATTCGACCAAGGTATCACAAATTCGGTCTGAACCTGTTTCCGGCAGTCAGGAAGAGAGAGATCTCGGCCAGCAGAACTCGTCAAGCACCTCTCTCTGAAAGAGACTAAGATGCGCAACTCGCTCGTTTTTCATGCATTTTGCCCCGCCCAGCATTCGTAATTGTCGATATCCTCTGGACAAGTCGGCTTAACTTTCCCACGCTCGGAATTCCTGGATGATTATCACGCGCTCTCCAATGCGAATCTCACTCGGCGGTGGCGGCACTGATCTCCCTTCCTATTATCGCGAGCACGGCGGCTTTCTCATTGCCGCCGCCATCGACAAGTACGTTTATATCAATGTTCATCGCCGCTTCGTGGATGGTTTTCTCCTGAAGTATTCCCATCTTGAGGAAGCAGCCACGATCGAGGAAATCAAGCACCCCATCATTCGCGAAGCACTGAAGCTAGCGGGCGTGCAAGAACGCAATTTGGAGATCACGAGCATGGCCGATATTCCGGCCGGAACCGGGCTCGGCTCGTCGGGTAGTTTTACAACGGCATTGCTCAAGGCCTTGCACGCGTTGCGCAAGAATCTTGTTCATCCGGCTGAGCTTGCTGAACAGGCTTGTCAGATCGAGCTGGAAAAACTGCGCGAACCGATTGGGAAACAGGATCAATACATTGCGGCCTACGGTGGCATCACCTGTTTCAAATTCATGCCCAACGGTCAGGTCGAGGCGTGGCCCCTGAAAATCTCGGAAGAGACTTTGTATAACCTGGAGGATAACCTCTTGCTCTTCTTCACCGGCTATGCGCGCTCGGCGTCGAAGATCCTTAAGGAACAGGACGACAAGAGCAAACAAGCCGACAAGGCAATGGTGGAGAATCTACATTTCGCGAAGGAGCTCGGGCAACAGAGTCAAGCCGCCCTCCAAAGCGATAATCCGCATGAGTTCGCCCGGTTGATGGACGTCCACTGGCAGCGCAAAAAGGAACGCTCACGGAGTATGAGCAACCAGGACATTAATGCCTGGTACGATTGCGCGATGGCAAATGGAGCGCTGGGCGGAAAAATAATCGGAGCCGGCGGCGGCGGCTTTCTCATGTTCTACGCCAAAGATAAAGCTCGCCTGCGCCATGCCATGCGCGAGAGAGGATTGACGGAAGTCCGTATCAGATTCGACTTCGAAGGCACAAAGATTCTCAATCAATGACGGCGCAAGCGAAAGAGATTGACCTGGCCGATTGGCCGGTAGCCATCCTGGCCGGCGGACTCGCTACGCGACTGCGGCCCGCCACCGACAAAACCCCAAAGGCGCTGCTGAGCCTCGCGGGCGAACCGTTCCTGATCCATCAATTGCGGCTCCTGCATTCTCAAGGCCTTCGCAGGATAGTGCTTTGTGTCGGTTATCTCGGCGAGATGATCAAAACAGCGTTAGGCGACGGGAGCAGTCTGGGAATACAAATCGGCTATTCGTTTGATGGCCCAGCTCTCCTTGGGACCGGCGGCGCACTGAAGCGCGCGCTTCCGAAGCTCGGCGAACAATTTCTGGTAATTTACGGAGACTCATACATGCCGGTTGATTACCCCGCGATCGTGGAAGCTTTCGTTCTAAGCAAGAAACCCGCTTTGATGACGATTCTCGGAAACGAAGGCCGCTGGGATAGAAGTAACGTTTGGTTTGAGGCCGGGGAAATTCGTCGGTATGATAAGAAACTGCGCACAGCAGAAATGCGCCACATTGATTACGGCATTGCCGTTCTGAGCGCGCAAGTCTTCGCGCCATATCCTGATGACCTGGCGTTTGATTTGGCGGCTGTTTACGCCCGTCTGGTGTCGGACAAACAAATGGCCGCGTATGAAGTGAAGCAACGTTTTTACGAAATCGGATCGCCCGAAGGTCTTGCGGAACTCGATTCTCTTCTACGCGACAAACGAGCTACCATCCCGCCATGAGTTACTCCGAAGAACACCTGCGGGAGACGGCCGAAGTAGTCTCGAAACTCGACGCTGCACTTTGCGAAAAAGCGGTGGAGCTACTGGCAACCGTGCGCGCGCGCGGCGGCCGGCTGTTTATCCTCGGGGTTGGAGGTAGCGCGGCGAATGCTTCTCACGCGGTCAACGATTTCCGGAAGATCGCAGGCATGGAATGCTACGCACCCACCGATAATGTCTCGGAGCTGACCGCCCGTACCAACGACGAAGGATGGACTACCGTTTTCGCCGAATGGCTTAAAGGAAGTCGCCTTAGTGAAAAAGATGCGCTCCTTATTCTATCGGTGGGAGGAGGCAGCTTGGAAAAAAATGTGAGTCCGAATCTGGTGGCGGCGTTGCAACTGGCGAAGAAACGCGGCAGCGCACTTCTCGGGATTGTCGGTCGAGATGGAGGTTACACCGCGCAGGTCGCAGATGTGGCGATTGTGATTCCGACCGTCAACGCCGCAAATGTCACGCCACACTCGGAGGCGTTTCAAGCCGTAGTGTGGCATCTGTGGGTCTCCCATCCCGCCCTGAAGGTGGCAGAGACAAAATGGGAAAACACGAAGTAGCGCGACGCGCCGTCTTCCTGGATCGCGATGGCGTGCTGAACCGGCCCGTCGTTCGCAACGGCCAGCTCCATCCCCCGGCCCGCGACGAGGATTTCGAACTCTACGACGACGTTGTGGACGGCTGCGCGCGACTTAAGGCAGCGGAATTTCTCCTGGTCGTGATCACCAACCAGCCCGACGTGGGCCGTGGCACGCAGAATCGCAAAGCGGTTGAGGCGATCCATGCTAAAATGCAGTTGGCGCTTCCATCGCTTGATCGCATCGAGGTTTGTTATCATGCAGGCGAGCGTTACGGCGAGTCGTGCGATTGCCGCAAGCCGCGACCGGGCATGATCTTGCGAGCAGCAGCCGAGTTGAAAATTGACCTTTGCGCGAGTTATGTCATCGGCGATCGGTGGCGCGATATTGATTGCGCGCGGGCCGCAGGTTGCCGAGCGATCTTCATTGAACGCGGCTACGAGGAGAGCTTGCGCGAGGCGCCGGATTTCACGGTCGCGAACTTCAGCGATGCGGTGAATGCGCTTCTCCGCGACGCGCGCGCCTGATACTGTTTGCTTACGTCCCTGAGTCTCTATTAGCTTCCGAAGTATGAGTCAACACGTCTTGAGTTTGCCTGTGAAAATTTTCGCAGACGGCGCAGATCTGCTGGGCATCGCGGACCTCTATCGCAAACCCTATATCCAGGGTCTGACCACCAATCCGACTTTGATGCGAAAAGTCGGACTGACCGATTACGAAGCCTTCGCTCGAGCGGTCCTGAAAGACGTCAAATCGAAACCGATCTCGTTTGAAGTTTTCTCCGATGATTTTCCCGAGATGCGCCGGCAAGCGCTCAGGATCCGCGATTGGCAGGACAATGTTTACGTTAAAATCCCGATCACAAACACGAGCGGTGAATCCGCTGTTCCGTTAATCAAAGAGCTGGTTAATGAGGGCGTAAAGGTGAATGTTACCGCGGTGTTAACTCCGCGTCAGGTACAGGCGGTCGCTGCCGCACTAAGCTCGAGTGTCCCGGCCGTCGTTTCGGTTTTTGCTGGCCGCATCGCTGACACCGGGGTCGATCCATTGCCGATCATGAGAGAGTCGCTGGAGATACTGCGCGGTTTGCCGAACGCTGAACTTCTCTGGGCGAGCGTTCGCGAGGTGCTTAACGTCTTTCAAGCAGCCGCCTGCTCTTGCCATATTGTTACCGTTCCCCACGATATTCTCAAAAAACTAGTCGAACTCGGAGGCAAAGACCTCGACGAACTTTCGCTCGATACGGTTCGCATGTTTCACCAGGACGCGGTCGCGGCCGGTTTCACACTCTAAGAGACAATAACCCAATCGCTTCCACGAGAAAATCCGTCTCTGCTATTTCCAAAAGTTTTTTGATCAGAGCGATCTCATGCAAGCAATCGCCTGCGTCCAAGCATTTCTGATCCGAGTGGTGTAGTTCTGGCCGGCAACGGCGAAGATATTAACGCCGATACAGACATTGCCGGTTATGTAAGCGCCGGCAATATCGCCAATAGCTGTGTTTTGGGAACCACTCCCATTGTAATAAAGCACAGAATACCCGATACCTGTATTGCCAAATCCATTACTGTTATTCCTGAGTGCGAAATTACCGACGGTCGTATTGAAACCGCCAGTGGTAGCATAGAGCGCTGATAACCGCCAGCAGTGTTGCAGGCTCCGGGGTGTTCCTAAACAGCGAATAAGCGCAAATCGCGCTGTTGTAGTTGCCGCAGGTACTATTACTAGAAAGATCATTGCTCGCTTTCCTTGCCGAGCCGTACGCTCCAGAATGTCTGGAGCCCCTCGCCCAACGCATCAACAGTGCCAATGTGCCGGCCGATTTTAATTCGAGTGATCCCTCCACTGATTTGACGGTCGTAGAACGAGCCAAACAATTGAGTGATGAACTTCAGAGTTCCCCCCAGCCGTGCGAAGCCTCGCCGGAAGGTGCTAAAAACTTCGAAGCCGAATTTAATCAAAAAGTTCAGTATTTTGCCAATCTGAACACGAGATACAGCGACGCAGAACAGTTGATCGTTAAACTCCGGAAAGAATGCGAGGCACTCAAGCGCGCAGCGGATAGCCGAAAAGCTTGCCACCCTGCCGGCTTGTAAGGCCGGTCGGTGCAAAAGAGCGGATCGACCTGGTAACATGGCCTTTCGGTATGTAGATAGTCCGCTGCAGAGTCAGCACAAAAAAAACGCGCTGGTGTGCACCACTGATCTAGACAACTTGCGCAGGCATTCTAGTGAGAAATGTCAAACCTATCAATCAAGCATAACGCATCAGTTTGTCTTCACCGAAATAGCCGTCCGACAATACCGCTCACGTCCGCATCAAGCACCATATCGCAAGGACTGGGGACCGGTCGCGCTTGAGCGAAGGCGCGAGCGGACCCGGCAGCACCAGGTGGCCATTGCCGCCCAGCGCGAAAGCTGGATTAATTGCAATACGTATTATTATGGGCTCCTGAGCCGACTTTTTCGATTTTTGGTCGAACCTAAGAAGAGAGTTTTGTCGGTTCGCTGCGGCACGGGGGTCCTTTTATCCGCCGTATCGCCGCGCGATAGGAGAACTTGCCTACTCCTATTACTTTGGCGCAATCTTACCGACCTGCAATCTTCCCCACGCTGGTGCTGCCCGTATAGGCGATCAGGCATTCTACAGTCGAATAAGCTTCAGTAAATCGGGCCACGACCCCAAGCTCTCCGCGATGGATAACGCCGTGAACTCGTGCATCAGCGGTGTAGGATAATACGTATTGTAGTAACGGACCCAATGCGGTAGGTTTGGAAAGTTGGCCTCTGAATACACGGCCTCCGGCTTTCGCGTTGTAATGTTGAGCAACAACTGAGGCCGCTCCTCCGGGTATGTTGCTTCGACATAAACCGAGACGAGCGGTCGCAGTTCGGCGACGCAATTCTCGTCAATAAGCTGAGGGAATTCGCCAAGCAGCGCGCGGGCGTTCGTGGCCGCAAATTTTCGGGCGGTTTTTTCCTTCGACATCCAAAGCAGGATCACCGGAACTTTGATTTTGGCTAAGAGGACGCGGTACATGCTAGTCCAATTGTTCCGAGATTCCGATACCTGTCTCAAGACGGTATCGCTGTCATAATGTCGTATTAACTCCTGGTAGGCGTCCAGCGCCATCATCTTGCGTCCAGCCATCGGCCCTCCGGTGAACTCCAGCATCCCGCCATATCCTATGCGCCTCATAAGGGAAGTGGAAACGCTGCGGCCGGACATAATTTGAAGAAAGCAGGCCGCCGAACTGTTGACATAGTCTATGAGCGCTTGCTGTCGCTGCTGGATAAAGTACTCAGGCCCTGCCCCAGGAAACCCGAAATTGAGATGATTGACCCGCAGCCACCGCGAAACGATTTCTGGAAACGGCGTCTCAGTAAACCGACCGAAAGTCTGGGCTGCACCTACAAACGTAACGTAGCGCTTGGTTTTGCTCCAGCGTCGAGGGCCCCGAAGAAGACCTGCTACCTTGGGAAGAGACCAAAGGTGGTAGTCAAAGGCGTTGCGATCAGTCTCTTGGTATCCGAGGCCCATCAGAAAATTCCGGAAACGGGGTCAAAATGGCGGAAAACTACGATTAACCCTGCTCAACAGCTAGAAAGAATTGATTAGCTACTTCTTCGTCATCATAAACCTCACCCTTCACCAATTCCTCTAATAACCTGTGGATCCGCATCATAAGGCGAGCGTTGGCATTGGCCTGATATTTCAATGCAAATTCGCTGACCTGAGCCCTGCGGTCTGTCTTGGATTCTGCGCTGATCCCACGTCGTAGGTCCGCAGATTTCGGATCGCCTCCAAGCGAGGCGATTTTCCTCCATCGAATTGGATCGGGCGCTAATTGAGCTGCTTCAAGGCCGTAAGAGAAGAGTCCCATCATGCGAACGAGTTCCTGCTCGGGCTCACAAAGGAATCGGTCATACAGCACAAGGCGTCGCGAGAACGAGAACATACGAGTTCGAATGATGTTCAGTGAGCGTTTCGCCGCCCTCCAGAACGCATCAATCGATTCCGCTGAATTGTTACAGTCGACCTTCTCCTTCCAGAACGTCTCTACGGCCTCGACTTGGGAAAGAAACGCCTCAACCGGAGATCGCAAAACTACTACTAACCCCGCGTGGACGCCTTGAGCGGCCGCCTGCTCCAGGCATAGCATGGGTCGCTCAACATTCTCTTTGCGGGAGTACGTTTCCTTTATAAGCAAGGAACCAGCGGCGGGCACCTCAACGCCATCATCGGCACAGAGCTTCTGATAGTCAGTTTCCAGATAGTTCTGATGTCTTCGCCTATGATAAGGCTCGATGATTAGGGCGACCCGGCTGTGCAGCCCGACGCAGCGGGCAATGATTGTTGTACCCGAGCGAGGAAGGCCCAATAGAGCAACGATATTTTCCAAAATCATTTCTTTGAGTCAGTGTTCCACGCCTAGCCGTCAGCTGTCTTGAATCGCGAAAGGAAAATGTATTGAGCAGTTTGTCCTAAGCTGCGAGGGTTTGGGCGCTGGAAGTATAGGTATGTCAATGTGAATCGGCAATTTATGTTTCATGGCGAGTTCGATGGTGACGGTAAATGCGTGTCCGATCACCTGATAAAAGTAGAGAGGATCTATTCGGAGATAGTGCCCTAACAGCGCCATGAGCATTTCATAGCTTGTCGCCAAATGAACCGGGGAAAACGCCGCGGCGTCCGTATCGACACTTGTTTGATGGCGGAAGATCGGCCGGTCCAGCGCGGAGAGTTGCGCGAGCACTCGATGGAAATAGACTATCTCGTCCTGATTCGGCCGTCGAATGAACAGGACCACGACCGCACACGCCACGGCCAGAACCATCAGAAGTAATTGAGACGGATAAAACTGATATCCACTACCAGGCGTGGCGTTGGTTTTTTCCCAAACACGCGCCAGTGACAACAGACCTCCAAGAGCGATGGCAAAGAAGCGCCACACGACCGTCTGCGCCGGCCATCGAGCAACAATTACCAGCTGATATGCCAGTGTCCAGAATGCCACCAAAGCGGCTGGCAGCAGCAATAAATCGCCGGCACGGATCTCGATCGCCTGTGCCGAGGTTCTGGGCCGGCCTCTCATTTATATAGTGTAGAGCCTAAGGGCGAACCGAAGGTCGTTCCGGTTTGCGCGCCACCAGGCAGATCCTCGCCATGTGCTGGGCAAGCCCTTTCGGAACCACCTTAAGTAGCTGTCGAATTTCGCGAAATCCCACTAATTCTAAACACTTTGTTAGCACACTCGTACTCAACGCCCAAAAATTAGTCGGATCATTGTTCTGCATATGCATAAAGTAACAGATGTTAGGGTCATCAGGATGATCGTAGACTTGTGTCTCTAGCGCGAGATAACCGCCTGCTTGCAGGTTATCGAAAGTAACCCGTAATGAGAGGAGTGGATTCGGCAGGTGATAAAGCGTACCGAAATGAACCACGACATTAAACTCGTTGGGGCGACTGAAAGTCTCCGCGCTCCTGATAAGAAATTGTGCGTTAACGCCAGCAAGCTCCGAGAAAAAACGAGAGACTTCGATATGTCGGGGCACGACATCGATGCCTGTGGAAGAAACGCCATACTTCGCAGCAGCATGGATCGAGTTGTATCCGGCGTTACAGCCGATGTCGAGCATCTTTACGCCTGGGAGTTCTGCAAAAGGAATAGCAGCTTCGACAATACTGAACAGTTTCAACGGATGCTCGCCGAAAAAAGTGACTCGTTTGAAGTCTTTTGTCGAAACTCCGTTACTAAAATCAAATCGACAGCTCCATGGTTCCCACCGTTGGAGTTTTTCCTTCAGCGTTTCGGGCGCGAGCGTGGTGTGCAGCGTAAGAAATAAATCGTCTCCCATTTCAACCTTAGACAAGTGGAGTTGGAACCACGCTTGCGGGACAGCCCCATAAATTGGCGCCGGTTGTTCGGCTAAGGTGTGTCTCGCACATACATAAATTAAGTCCAAACAGATTCGTCTGGCAGGCCATTTTAGCCCTGGTAACGTAGGCGCTCATTCTGACGGCGAATGTCGAAAAAAAGCACAACTGCCGCTTTTTTCCAGCGAAATTCGCCCATCGTGAGTGATATCCCTTCGCCGCTTGCAGGAGTTCACGCACTGGAACGAGAACTTCGGGTTTGAAGAGGCTGCCGTGACAAATTTTCGCGATAAAGCTGCTGCGAATGGATACGGCATCTGGCCAAACAATTATGACCGTGGAGGACAGACGCGATGTAGTCGATCTTCTCGCGCCGAAGTTGCGCAAGGCAGGTTTCGCGACCTCGACTGCGGCCGGTGGCGCTGCCCGATTGCAGAAGGCTCGCACCGAAAACCGAGCTTGATCATTCTCGATCTCATGCTCTCGAGAATGCCCGGATTGGAAATTTGCAAAATTCTCAAAAGCAATTCGGTGCCGCGGCAGATTTCAATTTTGATGCTAGCAGCGAAAGCCGAGAAGATTAACCAGGTCGTTGGTCTTTTCTCCCTCGGGAAAAGCGTGAGTCATGCGACTCGTCTCCTTTTGTGCTTCCAGGATGCGCGAACCAACTGGTGGGCAAACGCGACGGCACAATTGCCTTCTTATTGACGCCAGCTTTTAGGCGATTAAAATTCGCCCGCGAACCAGACTCTGTTTTTGTCGTCTGGCACCTTATGCTATGCCTTTGCGATCTCAGTTAGAAAACGCTCCGCGTAATCGCGCGCTCCCCAGCTTCGCTTTTATCAGCCCCGACGCTTCGGTTATTTAGATGCAAAACTCTTGACTGCTCATGCAGAATCTGACCCTTCGGAGGAACGCAATCCAATTCTCTTGAGTTCCCGCGCGTGCCGGACTATGTGACTAAAATGGAGCACGAAATAACTAATAAGCCGATTTTTATCGTAAGCTCAGGCCGATCGAGAACGAGCATTCTGACTTGGTGCCTTGGCGCCCACCCGAACATTCTGCCCCGTATTGAAGTGTGGTGCCGTTCATGAGCCAGATCACACTTCAATACGGTGTCAGTTTGGGAACCGTGCCCACAGCGTGGAGCATTGGATTGCGTTCCCTGATCGAAAAGAAAGTGCAAGACATCGACTTGGAGTTTTTCTCTCAGCTCGGCGCCGACGACATCCTTTTTATCGACAGCTCGCATACGGTGAAAATAGGTGGAGATGTCAACTACCTGTTCTTGGAGGTGTTGCCACGTCTCAAACCAGGTGTCATTGTGCACGTTCACGACATTTTCCTTCCTTTCGATTATCGGCGCGATTGGGTAGTGAGCGAGCTTCGATTTTGGACTGAGCAATATCTGCTCCAAGCGTTTCTAAGCTTTAATTCCGAGTTCGAAGTGCTCATGGGCAATAGCTATCTAGCCTACCAGTACATGGAGGATCTTAAAGCCGCCTTCCCAAATTCACCATGGTGGGGCGGGGAAGTTTCTGGATGCGACGGCGATTCGGCAAAGCAAACTGAATCACCCCGCCCATGCGCTGAATTCGGGCACCATAATGAGTGACAATGGATGGAAATACGAGATGATTGACCCGTAGCCACGGCGAAACGATTTCTGGAAATGGCGTCTCAGCAAAGCGACCGAAAGTCTGCGCCGCGCCCACAAACGTAATGTAGCGCTTAGTTTTGCTTGAATTACTCTTTTGCAGCGACACTATTGCTGCGCAGTGTTGCAAATGACGCAGTTCTTCCGGAACTAGAACATAGTAGAACATCACAGTGGAGAGGGTTCGTTCGAAATCAACGTTGACGCATAGAGCAGCCGTCTTTAGTCGATGAATAAGTTCTGCGCGACAGCCGATCGGACTGCGCAGTTATGCGCTATCTGTGTCGGCGCAATTTTCCTGTTTTCCGGCGTTGCTTATCTTTGTCTAGGGCACCCGACGGTGACTTATCAGGATTTCTGGAGGATTTACGCCTTTTGCTTGAATCACGGTTGGCTCGAGAGCGCGTTGCTGAAGCACAATGGCCACTCACTGTTCTTTCCTAGCTTCATTTGGCAGGCAGATCTTCGTTTTTTCCATGGTAACCAGCAACCGCTCTTTTATGTCGGGCTCACGCTGCTTTTCATCGCCACAGGGTTGCTGCTGGTCCCGGTCTGGCGCGATCAGACCATAGAGCTTACTGGAAAAGTAATATCCACCCTCATTGTAATTGTGGGAACCTTTTGGATGGGCCGGGGCAGCATCACAGCATCCGGGGGTTTCAACTGTACTGGTTCTCTTCTTATGGCAGGGGCGGAGGTGTCATTTATCTGCCTGCCATCCATGCGTACTTACTCAGCCCGCTTTTGGGCTGTTTCACTTGCTGTTATTGCCGGAGGGTTTCTCGCCTCTTTTAGCTTTAGCGTCGGTTTGGCAACTTGGCCGACACTATTATTGCTAGCATGGTGTCTTCGTTTGCCCTGGCGCACTTGCGTCCTCATAATCGTTGCTGCCGTAACCGCAGCCGTCGTCTTTATTTTGTTGCCGCCTCATGGGTCAACACTCGCGGACTTGCGGACCCTCGGTGTATCTAGCTCGGGGATAACGACTGATGTGTCCCATTTGTGTCGGCTGCTGAGCGCACCAATCTTTGATGCGGCATCATACTGGCGAGCAGGGCCACCTTCTGCCGGGCTGATCGAGTCATCGTTCTTCGTGCTGGCGTTCGGCATGGTCGCTTTGGTAGTTGCGATGGGGGAAATTGTTTACACGATGATTCGCCGCGACCTCCGTAGAAGTAGCCTCGGACTGATTGGAATAGCGTTAGTGATTTTTAATCTCATAGCTATAGGACTCATTGCTATTGGCCGGGCCGACTATTTTCGAGCATTCCCATCCCAACTAGCCGCACCACGCTACTTTTTTCATAGCACCCTTTTCTGGACAGGTGCGCTGTTGGTGGCACTCCAGCGTGCGGAATCGACTCGCTGGGCACGGTGGCTAGTTTATCTTGTGGTGTTCGCTGCCTCGATTGCGGCTTTTCCCTCTCACTACAAGGGCGGGATTACTTGCAGATGGGTCAGGCGTCTTGCCCAGGCGGGAGCAACTAGTCTGATTAATGGGGTTCGGGATGACCAAGAAATACGTATTCTAGCTCCTGCGGCCGGCATAAACTGGGTTTATCGCGTGGCCGAGCAATTGCGACAGCGCCGATTAGATATGTTCGCAGAGGGCGTGCAGGATTGGATTGGCCTTAACGAATCAAACCTATTCAATGGGCGGCATAAGCCGGAACGGCTCAGGGGCCAGTGCCGGATTGATACTATAGTTTCCTGCGAAAACGGTAAACCGGCGGCACGAGTCGTCGGAGTGGCGTGGATCGATGGAAAGGTGGTTCCGAAGACCTTGGTGATCGTTGATCCGGCTGGAGCCATTTGCGGAGTCGCCCGTTCTTCAGCGGTGGGCTCATTCGCCGACCGAATCTTCTACTTGAACAAGTTTGCAAGAAATATGGGGTTCCTTGGCTATATAAGGGGTTACGATCCCAAGCTACAATACACGGTGCGCAGCGCGGACGGGGAGGTGCTGTCGGATGAAAGAATTGTCCTGCCACCTGTAACTACCCTTCCCAGCCCTTAGAATCTATAAACAACCGCGGATCGTAGCCGGGCCTGTCTATCAAGTTTGGAAGTAGGCCTGCTGCCTGACATTCTGTGGGACAAAACTGCAAATCGAATCGATAATAGCTGCTTGTTTGGTATCGCTAGGTGAGTAGAAGCAGGGCAACCGGGTCAACCGATCGCTTGTTGCTCCAGTAACAGGGTAGTTGCCAAGTTTGCCATCCCACCGGTACGCGTATTTCGAGAAATGCAGCGGTAGATTATGAAACACCGCCAGGATTCCGCGGGACCGCCGATGACTAATTACATTTTGCCGATCATGCAGCGTGGGCAGTACCATGTAGGACATCTGGTAGGCTTACACCGTGGTCTTTGGCCCGTCCGTTCAGGCCGGCATCATACCTCTTCCCGATGAGGCACCGCGTATTTTGAATCTCTTCGTTGACCTGAAACTGCGCGAAAAACACGGTCGCAAGCACGTCCCACGCTAGGTAAGTCGAGCCGATGTCGATCCACGAATATTTGTCGATTTGATCACGAGAGAACGGCTGCGGTTCCTGCCGTTCTCTCGAACGTTCTCTGCCCGCTCTGCCAAGCCAACCCAAGTGTAAGCGACAGAATGAATCTCTCGAGCCGCGAAACATCGAGCCGCGCGATGCTCAAGATTAGCGCGCCCGGGATGTAACCGAGCAGCGCCACCCCGCCGATGAACAAGAAAATCGATCCAATTAACGACATTGCAAACGCATGCTGCTCGTACTGTCGTTTAGCGCCACGTTGCTAGTCTGGTTGTGATAACCCTGCTGGCTGGTGCACGCCAGATTGAGACCGCATGACACGCGCCGGTGTCGTCGTCAAGGTCGGGGATGTGCGCTCCCACACTTTACCCTGCATTTCAGCGCGAAAAGTTGCAGACCGCCTCAATTACCTGTGCCTGTTCCGCCTCGGTGAGCGAAAAGAAGAATGGCAGCCGCAGCAAACGGTCGCTCACATCTTCGGTAACGGGAAAATCGCCTGGTTTCCCGCCCCATCGTCGCCCGTATTCAGATAGATGAAGGGGAAGATAATGAAACACCGCCAAGATTCCACGCGAGCGAAGATGGCTGATCAGAGCTTGCCGATATTTTAGCGACGGCAGTAACAGATAAAACATGTGGTAAGCCTGAACGCAATGAGAAGGCACAAATGGCAACCCCACACCATCTCGGTCAGCCCATTCGTTAAGGCCATCATAATAGGTTTGCCAAATCCGCGGTCGTGCTGCCTGAATCTCTTGCCATGCTTCAAGCTGCGCGAGTAAGAACGCTGCCAGGATATCTGATGGTAGATAGCTTGAGCCAAGATCGACCCATGAATATTTATCAACCTCGCCACGAAAAAAGCTGCTGCGATTGGTTCCTTTTTCGCGGATGATCTCTGCACGGTCGATATATCGCTCCTCATTAATCAACAGCGCGCCACCTTCGCCACATGTGACGTTTTTTGTTTCATGAAAGCTTAGTGTTGAAAAACAGCCAAACGTCCCAAGAAGCCTGCCGCGATATTGTCCGAAAAGGCCGTGGGCATTATCTTCAATCACGGCTAGATTTTTTTTATGGGCTATCTCTAGAATGGCGTCCATTTCACAGGCCACGCCAGCGTAGTGCACGGGCACAATCGCTCGCGTTTTGCTTGTCACCAGGGAGGGTAGAGTCGTAAGCAAAGCCTTGCGCACTCCGAGTTCTTGTTCTAGAAACTCATGGCATCGACGTGTGTAAAATCCGTCACCCGAGATGTGGCCCATGCGCAGGGCCTCGGCCAAGTACTTCCATTCGTTACCGGTCAGACAGGGGCGATTGAAGGGAATTCTGTACGTCGTGCGAGTAGAACGATCCATGTTTCCGATCTGTGCCGATGAGTTTCCCCGTTTTACGACAGAGTTTTTTGAAAGACGAATAGTTTCTGCGTCCCGTAGTTGCCACCGCTATGGAGCTGAGCAAACCAGCGGTTCCAGTGCATATTAGGATTGGCAACATCTATTTCGGCGCGAAGTGCCTGAATGAGCAGCGGCTTGAGAACGCGAGTCCCGACATAATAGGTACTGGAAAAATTCACAGCCTCAAGCAGTCGCAGATCAGGTGTCGCCTTAACCAGTTTATCCTCATCCACATAATAATTGAAGGACGGCATGGGAATATCCGGCAAACCCCATTCGTGCCGAAACGCGTTCAAGTTCTGCCAGCCTTGCACCGTTGCTTCAGAGAGTAATAGAATACCACCCGGCTTAAGAACACGAGCACATTCCTGCAGGCCTTTGAGCTGACTTGTCCAGTCTGCCAAGTTGATAAGGACGCGGATGACAACGACTTTATCATAGGACGCTGACGGTTCGGTTAGCGATGTGATATCACCAACATCAAATTGCACTTTGCCACGGAGATAGGCCAGATCGGTGAGGCGTGCGCGAGCCTGTTCGATCATCTCAGGAATGTAGTCCACGCCGCGAATATCAACTTGCTTTTGAGAGGCAAACTGAACAGTTGAATAGCCATTAGCGCAGCCGACATCGAGCACACGATCACCATCTGCCAAGTGCTGGAGAATCTCGCGGATTTCAAGGTCAATCATCATTTGATCCGACCACGAAGCTGCGGAGGATTGTCGGTGTTCCACCGCCTGACACGTCCAGTAATCACGTATTTGTTTCAAGGTGAATTTTGCGCTCATCAATCTGCTTTTCCAGTTTCATATGCCGTTCGCTCGCCGGAAATCAGCTCCCCTTCATTCTCGGGATGTATGACATAGGACGGTTTGTCCATCATACGAAGATGAATCCGCGCGAGGTATTCTCCCAGGATTCCCAATGCAAACAATTGAGCACCCGAGAAGATCGCGATAATTGACGCCAAGAACGGAAAGCCAGCCACGGTGCTCCCATAAAACATAAATCGCAACAAAACATACGCGAGAATAGCAAAACCTCCGAAAGAAAAAATGAAGCCGATAATGCTGGCCAATTGTAAAGGTAACACAGAGAAACCCGTCATCATATTGAGCGCATGGCAGATCAGCTTCCACACAGTGTAGGCGGACCGGCCCAGTCGGCGTTCGTCATGTTTCACCCACACGAACCCAAAATTCGTTGTTCCCCACGTCAAAAGAACGTCCAAAGACACAAAAGGGCTTTGGAAGGTGCTGAAGGCTCGCCTAAGATCAGTTTTGAAAGCGCGGAATGCACTGACATGACGCGCGGATTCCACACCCATGGCATTTTGCAGCGTAAGCTTGGTCACGACAGAAGCGAGATTCCGGAAGAAGCCGTGAGTTCCGCCCGTGGGCGAACCATAGACTACGTCGAATCCGTCGCTTAATTTTGCTATCAACTTCGGAAGTTCTTCCGGTGGGTGCTGCAGATCGTCATCCAAAGTTATGGTAGTAGCGTAGGTCGCAAGTCGCAATCCCGCAAGGAGCGCATTGTGCTGGCCATAGTTCCGCATCATCGAAATTCCATGTACGCACGCATGCGTCGTCGCTAGGCGGCGGATGGTTTTCCAACTGTCATCGGAGCTGCCGTCATTTACGAGGATCACTTCGAAGGGAACATTGAGCGATTTGGCAACGGGTATGATTCTTTCGATGAGATTTGGCAAGATCTCCGAGCTATTATAGACAGGGACAAGAATAGAAAGGCCAGGCGGAAGACCGCTTGTCAATGCGTCTCCCCTTCCAATTTGGATCTCATCAACCATAGCCAATATCTTAGACGATGACAAGAAACGGGAGGGAGCTTACGGGCGATCCAGTGGGACCGCTAAATAGCATATCACTAAATAGCATGTGAGGGACTGGCTCATAATACACGTCAAAAAGATTTGCTAAACAATTTGCAATCGGCGTCGCAAACACGATCCAAGAATAATGAGGGTGTAGAAGTCACGAAGGTCAAGTGTGCGCTGGAAAACAAGGCTGACTGTGCTTGACTAAGAGGTTCGGGATTTTAGGTGAGAATGCCTGCGCAAGTTATCAAGATCAGCAGTGCGCGCCAACACAATTAGCGGAGTCCAAGATCGACATTTTGTCTCGCGCGGGCAATCTGCTAGGGGTGAATAATCGGCCATTGACACAATCCCGAATCGTATCGTAGGCATACAGCACTGATGGCGCGGTTCGATTTGCAGGCAGACAGCTGACGTGATCTCTTGCCCAGTCTTGCCCAACACTGAAATGAAAGACGGATTTCTCACGCTGCACACGACCCTCGCGCCCGAGGTGCTGAGGGAGAAGCTGAAGCAATGGGAACCTTGGGGCTATCGCCTCGACTTCGATAACGGCGTGCCGACGCGGGATTGCGCCCGGCTCACCCTGTTTGCCGAGAGACCATTGGACAAATTCGCGCTCTTCGAGTCAGCGGTTCCATTCGCGGAACTCGGCGGCGGGCGTCTGCTCGATGTTGGTTGCAATGCCGGTTACAATTCGATTCACGCCGCGGTGAAATATCATTTTTTCACGACCGGCATAGACATCAGCCCACGTCATATCGAGGTAGGGCGTTTCCTGCCTCGCGGGCGCGTCATCCGAGTTCGAGTT
>WNGK01007459.1_pt1 | contig 34552 bp, 27 predicted proteins | sample 5400601 | NCBI WGS metagenome assembly WNGK01 (sample SAMN13153376, study PRJNA577476) | soil metagenome | isolation source: 60 cm soil or saprolite under Garry oak tree replicate 1 | place: USA:California | collected 2016-06-15 | reverse complement strand
CCACCACACAACGTCGATTCCTGCCAGGATGTAGTCATTGGTTCGCTCCTGTAATTGCTCGGACGTAATCGAGGCCAGTTGTACCTCATGGGCTACGCGCCAGCCTGTTGGAAAGGTCACTAAGAGATCAGCGATGCGCTTAACCTCAGGGATGGGTACTTCATACGCAATGTGGGTATGTGCGTACTCACCAAACCACTCGCGTAAATGCGTGGCAAGGTACCGCTTTGCTTCTTGATGCGCTGGGCTTTCAGGGTGAGATTGATAGTCACTGGAGCAGCGACCGAAATGAGCGAAATGATGCTGGCGCACAAGCCCCGCCTTCACGATCATGGGAGTACCACACAGTTGACAGAGGCATTCGCCCGATATCAGCGCCGCTCGTGGGTTCTCGATCGTGGTGATGTCGATCCGCTCTCCCGTTGCTTTCCGTGTGGCAATAAATGGCATCGTTCTTTTTCTCCGCACTATGGAGACACCAGGTCAGTGCTCTCTCAGTTTTTCTGCACTGGTGGTCTACATTACGCGTACCGGCACATACGGGTACCCGCTCACTGACTCATTCTAATCGACGCGGAAAAAAGCGGAAATGCATGAACGCACGCTTTGGATGTGCTACTCTTCGGTGAATATCTGAAGAACGATGCCCTGCAAGTAAGGAAATGAATGGCATCGCAGCCTGTTTGACCACAAAATCGCCTGGGCAGGGCAACGAAGGGGTAATTTCACATAAGTTATTGCTTTGATCTTCCTAAATGCAATCTAAATACACTCTGTATGCGACCTGCACTTTGTAGCAATGCAATGAAGGATTCTAGCGAAGCGTCACGCCTCCAGGGGTTTGGGGGAAATTGTTCAATTACTGTGGTACTTCCAAGATTCGGAGTTTCAAGAGTAATTTTGGCGCATCTTGTCTATGACAGTATAAAACCCCCCGCAAGCTATCGTGGCTTTAGCCCGTGGAGATAGGCGCGTTTCTCCATGGCTTTAGCCAAAAACCCTATCTGCTTACTGTCTTTTTTGCGCTTCAATGGAGCGTTTGATGGTCTCACTGCTCACATTTCCGGCTGTACGAGCAAAGTAGCTACGCGTCCACAGCGACGGCTCTTTTCACCACCAGCGGAAAGGATGAAGACCTTGACAGGGAACGGATCTTTAAGCTAGGGTTAGGACACAAGTTCCATCCAGGTACAATGGCGAAAGAGCAGGAAAGGAGTGAGCATGGCAAAGGCAACAAAAACCATCAAGCAACCGCTTGGCTACAAGAGCGCCCACGCCTCCTGGTTTGCAGCGACGAAGACGTTGTTCAATCAAGTCGCCGCCTTCTATTTCGAGGTCATCCAGGCTCATCCAGGTACCCTTGATCTTTCCAGCAAAGAAGCTCTCACAGCCCTGGAAAAGCTCACCCATACGACCAAAGACAATCCACGTCCAGTGATGCCACTAGCTTCCGTGATCGCTGCTGACATACCCGCCATGTTCCGCCGCGCTGCTATTCATGCCGCACTTGGTTCGGCAAGATCGTTCTACACGCATCTTGAGAAATGGCGCAAACAGAAAGAGAAGACGCAAGCGAAGGGCAAGAAGTTCACCCTTCGCCCACCAGTACCGCCGCGCAGGTGGAACAAATCAGTGCTCCTGTATGCTGGCCAATGGAAAGAGCGCACGCCAAAGAGCATCATGCTCAAGCTCTGGACAGGAAGCTCTTGGGCATGGATCAAATGCTGCATACAAGGGCAGGACATCCCCTATGGATGGGATGTAGAAAGCCCAACACTAGTACAAGACGGTCATCACTGGAAATTGCACACAGCCATCCAGAAGAAGTTCTCTAGCCCTGCTAAGGTTGAGCAACAAGTCACCAGGAGTCCAGAGGGTCGTATTTGTTCAGTTGACTTGAATATCACCAAACACTTAGCCGTATGCACCATCCAAACTGTCGAAGGCACGGTGGTTGCAACCCGTTTCATTGGAGGGGGAAAGCAACTGCACGGTCTTAGGAAGAGACAGTTGGGAAGAGTAGCACGAAACCGAAGCAAGACAGGCATCATTGCCAGAGGCGAACAGGACAATGTGGCCTTGTGGGCAAAGATACGCGCACTGGATGAGGATAGTGCCCATCAAGTCAGCCATCGCATTGTCGAGTTTGCCAAAGAGCAACAGGCCAGTATCCTCGTCTTTGAGCATCTCGGACACTTCAAACCACACAAGGGCAAGTACAGTCGCCGTAGCAATGAGAAACGCTCGTACTGGTTACGGGGGAAGATTTACAAATACAGTAAATACAAAGCGTGGAACGAGAAAATCCTTACGTGTCGTGTCAGCCCCAGGAATACGAGTCGTGAATGTGCCCGTTGTGGTAGTCTCATTGCTCGTTACGATGCAGGAAAACCAGCGGAAGGATACACCCCAGGTGCGCCGCTGGTGTACTGTCCTCAGTGCCACATGCGCGGCAACTCCGATAGAAACGCATCTCTCATCATCGGCAAACGCCTGCCTGCTCGGTATCAACAAACCCCTTCTCAGGAAAAGCCTCAAGCTCCTCTGGTAACAGAGAGGCCCGTGAAAACGGGAGGTGTTCGCCGTTCCCAAGAAGCCAGAGGCAATGGAAGGCCATCTACCAACTTTGCTCGGCTTGGAAGGGCGAACGCGCAAGGCACCGCGCAGGGTACAAAAGGGAGGATGGTCCCTACTGTATCAGGTATTGCTCACCCACTACGGGTATTCAGCGAGTCGTAGCCACGCTACATACACTCGAATAACCGACTACGTAGCAGTGCCAGAAACTTTTAGTAGCTGGCCACCAGTTGTAAAATTTGCCGGCAAGCTTTTTTCATCTCTATGCGGACTCGTCCAAGATTGCTTCCCTTGTTGGTGGTGACCACGAGAATGAGGTCACCTACCTCTTCAAATTGAATCGTACCGTCTTTCGTTTCAATGATGACATGGTGCATCTCACCACTGCTCATTTGATCTATGAAATTGGTAATAGAGCCAAATGCCGCGGCCGACATGGCGCCAATTACTTCTTCATCCTCGCTGTGTAGCGTTCCAGTAACGATCAGGCCATCCTTGCCGACAAGAATAGCTCCAGACACATCGTCAAGGTCGGTCAGCCGTTGTAAGATAGTTTCCAAATTAGCACTCCTTTAGCAGCGGCACTAGTTTCTTGCCTTTTTGGCCATCGTCAACGCCTTGTTGTAGGCCTCCATGGCCTGCAAGTACTCTCCCTGCCGCATATATGCATCTCCCAAAACGCGATATCCTGCTGAATATTTGGGGGCTATCTTCAGCAGGGCGCGCATATTGCTGACAACCTCGCCCAGGAGTTCAGGGGCGTTGCGTATAATGACACGATATTCTTGCATCGCCTCATCGTAGGATCCCGCGAGTTGGTATTGATAGCCTTTGATCAATCGCTCCTTGTTGCTTAATGTACTCTCTGCTGCTTTGTTCGTCGGGGCATATTCTGCTGGGCGGCTCCTGGATGAAGCCTGGTACTGCCGTGCCGCTGGCCGCTGTTGCACTGGTTGCAAGCGTACTACCGGACGCTTCATTGTCGTCTCTAGCTCGAAATCTATTGCTGTATTCGACTGTGTATTGGCAGCCGCAGCAGCAGGTGACTGGATGTTGGGCGGAGTACTGGCTACTTGCTTGGGAACAGGAGCTGGCTCTGGCTGAACTGGTTGGGGCGAAAAACGGCTGATTCCCTGCTCTTCCGCGCGAGAGGAGATAAGGCTCGACAGTGCATCCAGGTGAGAAGATGCCACAGGAGTCTGTTCCGGTGCGTTGAGGTCAGCTGGTTCTATACTCGTTTGAGCAAAGGGCTCAAGTGTAACTGGCCACAAAAGCTCATCGAAGGAAGGATCTGCTGGTGTGATCACCAGTTGAGAAGATTGCTGCGGTTCAACTTCATTTGTGTCTTGTATTTGGAAATTGCCAAATTCTGCCAGCGCGGATGAAAGCGATGGTTCTTTAGCCAGGGCCGCGAGCGTTCCAGGCTCCAGAGGTCTAAAGCCTTGAAGGCGTAAATCATTTTCCAGTTCTTCCAGAGTCGTCATCATATTCTGCTCTGGTCTGGTCAGTTTTTGTGCCGCCTGTTCCAGCCAATTCTCAAGCGTAATTTCCTGTTCTGTTGCTGGTGCGACGATTGGATTGTCTTCAGCAGTCCACTGCTGAGAGTCAGGAGTTGCGGCTGGTATTGTCCAATCCATGGCGGCTTCGGGAGTTGCGGCTGGCGTTGTCCAATCCGTGGCGGCTTCCGGATTTGCGGCTGGCGTTGTCCAATCCATAGCGGCTTCCGGAACCTCTGCCGGTTCATCAGGTACAGGAGGCTCTGGTTCTACTGAAAGCACAGGTGGTGCAACTGGTTCGGTCTCTTGGGGGGCTGTGCTCTCGATTGGAGTGGCGCCGAGAGACTTTAGCCACTCTGGCCCAAAGGAGAATCCTTCTTCTTCCGAAGACTCCGACGAGGGAGTACTGACCTGAACATGATCTTGCCATGTCGCCCATATTTCAGGGGCCGGTGCTGACTCTTCTGGCCCTGTTGGTCCTGCTGGTTCTTCAGTATTGACGGGTGGCGCAGCGGATTGTTGGGAAGCAGGAGCTTCTTGTTTCACTGCTGGCGCTGCATGGGGAACTTGCTGGATGGGCCCGCTTGCCTGGCGGCGGTCTCCTTTGGTAAGCATGTCAAGCCATGCTGGTGGTGCGGGCAGATCGGAATCTGCTTCCTCTAATTCCCATGAGGATGAGGACAAAATCGGGTCGATATCGCTCGTACCGCTCCAGGAGTCAGCGCTTGATTCTGGGAAAGCTTCCATGTGGTACCACGCAGGCTGCTGATCGGCCGGTGGCTGGTCGTTGTCCTGGGCGGGATCATGTACCTCGATGGGTTCCGGTTGTGTCTGCCAGGTTTCTAGCCCTGATTCCTGCTGCGTATCGCTATGTTGACCAAACGCATTCCAGTCATCCAGGTGGGGAGTAATACTGCCTGCCTGGGCGCCATTTTTTGGTTGACCAGGGGCGGAATCCTGCCGCCCTATGGTACTCAAGGAACTAACATCTGACGCATTATTGCCGACCCAGTTGCCATACGGGGAGGCCCCATGTAAGGTCTGGTAATCTTGTTGAGGTTCGATAATGTTATCCAGGCTGCTCCATCGCACAAGAGGATCGGAGACGCTGGAAGGGGTGCTCGCGCTTGTTGTCTCATTGGGCTCAAGAGAGAGTTTCTCCAACTCAGCTGCCGTTGAGGTTGGTTTCTTCCCATTTGAGGTTTCCGAGACAACAGTCGGTGATTTTTTCAACAGTTTCAGGAAAGGGTCTTTGGGCTGGCGAGCGATAAAATCACTAAAAAGTTCCTGGGCCATCATCTGGTCAGGGTCTAGCTCTTCAACCTGGCGCATCAGGTCCTGTGCCTGAAGTGCATCTTGAGCAAACGTTACGTGCGCGAGGAGTAGCAGCGCTTTCAAACAATGAGGAACGTCGCGAAGAATTTCTTTCGCGAGTTGCTCGACCTTTTCATAGACGCCCTCACGCCAGTATGACTCGAGGAGACCGGTACGGGCATCGAGGCGATCAGGACTGGCTGAAAGGATAGTGTCCCATTCCTGGACAGCTTGCGGCAGGAGGTCACCGCGCATATAGAGGCGCGCCAGGCCCGCGCGTGAGAATACGAATCCTTGTTGTCCGACTTTTTGGCTCAGTTGATTAAATATCTGGCGTATCTGGCCATTGCCCCGGCTGAGCTCGTAGGCTTGTTGATAGCAGTCTAACGCTGTATCATAGTCTGACATACGCTCGCTGATCAATGCACGGTTACAGTAGGCCATAACATTCTCTGGATCGTTTGTCAGAACCCAATCGAACGTTTGTAGTGCATCTTCCAGTTTCCCCTGTGCCAGGTAGATCTCGCCCAGGAGACGTTGAGCCTCCAGCGCTTCTGGAAAATGATTGAGGATGTACTGACAGTTGGCTAGTGCGTCATCGACGCGTCCGGTACTGATAGCATCTTCAGTCGTCTGCAAATAATCGCGAAGCGTTGTTTGTGCCATAATCCTGATCTCCTCTTCCTGCTTTACACACTTTTAAGCAGCTTACCAAAGTACTCTGCCTGCTGTGGATCATCTGGTCCAATGACGGCCAGGCGTCGCCAGGTGGGCGCAAAGCAGAACTGTGCCACGCGCTGAATATCCTGCGAGGTGACAGCATCGATATGCGCTACTATCTCATCAATGTCTATGATTTTGTTACGCAGGCACTCCTGGCTGCCAAGCCATGAAGCCACCTGTTGTGTGCCTTCCAATCCAAGCAGAACGCCTCCTCGTACATACGCTTTGACGCGGTCAAGTTCATCTCCTGGTACCGGTTTTTTACAAAGCTGATTAAGTTCGTGTATGATAGCTTCTATGGCTGGTTTGGTCTGCGAAGGGTCGACACCTGCACTTATCACCAGGCTGCCTGTCTCATAATAACTATTAAAATAGCTCCCAATGTCATAGGCTAATCCCTGCTCTTCTCGTATGGATTGAAAGAGCCTGGAACTCATACCATCACCTAAAATAGCATTGATTAACAATATTGGGAAATAATCGGGAGAAGAATAGGCAGCGCCAAGCGTTGCCAGGCAGATGTTAGTCTGTTCTGTCTCTTTGCGAATCATTCCTACAGGGAGTGTATCTCGCGGTGGGAAGCTCTCTTTCCAGCCAGGATGTTCGCGCGTTTCCCAGTCGCTAAATATACGCTCAGCCTCTTTGATGACCTGCGCATGGTCAATATTTCCAGCAACGCTGATAACTAGCGAACTGGGTCGGTAGTGTTCGTCCATATAGTCCAGCATTTGCTGGCGCTGGATTTGTGCTACGGTCTCTACAAAACCTGCATCGTCACGTCCCAGAGGAAGACCGGGCCACATCACTTCATCGATTAACAGGTTGGCCCATTCCTGTGGGTCGTCGTGTGTAGCGCTCAGCTCTTCAATAATGACGCCTCGTTCTTTTTCGATCTCGGTGGGATCGAAAAGAGGATGGCGGATCATATCGGCCAGTACGTTCATTACAAGAGGCAACTGCTCTCCTGGGACACGGGCTGTATAACTGGTAATTTCTTTGCCAGTGCTCCCATTAAAAATGCCGCCGACTCCCTCAATGGCCTGGGAGAGGAGGCGGGCAGCAGGGTAGTGCCGAGAGCCTTTGAAGAGCATATGCTCGATGAAGTGTGATATACCCCCAATCGGGTCCGCCTCGTAGCGTGAGCCAACAGTGAAGAAGAAACCAATGCTCGCCGATCGCATGCCAGGCATATGGGTGGTAAGTAGGCGCAGGCCGTTTTGTAAGGTTGTTCGCTCGTAATTCATCCAACTACTTGGTGTGGCCTTCTCTGCATAAGTTGATATATGTGAAAGAATACCACTTCTCCTCGTGTTCCCAGGTAAAACATATAGACGTTAAGAGATGAACGGAAAAGGCAGCTATTTTTCTGCATAAAGCTATGCCGTGAGATAAACGGTTCGTCGTATATCCCACAGTATTATAGACGGTTTACTCAGGTGTCGCAACAGAATGGTGGAAGAATAGCAGGAAAGATAGCCAATTTGGATACTATCGAGACCATTCTCCTCGTTGTGCCTATTTGAACCTTGCATGGTCAGCTGAACCCTTCGGACGTTATGCTTTACAACCCGAGGTCATTGGCTATTTCGCCCAGGCCGCCAAGCAGTCCTTCATCGCGATGGTGATGACCTTCGCCATAGTATCCTTCGTCACGGCCTCCAAGGTTATTTTCGAGTCCATGCATGAGCATTTCGCCGCCAATCACTGCGGCTGCGCCACCCAAAGCACCCATTGCATATTTCCCGCCGTCGCCTTGCATAAAGCCGCCTAATCCTCCCATCATACCTCCCTGTTGCTGTGCGTTAGCTGCCGTAGGCACGATCCCTGCAAGGCTGGTGTGACAACTGGCACAGTTTGTTGTACCCAACGGGGCCATAGCCATACAGACGGGGCAGCGCAAGACCATGGGTTGCTGGCCCATCATAGGTTGTGGTTGATACCCCATGCCTGGTTGTCCCTGCGGAGGGTACTGTGGTGGATATTGAGGTTGTTGTGGGTACTGAGGCTGGCCATAGGGTTGCTGGTACTGGGGCTCGTTTTGCTGAGCATAGGGTTGCTGACCATATGCTGTCTGGTATGGTTGTTGTGGCGGGGGATATTGTCCCGGTGATGGCGTATAGCCAGGCTGTACTGGTTGTACTGGTGCAGCTGGCATGCCGAGCTGATTGCCACAACTGGCACAGAAACGCACACCAGGAGCGTTTTTCTGCCCGCAATTAGTACAGAAGGCACTTACTGGTGCAGCGCTCGCTGCTTGCAGGTTCTGTCCACAGTTGTTACAGAAAGCATTACTGGCTGGTACTTCTGCCTGGCAGGCGGGACAGTGGCGGGTTAAAGGTTGTGCAGGTGTCGCGGAAACTGCTACGGTTTGTAGTGCTGAGCCACAATGATTACAGAACGCTGCCCCTGGATTGACCTTTTCATTACAACGTGGGCAGGTGTTACTTACTGGCGTGGCCAGGTTACTCGGAGCCGGTACTCCCGTGGGTTGTACAGGCGTTCCGCACTGCTGACAAAACTTTTTGCCGGTCACATCATAACCACAAGAAGTACAGGTTACCATACGTCTAGACTCTCCTTATATATAAAAAAACTCTATGCACTGCTCTCAATTCCTAAGCAGCAGTTTAGCATAGATTTCCAAAGTAGTCGAGTCTTGAAGATACTGTATAGACATTTGGAGATAATACATGTCATCCTGAGCGCAGCGAAGGATCTCTCCGACCTTCGAGCCAGATCCAAAGCTCGCGCTCAGGATGACATGCAGGACAGCGCTCGAGGCCGCTCACGGGAAATCTTCTCTCCAAATGTCTAGACACTGTATACAAAAAGGGATCGCTCACCGTGCCACAAGGGCACGAAAAGCGATCCTATGCATCACCCAGAAGGTTATGTAGTATAGTTATACGCATTCTCGCAAGGCAACGTTGCCGCTGATTCCTCGCAATTTCATCAGTGCCACTACCTCTAACTGGCGTACTCGTTCGCGCGATATGCCTAATTCTTTGCCTACTTCGAGCAATGTGCGACTACGACCATCACCAATGCCGTAGCGAAGTGTAATGACTGAACGTTCGCGCGGTGTGAGCAGGGCGAGTGCACGATGGAGCTCTTCCCCAAGCAGGTGTTGGGAGGCTGTTTCAGCGGGGGCAGGCGTTGTACTATCTTCCAATGTGTCAGCCAGAGAATAGCGAGCCTCGTCATCAACGGGGGCATCTAGAGAAACTGGTTGTTCGATAACGCCGAGCAAATCTATGACTTCGTCCACATCGAGATTGCATGCCTCGGCTATCTGCTCTGGCAGAGGATCAAGGCCATTCTCCTGCGAGAGTTGTGCCGCGACCCGGCGTACCTTGCGCAACCGCGTTGCCACGTGCTCTGGCAGGTGAATGAGCCGGGATTGCTCACCCGCAGCGCGGCTAACAGCCTGGCGTATCCACCAGGTCGCATAGGTTCCAAAGTGACAGCCACGCTGGTAATCAAACTTCTCTGCGGCACGCATCAGGCCCAGATTGCCCTCTTGAATAAGGTCGATCAAGGGCACGCCCGTACTTGTATAGCGACGTGCAATAGCGATAACGAGCCGGAGATTGGACTCAATGAGCTTACGTCGTGCCAGTTCTTCGCCAGCCGCGGCGCGCTTCGCCAGGTCAATTTCCTCAGCATGGGTAAGCAGTCCCAGGCCACGTATGTCACGCAGGTAACTCTGAAAAGCATCTTCAGCGCCTGACGCCTGGCGAGGAGTGGCCCCTTGAGAACGACGGGGGTGGCTCGTCCCCTCTTCAATAACGTCGACTTCACTGCTTTCATCAACATCAGCGTCATCAGAAAGTAATGTGTCGCTTACCTCGTCTGAAGGAGTATCTAGCTCCGTAAGTGGTTCCGTAATACGCGTTGGCATGTCCTTAACAAAAGGTGTATCCAGATCCATTTCAAACTCTTGAGAAATGGAGGGGGAAAACATTGCCGCAGTCGTAGTACGAGATGTCAGCACAGTCCTATGAACATCGCTGACAGGATGAACAATCGCCATAATTCCACGCTCCCTTCGGGAAACTTGCCGACAAAATCAGCTGCCGGACTCCGCCTGGCCTCGTGGTCAGCACTAACTAGCCGACTGGTGCTGTTTGTGTACGTATCCATTCTTTGCTAATTTTTCTATCTTCTCCATTTTAGAAGAATAGCGAAAGGCGTCACATCGGGTAATTACCTTAAATCAAGTCAGGTTCTAACCTTATCTTCATTTGATAATGATGCTATCCTTTCTTGGATATGACATTGTTTCAGTCCAGCTTATGCCCATAATAACAGGCTGAATACCATCACCTCAGCTTCCAGCTACATAAAAAAATGTTGTCTATATTTATATACGTTTATATGGTAACAAATGGCTACCTTTCCTATAGTGTAAAATTATGACGCCCGCAGTACCATCAAGCGGGTATTTCACGTGCGGTCGGGATTCTCTTCATCGAAAGGATCAGAGACGCCGTGCCCTCTATCATAGAAGAGCTGCGTAGGATCTCCTTCGTGCTCTTCATAATTGGGCCGCTTCTCCCATTCTTTCTGTTTGGCTTCATCCGCTGACATGGAAAGCACTACCCGGTCGTCTTCGACCGCTTTGATGGCGCTGTAGGGAATGTAGCGGTCCTTGGGAAAAAAAAAGCCTTTGTGTACGAGAAAAGAATCTGGATAGACCTCTGCAATATGTCCCAGGTTCTGGTTGTCTGCAGAGTAGACCTGCATGTGTGGATGTAGGTCGTGTTGAGTCCAGTCTGGCATAGGTTTCTCACTCTCCCGGTTGAGTAGTCGCCTTTATCAAGTTCACGTTCACTTCTACACAGAAGTTTCAGAAGATTATCGAAAACGCCTCAAATGGCAGTGGCGGACTCCTCAATCCCATTGACAAATCGCATTATGAACGTGTATAGTTCTACTATTATATACCATAAAAAACTATGACGGACTTGGAACGAGCGGAGTAGAGGGAAGCGAACTGCCAGAGAGTGGAGGTCACCGGGTGCGAGCCTCCTTCAGTAACGACCCTTGAACGTGGCTCGTGAGTTGAGTGCTCGAAGTTGCACAGTGGTGCAGCGGTAGGGCATTCCGGGTACAGCCCGTTAGCGCTGCGTAGAGGAGAGTTGAACCCACGATTGGTTGGGCGGTTCAACTTTCGAAACAAGGTGGTACCACGAGCGCTGCCCTCGTCCTTGCGAGATGGCAGTGTTTTTTATACCATAAAGGAGTACTACGATTATGTTGCCCAACCGTTACGACTTCCGCGAGGCGGAGCCGCGCCTGGCTCGCTTCTGGGAGCTAAACAATGTCTACGGGTATGATCCCGCTGGCTTGGGCCAGCACTTCACGATCGATACCCCACCGCTGACCGTCTCAGGTCAATTGCACATTGGCCACTGCTATTCCTACACACAGGCGGATGTCATCGCACGTTACCGCAGGATGTGTGGTGATCATGTCTACTACCCCATGGGCTTTGACGACAATGGACTGGCAACCGAACGTTTCGTCGAGAAGACCATCAAACACAAGGCAACGGAGATAGGACGTGACGCTTTCATTAACGCTTGTCTTGAGCTAACGCAGCAAACGGAGGGTCGCTTCGAGACCCTCTGGCGCAGATTGAGCTTGAGTGTTGACTGGCGCTATCGCTATTCTTCCATTTCGCATGATGCACGGCGTGTTTCACAGTGGTCTTTTATCCAGTTGTACCAACAAGGTTTGACCTACACACAGTTTGCACCGACGCTCTGGTGCCCGGAATGCCAGACGGCGATTGCGCAGGCCGAGGTCAACGACGCGTCGCTGCCGACGCGCTTCTCAACAATAGCCTTTCGCTTGCCCGGTGGTGGTATCCTACCTATTGCTACAACTCGTCCAGAGCTGTTACCTGCCTGTGTCGCCATCTTTGTTCATCCTGATGACCCGCGCTATAGACACCTGATAGGCAAAACGGCCGCTATAGATAGCGGCGCTTTCTCCGGGTCACCTGAACTGGCGGTTCCTATCCTGGCGGATGAACTGGCCGACCCCAGCAGGGGCAGCGGAGCCGTTATGTGCTGCACCTTTGGCGATTCAACCGATGTTCGCTGGTGGCACACGCACCATCTTCCACTGCGGGCAGCCATTGGACGAGATGGACATATGACGGATTTAGCGGGTTCCTATGCTGGTTTGTCGGTTCAACAGGCCCGTAGGCGCATCCTCACCTACCTTGAAGAGACCGGACAGATAATCAGCGAGGAAACGATAGAACACGATGTCGGAACACACGAGCGATGCGGCACCCCCATCGAGTACCTGCACACGAGGCAATGGTTTATTCATGTCCTGGACCAAAAAGAGCGATTGCTCGAGGCCGGACGCAAGATACGCTGGCACCCTGAGCATATGCGTATCCGCTATGAGCACTGGGTTGAACACCTGCAGTGGGATTGGTGCATTTCGCGCCAACGTTACTTTGGTATTCCATTCCCGGCCTGGATATGTCGCGCGTGCGGAGAGACCGTGCTGGCACCTCTAGAGCAACTACCAGTTGACCCGCAAACCACGCAGCCCCTGGTTGCTTGCGCCTGTGGTTCAACTGAATTTGAGCCAGAACCGGATGTCATGGACACGTGGGCCACGTCGTCCTGCACGCCAATGATCATCGGACGCTGGATTGATGATCCCGCCTGGTTTGCTCAGCACTTCCCGGCCAGCCTGCGTCCCCAGGCGCACGACATCATTCGCACATGGGCATTTTATACCATCGTCAAGTCGCTTTATCATACGAACGACATCCCCTGGCGGGAGGTCATGATTTCAGGACATGGCCTCTCTGCTGATCGGCGGAAACTCTCCAAGTCGAAGGAGCATAACGAGGTTGGACCGATGGAAATCATGGAGAAGGAATCGGCTGACGCCCTGCGCTATTGGGCGACAACGGGTCGCACTGGGGCGGATAGTCCCCTTAGTCCAGAAAACATCGCTACGGGGCGCCGCCTGGTCACGAAATTGTGGAATGCCAGCCGTTTCGCTGAGAGCCGCCTGGAACGTTTCACCAATGGAGCTCGCCCCGCCGCTTTGTTGCCCACAGATCGTTGGCTGCTTTCTCGCCTTGCGAGAACGATTGCTGGCGCAACGGCAGAGTTGGATAGGTATGAATATGCCGCCGCTCGCGCGGAAATTGATCGCTTCTTCTGGTCGGATCTTTGTGATAACTACCTGGAGATGGCAAAGGCACGCCTCTATAATGAGGCAGGTGCGGCACACTACGCCGCGCAGTGGACGCTCTACCAGGCGCTCCTCGCTGTGCTGAAATTGCTGGCTCCCTTCCTGCCGTATATCACGGAAGAGATCTACCAGGGACTGTTTCGCCAGTGGGATGGTGCTTCATCCATACACCTGGCAAGCTGGCCATCGCAACAACCAGAGTGGATAGATGTGGAGGCCGAGGCCATGGGTGAGACGAGTGGCCATTTGCAGCCTGCTCAACGGGCCTCTTTAGAGATGGCGATGGTCGATTTAAAGAGCGCCACGCGGGCGAAACAAATTGTTCTTGAAGAAGGAGCGGAAGATGGCGGTAGTCAAATGCTCAAAGGTAATGAGCTCTTGATAGAGGTATGAGCGAAGGCGAGGGTTTCTACTGAACAGAAACCCTCGCCTCTCTAATGCTACCAGATGGCGATTGCAGCCAGGCCAAGGCCATAGAACAACTGAACGAAAGCCGTAAAATACTGCGTCAGCAGGCCGTGTGGGGAGACAATTGCTTCCAGGATGAGCGCCAGCGCCGCGATCAGCGTTGCTCCTATGATCCAAACGATACGCTGCCACCAGCGTAGAGTGGGCGCTCGCCTGCGCAGGCGAACAAAAAAGACGATACTGAGTATCAAGACTACCAGCGCGAGGAGTAACCCGGTGAGACCGATTACTGTTCCCGAGCCAGGGGTTGTTAACGCCCCTAGCAGGCCAAAGATGGCAATAACGGTGCCTATAAAGTAGAGTATACCGCTGAATACACCGACGCGCGGGCGAGCGATGCTTTCTGGATGCGCAAGGAGTGTGGGTGTCACCTCGTCATCCTCTAAATTGGGTGGTGGTGACAGGGGTGGATGTGGCAACTGTAGAGGCAGTACCTTGTGTCCGTTGAGGGGTGGTGGTGGGGGTACTTTGTATTCTACTTGCACCGATGTTCCCTCTGTACCGTTCAGGGGCGTACCACATTGTTCGCAGTAGGCACGTGAGCCTGCATTCTCATGGCCGCAGCGAGGGCATTGCATGTTCTCTTCCTCTCGACAAAATTAACGGAAGCTTCCGTCCCGTAATATAGCACGGCATCGTGAATTTTGGCAACCGCCCAAAGATCCTTATATCCGCGAAAAATTTGACAATAACTGCACTAACAAGTACCATGTTTAGAGATAATAGTAAGTGGAGGGAGCAAATGATTGCGGATGTCTTAATGAGCGATGCGTTTGAACAGTCATTCAGCCGGCTTCCGTTCCCCATGCGAGATATCGTCAAACGCAAGATCCGTTTACTATCGGAGAATCCTGGTCACCCCTCGCTGAATACCCACCGGTTACACAACGTGAAGGCAAACATATGGGATTGTTATATTTCCGAGAGTATGCGCCTGCTCTACGAGATCAAAGATAACAATTTACAACTCTGGGATATCGGCCCACACTCTTTGGTAGACAATGTTCATTTGCGAGGTTTTGCCGCAAATACGCGCTTCAGCCGTATGGATCAACCAGCAGGACCATCAACTCCGCAGCCTTCTCTGGACGAGCCAAAGAAACCGGCCTTTGCTCCTTCTGTCTTCAAAAATGCTGGACCTGTGTCCATACCTTCGGCGGCAATGCAGATAGGTACACCGAATGCCTTTGCGTATTTCCAGAATGCTCATCTGCGCATCCTGGGCGTACCATCACAGCTGGTGGGGCCACTCAAGAGAGCCGCGTCGCTGGAGTCCGCCCTTGAACTTTCCGGGCTTCCGGAATTGACACGCCTTTGGTTGGAGGAACTGAGTACCTCCACCGATCTCGAAGATGTCATGTTTGACTCCTCGCGCCTGCTCTATCGCTCAACGCTTAATCGCTTCGAGGGTTATTGTGAGGGAAAAATCAAGCGTCTGATGCTCAATCTCCAGCGTCCTGAACAGCAACAGTATGTAGACATGGAGCGATCGCCATTGATCTTGCTGAAGGGTTCTGCCGGCTCAGGAAAGACGACGGTAGGTATCTACCGGGCGATTCGTCTGGCTGAGCAGGGCAGGCGCGTGCTTGTACTGACCTTTAACCGTACACTTTCATCCGTTACCAAAGCCCTGATTGAAGAACTGATCGGCCCCTTGCCTAAGAATTTACAGGTTATGACACTACACAGTCTGATGATTCAATTTCTGCGCACGCGCTCTATTGAACTGCATATAGCAGACGACGGGATGACGCGTAAATTTCTTTATGATGCGCTGCATGAAATACGATTAAAAGATAACGCAATGGTATTACAGCGTGACCAGATATTTTTTGAGGAAGAGATCAAGCGTGTCATCAAAGGGCTGGGCATGAAAAGCCTGGAAGAGTATAAGGCAGTTGAACGCTATGGGCGTAAGACGGCCTTGAGTCCAAAGCAGCGCGAGGCGGTGTGGAAGGTTTATGAAGCGTACCAGCGGCGTATGCTCCATGCCAGGCTTCACGATTGGGCAGATTATGCCGCCGTCACGCTGGAGACGCTGCAGGACCAGCCGGTTGCCAGTGACTTTGACGATATCATTGTCGATGAGGCCCAGGATCTAAGACCGGTAGACCTGCGCGTCATACAGCAGTTTGTTGCTCCATCCCCAGCAAAACCGGAAGGGGCGGTGCATAGTGTTATGATTCTTGCCGATGCCGCCCAGACATTATACTCCCGTGGCTTTTCCTGGAAACAGGCCGGTATACAGGCCAGGGGACATACCGTCATTCTGCGGAAAAATTACCGTAATACGCGCCAGGTGGCAGAGGCAGCAGCCCATCTGCTGCGGAACAATATACTGATGCTGGCTGCGCAAGAATACGTCGATCCTGAATGGACGCAGCGCCAGGGACCATCCCCCGTACTGGTTAAGGCAGCCAATGCGCATGCTCAGTTTGAGTTGGTGAGGGAACGTATCCTTGATCTTGTCAGCGACCAGGTATTTCGCCTCTCCGATTTCGTGGTGCTCTGTCCCACCAATCAGATGTGCGAGCAGTGCCAGCGCGAGTTGGATCACAGCGGTTTACGCACCGTACTGCATAAAGATAGCGACTTTGACCTGCTTGAGGAGCGCATCAAGATAATGACGATCCACTCTGCGAAGGGGCTAGAATTCCCGGTCGTTTTCCTGGTAGGGCTGACGATGGGAGTGCTCCCATCCAACCAGGGCCTGCAACATAGTGAGCCCGAAGAGGTGCAATTGTACCTTGAGCAGCAGCGCATGCTCTGTTACGTAGGGATGACGCGGGCCGCCGAAGCCCTCTACCTGCTGACCATCAAGGGAAGTGAGTCGCGCTTTGTCAAAGAACTCACGGAGAAAGTGGTTATGTGGGAGTAATCCAATCTCCGATGAAGGCAAGAAACGTTTCTTGCCTTCATCAGCACTTCCTATAGCCGTATGACTATTTTCCCTTGACCCGCCTTTACGCTCTTCATCAGCGTTTTGCTGCCCACCTTTACAATCACTACGTACGTTTCGCGCTGTGGGCGATACGCGTTGAAGTGTTCGTCGATCTCCACTGTAGTAACGTCTGGCGTTACACTGCAACTGATCGTCGTTTCGGCGAACGTGCCGCTTTGATAAGCGAGTGTAGAACCATCATCCTCGTATAGTGTATAGCTGGCCTCTCCATCGGTCGTCATGTAGCAGGTAAACGTCAATGGATCGGTTGGATATTGATCAACGTATTGCATTGCTGGTCCCGTGGGAAGGATGCTGTTACCACGAATGAGTAGTGGCCAGTTCCCCAGAGGGGCCTCGATGTCGCTCCAGCCTTCACCCGGGTATTCGTTACCATTCCAGAAATCGATCCATGTCCCTGCCGGGAGATAGACCCTGCGGCCGGTTGCGCCCTGTTCATACACTGGCGCTGAGAGTAGCCTTTCACCAACGAGGAACGCGTCCTCCACTTCACATGCCTGCTCGTCCCGTGCATAGTGGAAGTAGAGCGGGCGTATGATCGGCGCTCCACTACGTGCTGCCTGCTCGAAGAGGGTATACAGGTAAGGCATGAGGTGGTAGCGGGTTTCGATAGCCGTGCGATAGGCACTTTCAAAAGGTTCGCCAAAGGCCCAGGGCTCCTGGTCCACGTTGCCGATTGCATTGTGGTTGCGGCAGAACGGGAGGAGCGCTCCCACCTGAGCATAACGCACAAGCAATTCACCGTTGGAGGAATCCCAGAAGCCGCCGATATCAATGCCGACGAAGGACACGCCACTCATAGCGATATTCAAGCACATAGTAATCGCCATCGGAATATGCGACCAGTGACTGGTGTTATCTCCTGTCCATATCGCAGCGTAGCGCTGCACACCAGCTGTGCCGGAGCGTGTTAAAACAAATGGGCGCTGTCCTGGGTGCAGGCGCAGTAAGCCCTCGTACGTTGAACGTGCCATTTCCATGCCGTAGGCATTATGGAAAAACTTGTGCAGCGTCGGCCCTCCATCTGGCCCCGTGGGGCGGTCTCCATCACCAAGGTGAAGGACGTCATCGGCCATCGTGTTCGACTTTATCGGTGGAGAGAGTTTGGTCTGATCATCTAATCCCGGCGTATCCGCCGGCGTGGGATTTTCCAATACCATCATATCCGTTAGTGCGGGTTCGTTCATATCATTCCAGAAGGCATCAACACCTTGATCGAGCATTATTTTATACAGATCTCCCCACCACTCGCGTACTTCGCTCCGCGAGTAATCGGGAAAGACGCAGGCTCCAGGCCACACGTTGCCGACGGAGATTGCTCCATTCACAAAGCGGCAGAAGTAGTCTTGCTCCATGCCCTGCTGGTAGACAAAGTAGTGCTCATCAATTTTCGTACCAGGATCGACAATGGTCACCAGGTGTAGACCCTGTTGATGGAGGTCGCGCGTCATCGTTTCAGGCTCGGGGAATGCCTCGCGATTCCAGGTAAAGTTGCGATAACCATCCATATAATCAATGTCGAGCCAGATGCCGTCGCAGGGATGGTGGCGAGCGCGCATCTGCGAGGCTACCTGTTCTACCTGTTGCTGGGAGGCATAACTCCAGCGGCTCTGGTGATGCCCAATCGCCCAGCGCGGCGGGAGTGGCATGTGGCCGGTGAGTTCCGTGTATTGGCGCATCACATCCCGTGGCTTTGGCCCGACCAGGAAATAGACGACCAGGTTATCTCCTTCAATCGTCATTTGTACCGATGTCCTGTCTGTTTTCCCGATATCCATTTCTGTACGCCCTGTATGGTCGATCAATACGCCATAGGCGGTACCCTCAGCGTTTGAAAGCCCGAGGTAGAAGGGGATGGAGGTGTACATGTTCTCTGTCTTTGGATTATGTCCCTTGTGCGGGTCAATATTCCAGATTGGAAATGCCTGGCCGCGTTTATTCATCGAACCGGTGCGTTCGCCCAACCCGTAGACGCGTTCTTCGCTAGCGAGCGGGCGTTTCAACCGCAGAGATGAGTCGGAGAAGGCAAATCCTTGCAGGTATGGTTCAATAGTGCTGAGCGCCTGGACCTGGCTGAGTGACCCTGTCCACTCTTCATCACCCCTGGCAACGATCCACGAGTGATAGGGTAATGTTCCGGGACCTCCATCGGCAAGCTGGTAGCGAAGCAGGCTCGCGCTATTGTCTTGTAGGGCATGCAGTACCTGAGTTACTTCATTCCCACGGAGCAGGCGTACTCGGATGATCTCGCCACCTAGCAGCGCACCTGAGAGAAGAAGATTGGCATCCTCTTTGGCCTGCCAGATATTTTCTCTTCCCTTTGCACCCAGGTATTCTCGTTGTGTAACCTCAGTAAACAAAACTATCGCCTTTCTTTCTGCTTGAAAAACAAGCTTGTTCTTCTTAACCCGATAGATACGTTTTAAGGCAAATCTTCATGATTTCTCAACAGGATGTCAACCGCATTATCACCTGAAGATATTATTATACACGTGGGGGATGAAGAAATGTTCCAGGGAAGGATATCTTGGGGGAGATATCCAGTAGCTATATATGATCCTTTCTAGTATATAGCATGGAACATGTACCGCATGTTCGTTCTGCGGGAATCAACGCCTGTGGACAGAATGGGGTGCCTGAGTAAGTGCAATCAGGCGATTCTGGATGAAGCAGGAACTTAACCAGAGCCTCCCAGGCTCTGGTTAAAGAGAACGGCATATTTAGTAACTCAGCATGTGGACCCTTCCTAAAGGGAACAGCAGGGGGAGCAGCAATGCTCCCCCTCCCCTGTTGCGTGTTAATCCTCACGATCGCCAGACCTCATCCCACACGTCAGGAAAAGCGGCATGTTCATCTTGCTCGACTTCTTCCCAGGTTGCCTCTTTCAATACAGACCGGCGGCGCACGCTGCGTAGATAGTCAATAGTACGGTGGTGTACAATAGAGATAAGCCAGTTTCGAACGTCGCCTGATTGTGGCGAGTATGAGATGGCCCGTCTCCATACGGACAGAAAAGCATCCTGTATGAGATCTTCAGCAATCTGGTGGTCGGAGACCATGCGATACACCAGGGAATAGAGGATACGACTGTAACGCTGGTAGAGAGGAGGATAATGCCACATATGCAAGACAACACATACCGAAGCTGGTATCCAGTACAAATTCGATTTCGCGATCTTGATCCACTAGCGCACGTGAATAATACCGTCTACTTTACCTATTTCGAGGAAGCAAGAAGTTACTATTTTGACAAGTTAAAGCCCTGGTTGGAGCAGTGGCCTTCTGGCGAGGAACATCAAGAAGTAGAAAGCGTTGTCTCGCACCCCCCGCACAATCCGCGTATTCAGACACGAACCAGTGGGAGTCACTACGGGCTGCTGGTCAAAGAAGTTACCTGTACCTATATGGTGCCTTTGGTACGTTCTGACACCGTAGAGGTTGGCGTGCGTGTTGTCCGAGTCGGGCGCACGAGCTTCAATATGGAACACCAGATACGCGACGTGAACGAGCCTGAGCGTATCTTTGCGACTGGCAAGACGGCTATGGTGTGGAGCAATTATCTCACTGGCCGCCCCTATCCCGTTCCACCCTCGCTGCGCTTTGCCTTTGAACAGATGGAGGGGCGAGATTTTCCAATGGTAGAGAGATAGCGTAGTAGTTGGTTGTGCTGTTGCTTTTTCACGAGTTTTTGGAACTTGTATAGCTATAAGCACGTATTCAAGGTGTGATATATTCTAAAAGAAGTTATAAAAATAGAGGCAACAAACGGTTAAAAGTTAGAGAACCGTTATAGCAAGGGGCCCTGACATGAAAATCGCGCATATCGCTCCCCCGTGGTTAGCCATACCTCCTAAAAACTACGGAGGAACGGAGATCGTTATATACAACCTTGTTGAGGAACAGGTCGCGCGGGGACACCAGGTAACGTTATTTGCGCCCGGCAACACTAAAACCTCGGCAAAGCTTATCTCGTTTTTCCCAAAGCCTCTCATTGAAGAGGGCATACCATGGCATGGTCACCTCAAAGCCTACTACCATTTACATAAATCGGTCGAATATGTCAAGCAACACAAGTTTGATATCCTGCATACGCACCTCTCCTCAAGCTCGGACATGTATATCTTCCCCCTCACTGCTCCACTGGCCACACCGCATGTTACCACACTGCATAGCCGTTTTCCTTTTGACCGTATCCAATCCTGGATCGGCACGGCGGACGACCTGTACATGGAGTGGGCGCCCTCACTGCCCATGGTTGCCATTAGCGAGAGCGCTCGTGAAGAGGTACCGTTCCCCCTCAACTTTGTAGGAGTTGTCCACCACGGGCTGCCAATGCAACAATTTGTCCCAACTGCTAAGAGACGGGGGGATTTTTTTGTGTGGCTAGGACGGTTTGTCGCGGATAAAGGGACGCACCTGGCGATTGAGGCAGCAAAGCGAGCCGGGGTAAAGATTGTGCTTGCCGGTACCATCGATCGTCACCAACATGAATCGGTCGGCTACTTCAATGATATGATCAAGCCGATGATTGATAATGATCAGGTGAAGTACGTCGGGCCAGTCAATATGAAAGAGAAGATCAGGTTGCTCAGCCGCGCTCAGGGCTTTCTGAATCCCATTGAATGGGAGGAGCCGTTCGGCATGGTGATGATCGAGGCAATGGCATTGGGTTGTCCTGTCATTTCTTTCGCGCGTGGAGCTGCACCGGAGATTGTCGCCCATCGTAAAACAGGTTTCCTGGTACAGAACGTCAATGAAATGGTGCGTTTCATTCCTCGCATCGATGAGATCGACCGGGAAGTCGTGCGTCAGTATGTAGAGCGCAATTTCTCGGTCCGAGTCATGTCTGAGAAGTACGTGAAAATCTATAGCCAGGTGATCAAGACGGCGAAATGTGTGCCGGATCGTCCGTATTCGAACGGCGCACTGGGCAAGTCAGGCAAACCACAACCCAAAACATCCGTTATCAAAAAAGCCGGGCCTGCTCAGGTTGCTGCGGCTGCGAAGGCAGAGAAGGAAGTGAATGCAAGGAGCTGACGCGCCGGTAGAGCTCCTGGCATATCCCGGGAGAATGGACCTGGAAGGGACAGTGGCAAAAGGCAAAGATGGTCACGCCCTGTTGTAACCATCGAGCCATGTGCTGCGCCCGGAAATCGAGCAGTGGTTCGTTCACCTCCATGCGTGGATGGCCGATGTAGCGTACAAAGGCGAAGTCCGCCGTGGCAACCACTTCAACGGGTAAATCGGGCTTGCGTTCGCGTGCCTGGAGCACCTGTTTCTCTTCAAGAGAACCGGTTCTGATCGGCCGGCTATCCATGATCACCCGTCCTACATTATGCCGTCGCAACAGCGTATTCAGTTCATTTGTATATGGCTCCGTGAAAAATTTCGGGTGTCGTACTTCGACCGCTAGCCGCAGTCCTCGTGGCCATAAATCCAGGAAAGCCTGGAGCTGCGTCATTTGAGCTGGCGAAAAGCCGGGAGGGAGCTGGAGAAACATGGGTCCAAGCCGCTCGGCTAGCCCGCTCATCCGCTGCGTAAAAACCTCTGTTTCCTTCTTTCGCGTATCTAAAGCAGCGCTGTGGCTGATATCGCGCGAAATCTTAGGGCAGAAGCGGAAGTACGAGGGCGTTTCCTGGCTCCAGTGCGCGATCGTCTCCGCAGAAGGTAGCGCGTAGAAGGTTGTGTTTCCCTCCACTGTGGTGAGTTTCTGACTGTAGAGGCGCAAGAAGTCGCCTGGCTGTGTATGTGGAGGGAAGAAGTTACCCACCCGTTTATTCTATCCTCAAGTAAATACTTTGACACCATCTCGATTGTTGAGTAACGGTGTGCAGCGAGAAGGCGTGACAGTCAGTCCAGACGTAGCTTGCGGGCTTTTCTGCTCTGCGCTATTCCACGAGCTTTGGTCTGGTATCCAAGCCCCAGCTACTGTTGATCGACCGGGCTAGGGAAGAGCGTCTTGATAAGGCGCTGGGCACGCCAAAATCTCGTCCACAGAAAACGGAACAGACCTGCTAGGAGAAGCAGGAAGGCGAGAAAACCCACCGTCAAACAGATCACCAGTGCGAGGCCAAAGAGTTGAGAGACCAGCAGCCCCAGAAAGATTCCCCCAAGAATACTGTCGATCACCGCGATCATACCAGCAGCGGTGAGGAAGATTTGCCACCCCGCGTGGCGAAAGTTCATCGCTTGCATGTAGATCAATGGGTCATCATGGGTGGACAGAATAAAGTAGTCTTGGACTTGCGGGACAACCTCGACATACAAATGCCGAATGCGGTTGATGCCACGCACACACGTATTATCTTCGATGGTAGTCTGGATGGCACGTTCAAGGCTGACCAGACCCAAAAAAAAGAGGGAGGGAAACAGCAGCAGCGCGAACACGAAGAAAGCTGTGCCCAGCTCAGAGATTTGCCCGATCAGTGCCAAAGCCACCAGCGTGGTCGAGACCGTGCTAATAAAGAGGTTGGAACGGCTGGTCGCCTCGGAAGTCGCTACCGATCGTGCCGCCTGTAAGTTGTAGTGCTCGGTGGTCATAATTTGTATGACTTGTGGTTGCTGCTTCTCTGCAACCCGTTCCTGTTCTTCCATCATAAGCATCTCCTGCACTTTCTTTCAGGGAAAAGAGATCACTTCTCCATTGACGCAGACCCATGGTCAGTATACCATGCAAGGGGAACGCATCAGTTCCACCGTCCCATTGTGGGACGCCGTGAGCAAATGCCAACAGGCTCTCCCCGCTTTCATTCTGTACGCTTGCTCCCACCGTTTGGGAAGCTGTTCCTGTCAATGCACCTGTTTCTCCTGAGTTTCGCAAACCAGTGTCCTGAAAAAAGATCCATGAGAGATTTTGTTTTTTTATCCGGCTCAGAATCAATTTCTATTTGCGTATTCGCAATACATGCTATATCAAATGTAGAATAGTGTGCAACGTGAAGGCGTTAAAATCAGTCTGGTGCGTTGCCCAAAAATACCCAAATATGCGACTCCTTCGACCCCAAGCCGATCATGGCATTCCTGCGAGAACTTCTGCAACGATCACAACGCTTGCAACCTCTCCCGTGCAAAGCTTAAAATAGCCGTTGCTGTTGTATGTCAGGATCGTTTGGTTCTTGCTGCGAGGTTATGGGCGGCAATGGTACCAGAGTGCTTACACGTTGGTAAAGCGCAGCACAAATCTCAGGTGAGTGCTTTTCAAAAGGGCAATGGCAAAAGACATAGACCGTAGTCCCTTGTTTGAGCCATTGTCCTATCTGTTGCGCCCATGTGTCAAGAAAGGGATCGTTGACCTCCATACGAGGATGACCGATATACCGCAGAAAGGTAAAGTCAGTGGTGACAGCGATCTGAAGGGGCAGATTGGGCTTGCGTTCACGAGCTTGGAGTACCTGTTGCTCCTCCGTTGAGCCGGTGCGTATGGGTCTGGTGTCCATCATCACTCGTGCGGCTTTGTGCTGACTCAGCAACGTATTCAATGTCAGCGCATGGTGTTCCGTGTAAAAGTCGGAGTGGCGCACTTCAACAGCCAAATGCACATCAGTTGGCCAAGCATTGAGAAATGCTTCAAGCTGCGGCAGATGAGCAGACCCAAAGGATGGTGGAAGTTGCAAAAAAATGAGCCCCAGGCGCGTCCCTAATTTGCGCATCCGGTCTATAAAAAGTAAGGTTTCGTTTCTGCTGTTCTCAAGCTGTGCTCCATGACTGATACTACGAGAGACTTTCGGGCAAATGCGAAAGGTAGGAGGTGTTTCTTGACACCAACGGGCAATAGTTTCTAAAGAAGGGAGAGCATAAAAAACTGTGTTTCCTTCGACGGCGTTCAATTTTCTACTGTAGAGGCGCAGGAAATCATTTGAAGGGGTGTGTTCAGGGAAAAAGTTTCCAACCCATTCTTTATAAGCCCACATAGGGCAACCGATGTAGAACATTACTCTGTTTTCCTTCCTAGATTCCTGATTCTAGTATATCTTCTTCTGCACCATAATGACACTCTGCTTGGGCCGAAAGCCCGACAGCTTCTGTAGGTAAGCGTACCCCTACAGCGACACCCACGATACTTGGCGCGGATGTTTACGGCTCCAACGCCGTCGCGGTGCCCCTGCCACCGGCAGGTCAGGTTGGTGCATGCAAACACGCGTCCTGCTGGCGAGCTTTTGCGGCGATGCCCGCAGGCCGGACAGGTGCGCGGCCCCTCATGTGAATCGAGACCAATAAGTAAACTTACGTTCACAACGGACTTGTGGTGTGGAATCAGCATAAAGCCAATATCCAATCTTTACCGCATCTTGATTAGAGTAGGTGAGAGAATATCCTCTTCCTTGAGAAACATTCCTTCTTGGAGAAACTCCAACAAACTTCACCAGGACTACGCGTAAAGATTGCACAAAGTCCAGTGAAAGCGAAACATATTGAAAAATGAGCTTAGGCTGCCGATTACGGATATCTGACCTCCAACAACCATCGCTATCCAGCAGCCCTCTGATAAAATGGGGATTCATGACCTCACTCAGTTCTGGATACCTCAAGACCCTAGATTTGTGAGGAACAAGTGCGAAGGTTGAGTTGAGTTCCTTCCAGAGACGAGTAGAGTGAATATCTATATTCCAGTAAGTAGAAGCAGATGAGATGATCCCTAGATTACCCCCAAACTGATGATTCACATTGTCTATTACATCACGATCTCCAGATGTAATAGTAATCCTGCGTCCGTCATCACTGAGTGACCCATCTCCGTAGATAAGACCGAGTAACCACGCTTTTTGTGCCGCCAGAGGGAAAAATGACCATCCACGATACTTGGCGCGGATGTTTACGGCTCCAACGCCGTCGCGGTGCCCCTGCCACCGGCAGGTCAGGTTGGTGCATGCAAACACGCGTCCTGCTGGCGAGCTTTTGCGGCGATGCCCGCAGGCCGGACAGGTGCGCGAGGTGTAGCTCTCCTCTTGTATCACGACGCGCATCCCCAGGCGCTCTGCCTTATAGGTGAGCTTGTGTCGAATGCTGCCAAAGGACCACTGGTGCAGCTTCTGGTTGGTTTTGGAGCCCACATCCAGGTTCTGACGGATCGTGCGCACATCGCCAATGACCAGCTTCTCGACGCCCTCCTGGTGCAGCGTGTTGACCAGACAGCTGGTTTGCTTGTGTTCGATCTCCTGGATCTGATGCTTGAGCTTGCTCAGCCGTTTCTGCTTGGCGCGGATCAGTTTCATGCGCCGCTTGCCTCCCTGCTTGCAGCAGGCAATCTTCGCGTCCATCTTTGCTAAGAGCTTGTTGCGGTATTGCCGTTTGCTGCGCAACAGGCGCCCATTGAGCAGGTGAGCGCGTTGCCCATCGGAGGAGACCGCGGGATGCACCTCACCCAGGTCGATGCCCACACTGTGTTCAGCTCGCCGTTCTTGCAGGGACACCTCCTCTTCCTCCGGGAGGTCTTGCCCGATCTGGTAGGTCGCGATGGCTTCGTACTCGCTCCCCGTCCAGTGGATGACCACGGTTTTCGGAAGATCCCACTGCCAGAACAAGACCAGAGGGGCATTCTCCCGACCATTGGAGAGGATGAGCAGGCTCTCGTGCAGCCGAATGGCGCTACTCTTGTACTCAACCTTGAAGTACCACTTGCGGCGGCGCGGTGGTTTGGCGTTGGGATCCATGCTGTGCCGCTCTCGCCAGCTCGAAAGTCCGGCAAAGAACGCCTGGACGGCGGCATCCACGGTATGGGCATGCAGCAGATGATCAGGATCGGTCGGGATGAGCCGCATCAGATGCCTGGGTTTGAGCCAGAGGCCTTTGTGCCGAACCGTGCGCCAGAAGAAGATCAGCGTGCGACTATAGACCTGCCCACACGCATGAGCCAGTTCATCGAGTTGGGCTGTCCTGCCGAGCTGAACCCGGCGCACAGTGTACTGCGGTTTCGTTTTCGTCTCTGGTTTCCTCATACCGACCTGTTCTTTTTGGCCTGTCTGAAAGCGGAAAGACAAGGGCTCAAGCCGAGGAAAAGCCGCCTATCCGCTCGGGCTGAAGGCACGGCGGCTTGCGGCGGGTTCAATGGTGTCAAATCGGAACCTTTTCCCCTACCTCCTCCGTATATCTTCTACAGAAAAGAGTTTTACGTAGAAGGAAATGTAGTGATTACCCGCGAGGATGATCTTATCAAGCGAGCTGCGTATGGAGACCAGGAAGCTTTTCGGCAACTCTGGGAGAATCATCATGCCGTCGCCATGGCATCTGCGCTACGGCTCTGTCATCAACGTAACCTCGCCGAAGAGATCACACAGGGAGCTTTTCTCCTTGCCTGGCGTGGCCTGCCCCGCTTCCACGTTGGTAGCCCTTTTCGTCCATGGCTCATGCGTATATTGTACCGCCATGCCCTGGATGTGATTGAGAAGCAGCGCAGCTACCTGCAACCTCTTTCTCTGGATGAAGTCGTAGAAATAGAGAGCCAGTCAAGCCCTTGCAGCCCTATAGACTTGCAAGAACAGATATGCCGGCGCGAGGAGGTACGACAGGCCCTGGCAAAGCTCAATGCTGAGCAGCGGCGCGTTATAGCCCTGAGGTACGGCGCTGACCTCACTGAGCTTGACATTGCCAGCGTATTGGGTTGGCCTGTCGGCACGGTAAAATCGCGACTGAATCGAGCACGTGAACGACTGCGTACATTGTTGATGGATGAAGGGTGCGAGCTATGATGAATGAAGGGAACCCTGCCGAGAAGGAACAGGGTAAACGAACAAATCTTGAAGAGCGCCTCACGGCATTTTACGGGCCTGCGCTGCCTGAACATCCGTTACCGCCCTCCTCGTGGCAGACACTACGCTCACAGCTACGTGCGCGCCGCTCCCCTCGTTTTCGCTTCATGCGACGATGGCGTTTTCGCCGCGCTAGAGGTGGTGGTCGCTTGCCAGCGTTTGTTCAAACTGCATTTGCACGTATGATGCATGAGGCCCGTCTCCCCTTTAGCGCTTCGATGGTGCACTGTTCGATCAGACCGCATACTCGCGTGCCACAAGTACACGTTTCACTGCTACGCAGGCGACACATTAGACTTCAACTGCCTTCACCAATTGAGGAGACGATAGAGCCGTCTATGCTAGATGTGTTGCTAGCTACTGGTCTGGCCCACTTCCTCTCGATGCGCAGACCCGCCTATATCCTACCGCGCCTCCTCCTGTTCAGTATTATACCGTTTGCCTGTATAGCGCTGGTACTACTGCGCTTTGCTGGTTTTACCCTCCCCATCCTTCTTATAGCCGTTGGGCTATGCGTGATACTTTCTATTGGGGCGATCTTCTTATTAGACAGGCAACGGCGTGCCATGGCTGTGAGGGCGGATAATTTGATGGTGCAGTGGCTGGGACGTGGGCGTGCCTGCCGGGGGCTACATGCTCTGGCGGGCCGGTATAGAGTGCCATCTCGCAGAAGGTTAGGCGATTTGTCGCTCACAGAGCGCATTGGACGTGTCTGTGGGACGCAGGTTCCGCTTGAACACGAACGTTTAACACTGGTGAAATGAACGAAAGACGAAAAACAGAAAGGTACTGTTGTTGTAATGACGATAAAATCTCCATACGAGGTGGAAACGCCGCCCTTGAAAACATCACCCCAACGTTCGGGCGGTTGGTTTAGGAGCTTACAGCGGCGTATCAAACTGGCTATGCGCGGCGACGATGAAGAGTTGGAACTCGAGAACAAAACTGCGGTTTCCTGGCGCGTCTACCACGACTATCACCAGTTGGGTATCATCGACGCCAATGAACGGCTGACCTTTCGCCTCAATAAGCAGGGTTCGCTCAGTGCGCGGCCAACTGAAGACGGGGACGGCGTCGAATACCTGGTCATCCCTCTCAACCTGCGTGTGCATCATGTCCATATATACCGCAGGCGCATGGGAGAAGAACTGGAAGTCTATGACATGCGCGTGGCTTGAGAGGGATATGCTTTAATTGTCCAGGTGACTCAGCAAGTAGGTGCAGGTATGACAAATAAGAAGAGAGTACGCGAAATCTTTCTCTGTTCCTTCTGTAACAGAAATCGGGACCAGGTACAGCGGCTCATCGCGGGTCCTCGCAATGTCTTTCTATAAGCTACTTCACTGTTTTGCGGGCTCATTCATTCTACTAATAATCTCTTGATGGAGCTCGTGTGTGCCCGCTACCACCAGCGAATAACCTTTTGTCAGGTTTGGAATGGCATCTAATGTATTGCCAAAGTTGTCAGTGACAACGCCACCGGCCTCCATGACAATACTCAACGAGGCCAGGAAGGATTCAGCAGTAAGTATGTCTCCGACGTCGATAAAGGCATCGTAGGCACCGCTGGCGACGTAAACGACATCCATTGCCGAACTGCCGGTACGTCGAACCTTCCCAATTACAGGCTTCTGCACAATCAACTTCTTGAGTATGGCGAGGTCGCGCCCATCAAAGTTCATACCTGCAATACACGAAGCGAGGTCCTTTGTATCACTGACCTGGCAGCGGCGTCCATTGCGAAAAGCGCCACTGCCATGCTGCGCCTGGTAAACGGTACCGCTGTACAATTCCCCCACCAGTGCCCATTGCACATGCTCCGGTGTAACAGGTGCGTCGATTGGCAGGACTGCCAGCGCTACAGCCGCGGTCATGATGCCTCGAGTGACATTAGTAGAGCCATCGACGGGGTCAATCACGATACGGTAGGGCGGCGTTGCATTCGTGGTGAAAGGCTCTCGCTCTTCGGTGATGATTTCAAAGCCATGCCCGCTCTCTATCAGTCCGCTGATAATGATATCTTCGGCCTGGCGATCAAACTGCATAGTCGTATGTTCCGCTGAATGGTAGTAAACCTGGTTGCGATCGAAGTGATCTGATTGCATGTAGGCACGTACCTGGCGAAACATCTGTTCAAGGAGTTCTAACATAGCTATCTATTCGCTTCATCTGCATTGTTGTCTTGACTAAACATAGAGTAATCCCCTGACCGATTATATCATATATGCTTCATGCTGGCCGTGATAGTGGTATTTCTATACCTATTCTTCGCTTCTTTGTAGGACGAACGGACAGCATTGCTCCAGAGCTTGCAGGCGCTTTTGAGTTACTTGCATTGCCAGGGGGCTTTGATCGCTGGCAATCCAGCGGCGACCGAGTCGTTCAGCAACCAACGGCGTTACACCACTCCCGCAAAAGCAATCAAGGACAAGGTCGCCTTCTTCGGACGATGCCAGTATGATGCGTTCGAGTAGGGCGGCAGGTTTTTGTGTGGCGTAGCCATTGCGTTCGGGGTCTTTCTGGTGAAGATGGCTAATGTCGCTCCAGACGTCAGAAAGGGTCATAATCGCATCCTCGTCATAGGTATAGAGCCGGCCCGCAGAACGAATTGTCCAGGTAATATGCCCGTCAGGATCTACGTGTTTGCGCATATGGTTCCTTTTTTGTGAGCCGCGCCGTTCGCCAATCCTTTCGCCATGAAAACAGTACCGGTCTGATTTGGTATAGAGCAGGATGGTGTCGTGCTTCCGCGCATACATTTTATAAGAGCGCCCACCAGATTGATAGTGCCAGATAATTTCACTCTTGAAACCGCCTCCCTCGGCGCTGGGGCTGACTCCGAATATTTCATCCAGGATGATCTTCGCATAGTGGGTGGCACGCCAATCGAGGTGCACATAGAGGCTGCCATGCTCTGCCAGCAGGAGATGCAACAGCGCGAATGCTTCGTATAGCCATTGAAGATAGATATCCAGGTCATTTTTCCACTTGTCGCTATAAGCCAGTTGCGTGCCGCTTGTGAAGTCGCGCCCGGTCATGAAGGGGGGATCGATGTAGATGAGATCGACGGCACGTGCAAATTCAGGCAGGAGGGCTGGCAGTACGAAACTTTTATCTCCACAAATGAGACGATTGTACCAGCCGTTTGCAGGAGATTGACCTGATAGTACTACGCTTTCCAAGGGCGAGCCGGGAAACGTCTCAACAGTATACAACTGGGTAGCATGAGATGAAAGAACCTGGTCGTTCTCGTCAATTGGCCGTTTGCCCTTCCAGGTTAATGTCGCCATAAGCTATGTTCTGCAGTCTCTGTTATAAGATTATTCGGGATGTTCCCCAGCCATTATTATAGCGTGATACAATAAACTTGCAAGAAAATCAAGCAATCGCGGAGCCCTGGATCACTTCACATATGCCAGTGCCTGTATGTTACCTATGCTGAAGCTATGCTCTGTCTCTCCCTGTTTCTTCAAAGCGTGTAAAGGCTGAAGCTATCGTTGCAAGATGTCAAAAATGTGTACGAGGATGAAGATATATGTCAAATTTATTCTGGACACTCGCCTGCCTTTGTGCTTACATTGGCGGACTAATCGTCCTGGTGAGGGTAACGCCTCTTTTACTTATACGTCGCTACGATGACGGCTACTTTATGGCTATTGCGGCGGCAGATGTTTTTGGTGGATTATTCGTTTTTGGCGCTGTCGCGGTGACATTTGCGTTATTTAGTGGAGGCTTTGCCGTCAGACTCCTGGATTTCTTTTTATTGTTAGGTATTGTCATAGTCGCTCTCCTTATGTCTTATAGAAGTTATTATTCGCGCAGGTCCCGAAGAGTGCAGCCGGCTTCGCGTATTATTGCCAGCATTTATTGCCTTTTGCTTGGTCTGGCGGCCCTATTATACATTGGGTTGCTCTTCGTGCCATCCACTTAGATATAGTGAGCACGCAGATTGTATTACTGTATTGCTCATGATCCCACTTTTTGTGCTATGATGATTCCAGGCAGTGCGTAGCACATTTGACTATGTCGCAAAAGATGACGATGCAATAAGGGGGCGCAGCCACATGATCGTAAGAGATATAATGTCGACGAACATGATCACAGTAGTAGCGGATGATACACTCAGTCATGCCGCGAACATGTTGCGGCAATACCAGATTCATCACCTACCTGTGGTGCGCCATGTCCAGGTGCATGAAACAGAGAAGACAGAATATAGCATGCACAAAACGCAACTCCTGCTCGTGGGTTTTCTGACCACGGAAGATATTGATCTGATCGTGGCATTGGATAAACAGCGCTCTTCTGGTGATCTGCTGCGCCGCCCCTGGTACGATCAGCGTATCGCTGAAGTAATGCATCGTGTCCCTATTAGTGTGACCCCTACAACGAGCGCAGCCGCAGCTGCCCAGTTGCTTGTCGAGCGAGGTATCAATTACCTGACTGTAGTGGAATATGAGCAAGTGGCAGAGGGACAGGAAACACAGACCATCCTGGTTGGCTTACTCACACGTAGTGATCTACTGATGGCCTTAGCTCGCGCGCTGGGTGCCTTTGAGCCTGGGATGCAATTGCTCATTCCTCTTCAACACGCCGATTTGATACCATTGGCACAAACGTTGCTCCTGGCGGCGGAACTGCGCATCAAGGTGCTTAGTGTCATGGTTGCCCCGCAGGATAATGCTCCTCGCGTCGCTACACTGCGACTGGGGACTATCAACCCCTCTCCTTTATTAGTTCGTTTGCATGAAGCAAATATTGAGTATACATTTGCTGACCAGCTATCGGAGGGTGAAACACATGCCTGAGCAGCCATCTAGTCCACCCAGGGCGCGCCTTATTTTTGACCCGGCCGAATTCAATTACGACTTTGGCCCGGATCACCCGCTCCGGGGACGCCGCTTGATCTCGCTCATGGACCTGCTCGAGACGAGCGGGCTCTGGCAAAGCGAGAATGAGCAAACCCGGCTGCCATCGCGGGCCGCGACCATTGAGGAATTGAGCCTGAATCATACCGCTGAATACATTGAGGCTGTCCAGCGTCTTAGCGTCGTCGATGGGGAAGCGCTTTCGCCCGATGAACAGAGGGAGCTGGAAAAGCTCGAGCTTCACTATGGCTTCGGTGAGGGAGATACTCCAGCTCTGCCTGATATGCATAAGGTATGCGCGTTAATCGCGGGAGGGTCTTTAGTAGCGCTAAGCGCTGTGATGGGATTACCTGAAGGTGGAACCTTTAGCTCGGAGGAGGACCGCCCGCTGCATGTCTATCATCCCGCTGGAGGATTACACCACGCCTGGGCGGATCGCGCCTCTGGCTTCTGTATCTACAACGATATTTCAGTGGCCATTGCCCATATCCTGCAGACCACTGAGGCAAAGGTCCTCTATATCGACTTTGATGCGCACCATGGCGACGGTGTGCAGAAGTCATTCTATGATGATCCCCGCGTCATGAAGATCTCGTTTCATGAGACAGGGCGCTATCTCTTTCCTGGAACTGGCGACGTGCTCGAGCTAGGCAGCGGGTTAGGGCGTGGCTACACGGTCAACATACCTCTGGAGCCCTTTACGGAGGATGATTCGTACAACGAAGCAATGAACGCGTTACTCCATCCGCTGGTTACGTTTTTTGCACCCGATGTCATTGTCAGCGTGCATGGTTGTGATACCCATGCCTGGGATCCCCTGACACACCTGAGGTTGACTTTGCGCGGTATCCAGAAGCAGATGAAAATGGCGCACCAGCTGGCGCATACTTACTGTCAGGGGCGCTGGGTGGCACTGGGCGGAGGAGGCTATGATCTCTATCGCGTGGTGCCACGAGCTTGGAGCATGCTATGGGCGGAGATGTCGGATCAGACCTTGCCAAAGGAACTGCCCGCGGAGTGGATCACCCGCTGGCGCCCTGAATGGTCGGCTGTACGGGAGAAAGAGGAAGCTGCACAGGAAGTGATGGGCAAAGCGAGCGCCGCCGAAGATTTCCCAACTACCTTCATGGATCGGCTGGAGGATTTTCCCGCTCAACCCCGGCGCTGGCACATTAACAAGGCAAACCACCTGACCGTTGCCCTGGTACGTCACCTGCTCGTGCCTTCGTCGATACGCCATGCCTTCCCTACCGTTCAATACCGGTCGCCGATGACGGGACTCTTTGATCTGTTGCACTTACGTGGCACTGCGACGCCGTCACGCATCAAAGGAATCGAGACAAAAGCCGGTGAGGTACTGCTGCGCGATTTTTGCCCTCCCTCTTTCGTTGAACGCCTGCGGCCAGATGATGGCTTGCGGGCCTTTGCACGTCTTCCTGAACGTGAGCACATGCTGCTGCTCGGTATTTCCAAAAGCCCGGATTGCGCGCTTGCGCTGGCCTATACGCACTCAGGAGAGATTATAGGAGAGGTGACGCTGGCCCCAGGCGATTCATTCTGGGAGGGCATCGAGAATGTCTATGAAGTTGCTATCGAGGTGAGTTCGAACTGGCGTGGCATGGGAATTGCCAGGCGGTTGCTAGCATTTGCCCTGGAGCTTGATGCCCTGGAAGATATGATCTTGTTTGCTATCGGCTTATCATGGCACTGGGATTACGAAGGCCTGGGGGTCACTGTCCATCACTATCGACAAATCATCATTGATCTCTTTGCAACACAGGGTTTTGTGGAGTATCCTACTACTGAACCAAATGTCAGCATGGAACCCGGCAATGTCTTGTTGGCGCGTATTGGTAGCCGCGTTGACCAGCGTGTAGCAAGCCAGTTTCACAGCCGCTTGCTGAGTACGCCCAACCTTGCACACGTGTAATCCTCTACCCTCACCTTCTCTCTCCATCGATCATTCCTACCGTTGCTAAAACCTGATACTCTCCTAAGCAAGATACAACTATCCACACAATCGCAGAAACACAGCCTTGGGCTGTGACGATTGGAGAAACGCTGAACTCAGCCAACCAGGACAATAACAAATCTTTCCCCGCACGTGTCGGGCAGGGTTGATCCCCGTCGGTGGCAACAGCAGCACCGAGCCTGCACCGGTATACG
>WNGK01004712.1_pt1 | contig 34582 bp, 40 predicted proteins | sample 5400601 | NCBI WGS metagenome assembly WNGK01 (sample SAMN13153376, study PRJNA577476) | soil metagenome | isolation source: 60 cm soil or saprolite under Garry oak tree replicate 1 | place: USA:California | collected 2016-06-15 | reverse complement strand
CCTGTCGAGGTCGGAGACGGCGATCGTTGCGTGCGCCGTGGCTGATTCGAACATCTGGCATCACCTCCGGGCGGGAAGCCTATCAGCCCTGACGCAGCTAAAGCGCGAGCTGTGAATCCAGCGCCGCTCGAACGAGCCAGCCGCCGCATCCAGCGCCGCCTCGCCCGACTCCCTCTAGGGGCCCGCCAGGAACTACTTCGAGGCTGGGGTTCCGAGGCAACCGCGCGCGGATACGTGCGGACGAGGATGCGCCTGGAGGGCCTATCCGGAAACGAATGCGCGCGACTATGTGCGGGAATGGGGGGGGATCCTCATCTTCCGTGGCAGGTGGACGGTGATCGCCGCCTCGGCCACCGAGATTTCTCGTGCTGGTGGTGGGCGGCGGACTGATGTGTCGCTCGCGACGTTCTGGCTAGATCGAGGCCCACGCGCCTGCCAGTCCAACGAGGACGTAGTCCAACGTGGAGCCGTCACCAGCCTCCCACACGGGCCAAGCCTCGGTGCGGGGCCATCGCCGAAGCCCCCGCGTGGCCGGAGGTTCGGCTACGGAGAGGACGACGTCAGGCGTCAGGATGGCCGAGTCGCTGAGTGGGATATCCGCCCCTGGTGTCCACGCCAGCATGGCCTCCTCGAACCCAAGCGCGAGCACTCCTGAATCGACCGGGACCGGCCCGCAGCTCCTCAGGGTTGTTGCTCCCGCGTTCGTCCACGCGATCCACAAGCCCTCGTCGACGATGGAGCAGGTTGGGGCGTCGATGGGACGATCGAAATGGACCTCGACGGCCCACAGGTCGTCCTTGTCCAGGCCCCGTCGGTGGCAGGAGTACCCTCTCGGGTTCCCGTCCGGATCGAACTCGATCACCCGATCGTGATGGCCCTGCTTCCACAGCCCGATGGCATCCCGGTCCACCAGGACCAGCACCTGTCCGCCCGGCCTGGGCCCCTGGGAGAGTGAGTCGGGGGGCTTTGTGCCGCCACCAGGCGGCCAGATGCCGCCGGGGGGGATTTCGGGCCCGGGTTCGGCCTCCGGGACGAACTCGATCCGCTCGTCGTCCCTGCGGAAGACCCCCCGCCTCGTGGCGGGCTTCTCTTCGTCCACGTCCACCTCTCTCGTTGGACTCGGTCGGGGTGAGGGAGGTGCAGAGGATACTCTGTAGACCTTTCCTCTGCATGCCCGGACGCTCCACCGCGTGGAAGAGCGCGAGGTCTGGGAGCAGAAGGTGGGCTTGGCGTTCGGTGCGGCGCTCGCCGAGCTCAGGCTCGGGCGCGGCCTGTCGCAGGAACGGCTGGCTGATCAGGCCGGCTACCACCGGACCTATGTGTCGCTCCTTGAGCGGGGGAGGCACCGGCCGTCGCTCACTACGGTGATCCGTCTGGCGGTGGCCCTGGGCGTAGCTCCGTCCGCGTTCGTCCATGATGTGGAGCGCCGCCTGAATCTGAGCTGAGCAGCGGGCCGGACCCCCGCCAGCCCTCCACGACTCGGGATTCGATTCCCCGTCGAAGCTGGTTTGGCGGCTCTCGAGCCCGCCTATGGCGTGAAATAAGCGGTTCACGCCGTTTGTTCTTCAGCTGGCCGATGGACTCCTCGCGCGAGCTGCGGACGCTGCTGGAGCGGTGGGGGAGGCGCCTTCAGGGGCGCTCGCCCCAGACCGCCCGGTCCTACCGCCACGTGGTGGCGGGCTTCATCGACTCCCTCGGGGGGAAGCGCCTGTCCACGGCGGCCGCCGAACGATGGGTGGAGGGCCTGCGCGGCCTCGCCCCGGCCACCCAGGCCCACCGGATCTCCGCGGTCAAGACCTTCCTGCGGTACGGGCAGGACCAGGGACTGGTGTCCAAGGGCCCCATCGACGTCCTGGTGCGTCCCCGGGTCACCGTGACCTCCTACGGGCGGTATCTGACGGCAGAGGAGCTGGGCGTCCTGTTCGGGGCCGCCCGGGACCTGTCCCCCCGCCATTTCGGGACGGTGGCCGCCCTCACCCTGACGGGGTGCCGGGTCTCCGAGCTGGCCGGGGCCAGGTGGGGGGACCTGTACCTGGACCCCGCGGGGAGGCTCGGCCTGCGGATCGTGGGCAAGGGTGGCAAGGAGCGCGCCGTGAAGGTCCGCCGGGACCTGTTCGAGACCCTGGCCGCGTTGCACGGGTCGGCGGAGCTGGACGCCGACGATCCAACGCCGCTCATCCCGGGGCAGCGGAGCCGGAACGGCGCGCCCGCCTGCTCCACTCGGACCCTCCAGCGCCTGGTGGGGGACGCGGTGGCCACGGCGGTGGCGGCGGGGCTCAAGAAGAGGCGGGCATCGGCCCACTACCTGCGCCATTCTCACGCCACCCTGGCCGCGGCTGCGGGGGCCGACGCCTTCGTGATCCAGGCCTCGCTGGGGCACTCCCGACTCGAGACCTCCCAGCGCTACGTGCATCTGGCCCGGGGATTGGCGGAGACGACGGTCGACGCTTTGCCGCCCCTGGGGTAGGGCTCAGGCCTGGCCACCGGATCCTCGGACTGCGCCGCCTTCAAGGAATTGAAACACCGTGTGGCTCCGCTCCCAGGAGTCGGCGCCGGCGCCCAAAAGGCCTGATGGGACACGTGGCCCAGTGGGCGAGACGCGGCGCCCCGGACGGGCGCAGCTGTGGGCGGCCCCGTTCAACGGCGACGGATTCCTGTCCCTGGCCGCGAGTCTGGACGGCACCAAGGCGTTCGTGGCAGGCTTCACCCTTGGTACGACCAAGTCCTACGTCACGGTGGCCGACTCTTCGTGAGGTCTGGCGATGCGCCGTCGAGCAGGAGCTCGAAGAGGAAGCGCCCGAGTTGGTAGTGGTCGTCGTGAGGAGGGAGGGATTCGGATGCGCCTAAGGATCGCCATCGCGGGGGCCGCGATTGCCGCGTCGGTGCTCGTCTTCAGCTCCGGCGGGTGGACCTACGCGGGCCAGGGCCGCCACCCATCGGTGGGCCAGATCCTGGAGGTCCCGACCCCCACGGCGCGCGCCCAGCCCGAGGGCATCGCTCCGGGGCCGGACGGCAACAGCTGGTTCACCGAGGTTTTGGTGTCCAAGGTAGGACAGGTCACCCCGCACGGTCAGATCCGGGAGCTCAACCTCCCTCCGCTGAGCGACGGCCCCTCCGACATCACTGCGGGCCCCGACGGGAACCTCTGGTTCACCCTGGAGAGCGGAAACGCCATCGCGGTGATCACCTCTACCGGACAGGTGGCCGAGTTCACCGTGCCCACGGAGTCGAGCGACCCGCTGGGGATCGCCGCTGGGCCCGACGGCAATCTGTGGTTCACCGAGGTCCTGGGCAACAAGATCGGCGCGATCACCCCCGCCGGCTCCATCAGGGAGTTCAGTGTGCCGACGGCCGGCAGCGAGCCGGATGAGATCACGGTCGGTCCGGACGGGAACCTGTGGTTCACCGAGGCTACCGGAGACAAGGTGGGGCGGATCACCACCTCCGGGCACGTCACCGAGTTCGCGGTCCCCACCGCGGGCGCGCAGCCCCAGGGGATCACCGCCGGCTCGGACGGCGCGCTGTGGTTCGGGGAGCTGTCGGGGAACAAGATCGGGCGCATCGCCACATCCGGTCAGGTCACGGAGTTCCCCGTGCCCACCTCGGCCAGCCAGCCCGACGGCATCACCGCCGGTCCGGACGGGAACGTGTGGTTCACCGAGGTCACCGGGAACAAGATCGGTCAGATCACCCCCGGCGGCACCATCACCGAGTTCCCCATCCCCACCGTGGATGCCCAGGCCGTGCGGATCGCCCCGGGCTCGGACGGGAACCTGTGGTTCTCCGAGAACAAGTCGAGCAAGATCGGGCGGATCACCGACGCCCCCGCCTCCGCCATCACCCTCGTCCCCGATTCGGGGCCTCCCGGCACGCAGGTCTCCGTCACCGGGGGCGGCTTCGGCGCCTTCGAGCCGGTGGGGATCTACTTCATCGACACCGTTCACGGGAAGGCCCTCATCGGGACCGCGTCCACCGGAGCCGACGGCCGGTTCGCAGCGAGCGTGACCATCCCGACCGGCGCCACGACTGGCGCGCAGACGGTCCAGGCCCGGGGGAGGACCAGCCGACTGGCGGCCACCCAGCCGTTCACGGTGACCTGATGAGCCGTCGGCCGCCATTGCAGTCGGGGAGGTCGGGTTTGGTCCGCCCCCGGTTTCACGTCGTCGCGTGTATGTCTTTCGGGGTGTGGCGGTGACGAACCGGTGACAGCTGGCCCATAGCCTTCGAGCCACTGGCCTGGCAGGTGTCCGGCGCCCAGGGTGCGACGGATGTGGGGACCCGGGGGGGATGCTCGAGAACGGGGCGACCGAGGAGGAGTGGTCATGCCAGACGAGCAGCTCGCCCGGATCGAGCACATCGTCGTGCTCATGCTCGAGAACCGCTCGTTCGACCACATGTTGGGGTTCCTGTACACCGACGAGGGCAACGTCTCCCCCGCGGGGGACCCCTACGCGATCATACGTAACCCCTCCCACCAGCCAGGATGCCGAATCTCGGAGGCCCGTCGAGAGCCTCAAGACAGCCGATGCCTGGAGGAATGAATCCAAGGATCCATTCCGGCGGCGGCCTGGGTTCGCCACCATGTTGGGGTTTGAATTGCTGAGTCAGCCTCGGGTGGTCGCTCGTCCGCTCGACCCGTCCCGGATGGAGGTGATGGTTGAGGTGATCAGCCCCATGAGCTCCGAACTGGGATCAACCGTTGCGAGCAGACGCTGGGCTTCGAGGGCCACGCGCGCCGCGTCCTCCTCCCGACCGTCGGCCCAGTATCGGAGGGCAAGCTCATATAGGCGCCCAGCCGCCTCGCCCGCCGCCTTGCCACCGACGTGCTCGGGCGGGTACACGCTGTCACCGGCGCCTTCGAGGTCCAGCACGTGCACGATCAAACCAGACGGTCCGGTGGACAGTCAGTGGGAGCGGGCAACGTTCGAGCGTAATCTTCGGCACACATGGGCACTCGGCGGTCTCCCTTCCGCAGGCGCGGCCCGTGGGCAGCGGTGCAGGTGAGAGCTTGGTCGATTGAGGAGTGGTGATGGGGGACAACGAACCAAAGCCATGGGCCCTGCTGCGAGGGCTGAGCTCCGGTGAGATCGAACACGTGCTGTCGCTCGGTCGAAAGCGCCGATTCGGCAAGCGCGAGGTCGTGTGGCACGAAGGCGATCGTGCCGAGACCGTGCACCTCATCAGGAGCGGCCGGATCGCCATCCGTGCGATGACCTCCCTGGGGGAGATGGCCACGGTCGCCGTGCTCGGGTCGGGGGAGGTCGCCGGACTGGTCGCGGTCCACGGGAGCGAGCAGTTCCACACCACGGGCTCGGTGGCGCTCGAGCCGACCGAAACCATCGCGGTTCGCGCCGAGGATCTGACCGAATTGCGGCGCCGTCTTCCGTCCGTGGACGAGGCGTTGGTCCACTTCCTGGCGGATCGCGCTTTGGATCTGACCGCCCAGCTCGTCGAGGCGCTGTACGTCCCGGCCGATGCCCGGGTCATGCGACGGCTGGCGATGCTTTGCACCCTCTACGATCGCGGGGAGGAAGAGGTGATGATCCCGCTCACGCAGGAGGATCTGGCCCTCCTGGCGGGTGTGACGCGCCCGACCGCGAATCGTGTCCTGAAGAAGGAGGAGCGACGGGGGACGCTTCGGCTCTCCAGAGGCTCGATCACCATCGTCGACCGTGCGCTCCTGGCCAGCAGGGCCCGCTGATCACGCCCACCTCCTGGACGCGCCCCCGTCACCGTCCTGTGTGCGACGGAACCCTTCGTGTTCGCGCAGACAGAGCGAGCGTGCGGGGTGGCGCGGATGGACAGTTCTGCCGAACACCGGCTCATGGTGCCGATCTTCACTCCCTGCTCGTCGGCAGGTCCACGGTCCGAGCGTGACCGCCGGTACGGTGAGAACGCCTCTCGACAGCGTTCGCTTACCCCCTATCACCGATGGGGGGCGAGATGGTCAGGGTCTACATCATCACCGAGGTCCGCTCGTATCGAGAGGCCCTGGCCGGGTCGCTGCACACCGGTCCACTGGAGGTCGTCGGGACGGCTGCGCACCCGCTGCCAGCCATCCCGGAGATTCGGGCGGTGCGGCCCGATGTCGCGCTGCTGGATCTCCCGGGTCCAGGGGGCCCGGGGTGGGCGCGGGAGCTGTTCGTGTCATCCCCCCGGACGCAGATGCTGGTCTTCGGGGTGGGTCGATCCATAGCGCCGCTCGAGGGGAGGCCCCGTGCCACCCGAGGACCGCGGCCATCGTGCTCCGCCGGATACCCAGAGGTCCGTTCGACCCGGGGCCGGCGTGGCAGTGCGGCCGCCACCTCACCACGAGGGAGCGCGAGGTCGTCAACCTCCTCGCCGAAGATCTGACGAACAAGCAGATCGCCCGGCAGCTCTGCATCGCGGTGCCCACGGTCAAGAACCACGTCCACCACATCCTGGAGAAGCTCGCTGTGGGTCGCCGATCGGACGCGGTGCGGGAGGTCCGGCGCGTCGGGTTCATGGCCCGCGGACCAGATGCGACCTTCGACCGCCCGCCCGCTGGGGGGTCGGTCCTGCCCTTCGCGCCGCGAACCCATCCCGAAGTCCCCATCCTGGACGGCCACCCCGGCCACGGCTCTCGCATGCGAGAGGAGACCCTCGCATGATCCTGTGGGTCGCGCTGGGGGCAACTGAGGTAGTGCTCGTGGTGGTGACGCTCGCCCTGTGCGGCGCGGCCGCGGCAGCCGGGCGGCACCATCCTGGACCGCTCCGCGGGCCGTGGGGCAGGGGCGGTCGGCCTCGAGTCGGAAGATCGGTCGGTCGTCCTCGGTCTCGGCGCCGGGCGACGCCCTGCAGTGTCTTGGGCGGCCACCGATGCGTCCACAGGCGCGGCCGCTGACCGAGTGGGCCACTGTGCGGGCGCGGACACGCGGCGCGTGTCGGCAGCCTCGTCCGGCCACCAGATCCCCGTGAGCCGGCGGCCCACAGAACGTCTGCGCGCTGTCGCATGATTGGGGGCAGGCGAGGCGGCGCTCGCCGGGCAACTTCGGCGGCGAGGCTTCCTGGTCGGTGGACATTGAGGCCACCGCAGATGAGCCAGCGACGCACGTCGACGGGTCCGCCAAGGGCACCTCGGACGACCATTTTGGGCCAGCGGTGACTCGCCCGGCCAGGAAGATGGATCCAAGGATCCATTGCTCCGGAGTTCCACGCCCTGAAACAATCCTGATCAACTGGGAGGGTGGTGAATCGGGGAGGGAGGGGGCAGCGATGGGAAGCACCCCGTCGGTTCCGACAGTCGGGGATTCTCGCTGGAGGTTTCGCATGCGTCTCTTCACGCTGTTGGCGGGATCGCTCCTTGCCGTGGGGTTCTTGCAGGGTATGACGGCGTCGTCGGCGTTGGCCGCGTCCCGGTACAGGGAGTTCCCGGTTCCGCCCTACAGCACGCCGGTGGCCATCACGGCCGGTCCGGAGGGGGACCTGTGGTTCACGGAGGTCTCTTCCAACATGATCGGGCGGATGACCACCGGCGGCGCCGTCACCGGAGAGTTCTCCATACCCACCAAGGACAGTAGCCCGTTCGGGATCGTCACCGGCCCGGACGGGAACCTTTGGTTCACCGAGTGGTACCGCAATAAGATCGGGCGGATCACACCGGCGGGACACATCACCGAGTATCCGCTGGACAGCGGCCTGCGCTTCCCCAATGGGATCACCGCAGGACCCGACGGCAACATATGGTTTGCGGAGGGCGGCTACGACCAAGGGGTCGGTCCAGGGATCGGACGGATCTCCCCTGCGGGAGTCATCACTCAGTTCGGCGTGCCCGCCAGCAGCCGGCCCACAGACATCGCGGCCGGACCGGACGGGAACCTGTGGTTCACCGATGGGGGTGCGAATCAGATCGTCCGCATGAGTCCGGCAGGGTTCGTAACCGGGGAGTTCTCCATCCCAACCGCTGTCGCCACACCAGAAGGCATCACCAGCGGGTCGGATGGGGACCTGTGGTTCGCGGAGTTCGATGGCAACAAGATCGGTCGGATCACCACCGCCGGCGCGATTACGGAGTTCCCCGTTCTCACGGTCAACGGCCGTCCCCAACGAATCAGCGCCGGATATGACGGGAACATCTGGTTCACGGAGAGTATCGGCAAGCTTGGCCGAATCACTCCTGACGGGACCATGTGCGAGTCAGCGGCGAGGCTCGGCACGGACCTGAACCAGATCACGGCCGGTCCGGACGGGAACATCTGGTTCACCGAGTCCATCGGGGACGCCATTGGAGAGCGGCGAGTCGGTTCCCTCTGAGACGTTCATTCTTCTTCTGCCTCAAATGGGCTGACTCATGGGGGAGCTTCCCACCCGGGCCGGGGTGCCAGCGCCCCACCTGCCTGTACGTGGCCAAGAGCGCCGACGACAGGGACCCCACCACCGCGTGGGCGGGGGGGTTCCCGGCCTGGGCCGGGGGCAGTCGCTGCTGTTCACCCTTCACCGCCGGCCCGGTGCACCTGCGGGAGATCCAGATCTGGCCAGGGTGGCAACGGGGGACAGTGCAATCCGGTCAGATCAGCGAGTACGCCACCGTCGCATAGTTGTAGTTCCCCGACTGATCGGCGGTGGCGCCGGTCACGATCACCTTGGAGCTGTCGGGGGCCACGACCATCGAGGTGGCCGAAGACCCACCCTGTTTCGGATCGAACAGCCGGCCCCACAGCAGGGCGCCTGTTGATTGATCGTAGGCAATCGTCCCGAATTCGGGGACCCCTTCCTCGCGAAGCTCCATCAACCTAGCTTAGCTGTGATGGATCCTGGTGCTGGAAGTAGTTCCACCCGATCGCGCGACATCGACCTCATGCGCTCGGCGTGGCGCTTATGGAGAGGAATTCCTCCCCCCCGGCTCTGTCCACGTGAAGGGGGTCCGGCAGGACGCGGGGCTCCACGCTGTGTGGGGCCGAGGCGCCGCCTGCCCCGGGTAGTCGGCTCGACCCCGACCATGAGATTGACCGGGGGTCGGCACGCCATGCCGAGCTAGGCTCCGCCCACCACATCAAGGGGGCTAGGGCCCCCGAGGTAGATCCCGGGCCTGGGGGCCTGGTGCCGCAGTCGCCGGTACTGCGGTGGCCGGGTTCAGGCCGCGCGGTGGCGGACCAGCCAGACGGTCACGGCGATGAGCAGCACCGACAGCGCAAGCAGCCAGCCGCCCTCGATCCACTGGAATGGCCAGAACCGGCTGGCCGGCTGATAGCTGGTCCATGTCGTGTAGCCGTGCTGGGAGAGGCACTGGAAGAGGGTTTCATGCGACGGCTTGCCAAACACCCCCACCGGAGCGTTAGAGCACAATCGCATGAGGACGTCGTTGGGGGGCTGGCCGGCGAACGCGAACTTGCCGCCCTTGGTCCACCACTGGCTCAGGATAAGCGCGGAACCGGGCACGTTCGGGTTGCTGGTGACCAGCGGCGTCACGTAGTGCTGGCGCAGGAGGTTCCCAGCCGCGAGGGCGAGCCCAGCGTAGGCGGCCAGGGTGGCGACGATCGCGGGGACGACCCGGCGGATGAGCATGCCGGCCAGGCCGCCGATGGCGAAGGCAACCAGCGTCCAGGCGGCGAACGCGACCCCACGCAGGTCGAACAGGCTGGCAGCGAGCGGGGGCGCCTCGGAAAGGGACAGGGACTGGTTGCCCGTGGCGAGGTAGGGCTGGTAGTACCAGGAGAACAGCACGCTGATCGCTCCGGCGGCGGCGGCCACCACGACCCCGAGCGCCACCAGCTTGGCGAGCGTCCAGCGCCACCGCCCGACGCCCTGGGTCCAGGCGTACCGGAAGGTGCCGGTCTCCAGCTCACGGGCCAGCACCGGCGCCCCGACGAACGCCCCGATCAGCGCGGGCACTGCCTGCAGTACGTAGCCACCGATCAGAACATGGTTCATCTCATTGAAGCTGCTGATCAGGTCAGCGCAAGCAGGTGAGGCCGGGTTGCAGGCGGTCGCGGCGGCGTAGGCGTGGTGCAGCTGAAGGCCGGCGTGCCACACGTACACCGCCAGCGCGCCGAGGAACGCGGCCACGCCGGCCAGCGCGATCCGGTGCTGCCTCCAGGTGACCCAGGCCATCCGCCGCCATGGCACTGGCCGCGGGCTCGCGTCCTCCACGGGACGGGCGGGCACGGTCAGCGCGGTCATTTCGTCACCTCCGACGGTTCGGCGTCTCGGCCGCGGGCCGGGCCGGGTAGCGACAGGGCGCCAGGCTCGCGCAGGTAGGCAAGGGTGAGCTCTTCGAGGCTCACCGGGTGCGTCTCCCAGCCCGGTGGCACCGGGTCGGTGGTTCCGTTCGTCCTGATCAACAAGTGAGCCTGTGCCTCGCCGCGTCGGGCATGCACCACGCCCAGTCGCTCGGCATATTCATCGGCTTCGGCGACCGGGCCGGTCAGCACGCGATGGCGGGCGAGCAGGTCGTCGACCTCGCCGGCCATCTGGACGCGGCCGCCTGACAGCAGAATGAGGTAATCGGCCACCCGTTCGAGCTCGGCGAGGACGTGCGAGGACAGCACCACGGACACACCGTCCTCGGCCATTGCGGTCATCACCTTGGCCATGAAGTCGTGGCGGGCCAGTGGGTCGAGCATTGCCATCGGCTCGTCGAGCACCAGGAGCCGCGGCCGCCGTGCCAGCGCCAGGGTCAACGCGAGCTGCGCCTGCTGACCACCGGACAGCTTGCCGGCCTTGCGCTTCAACGGGATGTCCAGCTCGCCCAACCGGGCTTCGGCGTATCCCTGGTCGAAGTGCCGGTTCAGGTTACGGGTCAAGTGCAGCATGTCGGCGACGGACAGATTCCTGTACAGCGGCGCGTCCTGGGCGACGAATGCAATGCCGTCGAGCGCGGCCGGCGACCCGGCCCGGGTACCGCCGAGGACGGCGACGGCGCCTGCCGTCGGGTCCGTTAGGCCGACCGCCAGGTTCAAGAGCGTGGTCTTGCCCGCGCCGTTCGGTCCGACCAGGGCGGCCACGTGCCCGTCGGGAATGGCCAGCGTGCACTCGCGCAGCGCCCAGGTGCCGCCGTAGCGTTTCCCGAGGGCGTTGGCCTCGATGACGTTCATGCCACGCCCTCCGTTTCGCTGCTTGCCGCGCCACGGCGATCGCTAGAGCTGCCGCGGCGCTCACGAAAATCCCGCAACACGCTGGTGAACAGCGCCACGATCCCGTCCTCGTCCAATCCCGCCGTGTCGGCGGTGGTCAGCCAGGCAAGCAGGGAGCGGCGCAACCCGGTCAGCTCGGGGAGCGCGACCTGACGAACCGTCGCTTGGATGAACGTCCCCTGGCCCGGTCGGCCGGTCGTCAGGCCCTTGGTCTCCAGTTCGCGGTAGGCCTTGAGCACGGTGTTCGGGTTGATGGCCAGCGAGGCGACCACGTCCCGGACCTTGGGAACCTGGTCGCCGGGCTTGAGGTAGCCGAGACGGAGCGCGTGCTCGACCTGCTGGACAAGCTGCAGGTAGGTCGGCACGCCAGAAGACGGGTCGAGCCGGAACTCGATCGGGGACCCCGGCCCTCGTGCGGTGGCCGGGCCATCGCCACCGGCAGCGTCATCCGGAGCAGCGCCGGCCCCGCTGCCCGGGGAGCTGCTCTTTTTACCTAGTGTCATAGGATAGGATTACAGCAGACTGGAACGGAGACGTCAACGGCACCGCTAGGCCGCTACAGGACCCGGTCGACCCGAAAGATGCCCTGAACTGGGAAATTGGATCCGCCGACGGCCCGACAACCTCCATTCGGTGGTTCAGTCCTCAGGCGTGGAAAGACCGCGTCGGCCTCGCGCCCCTGCAACTTGGTTCGTAGGGTGTCGTCGTTGCCTCCCCGGACCTCACGAGGCCTTCGACGGCTGGCGAAGCGCATCGGAGCCCGGCCGTAGCCGCTGCTAACCGGCAACGCACGAGTCCCACAGTCTCACCTTCCGTGCGGGATCGGCCCGTGATTTTGGAGGTCAAGCGCAGCCGTAACCGCCGTCGGAGCCGCACCTTTCTGCGGAGGTCTGGTCTCAGTCCCGGGGGGGCACCAGATCGTGTCGTGTTTCGGGTGATGCTGGACACTCTGGCGTCCGGCCATGGGCTCCCTCACGCCCGTGTCGGTCGCGAGTGCCACAGCCGCTCGGCGGTTCGACATATGGCCGCCTAGGCAGTTCCGATGCGGAGCAAGGACTTGATGGCTCGACGTTCGTCCATCGCCGTGTAGGCCTCGACGATGCCGTTCAGGTCGGTCGTGAAGTCGAAGACGCGGCCGGGGTTGATGGCTCCCTGCAAGACGTCGGGCAGGAGTTCGGGGGTGTATCGTCGCACTGGTGACACCCCACCGAGCAGCCCGACGTTGCGGAAGATGACGGTATCGATCGGGACGTCGACTCCGTGTGGGGCGCCGATGGCTCCAACGACCGAACCGACGCGTGCGACGCCGAACGCTGTCGACATGGACTCGCCGGTACCGACGCACTCCAACGCGGCATCCGCACCGATGCCACCAGTCAGATCCAAAACGGTTTCGATCGCTTCCTGACCGCGTGCGGCGAGGACGTCAGTGGCGCCGAATGCCCGGGCGAGCTCTTGGCGGCGAGGATTGCGGCTCAAGGCGATGATCCGCTCGGCGCCAAGTCTAGCGCGAGCTCGGCCTTGCGGGGTCGGGACAGACGTTGCCGTGGATCATTCGGCCCTTGCTGGGTCGGATCCAGCCCTGGGTCGATCGCCGTCGCTTCCATGCTGAGGTTCTAGCGCCCGCTCGGCGCGCGTGCGCTCGCCGGTTAGGCGGCACGTGGGGCAGTTCCGCCAGGCTGCCCCGGTCCGCCGGGGCGAGCGGTCGGATGGTCAGTCCGTACAGCGAAGCTGCCGATCGCTGCGGTTCATGCCCGTCGAGCGACTTCGGCTCGGGCCGAGATCCATAGGGTGTGCGGCTGGTCGCGCTCGCCATGCAACTGAAGCATGCCGTGGACCAAGTCCTCCATGGTGCCGCCCTTCTTCGCGAGGGCGGTGAAGTCACGGAGGTACCGCTGGCTGGCCGCAAGGTTCTCGGGCAGGTCCGCCGCCCCCACGCTCTTGTGACCGGCGACGACGATTTTCGGGTTCAGAGCGGCGACCGCGTCGATGCTGGCGATCCAGGCTTCTCGCTTCGCGTCGTCGGCCTCGTGCATCATCATGTGCACGTTGTTGTAGACCACATCACCGCAGACAACTGCGTCGGCAGACGGCACGCGGAAGATCGTCGAACCCTCAACGTCACCCTGGCCAACGTGGATCAGGTTGACGATCTGACCGTCCACCACGACCTCGTCACCGTTCAGCACGTCGGGCACAACGGGCATCTCGGGAAGCTCGCCGGGGAAGCGCGAGGTCCAGTACTTGGTCGTCTTGTTGAACTCCGCCTCCCACGCGGCGCGACCGACAACCTCAGGAGCCGCATACCCGCGCGCCTCGGGGAAGTGCTTGAGAAGCCGCGCGAGGCCGAGCCAGTGGTCCGAGTGGCCGTGGGTGATGTAGACACCGGTAATCTTCTTGCCGAAGCTGTTCGCCCAGGCGGCGATCTGGTCGGCGTTCTCGAAGGTCAGGAGGGCGTCGATGAGGATCCCTTCGGTCGGCCCGGAAATCAGCGTGCTGCTGGACGGCGCCCAGGTCGCGACTTCACCCTCCCCGAGCTGATCGGGACAGATATAGGGCCGCATCGGGGCGACGTAGACGTCAATCGAAAGGGGGCTGGTGCTCATATCTCGTTCTCCTGGTTGGTGGTTTCAGGCCTTAAGCTTGGCGATCTCGGCCCGCGCGGCTGCGACGAGTTCTTCGTTTGTGTGCGCATGGCCCCACAGGCCCCACCCGCCCTCCGGCGCCTCGGTCAGCAGCACCCACGTGCGCCCCGTCAACGACGGGTCGCCGGCCGCCGCTGCAACGAGGTCTGTGAGCTTGCCGACCAGGGCGATCTGCTTCTCACGATCGAGAGCGCCGGCGTTGGTCAGGACCTGCACGCGGACGTACGTGCTGTCGCCGTCCACGTTCGCGAGTGCTGTCGCCGGCAGGTCGTGCACGAAGGCAGCGGTGTTCTTGCGGAACATCGGAATGTTCGGGACCCCTTCGACCGCCATCACTGCGGCGGCGAGGTCTTCGGCGAGCTGTGCGGCGTCCGGGAAGGTCCCGACCGCGGCGTACACATCAATCATCGGCACGGCACTGCTCCTTTTTCTATCGAGGCCCGCTCGAGCTCATGGGATGGTCAGCCATTCGTTGCCGCGCGGCCAGGCCATGAATCAGGGACTCGCTACGACGCCAACGTGTTCGGCGGCCTTCGCGATCAGCTGCGTGACTTGGGTGGGGTGCGAGACCATCGCGACGTGGCTCGCGGCGACCTCCGTCGTCGTCGCACCCATCCGCGTCGCGAACTGGCGCTCGGCGTCGGGCGGGAGCGCCTCGTCGTTCTGGGCAACGAGGTACCAGGACGGCAGCGACTTCCAGGCGGGGACGCCCATCACGTCGGTGAATGCGGACGAAGCGAGCGGCTGCTGCACGGCGTACATCACGTGCGCCCTGGTCGAATCGACGTCGGCCGCGAAGTGCTCGACGAAGTCCGCCTCCGACAGCCAGCCGAAGCCTCGGGAATCGGTGAACAGATGCGCGAGCGCGGGCGTGACCGGGCCCTGGGACAGCAGCTGACCGAGCGACTCGCCCTGGTCGAGACCGAACGCGGCGATGTACACGAGCCCGACGACGTTGGGCGCATCCTCGCCGAGCGCGGTCATGATCTGGCCGCCGTAGGAGTGCCCGACGACGACCGTCGCGCCGTCCTGGAAATCGAGCACCTGGCGCAGTCGCCCGACGTCGTCGGCGAGCGACGTCAAGGGGAATTGCGGCGCGGTGACCCGGAAGCCATCGGCTTGGAGCCGCTCGATGACCCCGCTCCAACAGGATCCGTCCGCCCAGGCGCCGTGGACGAGAACGATGTTCGGCCGACCGTTCATCTCCATCCTCCCTTTCTCGATCGCTTCTCGGCCATTCGCTGGCTGTTCGAACGACTTGCGCCAAGTTTGGTCATTCGATCCTCGGTGCGCATCACACGAATCCGTCATTCGAAAACGCCGTGGCTGGCCCGGCATGGCTTCGGGTTCACACACAGGGTCGATATGCTCGCTCGGCGATGTCGACGGTGCGGGGTGGGGAGCTCTACGGGCGCGAAGCGGAGCTCGAACTCATCCAGCGCGAGCTCGCGCGGGTCTCCCAGGGGACCGGAGGGGTCGTTCTCCTCCAGGGCGGCGCCGGGATGGGAAAGAGTCGCCTGCTGGCCGAGGTCGCCGGCATCGCTCGCGGCCTTGGCTTCAGGGTCGGCACGGCCGCCGCCGAGCCAAGCGAGCGCGTGGTGGAGCTCGCCGGATTCCTGGCGGCGCTCTTCGACGGGACAGAACCCCTGCTCGATCGCCGTGAGCTCCCTGACCCTCGGCCTCAGCCGGAACAACGGTTCTGGCTCCTCGGGGACCTCCAGTCGCTCCTCGAGCGCGCCGCGCTCGAGTCGCCGCTCCTGATCGGCATCGACGACGCGCACTGGATGGACAGTGGAACGGCGGCGGCGCTCCGCACGCTCCCCGTTCGGCTGGCCGGGCTCCCGATCGCCTGGGTGATCACGTCCCGCCCGCTGCGCGAGTCGGCGCCGCCGGCGAGCGGCCTCAACCAGTTACACCGCCTCGGCGCCACTGAGGTTGTGCTCGGCCCCCTCGATCATGGCGCCGTCGCGAGGCTCGCGGCCGACCTGCTCGGGGTCGATGTCAGTGAGGAGGTCCTCGAGCTGCTGGAACAAGCCGGAGGCAGTCCGTTCCTCCTGGTCGAGATGCTCCTCGGCCTTCGCGACGAGGAGCGGATCCGGATCGTTGACGGTCGTGCGGAGCTCATCGATAGCCGATTGCCGCATCGCGTCCGCGAGGGGATGCGGGAGCGCCTCGGCCGGCTATCGGAGCCTACGAGAACCGTCGCCAGCGTCGCCGCGTCGCTCGGCCGGACGTTCTCCGTGGGTGACCTCGCGCGAATGCTCGAGTGGCCACCGTCCCGGCTGCTCGCTCCGATCGGCGAGCTCCTTGAGACGACTCTGCTCGTCGAGCGCGGTGACGAACTGGCGTTCTGGCACGACATCACGCGCGAGGCGGTGCGTGCCAGTGTTCCGGTGTCCGCGCGTCGCGCGCTCGATCGCCAGGCAGCCGACGTGCTTCTGCAACGGGGCGCCCTCCCGGTGGAGGTCGCTGTGCAGCTCGCCGAGAGCGCCGAACCGGGCGATGACGTCGGCATCACCACCTTGCTCGAGGCCGCGAACGCCCTGCTGACGACCGATCCGGACACCGCGGCGCAATTCGGTGTACGGGCGCTCGACATCGCTCCCCCGAACCATCCCCGGAGGGGCGAGATCGTGAGCACCACGGCCATCGCGTTGCACATCGCCGGCAACAGCGACGACGCGATCGCGTTCGCGGACCGGGCGTTGCGTCAGACGCTGCCACCCGAGCAGGAGGCCGAGGTTCGGCTCGGCATCGCCGGCATGTTCGCCATCTCACCGGATATCCGAATCGGGGCCGGTCGCCTGGCCCTGTCGTTGCCTGGTCTGTCGGAGACGCTGCGAGCGAGGCACCTGGCCTGCCTGTTCCACAACCTCGTCACCTCGGGGCGGGTCGAGCAGGCGCGGGTGGCGCTTGAGGATGCAAGGCGCACGGTCGACTCTGCAGGCGACGTTCGTGCCTCGTTCACGCTCCACCTCGCCGAGAGCGCGCTGGAGTACGCGGACGACCGCTTCGGGCCCTCCCTCGACCTCGTCACGGCAGCCCACCGCGACGGGATCTTCGCGGGGGATGACCAACGTCTCCGCCTCGCACACATGTGGCACGGTGAGCTCCTCAGCGTCCTCGATCGCCATGAGGACGCGCTCAAGGTCGCGACCGACGGTCTCGAAGCGGCGAGGCGCGACCGGCAAGGCTGGGCCTACGAGATGTTCGAAACCTGGCGGGGCCGCTTGTTGCTGCGGATGGGGCAGCTGTCCGAGGCCAGAGCGGCGCTCGAGGGTCGGTTCGATCTCGAAGACGGAACGCACGCGGCTGCGGTGCTCGACGCCGCCGGTATCGTCGCGCTCGGCCGCCTCGCGCTCCATCTCGGTGACACTCGCCAGATTCGTCGGCTGAGCGACATCGCCCATGTGATGTCCGAGCGCGGCACACCGGCGGTTCGGCGACATGCCGGGTGGCTGCTCGCCCTCTACGCGCTCTCCGATGGCGACCCCGCCGCCGCTCAGAAGTGGGTCCGCGCAGAGGTGGATCAGGACAGGCGTCCGATCCTCCCTCGGTTTCCCATGGACATCGGCGACGAAGTGCACCTCGCCCGGATCGCGTTGACGTCGGACGACGACGAACTTGCCCAGCTGGCGCTGGCGAATGCGCGACGACGTGCTGCGCTGAATCCCCACATCGCCTCCATCGTGGCGACGGCCAGCCATGTTTCCGGTCTCCTCGAGAGCTGCCCGGGAGAGCTCGAGGAGGCGGTGAGCCTGTTCCAACACGGCCCGAGACGGCTCGAGTATGCCTCGGCCCTGGAGGACCTCGGGGTCAGCCGCGTCGCGACGGATCCCGACGCAGGGATCGACGCCCTCAGTCGCGCGTTGGCCGTGTACGTCGAGATCGGGGCACCCTGGGACGCGCGCCGCGTTCGCAGTCGGCTCCGGGACCTTGGCGTTCGACGGCGGATCGTTCCCGCGGAACCCGAACTGACCGGCTGGGCGGCGATCACCGGATCCGAGCTAGCTGTGGCCCGCCTCGTGGCCGAAGGCCTGACCAACCGAGAGGTCGCCGAACGGCTGTTCGTGTCCCCCCACACGGTGAACAGTCACCTCCGCCACGTATTCGCAAAGCTCGGGATCAACTCGCGAGTCGAGCTGGCTCGCCTGGCTCGCGACCACGAAGAGGGCTAACCACCTCCATGAGCTCGCTGACCAGGTCAGCGGTTCGTGATCGAAGGGGGACATCCTGCACGCGTCTTCGATCAAGAGGGCAAGATCAAGGACGGCTCGATCGAGCTCCAGCTCAAGACGCTTGACGGCGAGGTGGTTCGCGTCGCCCAGAGGAGTTCGCGGCCGACCGTTCCCTTCACGTGAGGCCGGGTGGGCGCAGGGCGGCCGAACGGGTCGCCTCGATCGCGTAGCGTCGTCTTGGCGAACCACGCGCGAGATGGAGACGCGCAAGGTGCTTTGGGCGCGCGCGACCCAGCACCACGGAATCTCTACCTGCTGTCAGCCGGCGCGCGCTCTTACCGCCCGCCTTGGTCGCGCGTCTGCACTCTGCTACTCGTTCATTGTGCCCCGGCGGCGCGCTCCAGGGCCTCGAGCAGGACCCCGGCCTCGTACGAGTCGTCGTGCCGCAGACTGTTGATGTAGAAGGTCGGCGTCCCGTTCACGCCGCTCCGCACCCCACTCATGAAATCCTCGTGGACTCGCCCGGCGTGGACGTGCTCGGCCAGCTCCTTGTCGAACTGCTCGATATCAAGCTCAAGCTGCTCCGCGTACGCGCGGAGGTCCTGGTCGCGCAGACGTCTCTGGTTCTCGTAGAGCAAGTCGTGCATCTCCCAGAACCTGCCCTGGGCGTCCGCGGCCTCGGCGGCCTCGGCGGCCTGTTCGGCGTGCGGGTGAGAGGTGGAGATGGGGAAGTTCCTGAACACGAAGCGAAGCCGCTCCCCCATCCGGGCCTGCACCTCTTTGAGGATCGGATAGGCCTCGCCGCAGTAGGGGCACTCGTAGTCGCCGTACTGGACGAGCGTCACCGCCGCATCCGCCGGCCCCTGGATGTGGTCCCGGTCCTCGTCGACCGGCATCGTGAGGACTGCTTCCCACTGCGTCGTGCTCATGACGTCTCCGTTCCCAAGCCCTCGAGCGCCCGGAGGATCCCGTCGGCTCCGGGGTTCACCCCCACCGGCGAGACGTAGCTCCACCGGATGATCCCGTCGGCGTCGATCACGAATAGGGCCCGCTCGGTCGTGCCCTCCTTGGCCCGGTACACCTGATAGGTCCGGGCCACCTCGCCCTTCGGCTCGAAATCGGAAAGCAGCGGGAAGTGCAGGTTCCGGTCCTTGGCGAAGGCCAGGTGGCTCCACGCGCTGTCGACGGAGATGCCCATGAGCTCCGCGTTGAACTTCTGGAACTCGGGAAGCACGGCCTGATACAGCCCCAGCTGGTCGGAGCACACCGGGCTCCAGTCCTCCGGGTAGAAGGCGAGGATCACCGGCTGCCCCCGGAACTCCGACAGCCTGACGTTCTGATCCGGAGTCGAGGGGAGCTCGAAGTCGGGGGCCTCGGCCCCGGGCTGAAGCGGGGTCGCGTGGTGGGCCACACCCAGCCTGGTCATCTGCTCAGGTTTCATCGGGCAGGTCCTCGTCGATCTCCGGCTCTTCGGGGTGATCGGTCGCCCCGGGAGCGGTCTCCCGAACGGTCATGGCTGTCTCCTCGGGTGCGACGAACGGGTCGTGCTCGAACGAAGTCCGGCCCACCAGCTGCTTCTCATCGTCGGGAGCATCGAAGTCCTCCATGGCGACCTGGACATCGAGCGGTTCCCTGGACGGTCGTTCCTCCGCCAGCCGCTGATCGAGGGTCTCGCCCTCCTCCTGCTCCTCGGCCGTGGTGCCGAACGAGTCGCTGGCGAACGGGCGGTCAGCTTGCTCGATCATCGCCTCCAGTTCCTCTCCCGGGTCCTCGTCGGCGTCTTCGCCGCCCTCAGCGTCCCGGTCCGGCGGTCGGGAGTCCTCCGAGATACTCATCCGCAGCTCTCCTCTCGCGAAGCGTCCGCCTGGTCCATACGTCGTCCTCGTCCTCCCAGGATATGAGGGTTCGGCACATCGCCGGGTCCCATCGCCCTGGATCCGCGCAGGGTCGACCCGATCAGTCATCGCGATCGGAGTCGCCGTCGCCTTCGGCGAGGAGGCCGAGGCCGATGCCGAGCATCCAGACGTCCTTGCTCACCGCAGTCCCGGCCGGTGTCGGCCACACGCTGTTCGGCTTGTGCATGGCGGGCGTCCGCAGGTACATCGTGACGAGCCCCCCGGAGAAAGCCGAGAGCGCGGCCCCCACGAGTCGGTTCGGCACGACCGGCGTGAGCAACGCGGCGCCGAGACCGATCTCCGCGACGGCCAGGGCCTTCAGGAAAGTCGTCGGCGGAACCTTGGCGAGGAGCGGGAATGCTCCGGCGGCGAACCCGTGCAGCGCCTTGGCCCGATCTTCCTCTCCATGCCACTTCTCCAGCCCCGAGTGCAGGATGTAGGCCCCGGTGGCCAGGCGTGTCGGGACGGCTCGCAGATGGATCCACTTGGCGCCCATCGCTAGTCCACGTATGGCCCGTTGAACACGGGCGCCTCGCCGTAGGGCTTCCCCGCCATGAGCATGAACCGCGTGCCGGGAGCGGCCTCCGTGACCGTGAGGCTGTCACCCGGGCCCAGCACGACCAGTTGAGGCGGCCTCGCCGGGCGCTCGTTGACCCCGAAGGATGCCTCACCGTCCAGCACGTAGGCGAAGCCCTGGAACTCGGGTGGCACGGGTGTCGTGAGAGAGCCCTCGCCGACCAGGACGCGGACGGTCGCGTCGCCCTCCTTCTTCACGGGGACCTCCTCCGGCAGCAGCACCTGCGCGGTCGGGTCGACGTCTTTGTCCTTGCGGGCGAGGTTGACCCAGAACAGCACGCTTCGCCACTCGGTGTCGCCCAGGCCCTCCCCGCGCTCCTCCGCTCCGATCCCCTCGGGGTGCCACGCTCCACGTCCGGTCCGCAGCGCCAGCAGCGCGCCCTTGGGGAGACGAGCCCGCTCGATCGTCCCGCCCGGCCCCGTGCTGTGGCCGGTGCTGGCCGTCCCCTCGAGGATGTACCAGAGGTTGTCGAACCCCCGGTGGGGATGCTTGGTGTCGGCGTCCGCGAGCTCCGAGAGCTTGAAGCGACTCTCGTGGAGGAGGATGAACGGATCGAGCCGTTCGTACGGCGCGCTCCGTGTCGGCACGGGCTCGAGGACCTCGAACCCCATCATCGGGCGAACGTGCGCATCCTCCACGAGCACGGCCTCTCGCGCGGTTCCCCCGGTTTGATCGGACATGTCCCTCAGCTCCCTTCCGCTTCCCGGTTGCTCGGAAGAACGCTCAGCCACCACACTCGTATTCCGCGAGCGGCTATGGCTTCAATAGTGGTCGTGGTACTGTTTGTGGGTGAAGGCCTCGGCTCCGCGGCAAGGGCGAGTGGCCCCCTCATCCGAGGATGCCTGCGTCAGCGCGGACGCGGCGCTCGTGCGCGCCTTCGATCTCCTCGGCAAGCGGTGGACCGGTGTCGTGCTGGGAACCCTGGCCGGTGGGACCGCGGGCTTCCGGGCCCTGGCCCGGGCGGTCGACGGCATCAGCGACTCGATGCTCTCCGAGCGCCTCAGCGAGCTCGGCTCCGCGGGACTCGTCACGCGCACCGTGAACGAGGGACCGCCCCTGTCCGTCACCTACGCGCTCACCCCCGCAGGTCGAGCTCTCCTCCCGGCCCTCGATCAGATCCGCCGCTGGTCAGAGAAACACCTTCCGGCGTAGCGATCAGATTGCACTCCAACCGTCACCGGGTGGGTCCCTGTTGCAAGCGATCTCGTCCCGCAACCCTCCGCCACTGGGCGCCCACCCTCCGCTCAAACGTCCGGATGGTCGCAGGCTTTGAAGGCGTCGAACCATGGAATCCCATGCACGTTCCTAGCCGACTCATGCCAGCCAAGTGATGAACCGGCCTGCTCACCCTCCGGCCGCGTGGAACAGGTTTCCGATCAGAAAGCCGACCCCAGCTGCGCCCAGGCCGATCGCGAGCATCTTCGCCCCGCTCTTCCGCCAGTCGCCCACGAGGGTCACGGCGGAGAAGACGCCCACCCCGAACAGGACCACGGCGCTCAGCACGATGGCCAGCATCAGGGCCGGCGCCCGAGCCAGCCACACGAACGGAAGCAGCGGGATGAGGTGTCCGATGAGGGTGGCGATGGTGATCACGATGGCGCTCCGGAAGATGTCAGCAGACCGCACGGGCTGGAGGTGGAGCTCCTCGTCCATCATCGTGGACAGCCAGCTGTCCCGATTCGCTGTGATCGTGTCGACCACGCGCTCGAGCAGATCTCCACTGAAGCCCTTCGTCGCGTAGATCTCGCGGATCTCCTGGCGCTCTGCCTGGGGCATCGTGTCGATCTCCGTCGCCTCCCGGGCCCGTTCGGCCCGGTAGTAGTCACGCTGGGAAACGGAGGATGTGTATCCGACCGCCCCCATGGAGATCGACTCGGTGATGGCCGCGGCGAAGCCGGCCGCGAGGAGCACGGTCTTCGAGCCGCCCCCGGCGATCACGCCGAGGATGATCCCCAGGATGTTGACCAGCCCATCCTGCCCGCCGAGGATGACGTCCCGCAGCCAGTTCGTCGTGCGATGGTGCTCGCGATGGCGCGAGGTCCTCGCCACCGCGGTGGCGATCGTGGCTCGAACGGTGCGGCCCAATCGCGTCTCTGCACCTTCCCTGCGGTCTGGATCGGCGTTCATCGCTCACCTTCCTTCCTGCTCAGGGAAGGGTAGACCGAGCTCTCTCTGGGATTCAGGATGGATCGCATCGTGGCCATGAGACGGCCCCTTCTGGACGCCCCCTCATGAACCCGTCATCCGTCATCGCGGCCACTCCACGCTTTTGGCGTCCCGGATCACCGGGCGAGCCCGCACCAGATGCTCGTTCCTCCACCTCTTAGCCCGAGTCAGTGGGTGAGAACACCATCCCTTCGGGTGCGCCTCGGTCGAAGCGCAGGGACGCTCGCCCGACTCTTCGGAAACGTCAGTCCACTTGCAATCCGCGAGCGAACCGAATCCTGCGTGGAGTTGCGCCGGCGACGGACTACTCCCGGCCGGCAGCGGTCTGCCGGGGCAGAGGGTCGGCGGGTCTCAAAGCTCGCCTCTAGGTCGGCGAACTGCCGATGGCAGTTCGATTCGTCGTCGGGCGTTCGATCCTTTCGCTGCTGCCAGGCCGCGAATGCAGCGTCAGGGTTGCCGTTGAAGTACCACGCGTCGTAGTCGGCACGACGCAGCATGGCTTTGAGTTGAGGCAGGCAGCCAACGGGGAGGCCCCACTCGACGACGAATCCGGTCGGATATCCATCTGCCGCTGCCCGCAGAGGGCCGTCGTCGTCGTTGAAGATCGCGGCCAGTAGCGCCGGATGGTCCGCGCTCTCGTCGCTTCGCAGGTAGCCCCAGCCTTGGCCGCTGAGCCAATCCGTGTACTGCGTCTTCCCAGCGCCGGGCAGGCCACTAATGAGAAGTACGTCGGACATGTCCACGGGCCGGATGCTACCGCGCCCCTCCGACACAAACGAAAGAGCCGCCCCCCCGCCAGGGAGCGGCTCGAATCGCCGGGACCAGCTAGACGCTAGCCAGTCCGTGTCGGGGGTCGCCGAGGCGGATGATGTATTCCTCGCCCCACATACCAGATCGTTCCCCGAGGATCGAAGAGCGGACGATCGGGGGCCGGGGCCGGCCGCGGCACTCGCCCCGTGTTTGACTGATCCGAGGAACAACGTGATCCGTGTTCCCCTCCAACCACCAGGTGGACCGGATCGACCACATGCCGGATCGACCACATGAGGGAGGCTCGCGCATGAGCAGACCAAGGATGCTGGGAGGGATCGTCGTCTCGGGGCTGCTGGCCAGCGCGTGTGCCGGACTAAGCAACTCGCCGTCGGCTGCAGGTGGCTCCACGAACCCGCTCGCTCCGAAGACGATCACGGTCAGTACTGAGGGCCAGCAAGCCATGCTGCACCTGGGTGACACGCTCGTGTTCCGCCCCACGCTGGAGCTCATGCCCCCGGGGCTCCGATGGAACCTGGTGGTCCTCCCTCCTCAGCTCGAGCTCATGTCCAAGCCGGGGGTCTGGCCGTTTGAGTTCACAGCGGTTCACTCAGGGATCGGGACGCTGCAGGCCACGGTCGGTCCTCCCTGCGGCGGTCCGGGGCCGGTGGCGGCGGGAGTCCAGTGCCCGGTCGCGGGGGCGAAGGACACCACGGCTGCGGGCATGCCCGTGCGAGCGGTGACGATCACGGTGAAGGTCTACGCGCAGGGAGCGGGATAGGCGCCCGGACCCCTCGCGATGGGCTGACTCAGGTCGAGTTCTTGACCCCTACGCGCCAGGACCGCCACGATCGGCTTATCGAGGAGCCCGGGAGGCCCTCGACGGAGAGGTTCGTTCGCTTGTGCGCCGAACCCTACCCGACGGTGGCCGGCACGTCCGCGGCGGCGAAGAGCGGCCATTCGCCATCAACGCCCTTCAGCCGGCGGACGCCTCTGTCCGACAGCGCGATGTCCGATCCGGTGACCAGGTCCTTCACCGCACTCGACACCAGCACCTCGCCCGGACCGGCGGCGGCCATGACCCTCGCCGCAATGTGCACCGTGAGGCCGCCGATGTCGTCGTGGCGGAATTCGATCTCACCCGTGTGGAGGCCGGCCCGGATTTCCGTGCCGACGTCCAGCAGGTCGTCTCGGAGGGAGAGGGCGCACCGGATCCCGCGACCCGGACCGTCGAACGTCGCCATGATCCCGTCGCCCGTCATCTTGACCAGCTGTCCGCCGAAACGCTCCACGCTTCGCCGCGCGACGTCATCGTGCGCGTCGAGCACCTCGCGCCAGCGCGCATCGCCAAGCCGGGCCGCAAGTGCCGTCGATCCCACGATGTCCGTGAACAGCACCGTGGCCAGAACGCGGTCCGCTCGACCGCCACGGCGTTCGCCGGTCACGAACTCCTCCACGAGGTCGGCAAAGAGGTCACCGCTCTCATGGATGAGCGCTGGGTCCGAGCCATCCAGTTCGACCAGCCGAGCGCCCTCGATGTGCGAGGCCAGATAGCGGCCGTGCTCGACGGGAAGCATCGCCAGTTCCTTGCGATGCAGGATCAAGGTAGGGACGTGGATCGATGGGAGCACCGGTCGGGCATCCACGTCGTACAGGGCCCTCAGGTATGCCTTCAGGACTCCCGGGCTCGTCATCCCCCGCTGCAGGCGCGCATGCCAGCGGCGGAACCGCTCGTCGCCAGCCCTGCTGGGAACGAGGAGCCACACCAGCTCCTCTGTCCCCCACATCTCTCCGATCTGTTCGATCAATTGATCGGCGACCTCGGGCAGGATGCCGAGCGGGTAGTCGGCGGCGTGGAGGATCCGGGCCGTCGTGTTCGCCAGGATGAGCCCCGCGGTCCGCTCTGGCTTGGTCGCCGCGAACAGCATCCCCATCGGCCCCGCATCGAAGATGGCCATCACCGTGGCGATCCGAGACCCGGCGTGGTCCATGACCGCGACCGCCTCCTCCACGTAGGACTCCCAGGGAGGAAGCGCATGCATCGGAACAGGGTCCGACATACCCGTCCCTCGCCGATCGAACCGGATCATTCGGCAGAAGGAAGCCAGGCGGGCAGAGACGCGGACGAAGGTCGGGTCCTCCCATTCGATGTCCGGGTTGCTGAAGCTGCCCGCCGCCAGCAGGAGGTCGGGCGGCCCCGACCCCAACGTCTGGTAGGCGATGCGCTCCTCGCCAAGCCGCGCGTAGTGGCTCTCCGGCCGCACAGGCCCGAGCGTAATCCCCGCGGGTGGGCGGCGCTTGTCGTCCGGACCTGGTAAGTCGCTCCTCCGACCCTTGCCCGCCCCTTGCATTCTCGGTACGAAGCGGCCCGGCACGGAGCGCCACGGTTCGAGACTCCGGAGGAAGAATGGCCTCCGACGTGCGGAAACGTGCTTCTACCAGGTGCCCCCGGCAGGAATCGAACCTGCGACACACGGTTTCCTAAACCGTGTGTCGGGTGTTCGATTCAGCCCGGGGGCACTGACCGCGCGTCGTGTTTCGGGTGATGCTTGACGTTCTCGGTGGAGGCCTGTCGCTCTCGTGGAACGCCTAGCTTGTGAGCATTGACGACGCGGCTCCACAAGCACATGCTCAGGTGCTCACGAGGAACCCCCCAGCACCGCGCCGGTTCCGGAACGGCACCCGGGGCGAATGCCCGCCAAAGCAGGCGGCACCAGACGCCCCGGCCCTCCCGGTCGGCAATCGAATCCCCAATCGATTGCACCACGACAGGAGGACCACGATGTGTGCTCAGCAGTCGGGCATCGGCCCCGACAACTCGGTTGCTCGGCCCAGCCAATCCAATGAGGGCTCGAGCGACTCGGTAGACGCCAGTCAATCACGGCGCCGCGGCAGGCCCCCGGGCTCGGTCACCCTGACCGACGAGGTCGCCGGCCTGATCGTGGCCTACATCCAGGGCGGGGCCTTCGACCACGTGGCCGCGGAGGCGGCCGGGATCTCCCCTCGGACCTTCCGGGACTGGATGGCCCGGGGGGAGGGGACCCACCCCGAACGGGCCCCCACCCCGAAGCTCCGGCGGGGTGCCTTCGATCCGACCGCCAATGGGTCCGACGATGCGTTCGTGACTCACCTGAACATGGATGGAAGCGGGCTGACCTACAGCACGTTCCTAGGTGGCCGGTCCGATGACGACGGGGAACGCGCTGTACCCCGTGTCGTGATCCGAAAGCGCCCCGGCCGTTCGCGCCGAGTGCCTGGATTGGCTGCGCTGCTTGAAGCTGAATCGGGACTTTCTGTGCCCTTCACCCCGTTCAAGCAGGTCAGCGGGTTTCGGGAACACCCCGCTCGCTGTCGCTCGCTGCGTTCCTGGGCCGCCTCTGTCGACCTGGCGTTCGCGAAGATCCCTCTTATCCCATTCGATATCTGACTGAGGCTCGTCTCAGATTTCGTCGAGTTCGCGCAGCGTGGCGACGATCTCGGGCAGAACCTCGCAGTCGGGCGCCCGAGCGCGGAGGATCCTCACGGCCTGGGACGCCACTCTCTTGGCGTCCTCGGGGTGTTCTTCCGACCAGTACCGCAGCGCGAGGTGATGAAGGTCCGTCGCGACCCCGATCACCTCGCGCTGCTCGTTCCTCTCGTCGGCCCGAAGGCTTATGCGGTCGCGCGCATCGTCCGTCTCAAGCCTATCCCCGTCGATCATGGCCATGTGACCACAGCCAACCACGCCGGGGATCGGCCCGACCGTCCACTCGGATACGGAAGGAGGGTAAAACCGCGCACAGATCACCGGACGGAGGGGCGAACGGGTGACACGCACTGCTTCCTTTCCCGGCGACGTTCGTCTACGCTGCGACTCGATCCACGTGAGGAGGATCGAACGTGGAATGGAGACTGCTGCGCGGCTTCTCGGAGGAGGAGGTCGAGCAGGTCCTTGCAAAGGGGAGGCGTCGGCGCTTCGCCCGGCGGGAAGTGGTCTGGCACGAGGGCGACCGGGCCGAGACGATCCACCTGATCAGATCCGGGCGCCTGGCGATCCGCGTCCTGACGGCGCTCGGAGAGACGGCCACCGTGGCAGTGCTGGGGCCGGGCGAGGCGGCCGGGCTGATCGCCGTGCACGTGACCGATCCGTTCCACACGACCTCGGCGGTCTCGCTGGAAGCCACGGAGACGATCGCGATCAGAGTAGATGATCTGACCGAGCTGAGGCGACGCGTCCCCCCGGTGGACGACGCCCTCCTCCGGTTCCTCGCTCCTCCGGTTCCTCGCGGACCGGGTCCTCGACCTCACCGATCAGCTCGTCGACGCCCTCTACGTGCCCGCGGACGCACGCGTGCTGAGGCGCCTGGCCGCCCTGGCGAAGCTGTACGACCGGGGTGACGGCGAGATCGTGGTCCCGCTCACCCAGGAGGACCTCGCCGGGCTCGCGGGGGTGACCCGCCCCACCGTGAACCGGGTCCTGAAGAAGGAAGAGCGCCGCGGGGCACTACGCCTATCCCGCGGCAGCATCACGATCGCCGGTTCGGGAGGCCCTGCCGCTCAGCCGAACTGATTCGTGCGGGCGCGGCACCGGCCGTCTCAACCGAAGTGTCTTCGACGCGACACAGCGGCGGTGTCGGGAGAGTCGAATCCCGAGTGCCAGGCCTGACCGTCGGTTCGTGCCGACCTCCACGCTGCATCCGTCCGAAGGTCCACGCTCCGTCCGTGCCGCCCTGAACGGTACGAGCAGCCCGTACGGTGTTCGCTTGTACCCGAGGTCACACCAAGGGGGGGGCAATGATCGGGACGTACATCATCACCGAGGTTCGTTCGTACAGGGACGCGCTGGAGGAGGCGCTCCGGCGGTCCGGACGAGTGGAGGTTGTGGGAAGCGCGGCACATCCACTGGAGGCGGCCTCCGCGATCGAGGCCCTCCATCCCGACGTGGTGCTGCTCGACCTTCCGGGCGCCATGGGACCGCGATGGGTCGGCGAGATCCGTTCGCTCGTCCCGGACGCGAGTGTCATCGCTCTCGGTCTGGGGGAGGCCGAGCACGAGATCATCGCTTGGGCCGAGGCGGGCGTGGCCGGCTACCTCGGGCGGGAGGCATCGCTCGACGAGCTGCTGTCGGCGATCGAGGACGCCGGCCGAGGCGACGCCGCCTGCTCGCCTCACGCCGCGGCGATCCTGCTGCGGCGGATCTCGGCCGGCCCGTCGACGCCCCGTCCCCCATGGCAACGCGACCGGCACATCACCATGCGTGAACGGGAGATCCTGAACCTGGTCGGGCAGGGGCTGTCGAACCAGCAGATCGCCAGACGGCTGTTCCTCGCTCTGCCCACGGTGAAGAACCACGTCCACAACATCCTGGAGAAGCTCGAGGTGCATCGGCGGATCGACGCGGTGCGGGAGATCCGCCGAGCCGGGTTCGTCCTTCGTCCCGAGCTCGTGGCTGAGGGTGCGCGTCCCATGCTGCACGCCGTCCATGGCTAGCCCTGCCGCCGATCGTTCCGACGCAGCGTCTGGATCCGAGATGGATCCCTCGATCCATTGCCCGGCCGAGGAGCTGGCCGGAACATCCACGTGCAGGGGCGCGTGGCTCCAAACCCTGGGGTCCCGCGGATTCCACGGGACCGAGGGGATGCCCCGGTGACCTCGATGCCCACCAGGAGAGCGAGAGGAGAGGGAAGCATGAACAGGCTGATCGGTCTTGTCCTCGCGGGGATGGTATGGCTGGGCGCGCTCGGTGGGTGGACGCTGGGGCCAGGGGCCTCCTCGGCGGGAGCCTCGAGTGGGATCAGCACGATCATCGATCCCGTGGGGGACACGAACCCCCAGGCAGCGAGCTACCAGGACGTCACCCTCGGGTCGCTCTCCAAGCGGGGAACGTCGTTCCAGTTCGTGCAGCAAGTGGCCGGCCCGGTCCCGGCAGCGCCTCAGCTCCCCTCGTCCGTGGTCTTGATGTCCTGGTGCTGGGGGATGGACACGAACCCCGCCACCGACCCCAAGGGCTACCCTTTGGCCCCGGGAACTGCCAACCCCCTTGAGTACCTCGCGTGCGTCCTGTGGGACGGCACGACGTTCTCAGCGGAGCTGTTCGACCGAACTCCGCTTCTCACCGGCGGCCAGGCCGTCGTTACACCAGTCCCGTTCACCGTGAGCGGGCAGCAGCTGTCGGTGTCGGTCGACGAGGGCCTGATGGACAAGCCATCGACCTTCGCCTGGGACACGGGGACCGAGAACCGTCACAGCCCCATCCCGAGCAACGGATTCCAGGAGCTCGACTTCGCCGGTGACGGAACATGGCCTGCCTGACCGCCCTCATGGAACCCAAGGTCCCTGCGTGGCCAGCCGTGCCCGCAACCGAATCCCCCGCTCCAAGTCGATGGTCCAAGTTCGTGAGACGAGGGAGAAGGGGAATTCCGAGAGTGCGCAGGGGGATCGTCCTGGTCGCTTGCGTCACCACGTCGCTCACATTCACCCTGCCTGCGATGGCAGCCCCCGCGGCGCGAGGTGATGGCTCCGCTGCGGGCTCGAGCCGACTTGGCACCGCGCACAGCTTTAGGGTCTTCTTGACCCCGCAGCTCAGCATGGTCATGGGCGTCGTCGCCGGACCCGACGGGAACCTGTGGCTCACCGAGTTCAACATATGGACCAGCAACAGCGACGTTGCGCGCGTCACACCCACGGGGACGTTCACCGAATACCCGGTCAGCTACTTCAGCACCCTTGACGACGGGCCCGGCAGCATCACGGTCGGCCCCGACGGGAACCTGTGGTTTACCGAGGCGTTCGGGAACCAGATCGGGCGAATCGCGGCTGGCGGGACCCTGACGGAGTTCCCCGTCCCTTCTGGCGGCGGTCCGCGGAGCGTCGCCGCGGGACCCGACGGGAACCTGTGGTTCACGGAGTTCAACGGCAACCGGATCGGCCGCATCACCACGACGGGAGCGATCGACGAATACTCCATCCCAACTATGGACAGCGGGCCGGAGACCATCGTCGCCGGACCGGACGGGAACCTGTGGTTCACCGAATCGAGCGCGAATCAGCTCGGGCGCATCACCACGACGGGAGCCATCCGCGAGTACCCGATCCCTACGTCGCACGCCGAGCCTTGGGCAATCACCGCCGGATCGGACGGGAACCTGTGGTTCACCGAAACGAGCGCGAACCAGATCGGGCGCATCACCGCGACGGGAGTGATCACAGAGTTTCCCGTGCTATCTGGCACCGGCGGTCCTCGGGGCATCGCGGCTGGACCGAACGGGAACCTGTGGTTCACCACTGATGGACTGGTGATTGGCCGCATCACCCCGACCGGGACGATCCGACTATCGGGGCCTGGGCGCTTCGTCCTGAGTGACGGCATCGCTGCGGGGCCTCAAGGAAACGGTGTCTGGTTCAGTGCGGGAGAGGCCATCGGCAGCGTCCTCCTGAGGTGATCACGATGGCCCAAACCGTCGGCCTGCCCGCGGAAGGAGAGGAGAGGGCTACGTCAAGCCATCCAGGAGCCATGGAAGGAGGACCCCGAACCCGCTGGCATCCACCCCCAGGTGCTGACCTTTTCGACCGGTCACCGTTAGCCTTTTCGACCGGCCTTTACAGTCAACGGGATCGAGACCTGCACAAGCACCGATCGCTGCGCCCTCATCGGAAGCCGCGTCGAACCACGAAGCCGTGAATCCCACGAGGAGGGCCGCAGCCGAACGACAGGCGATCGATACCGGGCCGGCCGCCCCCCCTCGACGGCCGCCCCAGCAGTGCAGGCTGGCTCAGCCGGCTCAGCAGAGAGAGTCCGTCGCATCCGGAAACTGGCCCACGGGCCAGCCCTGCGCCCTGGGTGCTCGGTTCGACGGGAGCCGTCGTGTCGTTCCATTGCTCGGCCAGGGTCAGCCCGGTGCCGGCGTTCGTGTACTGGCCGACGGCGGTGCACGTCGAGCTGGATGGGCAAGCCACGGCGGGCAGACCCATGTCGTAGGCCCCGATGACGAGGGGGGTCGACTGGATCGTCCACCCGACGCCGTCCCACCGCTCGGCGAGGAGGTACGCGCCCAGGCTGCTGAACGAGAATCCGACCGAGGTGCAGGCCGAGGACGACGAGCACGACACGCCGAAGAGCGTGGTGCCCTGCCCCCCTGAGGGGTTGGGAGTGCGCAGGATGCGCCATCTCGTTCCGTCCCAGCCCTCGGCCAGCGTCCCGAGATCCGATGTCCCGGTGGTCAGGCAGGCCGAGGGCGAGGTGCAGGACACGCCCCACAGGGACGCGAACCCGACGCCCGGCGGGTTGGGGCTGGTCTGGAGGCTCCACGCCGCCCCATCCCACCGCTCGACGAGGGTGTGCACGGTGCCGGCAGCGTTGTGCGTCTCCCCGGTGGCCGTGCAGGCCGAAGGCGAGATGCAGGACACGCCGTTGAGAAAGCTCTGCACGGCTCCTGCCGGATTCGGGGTGGGCTGGATGGTCCACGCCGTGCCGTCCCAGCGTTCGGCCAGGGTCAGCACGTCGCCCGAGCTGTCGTTGTACGCGCCCGCCGCGATGCAGACGGACGCCGACGGGCACGACACAGCGCCCAGGCCTCCGCCATCGGGCGGGGTCGGTGAGGGCATGATCGTCCACGCGGTGCCGTCCCACCGTTCGGCCAGGGTCGACGGGAAGCCGACGCTATCGGAGCTCGTTCCGACGGCCATGCAGGCCGAGGGGCCCGTGCAGGCCACGCCGCTCAGGCCGCCCCCCGGGACGGTGGGGCTCGGCCGGATGCTCCAGGTGGTCCCGTCCCACCGCTCGATCAGCGGCGTGTTGTTCGAGCCCCCAACCGCCACGCAGTTCGAACCCGACAGGCACGCCACGCCGGCCAGTTGGCCGGATGCCGCCCCGGTGGGATCAGCGGTCTGTTGGATGGTCCACGCCGTCCCGTCCCACCCTTCCCCCAGGGTGACGGCGTTGCCGGCGCTGTCCCCGTTCGTCCCGACGGCCATGCAGGAGGAGGCTGTTGGGCAGGCCAGGCCGAACAGCCAGTTGTAGGGTGCCCCCGAAGGGTTCGGGGTGGGCTGAATGGTCCACGTCGTTCCGTCCCAGTACTCGGCCAGGGTCGCCGGGCCGGTCTCGGGGAAGGACGTCCCGACGGCCGTGCAGGAGGCGGCGGACGTGCAGGCCAGGGCGAACAGCCAGCCGGTACCGGAGGCGTTGGGGGTGGGCTGGATGGTCCAGGCGGTGCCGTCCCAGGCCTCGGCCAGGGTCCTCGGTCCCGAGGCGGTGAACGTGGTGCCGGCCGCGATACAGGACGAGACCGCCGGGCAGGCCACGCTGGACAGGATGGAGAAGCCGTCGGGCGAGTGGCACCTGGCCGCGGCCACCGATCTCCCGGATGAGGGCGTGGCGGCGCTGTTGGAGGAAGCGGCCGCCGCGGCGCGCCGGCGAGGAGGGGTTGCGGCCGAAGCCCGGGCGCTCGACCGCGCGGCGCGGCTGAGCCCCGACCGCGAGACCGGCGCTCGGCGTCTGTACGGGGCGGCGGTGGCCGCGGAGGCAGCCGGCTGGCTGACGTATTCCGAGGCCATGCTGCGGGACGCTGCCGAACGGACCACCGACCCGGCGCTCCGAGCGCGAGCCATCGCCCGGCGCTCCTATCTCCTGTTCGATCGCGGCGAGTTCGACCGCGCCTACACCCTCGCCGTGGAGGCGGCCGATCGCGCCGGGCCGGAGGAGGCCGCCCTGCTTCTCACGACGAGCGGGGCGATCGACGTGCTGCATCACCGGCTGGACATCCCGGCCGCGGTGGGGATTGCCGAACGCGCGTGGCGGCTCGAGGGCACCGTGACGCCTCCGAGCCTCGACGCCTGTTACCGCCTTGCCTGGAATTGGGGCGTCTCCGGCCGCAGCGAGGAGGCGCTGTCGGTGGTTCGACCCTGCATCAACCGGCTGGACCCGGCCACGGTCGTCGCCATCGACGTCGGGACCGCGCTGCTGTACCTCGAGGACTACCCGCATGCGCGCGAGGTGCTCGAGCGGGCGGTCCGGCGCATGCGGGACGCGTACGCGTCCGGCTCCCTGAGCTACGCGCTCAGCCAGCTGGCGAAGCTCGAGCTGCGGACGGGAAACCTGACCCGCGGGTACGAGCTGGAGCTGGAGTCACAGGAGCTCACCGAATCGCTGGGGAACGACGTCGCGCTGGCCGACAACCTGGCGTGGCTCGGCCTCATGGAGTCGATGCTCGGACGGGCGGAGTACCGGAGCCACGCGGAGAGCGGGCTCGCCGTCGCGGAGGCCCGGCACGACAGCTGGAACGCGGTGCGGGCCCGTGCCGCGCTCGGCTCCGGGGCCCTGGCGCTCGGAGAGGTCGCCGACGCGGCGTCGTGGCTCGGGTCGGCGGTGACCATGACGGAGCGAGGCGGCATCGGGCATCCCAACTGGTTCCGGGTCGACGCCGATCTTGTGGAGGCGCTCGTTCGGCTGGGAGACCTCGAGTCGGCCCGACACCGGCTGGCGGGGTTCGAGGAACGCGCCGAGTCGGCTGGGTCAGCCTGGGGGCTGGCCGCGGCCGCGCGGTGCCAGGCGTTCGTCTCGTCCGACGCCGATCTCACGGAGGCCTTCGAACGTGCCCTGGCGCTGCACGACCTCGAACCGAGCCGGTTCGAACGCGCTCGCACCGAGCTCTGCTACGGGGAGCGGCTCCGCCGGGCAGGGCTGCGGCAGAGGGCTCGCGAGCTGCTCCGAGCGGCCCTCGGCGAGTTCGAGCGGGCCGGAGCGCAGCCCTGGGCTGACCGCGCCCGGAAGGAGCTGGCGGCGAGCGGTGAGCACCTCCGCCGGCGCGAGGCGACGATGTCCGAGCAGCTGACGCCGCAGGAGCTTCAGATCGCGTTGCTCGTGGCCGACGGGCTCTCCAACCGCGACGTGGGGGCCCGTCTCTTCCTCAGCCGGCCACCCAGGCTTACGGTGGCCCCACCTGCCCCGGGGACCACGACGTCATCTTCTCCGGGGACGGGATGAAGACCCTGGTGCAGGCCTGGTCGGACGGGACCTCCCCCCCGGCCATCGTGGGCCTGGTGGCCCACAATGAGAGCGCCTACAGCACCGGCCAGACGTTCAACTCCTCCGACGCGGCCTCCGGCGGGCCGATGCTCCAGATCCAGTACAACTCCTACCCGGCCACGCCCACCAACATCTCGATCACCGACACCGGCCTGGAGCCGGTGATCCTTCACTCCACGTTCTACGACCCCGACCTGGGCGCCAGCGGGCAGGTCGAATACAAGCTGACCGATCCCTCGGGCAACACGGTGATGGATCATCTATCGGGCCAGAACG
>WNGK01002680.1_pt1 | contig 34606 bp, 31 predicted proteins | sample 5400601 | NCBI WGS metagenome assembly WNGK01 (sample SAMN13153376, study PRJNA577476) | soil metagenome | isolation source: 60 cm soil or saprolite under Garry oak tree replicate 1 | place: USA:California | collected 2016-06-15 | reverse complement strand
TGCCGGCCGGGCTCTGCGCGAGCGCCGGGAGGGAGGCGAGAAGGAGAAGAGCTACCAGGCCCGCGCCGATGAGTGCCTGCCGCTTCATAGTGTCCTCCCGGGTCGGAAGTGTCCGGAACGTGGCCGAATTCTCGGCCCGAGCGCCTGCCTTGTCAAGCCTTCCTACCCGTCCGTCCCTTCATGAATTTTTATCTCGCCTACACACCTGCTTCACGCCCTCCCGTCACCTTGCCCGCGTGCCCGTGATGTCCACCCCATCACCCAGGGAGGTTGGCCATGCAGACCGCGCACCACGCCCGGATCCGTCTCGGTGCCCTCGGCCTCGGCCTGTCCGCGCTCCTGTTGATGGTTTTCCCGCTCGCCCGGCCGTTTTTCCGGATGGACATCTTCGCCCCCGAGGAAACGATGGCGGCGGCAAGCCCGGCCTTTGCCTCCGTGGCATGGATGCTGTCGCACTACCTCGCCATGCTCGGCTTCGTCCTCTTGTTGGGCGGCATGCTCGCGCTCTACGCGTTCCACGCAGGCCCGGAGACCGAGCCGCGCGCCTTCCGCGGCCTGCTGTGGGGCATCATGGGCGTCGCCCTCATCCTACCCGCCTTCGGCGTGGAGGCGTTCACCATGCCGGCCATCGGCAAGCTTCACCTGGATGGTGTCACGGGATTGGCGCCGATGATCCCCCTGACCTATCGCGGCCCGATGACGATCGTGCTCATCCTCGGCCTGGTATTTCTCGGGATGGGCGCCTTCAACTTCGCCTTCGCCGTCCGTCGGCGCGGACAGCTTCCCGTCTGGGCGGGCTTCGTCTTCGCCATCGGCCTCGCCCTCTGGCTGCCGCTTCTGCCGAAGCCCGTGCGGATCATCGACGGTCTGCTGATCGGTCTCGGGGGGATTCCCCTCGCCTGGAGCATGTGGCGAAATGCCGCTCAGGCTCGAAGCTTCTTGAGCGCCTCCACCGTGTGCGCGGGCTCCGGGCGCCGCGTGTAGTCGGGATCGGCGTCCGCCGCGCGAATGATGCCCCCGCGGTCGATCACGAAGCGGGCCGGGACGGGCAGGCGCCAGGTGCCGTCGCCGTTGCCCCGGGGCAGATCGATGCCGAACTTCTGGTAGATCGCCTGGAGATCCTCGGGGAGGGTGAAGGCGAGGCCGTACGCCTCTGCCACCCGGTTCCCGAAGTCACGCAGCATCTCGAAGGAAAACGGCTTCGGCTCTTCCGTCTCGCGGGAGGTGCGCGCGACCTGGGGGGAGATGACCACGAGGCTGGCGCCGCCGGCCGTAATCTCGGGCAGAGCCTGCTGCAGAGCCTCCAGCTCCGCGTTGCAGTACGGTCACCAGCGCCCGCGATAGAACGACAGGACGACGGGCCCCCGCGCGAGCAGCGCCTTCAGGCTCACCTCCTGGCCTTCCGCGTTGGGCAGGCTGAAATCCGGGGCTGGCTGGCCGACCTTGGCCACGTGGGTCATGATCCCTGAGGCGCGAAGTTGCTCGATGCTCCGCTCCATGGTCGCCCGGGCTTCGGGGGGAATCCGTGCCTTCGCCATCTCGCGGATGGTCTCGAGCTTTTCGCGCAGCGCCATCGCGCCCTACCCTTTCTGGCTTCTCGCCAGCTTCGTGCGAGACTCTCGCCAGACTTTCGATTCGTCCAGCCAGACCGCATAGCAGGCGGCGTGCGCACGAGCCGGGCGAGGCTCCGTGATCCAGATCTCCATGTCGGTCGGGAGTACCAGCGTGTCGCATACGCTACACAGCCGTCGCGTTCCTCGCGCGCCGAAGCCGTTGCCGTCCACCGGGAAGAGCTCGCCGCTCTCGAGTCCGTCACGCACCGCCTCGCGCACGGCATCGTCAGACGCGCCCGCGAGTGCCCAGTGGGAGTTGAGATGGCGCCGGCTGCTGCCTATCAAGGCGCGCGACTGCGCCACCAGGCGCCGGCAATCGAGACAGAGAGCCTTTGATCGAGCGATGAGCTGCCCCAGCTCGCGCGCCCCAGAGAGAAGAGTCGCCTGACTCATGATGACCTCCGCGCTTGGTCGGCGATGGTCTGGGAATGGCCGTCTGATTCGCCGAAGGCGACCGATTCGACGCGCCACGCGCGGTAGCACATCAAATGCGCGTGAGAGCGTCTGGCGCCGATCAGCTCCTGGGACACCTCGGCGGCGAAAATCGGCTTGCTGCACACGGCGCAGATGTCGCTGATGCCTCGCCCGGTCCACGACTTGTCATCCGCGAGCACGAACAGTGTGCCCGCGGCAAACCGGTCACGAACGATCTGACAGAACGCGGAGAGATAGTCGGGCGCCCTCGATTGCCGGGAAGGCTCCAGCGCGTCCGACTCTTGCTGCCAGATCGAATAGCACGCCACGTGCGCCCGGACGGTCGTGGGCCCTACGATCTCATTCTCGACCTCGGCCGACGAGATCGGCTTGCCGCAAACAACGCAGACGTGCCCGCTTCCATGTCCGGCCCACACCTCGCGAGGTACGGGAAAGAGGTCCCCGCTCGCCAGACGCTCGCGGACGGTGCCGCGCACGTCCTCCTCGGAGGAACCGGAGATTGTCCATGCCGGGTTGAGGACACGACGTCCCCAGGCAATGAGGAAGCGGGACTGCGTGAGGAGCTTCTCATTGGCATGACAACGTGTTTCCGATCGAGCGGTCAGCAGGATCGTTCCACTCGGGGGATACCGCGCGTGGCGAAATGATGAGCGAGCCATAGCGCCTCCCACTCCATTGCTCAGGGAACCGCGAGAAGGGCCGGCCCTGGGAAGTATACGCCCCCGTCAATCGGCAAGAGGGATTTCGCTATGCTCGTTCCACGACAGGGAGCGCCCTCAGCTCCCGGCGCCGTGTCCCCAGTTGGGCCGAGACCTATTCGAGTCCCAGGGTAGCGACTCGCTCGCCGCTGAGGACGGACGACAAGGTGGTGGAGCGGACGAAGATGCCGTCGCGGGGAGCCGTGACCGTTTCGAGCAGATCGCCGTAGATGCTGTGAATGCGCGCCAGGGTGGCGCCTGCGCTGACCCTCTCCCCCAGCTTCACGTCCGTGGTCAGCAGGCCGCCCCGGTTGGCGCGGAATCCCAGGAAGGCGCGCATCCGGACGCTCGTCGGCGGCGGATCAGGAGCGCCCGGCAGCATGCCGAGATGCCGCATGGCGTTCAGCACGCAGCGGAGCCCCGTCACCGTCGCCTCTTCCTCGACGCGGCCGCCTTCTCCGATCTCGAAGGTGAAGCAGGGCACCCCGGCCCGCGTCGCTTCGACGCAGAGGATGCCGTCGCGCACGTACATGCCCTGGTCGGCGGCCATGAGATAGCCCGAGCCGAACGCGCGCCCGAGCGCCTCCGCCTTGCCATAGGCGGGCAGAGAGGGGTGCGGCAGGATGGTGATGGGGACATAGCGCCCGCCGCGCGTCGGCGTGTGGATGTCCACGGCGGCGTCGCATCCCTGGATCAGCGAGAAGAGGCGATGGGAGAGGCGCTCGGTGACGTTGCCCGCGGGATCGCCGGGGAACGTGGTCCACGGGTCGATCGGCGCCTGGTCGAGGGGCGTCTTGAGATAGAGCCCGACGGGCACGCGGTGATCGGCCTGGAAGGCGAGCGGGTTCTGCACGGGGACGCAGATGAGCCGTCCCGCCACCCCGGCGGGATCGAGCGAGGTGAGCAGCCGGCTGACGATGGCCACGCCGTTGGCCTCGTCGCCGTGGATGGCCGCGCCCACGTAAAAGGTCGGTCCGGGTCGGGCGCCGTTGAGCAGGGCGAGGGGCAGACTCACCCGCATGCCGTCGGGAAGCTCGACCAGCTCGAGGCTGTGGCGGACCATCCTGCCCGCGGGAACAGCAATGCCCGCGACGCTCCACGTCTCGCTCATCGCCGACCTCCGGGCACCAGCATGTCGAGGACGGCGCCCGCGTGGACGAGGGCGACCTCCAGCAGCTCCGCCGTCTCGATGGACTCGTCGGGGCCACCCATGTTGTGGACGGCGGGGCCGTAGACCACCGTGGGAATGCCCGCGCGGCGAAAGAAGCGGCCGTCGGTGTAGCCCAGGCGCACCACGGGCAGGACCTGGCGGTTGTTCTCCTGCCGAGCATTGTCCCTCACGAGCGAGACGAGCCGCGAATCCGGCGGCGTGACGTACGGCTCGCAATGATTGAACACCTCGACCTCCACGCTCCCGCGGGCTGCCTGCCTGATCAGGCGGCGGGCCTCCTTCTCGATCCTGGCCGTCGTGAGTCCCGGGGGCACGCGGAGATCCACCTCGGCCAACGCCGACTCGGGAATCAGATTCACCTGTCCGCCGCCCGCCAGGGTGCCCACGCTGACCGCCAGCCGTCCGGCAAGCCGCCCCGTCCCCGGCCCCCACCAGCGCTCTGCCGCCTGCCGCTGGCGGCTCATCACCTGGGCGACCGAGGCGTTGGGCTTTCCGCGCCGGCCGTGAAGTCGATCGAGAGCGCGGAGCGCCGCGTGCAGGCTGGCGATGGCGCTCGTGCCCTGGCGATAGGCGGCATGGCCCGAGATGCCGGCGGCGCGCAGGCGGAGCCAGAGCACACCCTTCTCGCCTATGCCCGCCGACCACGTGCCGGAGGATTCCCCGATGAGGCAGGCGTCGCCGTGGACGGCCGGCACGTTGGCGAGCAGCCATTGTGTCCCCCACGCCCCGCCCGTCTCTTCGTCCGAGGCAAACGCCAAGGTCAGCGTCCCCCGGAGCGACACGCCCATCCCGCGGATCAGCGAGGCGATGGTCAGGGCCACGGCCAGGCCCGCCTTCATGTCCCCGGCGCCGCGTCCCCAGATCCGTCCGTCCTCGACCGCGCCCGAGAACGGCGGGCGGGTCCATCCCTGCCCCGCGGGAAACTCGTCGAGATGGCCGGCAAGGACGACGCGGGGCCCGCCGCTCCCGACCCGGGCGACCAGGTTGGGCCGCCCCGCCATGGGCTCGTGCCACTCGGGCTCGATGCCGCGCGAGACGAGATAGTCGCGGATGAACGCCGCGAGCTTGGTGGTATCTCCGGGAGGATTCTCGCTGGGGATCTGGACGAGCCGCGAGCAGAGGGCGTAGAGATCCGCCTGCCTCGCCTTGAGCTCGTCGATGAGCCGGCGCTTGATCATGACAGGGCGCGCCTCAGCTCCCAGGCGGGGCGGCGGGGAGGTCATAGCCCGCCAGGCAGCGCTCGACCATGGCGCGGGCCGCGGCGAAGTCGAAGGCGCGGTAGACGCGCACCGAGGTCGTCTGCGCGCGCCCGCCCGCATAGAAGAGCTCGTATTGCTGATGCCGCCCCGCGAACTCCGAGCCGACGAGGTCCCAGGCGAGCTTGTAGAGCTTGGTGCGCTCGATCGACTTGAGCCCGGGCGAGCGGACATAGCGCTCGAGGTCACCCGCGATCTCCGGGTTGAGGTAGTCCTTGTAGGAGGCGGGCACCTGGAGGAGCCCGCTACCCGCCAGCTCTCTCAGGTAGGTCAGCATGGTCTGGTAGTACGTCGCCTGGAGCCAGTTGTTCGCGTAGAGGTAGGTCGCGCTCGGCGAGACGAAGCCGCGTGGGTCCCGCACGCACTCGGTCTCCGAGGCGACCACGAGCCCGGCGGCCATGGCGCAGTAGCTCGCCAGCTCGCCCAGCATGGTCTGCGTCTGCGGCGTCTTGTCCACGCCGATGGACTCCGCGATGCGAAGGGAGAGGCCGGCGAGGAACTGCGCCTTGCTGGCGAAGCGGACCTGCGCCTGGTGATTGCCGAGCGCGTGGGCGGGCGTCTCGTAGAACTGGGCGCGGGTGAGCGCGGTGTTCCTGTAGACGAACACGCGCTCCCACGGCACGAACACGCGATCGAAGACCACGAGGGCGTCCGTCTCGTCGAAGCGCGAGGAGAGGGGGTAGTCGTACACGCTGGGCGCGGTCTCGGCATAGGGGCGGCGCACGATCATGCGCAGTCCGGGGGAGGCCGTGGGCACGCAGAGCGAGAGGGCGTAGCTCTCGTCGCCGGGGCCGAGCGGCACGATCGAGCTCACGAAGATCTCGTTGGAGATGGCTGCCCCCGTGCCGAGCGTCTGGGCGCCCGTGACGACGATGCCGTCGCTCCGCTCCTCGACCACCCCGGCATAGAGGTGCGGGTCCTCCTGCTGGTGCGCCGGCTTCGAGCGGTCGATGTGGGGCGGGATGATGACGTACGCGGTGTAGAGGTCGTGGTCACGAAGGTAGGCGTGGAACCGCACCACGTTGTCGCCGAAGCGCTGACCGTCCCGCGCGAAGAGGTCGGGGCACAGGGCGAAGCCCGTCATGAACCCGGCCACGTGGTCGGGCGAGCGGCCCATCATTCCGAAGGTCGCATCCGCCCAGAGGCGATGCGCCCGCCGGCGCGCCACGAGATCCTCGGGGGTCCGCGGCATGAGGAACGACATGTTGAGCGCCCGTGGCCGGGGACGGAAAGGTCATGACCGTCCGGTTCTCCGGCGCCGCCGCGAGGTCGTACAGGCCCGCGATGCTCCGGATCGCGCCCTGCAGCGCCGGGTGCTCGGTGACATCACGCACGCGCTCGCCATGCATGTACACCGGCGCCCGTGGCCGGGGACGGAAAGGTCATGACCGTCCGGTTCTCCGGCGCCGCCGCGAGGTCGTACAGGCCCGCGATGCTCCGGATCGCGCCCTGCAGCGCCGGGTGCTCGGTGACATCACGCACGCGCTCGCCATGCACGTACACCGTGCGATCATCCCTGAGGCTCGCGATGTACTCCGCCCCCGTCCTCACCATTGATCCGCCCCCTAGCCCCCGAGGTATGCGCGCCGGACGTCGGCATTGTGCAGGAGATCTCTGGCCGCTCCCTCGAGCGCGATGCACCCGCTCTCCATCACGTAGGCGCGGTCGGCCATCTGCAGGGCCAGCGCCGCGTTCTGCTCCACCATCAAGACCGTCACGCCCTGGCGGCGGATCTCGTGGATGACCTGGAACACCGTGGCCACCATGGTCGGCGCCAGCCCCAGCGACGGCTCGTCCAGGAGCAAGAGCTTGGGCGCGGACATGAGGGCGCGGGCGATGGCCAGCATCTGCTGCTCGCCGCCCGAGAGCGTGCCGCCGAGCTGCCCGAGCCGCTCCTGCAATCGCGGAAAGTGGTGGAAGACGCGCTCGAGGTCGCCGGCCCGCGCGCCGTCACCGCCCCGGACATAGGCGCCCATCTCGAGGTTCTCGAGCACGGTCATCTCCGGGAAGATGCGCCGCCCCTCCGGGCACTGGGCGATGCCTTTCTTGAGCACGGCATGGGCGGGGCGGCCATCGAGGCGCTCGCCGAGAAAGCTGATGCTCCCGGCCGTGGGCCGCAGGAGCCCGGAGATCGCGCGCACGGTGGTGCTCTTGCCCGCGCCGTTGGCGCCCAGCAGGCACACGAGCTCGCCCGCCTCCACGCGGAGGCTCACCCCGTGCAGCACCTCCACGGCCCCATAGGCGACCGAGACGCCGTCAAGAGTGAGCAAAGATCTCTCCCGAGCCCAGGTAGGCGCGGATCACTTCCGGGTGTCTCTGGATCTCCGCGGGTGTGCCCTCGGCGATCTTCTGGCCGTAGTTGAGCACGACGACCCGGTCGCACAGGCCCATCACGAGCTTCATGTCGTGCTCGACGAGGAGCACGGAGAGCCCGCGGCCCCGTATGCCCTCGATCAGGCGCATGAGCCGCTCCGTCTCGACGGCGTTGAGCCCGGCGGCGGGCTCGTCCAGCAGCAGTACCGAAGGGTCGGGGGCGAGCGCGATGGCGAGCCCGAGCAGGCGCTGCTCGCCGCAGGAGAGGTTCTTCGCGGCCTCCTCCGCCTTGTGCTCGAGTCCGACGAAGTGAAGGATGGCCCGCGCCCGCCTTCCGAGCTGCTCCTCCTCACGGCGGTAGCCGCTCGTCATCAGCACCAGCGCTCCGAGGCTCGTCCGCGCGAGCCGATGGCAGGCGGTCAGCACGTTGTCGATGGCCCGCGCCTCGGGGAAGATGCTCGTGCGCTGGAACATGCGGACGAGCCCGCGCTCGGCGATCCGATAGGGCGCCATCGACGTGATGGCGCGCCCGTCGAAGTCGACGCGCCCGGCATCCGGAAGCTGGAAGCCCGTGATCACGTTGAAGGCTGTGGACTTGCCCGCGCCGTTCGGTCCGATCAACGCGAGAATCTCGCCGCGTGTGAGATCGAGGCTCAAGCCCTCGACGGCCGCGAGCCCGCCGAAGCGCACCGTGACGTCCCTGACCGCGAGGGCCGGCCCCGCCATGCCCGCGCCGTCACCGCTGGTCGTGAAGGCGGCGCCGTCGCTCGCCCCCGACGGGGTCCCGGGCTGCTGCGCGCGGCCGCTCAGAAGCGCCCGCAGGTAGAAGACGAGGCCCCGCGGCATGAACATGACCACCAGGAGCAGGATGATGCCGTAGAGGAGCATCCGGTAGAAGACGGCCATCCGGAGCATCTCGGGCACGAAGGTGAAGACGAGCGAGCCCAGGGCGGGCCCGAGCACCATGCCCTGCCCGCCCGCCACGACCATGACGGCCATGGTCACCGTGTTCTGAAAGCCGAAGAGCTCCGGCGACAGGAAGGTGATGTAGTGGGCATAGAAGCCCCCCGCGGCGCCGGCGAGCACGCACGAGACGACCAGGGCGAGCATCGTGTGCGCGTAGGCGCTGATGCCCGAAGACTCGGCCAGGCTCTCGTTGCTCTGGATGGCCCTCAGCGCGCGCCCGATCCGCGAGCCCAGGAGCCGCGCCGTCACGTACAGCGTCCCGCCCGCCATGACGGCCATCAGGTAGTAGTAGTCGCGCTTGGACACGAGCGTCAGTCTCTCGGTGCCGAGATTGAAAGGGGGCACGCCGGCCAGGCCCATGGGCCCCTGGGTCAGATCCATCCAGTTGGTGGCCACGAGCCGGATCACCTCGGCGAAGCCCACCGTGACCAGCACGAAGTAGGCGCCGCGGAGCTTGAGGGTGAGCCGGCCGAGCACATAGCCGACCACCCCCGTGAAAGCGGCGGCGACGGGAAGCGACCACAGCGGCGACAGGCCATAGTGCAGGGCGAGCAGGCCCGAAGTATACGCGCCGATGCCGAAGAACGCGGTGTGGCCGAGATTGAGCTGGCCGGCGGCCAGGAGCAGGTTCATGCCCGCGGCCAGGAGGAAGAAGAGACCGGCCATGATCAGAAGGTGGAGGTAGTAGTCGTCCACGCCCACGAGCGGTAGCGCGAGCAGCACCACGGCCACCACGATTCCCCACACCCCTCGGAAATTCATCGGGACACGGTCTTCTTGCCGAACAGCCCCTGGGGGCGCCACAGCAGGAGCAGGATGATCAGGACGAAGCCGATCGCGTCCTTGTAGCCCGACGAGATGTACCCGGCGCCCAGGCTCTCGGCCACCCCGAGCAGCAGTCCGCCCACGATGGCGCCCAGGAAGTCCCCGAGCCCTCCCATGATGACGACGGCGAAGGACTTGAGGGCGGCCAGGTCTCCCATGGCCGGGTATACCCAGAAGACGGCGCCGAGGAGCGCGCCGGAGGCGCCGGCCAGGGCCGCCCCGAAGGCGAAGGTGAACATGTAGATCTTGTCGACATCGACGCCCGCGAGGCGGGCCATGTCGGTGTCCTGGAAGGTGGCCCGCATGGCTCGCCCGAGCCGCGTCTTCTGGATGAACAGGTGCGAGCCCACGATGAGGGCGACGGCCATGGCGCCGGCAAAGAGCCGGATGGAGACCACGTGAATGGGCCCCAGGGTGAGGGGCACGGGGGAGAAGACGTGCTTGATCGTCTTCGGCGAAGGATCCCAGAGCAGGATGGCGGCATTCTGGATGATCACCGAGAGGGCGACCATGGCGAGCATGGGGATCTCGATCGGCTGCAATCTGAGCCGGCGCAGCACGAGCCGCTCCACCACCGCCCCCACGAGACCGACCCCGAGCACGGCCAAGAGGCTCGCCACGAAGAAGTTCACGCCCCAGAGGCTGAAGAGCGTGAAGAGGAAGAAGGCACCCAGCATGAAGAACTCGCCGTGGGCGAAGTTGACCACGCGCATGATGCCGAAGATCAGGGTGAGGCCGATCCCCATGAGGGCGTAGCCACCGCCCAGGATGAGGCCGTTGACGACGTGCTGGGTCAGCTCAGCGAGCATGGCGTGAAAGCAGGCGGGCGCCCGGTTGGGCGCCCGCCGTGTCTCCCGTCGAGAGGAGCGTCACCGTTACTTGGCGGCGGACATCTCCCATAGCTTGGCGCTCGGCGTGATGGCCACCACCGAGTACTTGCCGTCCTTGACCTGGGTCACGATGATATTGCAGTAGCTCTGCCCGTTCTGATCGAACTTGTTGAGCCCGTAGAGGCCGCGCGCCTCGAGCGTCTTGAGGGCCGCGTGGATCTTGGCCGCCGTCGGCTCCTTGGCGCTCTCGATGGCCTTGGCGACCACGTTGACCGCGTCGAAGCCGCGCATGCCTTCCACGATCCCGATCCAGGGCAGGCCGCGCTTCTTCCACTCGTCCACGTAGGCCTTGCTCGCCTCGGGATCGCCCGCCATGGCGAAGTCGTAGGGATTGTAGAAGTTGATGAACATCGCGCCCTCGGCCGCGGGGGCGCCCGCGAGCTGGACGATCGAGTCCGGCCAGGCCGAGCCGCCCGTCACGAGCACCTTGACGTTGAGACCCAGCTCCTTCATCTGCTGCAGCATCTTGGCCGCCTTGGGCGCGTCGTCCGTGATCACGACGCTGTCCACGCCCGCGGCCTTGAACTTGGTCAGCTGAGCATAGAAGTCCGTGTCGGCCTGCCCCACGTACTCCACGGCCTCGATGCTGGCGCCGTTCTTCTTGAACGCCTCGCCGAAAGCCACGACGGCGCCACGCCCCCAGTCGGTGTTGACCGCCAGGTAGCCGATCTTCTTCATCCCGAGCTTGGGGATGAGGGCGCCCGCGCCGACCGCCTCGAGCTCGCTGGTGGGGCTGATCCGGCTCACGACCTTCTGGCCGGGCGTCTTGGGATCGGTGATCTTACCAGAGCTCGAGGTCTCCACCACGAGCGGCACGCCGTGCTGGGCGGCCAGCGGCATCATGGCGAGCGTCATGGACGAGCCCCAGGCGCCGATGATGACCGGCACCTTGTCGCGGACGATCAGCTTCTCCGCGGCATTCCGCGTCTCGGCGGGGTCCGACTTGTTGTCCTCGATGATGAGCTCGAGGGGCCGGCCGAGCACTCCGCCCTTGGCATTGACGCGGTCGAGGGCGATCTTGGCGCCGTTCGTGATGTACGACCCAGCCGCCGCGATGGGCCCGGAGAGCGGCTGGATCATGCCGACCTTGATGGGCTCCTTCGACTGGGCTGAGGCCAGGCCAGGCCCGACGGCGAGGAAACCGGCGAAGGCCGCCAGCACTGCCCACGCGGTGATCTTGGTCTTTCTCATGGAATGCCAACCTCCTTGAAGCGCTGTGGAAAAATGCCGTGGCCTTAGATGCCGAGAGGCCTTAGTTATAGCCGACCGGGTATTGCATAGCAAGAGCCTTGCCTCTGTCGTGGTGAGTGATTCCGGGAGTTTGCGATGCGCCCGCGGCGCGCGTTGCTCCGCAAACGCGCAGCCCGGCTTCACCGAGCGCACGAATCGCGCAGGGAGCGGCTGGGCTTGCGCGTCCTGGCGACGATGGCCTAGCATCGGGTCATGCCGCTGGTCGCCGCGTTCGCCTGCCCGCACACCCCGCAGCTTCTCGTCCGGCCAGAGACCGAGGACCGGGACATGGTCCTCCGCGTTCACGCCGCTTATGGCGAGGTCAAGCAGATCCTCCAGGCCGCGCGTCCCGACGTCATCTGCGTGGTCGCCGGCGATCACGTCGAGGGCTTCTTCCTCACGGCCGTTCCCGCTCTCGCCGTCTACGTCGGGTCCTCCGTCTCGGGCAAGTTCGACCGCTATCGCTATACCTTCGACGTGCACGAGCCGCTCGCGCGGGCCGTCCTCGAGCAAGGGATCGAGCGCGGCTTCGACCTGGCCTATTCCCAGGACCTCGCCCTCGACTACGCCTTCTTCGTGCCCCTGCACTTCACCATGCCCGAGCCGCGCGTGCCCATCGTTCCCCTCTACGTGAACGTGTATCTGCCTCCCCAGCCGACCCCGGCCCGCTGCTATGCCTGGGGCCAGGCCCTGCGCGCCATCTTGGACGCGCGCCCCGAGCGCGTGGCGCTCATGGCTTCCGGCGGGCTCTCGCACTTCCCCGGCACCGACCAGTACGGCTCGCCCGACTACGACTGGGACCGGCAGACGCTCGACCGGCTGGTCGCGGGACGCGGCGCCGAGACGGCCGCCCTCACCGGCGAGGAGCTCGACAAGGCCGGCAACGTGGAATTCAGGACCTGGATCACGCTCCTGGGCGCCCTCGGCCCGGCCAGAGGCCGTGTGATCTGCTACGAGCCCTCCTGGCATCACGGCAACGCCACGGTGACGTGGCCGGTCGCATGAGCCTCCACTACGCCTTCCCGCCCGCCTCGGGCTACCTGCTCAACCGCTGCCTGTACCAGCTCAAGTCCGACGACACCTTCCGTGAGCGCTACCTGAGAGATCCCGAGGGCACTTTGCGGGAAGCCGGCCTCGATCCCGAGCGCATCGTCGCCCTCCGCGCCCTCGACCGCGACAGGCTCCTCGCGCTCGGGGCCCACGCCTATCTCGTCTTCATGGCCTCCCTGCGCCTCAAGATGGCCAGTGCGCCCCAGACCTTCGAGCGGTTCTAGCCGCGTGAAGGGTCCGGGCGCACGAGGCGGACGGAATCCGTGAAAGTCAAAGTCGCGATACTTATTGCCCCTCTTGCCGTGTGGCTCCTCGTCGGGGCGCACACGGCTGAGGCACAGCAGCCAACGGGCAAGGTATGGCGCGTCGGTGCCTTGATGTCACTGTACCCGCCCGACGCGGAGGGGCCTCAGGCCCTCCGGCAACATCTGCGAACGCTCGGCTATGTCGAAGGACAGAACCTCGTCATCGAGTGGCGATATTCGCAGGGCCGCAATGACCGTCTGCCCAGTCTGGCGGCAGAGTTGATCAGGCTCAATGTGAATCTCATGGTTGCTGACACGACGCTTGCGGGGCGGGCCGCCATGCAGGCCACCTCGACGATCCCGATCGTCTTGGTAAGCTCTGCGGATGCCGTGGGAGGCGGCCTCGTGTCCAACCTCGGGCGCCCAGGCGGAAACGTCACGGGCCACTCGATCATGCTCGCGGAAACGAGCGTGAAGCGGCTGCAACTCCTCAAGGAGGCGGTGCCGAGGGTCTCGCGCGTGGCCGTGCTGTGGGATCCGGCCACACCATTTCACAGGGCGATGCTGAAAGAGATTGACGCTGCCGCTCCGTCACTACGACTCCAGCCCCTCGCCGTAGCCGTGAAGAGCCGAGACGATCTCGGGCATGCCCTTTCGGAGATCACGAGGAGTCGTGCTGATGCGCTGTTCGTGAGCCAGTTCATGTCTCCCACCGCCCGCCGACAGCTCCTCGATTTCGCGGCCAAGAGCCGCCTGCCCACGATGTTCCTAAACAGAGACTACGTGCCGGCCGGCGGTCTCATGTCGTACGCGCCGAATTTCCCCGAGTTGTTTCGGCAGACCGCCGTGTATGTGGACAAGATTCTCAAAGGGACGAAGCCCGGCGACCTGCCGGTCGAGCAGCCCACGAAGTTCGAGTTGGTGATCAACATGAAGACGGCCAAGGCCCTGGGGCTGACGATCTCGCCGTCAGTGTTGGCGCGAGCCGACGAAGTGATCCAGTGAGATCGGGGTCAGGTCTCACATTCATACAATTGTCGCCGGACCCGCGGAAGGCGCGGGGGTCAGATCTCACATTCATACATTTCCTCCTGAACTTACGCGCGGACATCCACCATCCGCGGAGGCCCGATGTTGGATTGTGAGACCTGACCCCGATGAGCATTCCGCGATTCCTTCACGTGGTCGGCCTGGCGGCGCTGGTGGTCGCGGCCGCCTCACCCGCGCTCGGCCAGGCGCCCAGGTCGGGCGGCTCGATCACCTTGAGGCTGCGCGAGGACTTGCCGCAGGGCTTCGCCATCCACGAGAGCCCGACGATCTCCACCATGTGGCCGGCCATGCCGTGCCTCAGCAACCTGGTGCTCTTCGATCCGATGAAGCCCACGCACAGCGTGGACAACCTCATCGGCGAGCTCGCCGAGCGCTGGTCGTGGCAGGAGAACTATCGCAAGCTCGTCTTCTTCCTCCGGAAGGACGTCAAGTGGCACGACGGCAAGCCCTTCACCTCCAGGGACGTCAAGGCCACGTTCGACATGCTCCGAGAGGCGCCGGAGGCTCCCGCCAAGCTGCGTTTCAACCCGCGGAAGGAATGGTGGGCCAACGTCGAGGCGGTGGACGCCATCGATCCCCTCACCGTGGTGTTCCGGCTGAAGCGGCCCCAGCCTTCCCTGCTCCTCATGCTGGCCTCCGGATACACGCCGATCTACGCCGCGCACGTGCCTGCGGCAAGCTACCGAGCGGGCTGCGTCGGCACCGGGCCCTTCAAGCTGAAGGAGTGGCGCAAGGGTGAGTTCGTCGAGTACGTGAAGAACACCGACTACTTCGTGAAGGGCCGGCCCTACCTGGACGGCGTGCGATATCTGATCATCGCGGAGCGCGGAACGGCCACGGCGGCGGTCCAGGCGGGGCGAGTGGACGCGACGTTCCCGGGCGAAACGGGGAAGGGCATCGCCGATCAGCTCAAGAAGGCGGCGCCCCAGCTGGTCATCACGACCGTGAATTCCAGCGTCCTCGATCATCTCATCGTCAATACCAGGAAGCCGCCGTTCGACAAGGCAAAGGTGCGTCAGGCCGTCAGCCGCGCGATCGATCGGCGGGCCCTCATCGCCGCCGTCTACCAGGGCGGCGCCATCCTCGGCGCCTCCATGCTGCCCAGACCCTACGGCGTCTGGGGCATGCTCGAGGCTGACCTGCGCGGGCTCGCCGGCTACGGCAATCCCGGCGAGGAGAAGGCCCACGCCCGCAGGCTGCTCGGCGAGACCGGATTCGGTCCCGGCAGTCCCCTGAAGATCGAGATGGTCACCCGCAACCTCCCGGCCTTCGCCGACCTGAGTGCCTTCGTGATCAGCGAGCTCAAGCGCGTCGGCATCGATGCCTCGCTGAGGCAGGTGGACTCATCCCAGTGGTATTCCATGCAGGCACGCGGGGAGTTTCAGCTCGGCACGGATCGCAACGGGCTCGAGCCAGACGACCCTGATGCGAACTTTTACGAGCACTATGCCTGCGGCTCGTCGCGGAACTATTCAGGCTATTGCGACGAGAGCCTCACCCAGCTCATCGACCGGCAGTCTCAGGAGCTGGATGCCCGGAAGCGGCTCGCCATGGTCAACGAGATCCAGCTGAAGCTGGAGCAGACCGCGGCTCGGCCGGCCCTCGTCTGGCGACTCGACTACTTCACGGTGTGGCCCCACGTGAAGAACCTCGTCCCCCATCACTCCATCTACGGTTGGGGACGCCTGCAGGAGGTGTGGCGGGAGAAGTAGGTCAGAGCGCTCCGGTCAGGATCGCCACGACCCGGGGCACGGCCGCGTCCGCGCGCGCCTCGAGCTCACGCCTGGTCAGGCTCCCGATGGGGTGGGCGACCACCGCGAACGGATAGAGCGGGTTCCCGCAGATCTCCGCCTGCGCCTTGACGGCGGACACAAACTGCTCTGTGCAGATGACGGCCGTGGGGACGCCCCGCCGATCCAGCTCGATCCCGTCGTGCAAACTGCACGTGCTGCACGACCCTCAGTCGCCGATGGCGGTGACCACGACATCGCACTCCCGGGCGAGGGCATCCAGCATCGCCTCGTCGGCCACGCGGCTCGCGCTCGACTTCGTCATGGTCACCACACGCTTGATCTGATACCGCGCGGCCAGGCGCTCGCGCATGAGATCGAGCAGGCGATCGCCGTTGACCTTGCTGTTGCTCAGCAGGCCGAGCACCTTGCCGTCGAGGTCACCGACCCGCTTGGCCAGGGTGCTCTCGGTGTGGTCGGGCGCGATGGTGGGATCGAGGATCTTGATGGTCATGGTCGAACCTCCCGCGTGACAGCCAGCGAGTTTCGATAACGGCTCCAGGAGGGAATGAAGGCCGAGTGGCCGCCGGCGCCTCCGCCTGCCACCACGACGTGGATGTCATCGGGTCCCTGGCCCCGATGTACCCACTGCGTCTCGTCGCCCGGCTCGATGGCCCCGGCCAGCTTGCCCCCGCGCTTCAGGTCGGCGCGTGTGCGTCGCGCCCGGGCGTAGAGATCTTCCTTGAGGCGACGTTTGGACGACCAGCCGTCCCGCGCGAGGATCTGCACGTGCTCCGGCGCCAGGACCACGAAAGACTGCCCCGGGCTGAAGCTGCCCAGGCTCGCCATGGTGTCGCCGAGCGTCACGAGGATCGCTTCCGCCGTCTCTCCGTAATGGCTGAGGACATTGTGCGGCCCCTCGGCGGCAAAGACGGTGACGGTGCTCGCCCCCCGCGCGAATCCCCGCTCCACGTGAAGCGGCTCCCAGGGATTCTCTTCCTCGCTCTCCGCGATGCAGTAGCTGTACTTGCCGGGATGGCCCTGTGTCGACTTGTCGAGGACCCCGGGCTGCGCGCCCAGGCAGTTGAGCGTGATGAGCCGGATGGCGCGGCCCACGGTGGCGTTGGCCCGCCACCCAGGGCCGAAGACGTTCGCGCCGCTGTTGAAGTCGAGGCGCCGCCGGATGGGGCCGTTGACGACCACGAGGGTGGCGGAGCCGCCCGTGCTCGTGATGGCGCCGTGGAGCGTGAAGGCGGGATCGCCCATGGTCTCGAGGGCGGCCACGAGCACGGGCATGTACTCGGGCCGGCATCCCGCGAGCACCGCGTTGATGGCCACCTTCTCGGCGGTGATCGTGCGGCGCCGGACCGGCTCGGTGATCACCACGTCGCCTGGCGCGCGGCCGACGGCCTCGAGGAATCGCCACACCGCGTCCTCGGTCGCCGGCACCACGGGGAGCCCGTCGGACCAGCCGCGCTCGAAGTAGGTCTCGACGCCCTCGGCCCAGGTGGCGACCGGCTGCTCGGCAGACGCGAGCCTGAGCCTAGTCAAGCGGTGGGAGGGTGTCGGGGGAGGAGCGGCGCTCGCTCCCCCCTGACCGAAAGAGTGGTGGGGCCATAGCTAGAATTGCTTCACGATCCTCTTCGCCATCAGGTCGATCTGCTTGGGGTCGTCCGTGACAGGACCGAGGACGAGGTACTGCAGTCCTGCCTTGCGCAGGTCCTCGATGCGCTCGTTGAGGCGGTCGGGGCTGCCGATCATGTAGCACTCCTGCAGGTGCTCGTAGCTCCGATGCGTGCCCATGGTCCGGATGAACGGCGCCTTCGACTGCTGCTTGGCCTTCTCGTCGCTCGCCGTGTCCACCAGGTGGATGAAGTTGCAGTGACCGAAGGTGATCTTCTTCGGATCCTTCCCCTTCGCGCGCGCGTGCTCCTGCAGGAGTCCCCAGTCGCGCTTGACCCAGTCCTGCGTCCCCGAGCAGCGAGAGAGCCAGTTCCCCGCCTTGACGATGCGGTCCATGACGGTGGTGGCGATGACGGGCACGTCGTGCTCGCCGGGGTCGGGCACGCGCGAGCCGCCCGACACCCAGATCTGCGGCATCCTGGGCGGCCGCGGCTCGATCGTCACGTCGCTGAACTGGTAGTACTTGCCCGAGAAGGAGGCATTGGCCTTGGTCAGGAGCAGCGTCACCGCCTCGATGATCTCGTCGGTGCGCTTGCCGCGCTCCTCGATGCGCGACCCCGTGACCTCGTACTCCCTCGCGTACCAGCCGGGCCCGACCCCGAACACGTAGCGGTTCTGGGAGAGATGGCAGAGCGTCGAGATCTCCTTGGCGAGGACGACCGGATGCCGCACGGGCAAGACCAGGATGCCCGTGGCGATCTTGACCTTGCGGGTGAGGGCGGCCGCGTAGGCGAGCACGTTGAGCGGCTCGAGCCAGGCATTGCCGTAGAGGCCGGGCGCGGAAAGGAGGTGGTCGATGACCCAGACGTCGATGCCGTGCTTCTCGCACTTCTCGATGGATTCGCGGATGCGCTTGACGTTCCCGGGATCGCTCTTGCCTCCGCTCCAGGCATAGGTGGGGATCCAAGCGCCGAACCTAAGCTTTGCCATCGAGAGCGTCCTCCCCAGGCTGCTGAAAAAGGCCCATCTGCTTCGTTGGCGCCTCGCATCTGGACCTTTTTGAGCAGCCTGCAAGGCTCCGCTAGTGTACTCGAAACGCGGCGGCCCCGCGGAGGAGGACTACTGACCGGGCTGAATGTCCCAGTCGATCGTGGTGACGCGGACCCGGTAGCGGGCGGCGCCCACCGGCATGGTCACGCAGAACGGCAGGCCGCCAAGCGCAGCGATGTCGCGCGGGGCGGAGGCGTCCCTCGCGTTGAGAATCCGGTCGCCGCCGTCGAGCCCCTCGACCGTGATGCGGATATTCCGCGCGGACATGCGCCGCTGGTTGAAGACGTTGCCGCACACCGCGGTGTAGTCACGGGTCTGGCGCTCCACGGTCCAGGACAGCTTCAGGTCGCCATCGGAGCCGCCGCTGACCTCGGCCCCGTGAACGGCGGACGGGAGGAGGAGGCAAGCGACCGCGAGCGCCGCCAGATGTCGTCCACGCATGTGTGCAGGCCTCTCGAAGGGCAAGGTGGGGACGGCTGGCCGACCCGTCAACCGAGAGCCCGCCGCGCTGCCGCGGCCAGCGTGCCGCGCGCCTCGCCGGCCGGCGGCTCGAGGCTCACCGTCACCCGCAGGGCCCGGAGGCCCGAGACGCCCTGCAGCTCTTCGAGATCGAGCGGCTCGACGTCGCGCTCGAGAGAGCCGAGGGACTGCAGGTAGGCGATATAGTCTCGGTACTCGGCCGCCTCGGCTTCCTGGGAATAGACGATGGCGATCTTCCCCGGCTGGGTCACGCGCTCCGTGGTGCCCCGCACCACGGCCTTGTCGATCCGCTTCTTCATGATCTCGTAGCGGACGTTGTAGGCGCCGTCGACGTCGAAGCGCTTCTCGTCGAAGCGGAAGCGGATGGACAGGGGCGCGTGCTGGACGAGGATGAGGCTCGTCGTCTCGAGCGGCTCGGCCAGGCGCGGCTTGACGCGCTCCACCTCGCGCGCGATGCCACAGCCGACCATGAGCTGCCACAGCCGCAGGTTCTTCAAGTGCAGCGGCGTGAAGCCGCCGTCCTCGAGGAGCGAGGCGCCGGCATAGATGCTGTAGTCCACGCCGTCCGTGCGCTGCTTCTCGAAGTAGTGCGGGGCGAGGATCTGGGCGGCCTGCTCCTCGGCGTCCAGATAGGTCGCGATCGTGTCGTTGATGAGGGTCAGGCTCTCTTCGAAAGCCCGCCGGCGCATGCCCACCGCGCCCAGCTGCGGGTCGAGGGCGCGGCGGTAGGCCTCGATGCGCTCACGCACGTCCGGCCCCAGGCCTTCCAGATGGCCGAACAGCCCCTCGACCTCGCGACGCAGGAAGGCGATGAGCCCGACCTCGTCCCCGCTCCGCATCGAGACTTCGACGTCGCTGGCGTAGCGCTCGATCTTGTGGCGGATCTGATCCAGGATGGGCATGGGGCGGGCCCGATACGCGGCCTGGAAGATCTCGCGGGCCAGGCCGAGCTGAGTCAGGAGGTCGCTCTGGATAGCCCAGGCGCGATGGCTCGACGAGCCGCGGATGTCCGAGAGCGCGTAGAGCGGGTACACGTCGCGGAAGACGATGGGCTCGATCTGGCCCGCCTGCCCCTCCCGCGGCGCCGCGCCCGGGCGCTCGAGGCCGGCGAGCACGGCCTTGCGGAAGCGCCACTCGACCACGGGGTGGATGGCCGTGCAATGCTCCTTGATGATGGCCTGGACGCGGTTGTTCAGCTCGTCCATGCTGCGCTTCACGGCCATGGCGAAGAGCGGGAGGATCTGCTGCAGGTGCGGCATGAGCGTCAGGTTCAGCGATCCGGGCTTCGCCGAGACCAGCTTGAGGCTGCCGATGAGCGTGTCCTGGTAAATGAGAGGCGCCACCACGAGGCTTCGGTAGCCGGCGGCGAGCAGTCCCTCTTCGGTACGCGACCGTTTCGGCAAGGCCTCCAGGTCCTCGACGAACAGGGGCCGGCGCTCCTGAGCGGCCCGCTCGTAGACGGAGCCGGCGAAATCGCTCACCCGGTGATGTGTGGAGCCGGCAAAGATGCAGCCGTGCGCGTCCCGGGAGCCGAAGTTGAGGCTCAGGATGCGGTCGCCCTCGATCGCGGCGAGACCCAGATCGATCTCGGGGCGCCGCAAGAGCGCGCGGACCTTGTCTTGCAATCCCCTGAACCGCTCGGTCGAGACGATGGACTCCTTGTCGATGAGCTCTCGCTCGATGGCGGACAGCACCTCTTGCTCGGTTACCTCGACCGCCTTGAGGATCGAGAACCCGCGAATGACGAACTTGTCGGGCGGCAGCACGGCCAGGAGGGCGGCGGGGTCCAGGATTCCCGCGCTCAGACGCTGCCGGAGAGGCTCGCTGAGCACCGGCCGCTCACCCACCACGTCCACGTCGAGAAAGCGCCGGTTCACGAGGAACTTGAAGTACCGGTCGAGCCCCGTGTCCGGATCCTTCACGCTGGACACCCAGGGATACTCGACGCCGACATCGATGCCGTACACCCGGAACAGGATGAGGGAGTAGGCGTGGAGCATGCGGACATTGACGAGGACGTCGGCGTCGACGTCCACCCGCCCCAGCACGAAGCCGTCGCCTCCGGTCAGGAGGCGCGCGAAGCCGGGCGTGGCGAAGAAGGTCCGCAGGCGGAAGGGAAGCAGGGCCGCGGCGTAGCCGTCGTCCTCGGCCGCGGGCGAGAACACCGCGACCATGAGCGCGCGGAGCAGATCGTCGTGGGCACGGACGGCGGTCAGATCGGTGACGGGGCCGGCGAGCTCGGGCACGTGCGCGACCTGGTCGAGCACGGTCCGGGCCACCGAGGCCAGCACCGAGCAGCCTTCGGCGATCTCGTGCTCCCAGTATCGGATGAGCGGAGCCAGGCTGAGCTCCGTGCGGAATGGAAACTCGTCGACTCCCGTGGTGACGGCGACCTGGGCGCTCTCGGGCACGTGAAGCTCACTCATGGCGGCGTCTAGTGTAACACCAGGGGCGCAGGCGTCTGAAACCGGGAGCCTGGCGCGGTGCTCAGGCGGGCGGCACCGCTCCCGTCCGATCCACGATCAGCCGGTAGTGCTCGGGCCTCCGGTGGCGCGCGAAGTTGAACACCGTCTCCTTGTAGGAGCGCGTGAGATCGAGGTCGCAGCGGGCCACGCAGAGCTCGTCCTCCAGGGTCGTGCACATGGCGACCGTCTCGCCGGAGGGCGCGATGATCTGGCTCTGGCCGATCATGTCGCAGCCCTCTTCCCGGCCGCACTTGGCCACACCCACCACCCACGTGCCGTTCTGATATGCCCCCGCCCGCATGACGAGCCCGTTGTGGAAATTCGCCAGAAGGTCGTGCTCGGGCGCCGGCGGATTGTGCACAGGCGTGTTGTAGCCGAGGAGGATCATCTCCACGCCCTGGAGACCCATGACCCGGTACGTCTCGGGCCAGCGGCGGTCATTGCAGATGCACATGCCCATGAGCCCGCCGAAGGCGCGCCACACGCCCCAGCCGAGGTCCCCCACGTGGAAGTAGCGCTTCTCCAGGTGCTGGAAGGCCCGCCAGGGCTCGTGCTCGGCATGGCCGGGCAAGTGGATCTTCCGGTACTTGCCCACGATGCGCCCCGCCGCGTCCACCAGGATCGAGGTATTGAAGCGCCGCGTGACCCCGCCCTCGACCACGAGCTCCGCGTAGCCGAGGCACACGCCCAGACCCAGGCGCTTCGCCTCCTCGAAGAGCGGAAGGGTCTCCGGCCCCGGCATCTCGCGCTCGAAGAAGGCGTCGATCTCCGCCTGATCCTCCATCCACCAGCGCGGGAAGAAGGTGGTGAGGGCGAGCTCGGGAAACACCACGAGGTCGCAGCCGTGGGCCTTGGCCCGCTGGAGAAGCTCGATGAGCCGCTTGACGACCTGCGGACGGCCGTCGGCCCGCTGAATGGGTCCGAGCTGCGCCGCCCCGACGGTGACAAATCTAGAGATGGCTTTCTCTCCTTAACTCCCTCTCCCTTTCAGGGAGAGGGCCGGGGTGAGGGTCGAGCCGTTGAACCGCCTCCTTTTCTACTCAGCCCTCGCCTCATCGCTCGAGGCGAGCGTTTCGGCTCGACCTGCGGCCCTCTCCCCCGATGGGGGAGAGGGATAGGGATCTCGGCCGAGACTGTCGCTGATGTCGTCGTCAGACGCGCCGGACTTCTTGTAGTGCGCGGCCGCGGCGGCCACGCCGCCGCCCTTCGGTAGCGAAAACCCTTCTGCCGAGAGCGACGCCTCGAGGGCGGCCAGACCCAGAAGGATATTCTGACGTCGCGCCGAGTAACCCATTGTTCCGATGCGCCAAATCTTGCCCTGAAGTGGGCCAAAGGCCGCCCCGATCTCGATGCCGAAGTCCCTGATCATCCGCTGCCGGACGCGGAGCTCGTTCACGCCGGCCGGGACCAGGACGGGTGTGATGAAGGGCAGCCGTCCGCTCGCAGGCGAAGAGCCGAAGAGACGCAGGCCCATGACCTCGAGCCCGGCCCGCAACGCCGCTCCGTGAAGTCGATGGCGCTCGAAGCGGGCCTCCAGCCCCTCGACCAGGCAGGCGCGCAGGGCCTCACGAAGGCCGAAGACCATCGAGGTCGGCGCCGTGTGGTGATTGAAGCGATCGGGGCTCCAGTAGCGCTGGAGCTGGACGAGGTCGAGGTAGTTGCTGCGGATCTTCGTCCGGCGGCTTCCGAGCACCGCTTCGGCCCGGGCATTGTAGGTGATGGGAGCGAGCCCGGAGGGACAGGAGAGGCATTTCTGCGTCCCCGCCACGACGACGTCGGCATCCCAGCGGTCCGTGGCCACCTCGCAGCCGCCCAGCGTGACCACGGCGTCGGTCATGAGGAGCGCGTCGTGGGCATGGGCCAGGCGCGCCAGCTCCTCGAGAGGCTGGAGCACGCCCGTCGAGGTCTCGCCGTGAACGACGGCGACCATCCGTGTGGGACCGGCCTCGAGCGCCTTCGCGACCGCCTCCGGCTCGACCATGCGCCCCCACTCGGCGCGAACCGGCACCACGGTGGCGCCGCAGCGCTCGGCGATCTCGATCATCAGGAGGCCGAAGCGGCCGCACTCCGCGACGACCACGCGGTCCCCGGGCTCGAGCAGGGAGACCATCGCCGCCTCGAGCCCCGCGCGGCCCGTGCCGGGCACGGGAAAGGCGCGCTCGTTGTCCGTCTGGAAGACGGCGCGCAGGAGCTCCATGACCTCGTTCATCACCGCGGTGAACTCGGGATCGAACTGGCCGAGGAGGGGCGTGGCCATGGCGCGGAGCACGCGGGGATCCGCCATGGTGGGACCGGGTCCGAGCAAGATGCGCGGACCCGGCAGGAGATCGCCCGGCGCGTCGGCCATGGCGACCGAGTCTAGCGGCTCGACAGTGCCCCGCGCAAGGTCGAGGGTAGTGCGTCAGGAACCCTGTTCCCTGCTCTAGAATGGGGGCCCCAGGGTCCGAGGGAAAGGAGCAATCATGGCTGAGTTCGACATGGTCATCCGCAATGCCGTGGTCGGCACCGCCGCCGACATCTTCCATGCTGACATCGGCATCAGCGACGGCGTCATCACGGCGCTGGGTCGCCGGCTCGGCCCGGCGCGCCGGGACCTCGACGCGGGCGGCCGCTACGTGCTGCCGGGAGGCATCGACACCCACTGTCATTTCGACCAGCCGATGCGAGACACCGTGACGCTCGCCGACGATTTTCTCTCCGGCACCGTCTCGGCGGCCCACGGCGGGACGACCACCGTGGTTCCCTTCGCCTGCCAGCTCCAGGGACAGAGCGTGCGGGCCGCCGTCGAGGACTACCACCGTCGCGCCGCCGACAAGCCGGTCATCGACTACGCCTTTCACCTGATCGTGTCGGATCCGACCGAGCACGTCCTGCGCGACGAGCTGCCCGCGCTCATCCGCGAAGGCTACAGCTCGTTCAAGATCTACATGACCTACGAGACCCTCAAGCTCGACGACCGCCAGATCATCTCCGTGCTCGCCCTGGCCAGGCGCGAGGGCGCCCTCGTCATGGTGCACGCGGAGAACTCCGACTGCATCGCCTGGCTCACCGCGGAGCTCGAGAAGGCGGGCAAGACGCGCCCCTACTTCCACGCGGTCTCGCGGCCACTCGCCGTGGAGCGCGAGGGCACGCACCGCGCCATCACCATGTCGGAGATCGTGGATGTGCCGATCCTTCTCGTGCACGTCTCCGGCGCCGATGCCGTGGAGCAGATCCGCTGGGCGAGAGGGCGGGGGCTCCACATCCTCGCCGAGACGTGCCCCCAGTATCTCGTTCTCACCTCCGATCACCTGGACCAGCCCGGCTTCGAAGGGGCCAAGTACGTGTGCAGCCCACCGCCGCGGGATGCGGCGAGCCAGCAGGCGGTCTGGAACGGACTGGCGAGCGGCGTCTTTCAGGTCGTCTCCTCCGACCATGCCGCGTTTCGCTTCGACGATCCCCGGGGCAAGAAGCGTCATGGTGAAGACGCGCCCTTTGCGAAGCTTCCCAACGGCCTTCCCGGCGTCGAGACTCGCCTGCCCCTCCTCTTCTCGGAAGGCGTCAGCAAGGGGCGGATCGACCTGCCGACTTTCGTGGCGCTGGCCGCCACCAACGCGGCCAAGCTCTATGGGCTCTACCCGAGAAAAGGCACCATCGCCGTGGGCAGCGACGCGGATCTCGCGATCTGGAACAAGGACCGCGAGGTGGTCATCACGAACGAGATCCTTCACCACAACTGCGACTACACACCGTACGAAGGCATGCGGGTAAGAGGCTGGCCGGAAGTCGTGATCTCGCGCGGCGAGGTGGTGGTGGAAGAGGGCAAGCTCCTGGCCCAGCCGGGACGCGGCCAGTTCCTCCGCTGCGACCGCCCGCGGCCTGTCCCGGCCTAGCGTTTTCGCGCAGAGGGCCGGCCGCTACGGAGACGACTTGAGCCTGAGCAGGTTGTAGATCTTCACGGGGCGGCTTATGCCCTTGAGCGTCACGTCTCCCACCGGCTCGGCTTCGGCAATTGCTTCCACCGCCGTCATCACGCGCCGCTCGAGCAGGACCTGGCCGGGTTTGGCCTCGGAGCAGAGCCGCGCGGCGAGATTGGTGACGGTACCGATGGCGCCGTAGTCCACGCGCCCCTCGAACCCGATGGCACCGATGGTGGCGTACCCGTGCGCGATGCCGAGTCCGAAGTCGAGGTCGAAGCCGGCCTTCTTCCATCCCACGGCCAGCTCGGCCACCCGCTCGCGCATGGCGGCGGCCATCCTCACCGCGCGCTCCGCAGGATTGGGCACCGGCACCGGGTCGTTGAAGAAGATCATCATGCCGTCGCCCGTGAAGCGCTCCAGCGTCGCTTCCGCGGCCACCACGAGCTTGCCCATCTCGGCGTGATACTCGCGCAGCACGGTCATGACCTCCTCGGGCTCCGAGGTCTCGGCGAAGGCCGTGAAGCCGCGAAGATCGAGGAAGACCACGGTGATCTCGCGCCGGTGGCTCTTCAAGGGATCCTCGGCGCTTCCCGACCTGTTCCGCCACGCGGGCCTCGAGCGTCTGGTTGAGGAGGGCCAGCTCGTCCCAGAGCTCCTTGATCCTGAGGAGCGAGCGAACCCGGGCCAGGAGCTCCGGCTGGTTGATGGGCTTGGTCAGGAAGTCGTCGGCGCCTGCCTCGATCCCCTTGATGCGCTCCTGACCGGGATCGAGCGCGGTCACCATGACCACGGGCAGCCGTGCCGTCTCCGGGGTGTTGCGAATGGCCCGGCACACCTCGTATCCGCTCATCTCGGGCATCACGACATCGAGAAGCACGATGTCGGGCGGCTCGGCGGCGACCTTCTCGAGCGCCTCCTTGCCCGAGGACGCCGTGCTCACGGCATAGCCGCGCGCGCCCAGGATGTCGGCGAGGAGCTTGACGTTGTGAGCGGTGTCGTCGACGACGAGGATGCGCGCGGGATCGCTCATGGGCGTCTCAGGTAGCCGTCGAAGCCGGCGTCGAGGATGTTCTGGCGGTCCTGGGTCATGGCCGAGGCCGTGACCGCCATGACCCGCATGGCCCGCGTGGTCGGGTCTTCGCGCAGCCGCTTGAGGGCGGTGATGCCGTCGATCCCCGGCAGCTGAATGTCCATCAACACGAGGGCGGGCTGGCGGGAGCGGGCCAGCTCGACCCCCTCTTCGCCCGTCTCCGTCTCGATGGTCTCGTATCCCTTGAATTGAAGCACGTCGCGCACGAGCCTTCGATTCTTCTCGTTGTCCTCGACGATCAGGATGAGCTCACCCGCCATGGCCGCTCACCGGAAGCGTGAAGGTGAAAGTCGAGCCCTTGCCCGGCTCGCTCTCGACCCAGAGCTTTCCGCCGTGGAGCGCCACCAGCCGTCGCGCCAGCGCCAGGCCCAGTCCCGTTCCCTCGCGCTTTCGCGCATAGTCGCTCCCCACCTGCCTGAACTCCTCGAAGATGGCTTCCTGGTCCTCGGGAGCGATGCCCACGCCCGTATCAGCCACCGAGATCTCGGCCATCCCATCGTTCAGCGAGGCCGAGAGGGAGATCTTACCGCCTTCCGGAGTGAACTTGACGGCATTCGAGAGCAGGTTCAGGAGCACCTGCTTGACCTTGCGCTCCTCCCCCTTCACCTCGCCCAGCCCCGGGTCCACCGTCACCTCGAGCCTCAAGCCGTGCCGAGCCGCCCGCTCCCTGATCAGGGTGAGGGCATTGTCGAGCGCCGCGGGGAGATCGAAGGGCTGCGACTCCAGCTCCATGCGGCCGGCCTCGATCTTGGACAGGTCGAGGATGTCGTTGATGAGCGAGAGGAGGTGCTTGCCCGACGACAGGATGTCGTTGAGGTACTCTTCCTGCTTCGGATTGACCTCGCCGAACATCCGCTCCAGCAGCACCTCGGAGAAGCCGATGACGGCATTGAGCGGCGTCCGGAGCTCGTGCGACATGTTCGCGAGGAATTCGCTCTTGTGGCGGTTGGCGACCTCGAGCTGATGCGTCTTGTCCTGGATCTCGTTGAAGAGCCGCGTGTTCTCGACGGCGATGACCGCCTGATCGGCGAACGTCTTCAGGACCTCGACCTGCTTGTCCGGAAACGGCACCGCCCGGGGCGCCGCGACCGTGATCGCGCCGATGGGGTTGCCGTCCCGAAGCATCGGCACGGAGAGAATGCTCCGGAATTTGTTCGTCTCCGCCAGGCCCAGGAGCACGTAGTCGGGGTCCTCTCGAACGTCTGAGATGTGCACGATGCTCCGGGTCAGGATGCATCGAGCGGACGCGCCGCCCCGGCTGGGGGGCATGGGGAAGGCGTTGCGGATGGCGTCGGCACCCTCCGGGGTCGTGTTGCGCAAGGCCTCCAGATGGACGAGCTCGCCGTCGAACCTGAAGACGGTGCTGAAGGTGGCGTCGCAGAGCCGCAGCGAATTCTCCGCGATCGTCTCGAACACGGGCTGGACGTCGGTCTGCGAGCTGCTGATGACCCGCAGGATCTCCGCGGTCGCCGTCTGTTGCTCGAGAGTCTCGGTCAGGTCGCTGTTGCGCGCTTCCAGCTCCTTGAACAGGCGCACGTTCTCGATGGCGATCACGGCCTGGTTGGCGAAGGTCTGCAGCAGGGCGATCTGCTGCTCGCCGAAACCATCGGGCTCGGCCCAGCCGATCGTCATGGCGCCGATCGGCTCACCGGCGCGCAGCATGGGGACGGTGACCTGGCTTCGCGTGCCCAGCGCCTCGATCATCTGCCGGGACAGCAGCGGGACGCCTTCCGCGCGATCGATGTCGGTGACATAGGCGGCCTGTCGCGTCGTGATGACGCGGCCCACGATGGTGTCCGCCGTCGCCGGTCGGGGGAACACCCGCTGCAGCTCTTCCGCTCCGGCAGCACTCACTCCGTGCCGAGCCACGACATGGATGAGATTTCCGTCGTAGCGATACACACGGCCGAAGCGACCGCCGCACAGGCGTACCGCGCGCTCCACGATGACCTCGAACACCGGCTGGACGTCGGTAGGCGAGCTGGAGATGACGCCAAGGATCTCGCTCGTCGCCGTCTGCTGCTCGAGCGCCTCGGTCAGCTCCCGGGTGCGCTCCTCGACCTTGTGCTCCAGGTTGGCGTAGGACTCGCGGAGCTGCGCCGTCATGGTATTGAACTGCTCGGCCAAGGCTTCGATCTCGTCGCCTGTCGTGACCTCGAGCCGGTGGCTGAGGTCCCCCGCCCCGATGCGCGCGGCGCCTTCCTGGAGCGCCTGGATCGGCCGGGACATCCGCCGGGCGAGGATGAGGCTGCCGAGCACGGCCAGGATGACCCCGAAGAGGGCCAGGCCGCCCGTGCGCAAGGCCGAGGCGCGCAAGGGCTCGACCACCTCGGCCCAGGGCTGCTCGATCAGCACCGACCAGCCGAGGGGGGCCACGGGCGCCGAGGCGGCGAGCACGGAGTGCCCTTCGAGGTCCTTGGCGGTGAGCGGCCTGGCGACACCGGTCTTCCCCACGCGCAGGGCCTCGCGCACCTGAGCCAGCCCCGACAGGTCCGTCTTCTTCAGCACGAGGCTGATGTCGGGATGCGCGATGAGCGCCCCGCGCGCGTCCACGACGTATGCCCGCCCTTCCCGGCCGACACGAATCTGGGAGACCACGTCCCAGATGAACTTGAGGTTGACCTCGGCCGCCGTCACCCCCGACTCTTTGCCGCTGCCGGCCAGAGCGATGGTCATGTACGGCTCCGACTCCTTGCGAAAATAGACCGGGCTGAAGTAGGCCCGGCCCGCCTTTGGCTGGAGGAAGCGCGGGTCCTGGGAGTAGTCCGTCTTGCTGCCCACCACGTCCATGGCCAGGCGGGAGACCCGGAGCTGCTCGAGCCCGTGGGGGTCGATGTAGCTGACCTCGGTGACGGCCAGCACCTGGCGGAGCAGACGGAAGTAGTCGCTGCGGCGTTGCTCCATGGCGGCAGCCGGCGCAACGATGGGCGGCTGCGTCGTCCAGCCGATCTGCTGCTCGACCGCCTTGACGAACTGCGCGATTGTGGCGGCGGCGCCGAGGGCCTTCTCCTGCTCGAGGGCCACCAGCGCGTCCCGGTTTTCCCGGTAGGAGAAATAGGTCTCGAGCAGGCCACTCACGAGCAGCGCCCCGCTCACCAGGGCGACGAAGAGGATGGCGTACTTGCGGAAGAGCGATCCGCGCAGGATCACCTGGGGATTATCCCATGCGGAGCCCTGCCGGGACTAGGGGCCAGAACGGCCCAGCGCGCTCTCCGCGCGCTCGAGCCAGAAGCGCATGCCCATGTCGCGGAAGAGCGTGGCCGCCTGCTCGAGATGCTCGCGTCCCGCTTCCGGCCCGCTCGCGCGGGTGAGGGCCCGCCCCAGCGCCAGGTGGCACCGTCCCAGCAGCGGCTGCAGCCCCATCTCGCGCGCGATTCCGATGGCTTCCTCGAGGGCGGCGCGCGCCGGCCCGGGCGCGGGCTCGGCCGCCCGCAGCTGGCCCAGGATGCGCAGCGCCTCCGCCTCCAGCCAGCGCTGTCGATGGGCGCGGGCCAAGGCGAGCCCGCGCTCGACGTACACCGGCGCCTCCCCGCGGCGCCCCGCGAGCGCGCACACCTCCGCGAGCATGGTCACGTTCCAGGCGTGCGTGGGGAGAAGATTGAGGGCGCCCGACTGCGCCGTCGCCTCCTGGAGGAGGGCCAGCCCTTCCTCGACGCGCCCCGACAGCGCGTAGGCTTGGCCGAGGTCGCCCGCCACGAGAAGGAAGAGCGGCGCGAAGCTCGCGCGACGGCAGATCTCCATGCTCCGGCCGAGCCAGGACACGGCCTGCGGAAAGTCGCCCCGCACCAGATAGGGGCGGGCCACGCCCGCGTAGGCCATGGCGAGCGAGAGATCGTGCTGCGCCGCCTCGGCGAGCCGCAAGGCCTCCTCGCCGCGCGCGCTCGCCTCGACGAAGTCACCGATGTAGCCCAGGCACCAGGCCATCCAGGCGAGCGAGGCGGCCGAGCGGAGCGCCGCGCCTCCCGTGGGGTCTTTTTCCGCTCGCTCGACGTTGCGGCCGAGAGCCTCGACGGCTCGCCGGTACTCGCCGAGGCTCGCGTACGCCTGGCCCAGGCGCATGTTGGCGATGGCCTCGAGGGCGGAATCGCCGAGCTTGCCCGCGATGGCGAGGGCCCGCTGTCCCGAGGCGACGGCGCGGTCGGGCTGACCCGTCCACCAGTAGTCCTGGGTCATGTAGGCCGCCACCTGGCCCATGCGCCGCTGGTCTCCCAGCGCCGCCGCCACGCGCTCGGCCTCGTGCACCGTCTCGAGCATGCGCCCGACCTCGCCGTGAGGCACGAGGGCATTGTGCAGGTCCAGGCGGAGATCCACCGCCTGCTCGTCGCGCACACGGCTCTTGGGCAGATGCCCCAGCGCCACCAGGGCCTGCTCGAAGCAGGTGGCGGCCTCGCGATAGGCGCTACGGGCGGCCGCCTTGCCGCCGGCCTTGCGGTAGAGGATCACCGCCTTGTCCCAGAGCCCACCCTGGAGGGCGTGGTAGGCGAGACGATCCACCCGCTCGGACAGCCGCCCCGGCGTCATCCGCTCGATCACGGTGACGAGGCGGCCGTGGAGGGCGCGGCGATGACCGTGCAGGAGCGCGCCGTAGGCGACCTCGTGGGTCAGGGCGTGCTTGAAAGTGTATTCGAGATCGGGAAAGAGGCTCGTCTCGTAGAGGAACTCGGCGGACTGCAGATGGGCGAGGCCCTGGCGCAGCTCCTCTTCGGGCGCGTCCTCGACCGCCTGAAGGAGCGCGAACGGCACGTCCTTGCCGATGACGGAGGCGGACTGCAGGAGACGCTTCTCCCGCGCGGGCAGGCGATCGATGCGCGCGGCCAGGATGGCCTGGACGGTCGCGGGCACCTGGATGGCGGCCAGTGGCCGGGCCGCGCGGTACCGCCCGCGCTCGCCGGTGAGCACGCCCGTCTCCACGAGCGTGCGCACGCTCTCCTCGAGGAAGAAGGGATTGCCTCCCGTGCGGGCGACGAGCAGCTCCTCGAGCGGGCCCAGCTCCGAGTCTTCGCCCAGCAGCGCGTGCAGCAGCTCGTCGGCGTTCGCGCGCGCCAGCGTGTTCAGCCGCAGGCGCGTGTAGTACGTCTTGCCCGACCAGCCATGCTCGTACTCGGGCCGGTAGTTGACGAGCAGGACCATGCGCGCGCGGGGCAGGCTCTCGACGAGACTGTCCAGGAAGGCCTGCGTCTCGCTGTCCACCCACTGGAGATCTTCGAACACGAGGAGGAGCGGCTGGCGCTGGCTCTCGCGCAGCAAGAGAGCCTTGACGGCGTCCAGCGTGCGCTGGCGGCGTTGCGCCGGGTCGAGCCCCTGCCACCGCACCTCCTCGGCGGGCACGTCCAGCAGCGTCAGGAAGGCGGGGGTCGTGGACTCGAGCGATTCGTCCAGGGCGCGCAGCCGGGTCACGACCTTGGCGCGGAGCTCGCGGGCGCCGTCACGCGCCTCGACCTGGAAGTAGGCCTTGAGGAGATCGCTGACGGGCAGATACGGCGTCGCCTTGCCATAGGACACCGACCGGCTCTCCAGGACGCGCCACGGGGGCCTCGGCACGGCCTGGGTCAGCTCGTGGACGAGCCGGGACTTGCCGACGCCGGGCTCACCCTCCACGGCAATCACCTGGCCCCGGCCGCCCTCCGCCCGTCCGAGCGCTTCACGGAGCTGCTCGAGCTCGGTGGCGCGTCCAACGAAGCGCGAGAGGCCGCGCCGCGCCGAGGCCTGGAGCCGAGAGCGCGCCGCGCCGGCGCCCATGACCTCGAACACCTCGAGGGGCGCGTCCAGCCCCTTGACGGACATGGGCCCGAGCGGTCGCGTCTCCACGTACCCCTCGGCGAGCCGGAGCGTGTCCAGCGTGGTCAGAACCGAGCCGGGCGTCGCCATCTGCTCCATGCGGGCGGCCAGGTGCGTGGTCTGCCCGACGGCGGTGTAGTCCATGTGCAGGTCGCTGCCGATCGAGCGCACCACCACCTCGCCCGAGTTGAGGCCGACACGAATCTGGATGGGCACGCCCTCCGTGCGTCGGACCTCCTCGGCATAGCTCTTGACCGAGTGCTGCATGCGGAGCGCGGCATAGCAGGCGCGCACGGCATGGTCCTCGTGGGCGAGGGGCGCGCCGAACAGCGCCATGATGCCGTCGCCCATGACCTGGTTGACCGTGCCCTCGTACTGGTGGACGGCATCCATCATGTGCTCGAGGACGGGGTCGAGGAGCTTGCGCGTCTCCTCGGGATCGCGGTCGGCCAGGAGCTCCATGGAGCCCTTGAGGTCGGCGAAGAGCACGGTGACCTGCTTGCGCTCGCCCTCGATGACGCTCCTGGAGGTGAGGATCTTCTCCGCGAGATGCCGCGGGGTGTAGGCCTCGGGCGAGGCGAAGCGTGGGGGGCCCGCCCGTTTGGCGTCGACGGGCTGACCGCACTGGCCGCAGAAGCGGACGCCCTCGGTCAGCTCGGCGCCGCACGAGCGGCACGACGCGGCCAGGCGCGCGCCGCACTCGGTGCAGAACCGCGACGAGGCGGCGTTGTCGTGCCGGCAGCGCGGGCAGTGCATGCTTGCTGGAGTCTCCGGCGCGCGCCTGGAAGATCGCGGGCGGCGCATCCTAGAGTAGCCCGCGCCCCCGGCGAGGGTCAATGATCTTGACACCCCGACGGCGCTCGTCTAGCGTACGCCGCGATGCCGGACCAGGCTCGAGCTCCTCTCGCCCTGCGCGCGCTGGCACGTCGGCTCGCACGCCCGGAGGCGCCTACCTTCGATCTCGAGCTGCTGGACGGCTCCGTGCACCGCATGGGGCTCGGCGACCGTCCTGCCTTCCGCATCGCCCTCCGATCTCCTCGGGGCTGGCAGGCCCTCCTCTCCATGGACGAGACGCGCATCGGCGAAGCCTACATGCACGGCGATCTCGACTTCTCGGGCGATCTCCTCGCCGCCCTCGACCTCCGCCGCGTGCTCTCGGATCGCCATCCCCTGGCGTCCATCTGGCGCTTCGTCCAGCCGTGGCTGCTCGGCGACGCGCGCGCCGACAAGACGTGGGTGCCCCAGCACTACGACTACGGCAACGACTTCTACTTCGCCTTCCTCGACAGAAAGTTCCGGCTCTACTCCCAGGCCCTCTATCGCTCGCAAGACGACTCGCTCGAGGAGGCGGCGCAGAACAAGCTCGACTGGATCCTCGACGCCTGTCGGCTCGAGGCCGGCCAGCACGTGCTCGACGTGGGCGGGGGCTGGGGCTCCTTCGCCGGGTATGCGGGCTCGCGCGGGGTCGACGTGACCATGCTCACGATTTCCCGCGAGCAGTACGCCTACCTCTCGGAGTGGTGCGCGACGCACACGCTCCCCGGCCGGTCGACGGTCGTGTACGAGAGCATCTTCGACTACGCGCCGGCGGAGCGATACGACGCCATCGTGCTCCTGGGGGTGATGGAGCACCTCCCGAACTATCCCGCCCTCTTCAGGAAGTTCGAGGCCCTCCTCAAACGCGGGGGGAGGCTCTACATGGACTTCGCCGCGGGTCGCCGGAAGTTCGACGTGAGCGCGTTCACGTACCGGTACATCTTTCCGGGTGATCACACCCCCGTGGTCCTGCCCGAGCTCCTGGCCGCCGCCAACCGCACGGCCCTCGAGCCGATCACGCTGCACAACGACCGCCACAGCTACTTCCTGACCCTCCAGGCGTGGGCGCGCAATCTCGAAGCCGCCCACGAGGAGCTGGCCGCGCGCTTCGGCGAGCGCGTCTACCGGCTCTTCCAGATCTACCTGTGGGCAGGGGCACATCTGCACCGAGAGGGCGGGCTCGAGAGCTACCGCGTGCTCTTCCAGAAGTCGCGCGACCTGCCGTGCGCCGAGATCGGCTTCTCGGCATCGCCATAGGCGTATACTTCACGCATGCGAGTCCTGCTCGTTCATCCAAGCGCCCTGATGTACTCGGAGCTCTACCTGCGCCTCGAGCCCTTGGGCCTCGAGCGCGTGGCCGCCGCCGTGCGGGCCGCGGGCCATGACGTGCGGCTCCTGGACCTGCAGATCTTCACCCACGACGACTACCGACGCGAGCTCGCCGAGTTCAAGCCGGAGGCGGTCGGCTTCTCCCTCAACTACCTCGCCAATGTCCCCGAGGTCATCGACCTCGCCAAGGAGACGCGGCGGCGCGCGCCCGACTGCTTCATCATGGTCGGCGGCCACAGCGGCTCCTTCATCGCTCCCGAGCTGATCGAGCACGGAGCGGGCGCCATCGATTGCGTGGTGCGCGGCGAGGGTGAGGTCATCACGCCGCGCGTCCTCGAGGCCCGACGCGACGCCAAGCTCTCGACCTTGCCCGGCGTGGTGACGCAGGACGGCCAGGGGCCCGCCCCCACCCTCCTCGACGACCTCGACCGATTCCTGCCCGCGCGAGACCTCGCGCACAAGCGTCACAAGTATTTCATCGGCGTGCTCGATCCCTGCGCCTCCGCCGAGCTGACCCGCGGGTGCCCGTGGGACTGCTCCTTCTGCAGCGCCTGGACGTTCTACGGCCGGAGCTACCGGAAGTCGTCGCCGGAACAGGCGGCGG
>WNGK01006705.1_pt1 | contig 34633 bp, 31 predicted proteins | sample 5400601 | NCBI WGS metagenome assembly WNGK01 (sample SAMN13153376, study PRJNA577476) | soil metagenome | isolation source: 60 cm soil or saprolite under Garry oak tree replicate 1 | place: USA:California | collected 2016-06-15 | reverse complement strand
TGGTGTTCAGCGCCAATCCAGAGGACTACACCGCACGCGGCAAGATTGTTACGCCTCTCAAAGATCGCATCGGCTCGGAGATTCGCACCCACTATCCCGAGACGCTCGAAGACGGCATGGCGATCACCGCGCAGGAGGCATGGGCGGCGCGCGGGGCGCAGCCTATCGAGATTCCCGAGTATGTGCGCGAGATTGTGGAGCAGGTCGCCTTTACGGCTCGCACCGACAAGAAAGTAGACAATCGCAGCGGTGTGAGCCAGCGCCTGCCCATATCGACACTTGAGCTGGTGGTCTCAAATGCCGAACGCCGCGCGCTGATGAACGGCGAAGCGCTGGTCGTGCCGCGCGTGAGCGACATTTACGCCGCGTTGCCCGGCATGACTGGCAAGCTCGAACTCGAGTACGAGGGCGAGATGCGGGGCGCCGACACCGTGGTGCATGAGCTGATCCGCACCGCGGTGGGAAAGATATTCGACCGCTCCTTCTCAGGGGTGGATACGGAGCAGATCGAGTTGTGGTTTAACCTTGGCGGAACGGTCAAGCTGGACGACAATCAGCCGGCCGCAGCCGCGCTCGCAGACTTGAAGGAGATACAGGGACTCTTCGAGAGGCTTTCTTCAATCGATGTGAAACCTTCAGCCACGCCGCAAAAAGTGGTCGCCGCGGCGGAGTTCCTGCTCGAAGGACTGGTGGCTCATCGAAAGCTAAGCCGCAACGAAGAGCACGGCTTTGCCGCACCCGAAACCCCGACACGCAAACACGAGCGGCAAGATGTGGCTTTTGAATATGACTGGCAGCAACAGCCGCGTCGCACGCGAAAAGGAGGGTTGAACTAGTTGCTCCCCGCGAATGGTTGTCGCAGGTGAGTCCGTTTCGCGAGTGATCGGGAGAACTCAACCCTCAAGGATGATGAAGTATGAAACGCGTTCTCTACACCAAATACAGCGGCGAACTGGCCTCGGAAATCGATCTGGAGAACCTGCTTCAAGCGCTGTCTGACTACTTGCTCGATTCGGGCTTCTACGATCCGTTCAAACGGTTTCAAGATCTGGACCACAACGTCGACGACCTGCGCGAGGCTCTGCGGCGCGTGCTCGAAGCAGGCGACTTTTTTGACGAAGCCATGCAGCAGCGCATCGACCAGATGTCTGCCGAAGGCACGCTCGACGAGCTGATCGAAAAGCTTCTCCAGCGCATGCAGCAGGAAAACTACATCTCTTCTGCGCAACAGAACTCCGAGCGCGCCTCACAGGCAGAGGGGCAGGTGGGCGAAGTGCAAGGCGAAGTTCACTTTGAGGTCACCGACAAGAGCCTCGATTTTCTCGGCTTCAAAGCCTTGCGCGATCTGCTCGGGTCGCTTGGCAAATCGAGCTACGGACGCCACGACACGCGGCATTGGGCTACTGGAGTCGAGACCAGCGGCGCCTCGCAGCGCTACGAGTTTGGCGATATGCTCAACCTCGATACCACCGCCACACTCACCTCGGCGATCGCTCGCGAAGGCATAGGTCTGCCCCTCAATCTTGAGTACGAAGATCTGCACGTACATCAATGCGAATATCAAAGTTCCTGCGCCACAGTGGTACTGCTTGACTGCTCGCACTCCATGATTCTTTATGGCGAGGATCGTTTTACTCCCGCCAAAAGAGTCGCGATGGCGCTGTCTCACCTGATCCGTACCCAGTATCCCGGCGACTCTCTGTCATTGGTGCTATTTCACGATTCGGCAGAAGAGATGCCGGTTTCGCAACTGGCGCGTGTAAAGGTCGGCCCGTACCATACCAACACGCGCGAGGGTTTGCGTGTGGCCCAGCGCGTGCTGGCTCGCCAGCGCAAAGACATGAAACAGATTGTCATGATTACCGATGGCAAGCCCTCGGCCCTCACGCTCCCCGACGGACGGATCTACAAAAATCCCTATGGCCTCGATCCGCTGGTGGTGAGCGAAACGCTTGAAGAGGTGGCCCGCTGCAAGCGATCGAATATCATGATCAACACCTTCATGCTGGCGCAGGACTTTGACCTTGTTCGATTCGTGCATAAGGTCTCGGAGATGTGCGGCGGCAAAGCCTATTTCACCACTCCCGATACGCTCGGTGAATACCTGCTCATGGATTACATGCAACGCAAATCGAAGATGATTCACTGAGTGACCCAGGCCTCAGAATTGGCTCTCATCGAAAGCCGGAGCGTTTCGGCGGCACCATAAGAAAGAATTTCACATTTATCACCGGTGGTACGCCTGCGAAATGCGGCCAGCATTCCATGGATGACCCGAGATGAGAGAGGCGTTGAAAGAATCAGTACGTCAACCTGAGACAAAGGCGAAGTCCGTGATCGTGGGCACCGCCGGACACATCGATCACGGCAAGACGGCGCTCGTCTTCGCTCTGACCGGCACGGATACCGATCGACTGCCTGAGGAAAAACAGCGCGGCATCACCATAGACCTTGGATTCGCGGCACTTCGCCTGCCGGATGGCAAAGGCGGGAACCTCGAAATCAGCATGGTTGATGTGCCTGGACATCATGCGTTCATTCGAAACATGCTCGCTGGGACTGGTGGCATCGATTGTGTGATGCTCGTGGTCGCGGCTGACGAGGGTGTGAAGGCTCAGACTGCAGAGCACCTCGCCATCTGCACTCTGCTCGGAATCAAGCACGGCATTGTGGCGCTCACCAAGAGCGATCTTGTGAGCGCTGAACAGCTGTGCCAGACGCGCGAGAAGGTTTCGCAATTTGTTCAACGGTCATTCCTGCAGGGAGCGCCGATTCTGCCCGTCTCCGCGGCCACCGGCGGGGGTATCTCCGGATTGAAGTCAGCACTTACTCAACTTGCTTCGGAGATACCCGCCCGCAGTGCCGATTCCATTCCCCGGCTTCCACTCGATCGGGCATTTACCATCCGCGGTTTCGGCACCGTTGTCACCGGCACTCTGCAATCCGGTGTGCTGCGAAGCGGAGACGTACTCGAACAGCATCCCGCCGGCCGGATGTTGCGTGTGCGTGGCCTGCAGGTTCATGGCGAGAGCCGCGAAGCTGCTCACGCTCCATGCCGTGTGGCGCTGAATCTTTCCGGCGTGGAGGTGGCGCAAATCGCACGCGGAGATATGCTCGCTCCGCCTCATACTCTCTCGTCGCAGAGGACGATCGACGTCGAGATCCACTTGCTTCCCGGGGCTAATGGAATCAAACATGGCGCTCGGGTTCGCGTGCATGCCTTCGCCGGCGACTCGCTCGCGAGCGTTCTTCTCTTCGAGGGAAAACATGTGAATCCGTCGGATAGTGCCCTCGCTCGCCTGCGACTCACGCGACCTATGCTGTTGCTGCCGGACGACCGATTTGTCCTGCGGCAAAGCTCGCCGGCAATGACGATCGGCGGGGGCGTTGTCCTCGATTCGCGCCCTCAACCGGGTACGCGCAAGGCGGCAGCACTTCAATGGCTGACTGCCCTCAAGAGCGCCGATGAGTGCGAGCAAGTTCGGCTCCGGGTTTTGCGACGTGCAGTGGAGGGCATCTCTCTCGACTATCTCGTCGCAGAAACCGGATCCACTCCGGAGAAACTCCGAAAGCTCCTCGGTCCTCTGATCATCAGCGGTCGCTTGATCGACGCCAAAAGTGTTCACCCGCACACTGAGCACTGGATTGCTGCTGAAGCATTATCCGGCGCCATCGATCGTGTACAGGACGAACTGGGACGCGCGGGAGTCTCCTCAATCTCCCGGGCAGAGCTGCGATCGAAAACAAAATTGAACCAACCCGTCTTCGAACTCGCGATGCAGCGCTTGACCGCAGCAAACAAGGTTGAGATCGAATCGGACAAGGTCCGGATCGCAGGAAGGGCCGATGATCTCACGCCGGTAAAACGCAGCCGTTTGCGAGCCATCGAAACTATGTATGTCGAAGCGGGGCTCGCCGCGCCGCTGCTGAGCGAGGTATCGAACCTTCTTAAAATTGCGCCGAGTGAAACGCGCGAATTGATCACTCTGCTGCTGCGCTCCAAGCGGCTGGTCCGCATGGGATCTGACGATGCTTTTGTTCATCCGCAGTTCCTCGACAAACTCTACAGCGACTTGCGTAAGCATCAAGGCGAGAGCTTTGATGTGGGCCGATTCAAAGCGTTCACGGGTCTCACCCGCAAGCATGCCATCCCACTTCTTGAGCATCTCGACAAGTTGCGCGTGACGCGCAACAACGGAGGCACACGGGTCGTACTCTAACGTTTCTTACCGGGCAACTCCACAATCTGCTCTTACATCGCAGTGGTTGTATACCAGCGAACCGCGGGAGACATGCGATGTTAAAGAGCCTTTTATCTCGATGGCCGGTGATCCAGCAGATCAAGAAGGGTTCGAACGGCACCGGCGCCGAATCGTGGAGCGAGCGCACACGCGCCCTGCAACCCAAAACCGCGGGTTGCGACGTGAGCCAATCCATATGCCCGTATTGCGCTGTCGGTTGCGGGCAGCTTCTGTTTCACAAAGATGGCAAGCTCGTCTCGGTTGAGGGCGACCCCGCCTCGCCCATCTCTCGGGGTCATCTTTGCCCCAAGGGCGCTAACACTTACCAGTTGCACACTCATCCAGGCCGCTTGACAAAGGTGAAGTATCGTCGCCCCTTTGCAAAGAGCTGGGAGGAACTGGATCTCGATACGGCGATGCGCATGATTGCGGATCGTGTGTGGGAGTCGCGAGAGGCCAGCTTCAAAGAGACAGAAGACGGCCAATCGCTGATGCAAACCAAGACCATCGCTCACCTGGGCGGGGCCACGTTGGACAACGAGGAAAATTACCTCATCAAAAAATTGTTCACAGGAGGTTTGGGCATGGTTTGCATCAGCAACCAGGCCCGCATTTGACACAGCTCTACGGTGCCCGGTCTGGGCACCTCGGTCGGACGCGGCGGCGCAACAACGGCGCAACAATCGCTAGCCGACTCTGACGCAATTCTGATCATGGGCTCGTCCATGGCCGAGCAGCACCCGGTGGGTTTTCAGTGGGTCGTCGAGGCACGTGAACGCGGCTGCAAGGTGATTCATGTTGATCCGCGCTTTACGCGAACCTCTGCGAGCGCGGACATATGGGTCCCCCTGCGCGCTGGATCAGACATCCTCTTTCTCGGCGCACTGATCCGCTACGTGATCGAGAACGAGAGGTGGTTCAAGGAATACGTGCTGCACTACACAAACGCTTCCACCATTCTGCGTGAGGACTATCAGGATAGTGAAGAGGCCATCATGCCGCAGGAGGTGGTCATGCCAAAGATCGAGGCGGCGAGGCCGGCAATACGCAACAGTTTGTGACCGACGAAACTCTGCAGCATCCGCGTTGCATATTCCAGGTGCTGCGGCGTCACTTCGCGCGCTATACGCCTGAGATGGTGGAGCAGTATTGCGGTGTACCGCAACACGTTTTCAACGAGGTTGCTGAAACCATGGTGAATGCATCGGGGCCCGACAAGACTGCATGCATCTGCTATGCCGTCGGCTGGACACAGCACTCGACCGGCGTGCAGATCATTCGCTCGGCGGCCATTCTGCAACTCCTGCTCGGCAACATCGGCCGGCCCGGCGGAGGAATTCTCGCCCTGCGCGGCCACGCCTCTATTCAAGGATCAACAGATATACCCACGCTCTACGACATCCTTCCCGGCTACATGCCGATGCCCTTCTTTGGTGACGACTCGAGCTCGCTGGAGAAGTTCATCAAGAAGCACTCAGCAAATGCCGGCCTGTGGTCAAAGTTCGGCAGCTTCATGGTGAGTCTTCTCAAGTCGTGGTATGGCGACGCCGCAACAAACGAAAACGAGTTTGGATTCCATTGGCTCCCGCGAGTCACCGGAGATCATTCAGAACTGGGTTATTGGCTCGACATGCAGGACGGCAAAGTCGAGGGCCTCTTCGTCATGGGACAAAACCCCGCGGTAGGCGCGCCAAATGGCCGGTTGCAACGAAAGGCCATGAGTAATCTCAAGTGGCTGGTCGTGCGCGATCTTGTGGAAATTGAGACGTCCACCTTTTGGCTCGACTCTCCTGAAGTGGAGCGCGGCGAACTCGATCCGGAAAGGATTGCAACGGAAGTTTTTCTGATGCCGGCCGCGGGATCAGTTGAAAAATCCGGCACCTTCACCAACACACAGCGGCTGCTGCAATGGCACAACAAGGCGATTGACCCTCCCGGTGACGCCCGCAGTGAAACATGGTTCATCTATCACCTCGGGAAACTCTTGAAGGCGAAAGCAGCCGCCGAGCCTGTACCCAGGAACGCTGCGCTCAACGCACTAACCTGGGAACTGCCAATCGAAGGAGAGAAAGGCGAGCCCGATCCCGAAGCGGTGCTGGCAGAGATCAATGGATGGCGGGTGGCAGATCACTCGCTGCTCTCAACGTTTGATGATCTCAAAGCAGACGGGTCTACCGCCTCAGGTTGCTGGATCTACTGCGGGGTCATGCCTGAGCCGGGCAGGAACATTGCCAACGAACGCGATCCTAAAGATCGTCTCGGGCATGGCTGGGGCTTTGCCTGGCCCAGGAACACGCGCATTCTGTACAACCGCGCGTCTGCGCGTCCCGATGGCGCTCCATGGAGCGAAGAAAAAAAGCTCGTGTGGTGGGACGCGAACAAACGCGAGTGGACGGGCGAAGATATTACGGACTTCATGAAGAATATGCCTCCGGATCATAGGGGAGATCCGGCAAAGGGAGGCATGGAAGCGCTTGACGGCGACAAGCCATTCGGAATGCATCCCGACGGACGCGGCTGGCTTTACGTGAGCAGCGGATTGAAAGACGGACCTCTGCCGGCTCACTTCGAACCGCTCGAATCTCCGGTGCGGAATCCCATTTACCCCGACCAGCAGACCAATCCGCCAGCATCGAAGAAGGAGCGGCCCGACAATCTCTATGCGAAATCTCCCAACGACCCACTCTTCCCATTTGTTCTCACCACATACCGCCTGACGGAGCACCACACTGCAGGCGGCATGTCGCGGGTCCTCAGCCATCTCGCCGAATTGCAGCCCGAACTTTTTGCGGAGATGTCGCCGCAACTGGCCGAACAACTAGGCATAAGTCAGAACGAGTGGGTCACGATTTCCACTCCTCGCGGATTGATCTCCGCAAAGGCGCTGGTTACTGCGCGAATGCTTCCGCTCGACATCGAGGGAAGAACAATTCACCAGGTAGGCCTTCCCTACCACTGGGGCTGGAAGGGCACGGTCACGGGCGATGTGGTCAACGACCTGATCGCGATTTCTCAGGAGCCAAACGTGCGCATCATGGAATCCAAGGGCCTGGTGTGCAATCTGGTTCGCGGTCAGAGAGCCGACGGGCAAGCCGCTCTCGCTGAGTGGAAGAACATGGTGAAGGAGCAGCTATGAGCGGCGCCCTGCGACATACCGGCATTCAACCTGGTGAGATCACGGCCTTCCTCACCGACTCAACGCTTTGCATCGGATGCAAGGCTTGCGAGGTCGCGTGCAAGGAGTGGAACGGAATCGAATCAGACGGTCTTGAGCTCTCAGGCTTTTCTTACGACAACACAATTGCGCTTGGCCACTCCACGTGGAGGCACGTCAAGTTTGTCGAAGGCACGCCCGAGCCGGGCATCGGCGGCAACTCCGCGCAAAAGATTTCATGGGAGTTCTCCTCCGATGTCTGCAAGCACTGCGAAGTGGCTGGGTGTTTGGAGGCTTGTCCCACGGGCTCGCTTGTTCGCACCGAGTTCGGCGGCGTCTATCTGCAACCGGACATCTGCAACGGATGCGCGTACTGCGTGATCTCCTGCCCTTTTGGAGTCGTCCAAAAAAACGAAGACGACGGCCGCGCGTTCAAATGCACGTTCTGCACCGATCGACAGAAGGCCGGTCTCGAACCCGCCTGCGCCAAGGCGTGCCCTACAGAGTCAATCAAGTTCGGAAGGCTTGATGACCTGCAACAAGAAACGAAGCGGCGGCTCGAGATTTTGCACGACCGCGGCATGAGCGACGCGCAGGCCTATAACCCCGTGGATACAAGCGTCAAAGGCATCCACTCCATCTTCATCATTCGCGGCGAACCGGAGACCTACAATCTGCCGCCCAAGCCCGAAGTTCCGACCATCTATCTGAAAGACGGCTGGAGATCCGCGGCCCTTGAGGCTGTCGCCATGGTGGCTGCCGTAGCCGGTTCTTTTCTCCTGTGGCGCAACACCAAAAGGATACCGAGCGATGAACGTTGATGAGCAAGACAGTGCCCGTGAATCGCGGCTGCTGGCGATACGAAAAGAAGCTGAAGGAAAAGGGCTTGTTGCCTCCGCCGGTATTCGTCCTGCCGGCTCGCCGATGCCGGTCGCATCGCCTGTAGCGGGCTACTACGGGCAGCCGCTGCTCAAAGAGCCGCAGTGGACGCCGCTCGTTCCGCTCTACTTCTTTGTCGGCGGCGCGTCGGGATCGCTGGGCGTCATCGGATCGCTTGCCGATCTGCTCGGCGCTGAGAAAGAGCTCGCGCGCAAAGCTCGCTGGATGGCCCTTGGCGGCGCCGGCATCTCGACGGTTCTGCTGATCGCAGATCTCGGCCGTCCTTCGCGCTTTCTCAACATGCTGCGCGTTTTCAAGCCGCAGAGCGCAATGTCCATGGGATCCTGGGTGCTCACTGGCTTTTCGACATCGGCTGCACTCTCGTCGCTGGCCGATCTTCTCGCCGCACGCTATGGAGATCGCGCAGTCCTCAAGTTTCTCAGCGGAATAGGACGCACAGGCTCCGTGGCATTCGGTATGCCGTTCCACAACTACACGGGCGTGCTGCTTGCAGCATCGGTCATTCCCGTATGGAACAATCGCATCCACTCATTACCGCGGGAGTTCGGCATGTCGGGATTGCAGTCGGCTGCCAGCCTGCTCGAACTCGCGGGCGAAACCGACAGTGCTGCTCTCAATGCGATTGGTTTGGCAAGCGCGGGCTTTGAATCCTGTGAAGGAATAGACCTGCTCGGCACGCCCCATCGTGCGCTGCTGCCGGCCAAGCGTGGCGGCAGCGGGGTTCTTGTTCAAGTAGCAGGACTGTTGTCGGGACCCATACCCATTGCGCTCCGCATTGCTTCGCTGTTTGTAAAAGATAAAAAGCGTATGCGGCAACTTGCAGCTATGTCGGGGATTGCCGGGTCGCTGCTGATGCGCTACGGATGGGTGCGCGCAGGCACGATCTCCGCTCGCGATTGGAAGATCCCACTGCAAATTGATGTGCGCGAGCGGGCTCCACGCTTGAGCACATGACGCGTGACGCCGAGAGTCTCATAGTCGTAGTGCGCGAAGTGAAGTCTCAGATCAAGCTTTCCCAGCCACTCGCCCTGCTTTGGCACTGCCTCGCTTTTTCGATGATTCATTGTTGCGCGAGGCTTCCTTTGGAGGGGCGACGGAGTGCCTGAGGTTTAACGACGTTTCGAGGATCATGTGTTTCGCGGGACTTTTGTCACCTTCGCGGCGATCGAGCAACAAGCGAGCAGCGGTCGTGCCCAGTTGATAACCCGATTGCGAGACGGACGACAGCGAAGGGTTTGTGAATTCGGCGAGATCGAGATCGTCGAAGCCGATCAGCGAGATGTCCTCAGGACACCGCAGACCCGCCTCGCGAATCGCGAGCAGCGCACCCAAAGCAATCATGTCGTTCCCCGCAAAGATGGCGGTCGGACGCGGTATCAGCCGCAGCAGGATCAAGGTCTTTGCGTGACCGCCCTGCTTATCGAAGCTCGTCTCCTGCGCATATTCCGGAGCCACATGCAGCTTCGATTCGCGCATTGCACGTTTGAAACCGGCAAGCCGCTCCTTTGCGTTCGTCAGGTGCAGCGGACCGGTAATTGTTGCCAGCTTGCTGTGGCCTAACTGGATCAGGTGGCGCGTCGCATTGTAAGCACCGGCTTCGTTATCGGCAGTCACACTGTCGCCGCTCCAGTTCGTCGGAAGCCGATCGATGCAGACTACCCCTGCGCCTGCCCGGCGATATGACTCCGCCTGCGCTGTGAGATCGCTGAAATTGGATGGAATCACGATGAGGCCCGCGGGAAGATACGTTCGCAATTCATTCAGGTGAATCAGCTCTTTGGCATGGTCGTTGTCAGTGTTGCAGAGGATCAGACGATATCCGTTCGAGAAGGCCACGTCTTCCGCGCCGCGAACCACGGCGGGGAAAAACGGGTTGGTGATATCCGGAATGATCATTCCGATCATGTTGGTTTTGTCGCGGCGCAGTCCCCGTGCCAGTTGGCTGGGCTGATATCCGGCAGCCTGCACAGCATCAAGCACGCGCTTGCGCATCGGCTCTCGAACCCGCGCACTATTATTGAGTACGTGCGAAACCGTCCCCAGGGAAACGCCGGCAATTCTGGCGATATCTTGCATGTTGGCCATAGCGTCTCCGGAAAACTGTGTGGGATCAGCTGACGGACGGAACCGGTTCCAGCTCGATCGCAACCAGTATAGATGAAACATTTCAAACGCCTGTCCCCCCGATGCCGTCCTTCGTCAGATTCAAGAGAGTGTCTGAGCCAGTGACTCCGCGAGAGAACGAGAGGCCTTCCTCAACGGCCTCAGCGGATATCGTCAGCAAACGGGCGTGGTTGCGGGCGGGCTGGGGAAAATCAGGCGCTTCGCCGCTTCAGTTTTTTTCTTGACGCATTTTTCAGCGGGAGTGCTACTATCCGTGTTGTTGTTGAAAGCTTTCAATAATCGCCCGGGAGATTCCGATGCCAGCATAGATATGTGCTTTTCCTCGGATTCTTCCGGCGGAGATTGATGTGAAAAATGTGCAGCTCGCGTAGCATTACCACGCATTCAAAACCACGCGCGTTGTGAGCCGGAAATTAAGATGATGGCGGCGCCTTCAGGCGTCTGCGACGGCACGGTCCACTCGTGTCTTCACCGGCAGCAGCAGGAGTTCAGGCATGTATCAGCCGCAAGTGTATGGAATCGCGCTCTCCTTCATGATCCTCAGCATGCTGTGCTGGGGATCCTGGGCAAACTCCATCAAGCTGTGTCCCGGATACCGCTTTCAATTGTTTTACTGGGACTACGTGATAGGGCTAATCGCAGGAGCAGTTCTATGGGGTTCGACACTGGGAAGCTTTGGAAGCGTCGGCCGTTCATTTTACGCGGACATCGCACAAGCCGAACTGAGCCCGATACTTCTGGCCGTGACGGGCGGGGTAATCTTCAATATCGCCAACCTGCTGCTGGTAGCAGCGATCGATATTGCCGGGCTGGCGGTCGCATTTCCTATCGGCATCGGCCTGGCGCTTGTGGTTGGCGCCATCAGCAATTACGTGATTTCGCCCACGGGCAACCCATTGTTGCTCTTTGGGGGAATCGCGCTTGTTGTCGCCGCGATTATTCTCGATGCGATCGCCTACAGGCAACGTGAGACGCAGCACGCAGCGATGAGTCGACGGGGCATCGTGATCAGTCTCATCGCCGGGCTTCTAATGGGCACGTTCTATCCATTCGTATCTAAAGCCATGACGGTACCAGGCGCGCCAGGTCCATATGCTGCACTGCTGTTCTTTTCAATCGGCGTAGCGCTCTGCGCTATTCCCGTCAATTATTTGTTGATGCGATTTCCACTCGACGGCCGCGAACCTGCGGAGATGACGGGCTACTGGCGTGCGCCGGGTTTGTGGCACCTCTGGGGTATCGTCGGCGGAGCGCTCTGGTGCACGGGCGCAATGGCGAACTTCGTCGCCTCGCAGGCGCATATTGTCGGGCCGGCCGTTTCGTATTCCATCGGGCAGGGCGCCACCATGATTTCTGCGTGTTGGGGAGTCTTTGTCTGGCATGAATTTGCTGAGGCTCCGGCGCGCTCGAAGATTTGCCTGGCGTGGATGTTTATCTTGTTTCTGAGCGGGCTGACCGCGGTCGCGTGTGCCCCGCTCTTTTCGTAGCCGGCGTTCATCGTCTTCACAGGAGGGATCGCATTGTCCGCGCAAAAGCCAATTGTCGTCGTGGGGAGCATCAATACAGACTTGGTGGCGGTCGCTGAAAAAATTCCCGCCGTGGGCGAGACCGTCATCGGAACGGATTTTCAGATTCATCCAGGCGGAAAGGGCGCGAACCAGGCAGTCGCAGTGGCCCGGCTCGGTTATCCCGTCCGACTGATCGGGCGCCTGGGCGATGATGCCTTCGGCGCTCAACTCAGAACCCAACTCGACAGGTCCGGAGTTGAAAGCGCGGGCGTTGCCCTGAGCGAAGGTGTCTCCGGTGTTGCGGTCATCGTGGTTTCAAGTTCCGGTGAGAACAGCATCGTGGTTGCGCCGGGCGCCAATGCCAGGGTCACTCCGCAGGACATTGAAGCGAACATCGCGATCATTCAGCAAGCTGGGATGGTGCTCGCCCAGCTTGAGATTCCGATCGAGACAGTCGAGTATCTCGCCTTGCTTTGTGAACGGGAGAATGTCCCCCTGATTCTCGATCCCGCGCCGGCGATGGCCTTGTCGCCTGACATCTTCAAGCGCATCGCGTGGTTCACTCCAAACCAAACCGAGGCGGCATTTTTTGTGGGAATGGAACAGCGCCAGGCCGATCTGCTTCCGCCAAATGAAGTGGCAAGAATGCTGTTTGCCAAAGGAAACCGTGGGGTCGTTCTGAAGATGGGGTCGCATGGATCGTATCTCGCAACGCAAGGCGACGCCGGCAACATGATCCCGGCATTCCCCGTAAAGGCCGTCGACACGACTGCTGCCGGCGACGCGTTCAACGGGGGGTTTGCAACCGGTCTCATGATCGGCAAGTCATCGGTAGAGAGCGCAATCTTCGCTGCTGCCGTTGCGGGAATATCAGTGACGCGCAAAGGCGCACAACCCTCGATGCCGGACATGTCGGAGGTAGAAGAGTTTATGCAGAACCAATCAACGGGATTGACGCCCAAATGAATCTGCGGCCATCCGGGGCTCACTGACCCGAGAATCCATGCACCCGAAAGGACTCTGCCCAATGAACGCCACAATTCGAGCTATGCGGTGGACCGCTGGTCTCGCCCTTTTCACAACTGCACTCGGCGCTCGCATCTGCGCACAGGACACTCATTCCGCCCCCAAGGAACAGCAGATTCCTCCGCCTGCATGTTTCACCATGCACGGCGCGTGGGAGGGCGGATACGTTCCATGCACCGCATTCAGTCATCGGGAGTGGTTGAACGACATCACGCATTGGCGCGCTGAACGCCGCATCCGCATTGGCTATGATCCGGCGCGCTATGAGATGCCCGCGCTGCAGTGGGCGCAACGCAGCTTCATGCAGCCCCAGATGATGGTCCACGATCGCTACTTCTACGATCCTGTCGCCAACAAATACACGGTGGACAAATACCTCGATGATCTCGACAAGCGGTACGGCGGCATTGACGCTGTTTTGATCTGGGCGACCTACCCCAACATGGGTATCGACGATCGCAACCAGCACGATATGGTGCGGTCAATGCCCGGCGGAGTAGAAAGACTGAAGCAGATGGTCGCCGATTTCCACCGGACTGGCTGCCGACAAGGTGAATCATCCGCTCGTATTCGAGCCGGAGGGCGGCCCAAGCGATGAGGCTCTCGCGTGGAATGTGTTGACATGGGGCCAGTACAAGTTCGAGTTCGTTCCGACAGTAGACAAATATCGTTGGCTTGAGCCTCGCCACCAGGTCAACATCCAGGGCCGTTGGAATCGCGACAAGACCGACGATTTGCAATTCGCATTTTTCAACGGCGAGGGCTGGGAGAGTTGGGAGAATGTTTGGGGCATCTGGAACGGCATTACTCCACGCGATGGGGAGGCCACGCGGCGAGTTGCAACCATTGAGCGCGCGGTTGCGCCTTTTCTCGTCAGCCAGGGGTGGGAGCCGCTCTTTCCGATGGAGCGATACGGTGTCTTCGCGAGCCGCTGGCCGCTGGCCGACCAGACCCTCTGGACCATCGTCAATCGCAACGAATATGATGTGGACGGCGATCAGATGACGGTGCCCCACAAGCAGGGCACGCGCTACTTCGATCTGTACCACGGCGAGGAGTTGAAGCCGGAGTTGAACGATGATCAGGCGGTGCTTTCATTTACCACTGAGGCACACGGGTACGGCGCAATTCTCGCCACGCCTGGTGAACCTGACGCGAAGACCGCGCAACTGATGAGCAAGATGAAGGCGATGACTGAGAAGCCATTGTCGAGCTACTCTTATCAGTGGCAGCCGCTGCTGCAGAAGATAGTAGACATTCCGCCTTCGCCGTCCTCTGCCTCCGCACCCGATGGAATGATTCGCATTGAAGGCGGCGATTACCTCTTCCGCGTGCAAGGTGTGGAAATCGAAGGCTTCAATGATATGGGCGTGGATGTGCAGTATCCATGGGAAGATGCGCCGCGCCGTTTCCATGAGCATCAGATGCAGATCAAGCCGTTTTATATCGACAAGTATCCGGTGACTAACTCCGACTTCAAAAAGTTTCTTGATGCGACTCACTACCAGCCGAAAGATAGCCTCAACTTTCTCAAGGATTGGAAGAACGGATCCTATCCTGATGGATGGGCGAACAAGCCTGTGACGTGGGTTTCGATCGAGGACGCGCGCGAGTATGCCAGGTGGGCAGCAAAGCGGCTTCCGCATGAGTGGGAGTGGCAGTATGCGGCGCAGGGAAACGACGGCCGCATCTTCCCATGGGGCAGCTGTGATTGGCTGGCGCCCGTGACGAGCGGAGGCCCGTTTGCTTGTCCCTGGGAGAATGATCCGAAGGACGCTCCCGCACCTACACCTGACAAGGGGCGCACGCTGCCTCCGGCCAGCAATGTCGATGCGCATCCCAAAGGAGCCAGTCCTTTCGGCGTCATGGATATGGTGGGAAACGTCTGGCAGTGGACCGACGAGTACGTTGACGAGCACACCCGCGCCGCCATTCTTCGCGGCGGCAATCACTACCAGCCGCAAGGCTCAATCTGGTACTTCCCACAAGCCTATAGAAACGAGCAGCACGGCAAACTGCTCATGATGGCTCCAAGTTACGACCGCTCCGGGACACTCGGTTTTCGATGCGTCAAGGACGCACAGTAGCGCCACATTTGATGATCGAGCTGTGCGGCGATAAGAGAACCCATTGTTCTTTTAAGCCGCATGCCTCATCTTCTGAATCGAATCCGCGCCCTACGTAATGTACACACTCCTGCTTGGCTTGCGTACTGCTGTCGCGCCATGTTCAACGCCGGGCTTTGAGGAAAGTACCGTCATACCCAAATTGATTTGCATTGTTCCTGAGAGCTTGCGGGTTATGTACACGCAGATCGGGCGAGGAAGATTTTTGCCTGTGAACGCTAAAAGGAAGCAGTCGATATTGAATAGCAGACATTGGCCTCGAGAATGTACCCGGTTCCTATCAACCGCTGGTGCAGAAGGGTGCTATGCTCGACAAACTCGGCAGGCTAGTCGACTTTATCGTGCGAGTACAGCCGCGCCGGGTGACGAGTCGTCCGGGTTAGACGCCGTTGTTGGCCAGGGTGTGCGGACCTTGGCTTGCCGTTCGCTAGTGAAGCGGGCAACGACGGCATCAGCAGAGAAAACTCCGGCACCGAAGATCAGAACCATGAGCGAGGCAAACAGGAACGTGTAAGGGTCGGCATTGTAGAACTTGCCCGGGTCAGAGACGATGGAACCCAGTGCCTCGCGGTCGGCGGTGATGTACGCGACGAGCATGTTGACGGTGAGGATCAGGCCGTTAAGCCGGGCGGCGAAGCCGAGAACGAGCAGGATGCCCCCAAAGAACTCGAGATTGCTGACGGCGATCGCATTCAAGTGAGGGAATGGGATATTGAGGGAGGCGAAGAAGCTGGTGACGTTGTCGATATTGTGCAGCTTGCCCCAGCCGGACTGGGCGAGCTGCCAGCCCCAATAGAGCCGGATGGCCAGCAGAAAGGGCGACTGCAGCTTGCTCGCCAGCCTGCTGAAGAGTTGATAAATGGAGCGTACCCGAGAAGCGAAACGGGACCGCATGGTGATTACCTCAACTTTCATGTCAATTCGATTGCCCGAGGGGGGCCAGTCAAAAATTCTGTATCTTGCGTGAGCTTTCGACCGTTACAGCATTCGAGTTTGCAAATCAAAGAAGGTGACACCGGCAGCAGGAAATCGTAAGATCGCAGCCGGTGCCTGGCTGAATCCGGAGAAATGAGCAGATGGACGATATCTACGCCGTCAATTTGGCGAAAACGATCTTTCGCGAAGGTTTCAGCGAGGGAGATACCGAGAGGGTTCTCTCGATTTACGACGACGCGTTCGCCGACATGTCATTTGGCATGCCCAGCTTTTACTATTCAGACGCAAAGGATGTGTTCCGGGCACGACTCAAGCGACTCTTCCGGGACTACACGGCGAGTATGAAGGTCATCATCATCGATGTGGTGCTGAATGGAGATCGGGCTCTTGATTCGGGCTGGCACGTCCTCGATCTGACGTCTAAGACCGATGGGACGACTTTACAGGTTCGGACTCGCTATTTCGAAACCTGGCGTCGTGACGCCGCCCGAGGTTGGCTCGTTACCAGCTTCATCGACAACCTGGATCAGGCGCCGCGCATGCCGGAAGATTTGATTCAGGAAATCGCGACCAGTGACGATGATTCAGTAATCACCCGGCTGCCTCGTGATCTGCTGCAATTCTCTGTTCCAGCGAAGCAGTGATCCTTTGACTTGCTCCCGCGGGAAGCTCAAATGTCTGCTCGTCTCCCATCAAGGCAACGACGTTCCGGGTTCCGTCCAAGAGGGCTTTGCAATCCTTGCAACGAGCGAAGTGGTACGTAAGCCTGGCCTTGAGGTCTGACTCCACGTCATCGTCGACATAATCGGAGATCCGCCTCCACACTTCGAAGCAGCTGATCTCGACGATCATCTTTTCATCCGGCATGGCCTTGTGGCCTCCGTTCCCCCACATTCAGATACCCTAAAATGGTCTTACGCGCCTGTACGAAGTGCTGCCCGAATTCCAACACCCGTCGAAACCGGGCGCAAGCGCATCACGCACTTGAAGCCGAGCCCGCAGCAGCCGTGTTTTCACTGACGCCTCGCTGATCGTGAGCAGACCCGACGTTTCTGCCACGCTAAGATGTTGGATGTCACGCAGCACCAATACGTCACGATAGATCGGTTTTAAATCGGAGATGGCTTGGTGTAACGCGTTGCGAAGTTCCTTTCGTTGCAGAGTTTCCGAAGGGATTTCGCGCCAATCAGCCAGATCGATCGGCACGTAATCCCCTTCTTCATTCTCAAAACCGCCGTCCATCGAATTTTCGGCAGCGCGTTGCTTTTTCCGAATGCGGTGGCGCGCCTCGTTGAGCGTGATCTGGATGATCCATGTGCTGAATTTGCATTCTCCTCGAAACTGGGAAAGATTCTTGAACGCTTTGAAGAGCGCCTCCTGCGAGATATCCTCGGCATCGTTGTCGCTCTTCACAATCGACACAGCCATGGAGTAGACCACTTTCTGGTAGGGACGAACCAACTCCATGAACAGTTCTTTTTCCCCCGCGAGGATTCGCTCAATCAGAACAAGTTCGTTTCTGACCGCCTCTTCGCCAGGGGTACCAGGGGTATGGGATCGATGCGTCACATCCGTCGCTCGCCCGCCAGTCGGGGGAGAACTGGCGGGGACCTGAGCAAGCGGCGAGACGGACTGTCCAATCAGGGCATCCTCCTGACCGCTCTCGATCAGTTCTCGATTTGGATACTCATCGATCATCGTTTCAATATTCGGTCTTAATTTCCCGTTGATTAGCAGAAAAGTACCGCATTGGCATGAATGAAGCAAGGGAGTATTTTGGCATTCGCCACTAACCTCCGGTAGCGAACCCCGGATAGAGAGTCATCCCGCCGTCGACAAATAGTGTAATCCCCGTGACATAGTCCGATTCGTCAGAAGCGAGCCAGACCGCCGCCCGTGCAATGTCATCGGGCTCTCCAACGCGCTCGTAGGGTATGAGCTTGAGCAATTCGGCCTCGGCTTCAGGTGTTTCCCACGCCGACCGGTTGATGGGCGTTTTGATTGCGCCAGGTCCTATGCTGTTGACGCGGATGCGATGGGGAGCAAGCTCCTGGGCCATGCTCTTCATCATCAGCATGATGCCGCCTTTCGACGCGGCATAGTTGCAGTGACCGGCCCACGGGATCACCTCATGCACAGAGCTCATGCAGATGATTTTCCCGGCTGCGACGGAGCGATCCGGATCGATACCGCGGTGCATGAATTCACGGGCCGCCTCACGCGCGCAGAGAAATTGGCCGGTGAGATTTACGTTCAAGACAAATTGCCACTGGGCGAGTGTCATATCGACCAACGAGGAATCCCGCTGCAATCCCGCGTTCGCGACCAGGATATCGATCGTCCCAAACGTGCTGAACAGGTCAGCGTACATCTTTTGGACCTGCTCCTCGTTGCTGACATCGGCCGCCAGGGCTATCGCCGTACCGCCCGCAGATTTTATATCGGCGACGACCTTTTCGGCCTGTTCATGCGTGCCTGGGTGATTGACAGCAACTTTCGCCCCCGCCCGAGCCAGCGCCTTCGCGACGCCGGCTCCGATTCCCGAGCTGGCGCCCGTGACAAGTGCGACCTGACCATGCAATGGTTGATACTTTCCGTTTTTCATTGAAGCACCTTTCAAGATTGAAGGATGAATTGTTAAGCCAAATCCGGCGCCTCACACCGGTCGCGAAACATCTATCGCTTAATTTCGCGCAACTGCCAGACGTTGGTCGCAAGATCGATGCGAGTTCCACCGACAATGAGCGCGTCTTCAAGTTTCGAGAGCATTACGAGACGCCCGACGCGCGGGTGCGTTGCTGCCACAAGACGGCCGTGATAACGACGGCTGTTCGCGCCAGAGACGGTCGAAGAAGCGTAACCGCCGATCCCGTTTGTGATGACCCACTCTTTCTGAGAGCTTGATCCAAACTGGGCGCAATCGAATTTGTTGATTATCAGCACGGATCTTATCCAATCGAAGCAGCGGTTCTTGCTCACTGCTGCCGGGTATGATCACGTTCCACGAGAAAGGTTACACAGAGAAGAGTCTGATTTTTTCAGCTCGACTGACAAAAATCTGGTGAAAGGGACTGTAACCTTTCGCTCTCAACCGACTCACATGGTGAACAGGCCGCAGTCTCGCGGCACTCAACACCGGGAGGAATTCATCATGAAAATGTCAGTAAAAGCAATGATGCTGAGCGCGGCAATCACCGGCCTGCTCGGAGGTACGACCTCAACACTACATGCTTCGGCGGCCGGCACTGCGGGCGCCAAAGGATTTGTCTCGGGAACCACCAGCCTCGGCCGGTCCGCATTCGCAGCGGATACAGACAAGCACTCATGTAAAGGCAAAAACGACTGCAAGGGCACTGGCGGATGCAAAAGCAGCGACAACGGCTGCAAGGGCAAAAACAGCTGCAAGGGCAAGGGCGGCTGCGCGACCGACGGATCAAAACCGCCTCAGGTCTGATTGACACCATTCATCAACAGCCCGCGAAGAATTCTCCTTCTTCGCGGGCTCTCTTGTTTTCTATGACTTTTCATGCCCCGGGACTTCCCGCATAACATCGAATGAGATTGATACTCAGCCCTGCGCTTCAGTCAGGCGGTCAAAGAGTCGATCGCTGAGTCCGGCTGGGAATTCGAAAGCCTCTTCTGAGGCCAATAAATCAACAATATTCCGAACGCCATCATAGATCGCTGCGCAGTGGTTGCAGTGCTCCAGATGCGCATCGACTCGGGCAAGCGTTTCCAGGTCAAGATCTCCGTGAGATATTCGACGATTTTTCGGCGCACTTCCTTGCAGTGCATCTCGACCACTGTTGACTCTTGGTCCGGGAACATCACGATTCCTCTCTGGCTCTTTGATTCCAGAGCGGAACCGAAGTGACGGAATATGTCGTTCGAATTCGCCTGCCTGGAAAGCTTTGGAAAGTCCCGACTAACAGCACCCGCGCAAGAGATCAGCAAACGATCGCCGCGATGTCTATCTGTCGGGCAGGCCGACACCACACAGGAAACCAGGGAGGATGGGCCCGTCAGGGCTCAGAAGCTACGGTAATATCTCGGCTAGCATCCATGGAATTTCGGCTCTCATAGACCAGCGCCGATTCAATCTTCACGTTTCGAAAGTCGGGCACTGTATCTGACTGCGCTTGCAGTCGTGAACAGCTCAGAGGAAGCCATGGAGATCTCTCAGGAAGCGGTCTCTCGGGCGTTCAAGTCGCTGACTGGATTAAGTCAGGAGGAACATCTTAAGACCTGGCTGATCGGAATTGTATTGAGTGAAGCCAGAGCGTTCCTGCACGACGGAAAACACATTAGCTGCGATGACGTATTCATGGATGATGAGGCGGATGGATTCGAATACGCAGCTCGTCAAGCGACGCCATGGAATCCAATCCCCATTAACGAAATGAAACAGAATAAGACACGCAATGCCCTTAGCGATGCCGTGCAGAGACTGCCCCAGAAATGTCGTGTGGTCCTGTTTCTTCGGGACGTCCTGCGCCTCTCGACTCCCGAAGCGGCAAGGTCCTTGGCGTATCTGACCAAACGATCCGGCTACGGATGGCGTGAGCGAGACTCGAACATTGTACCAACTTGGAATAAAGCCAAATGTCACGTCTCTGCGTCTTCAGTGAGCAAGCTCACGATGAAAAGCTTTCCCGGCGTTCACTCTGCGTGGGCACGCCAGGATCAGCCTGATCGGATAGGTATCTACGGATTACCCTGCCCAGAAAGGAGATCGAGAGAGTAATCAACCGGCGGAGCGTTGTCGCTGCCCCGGCGCTTGAACACGAACGGCTGCACGATGCTTTGGCCAGGTTGGAGCACTCCATCGCGCAAAAACACCCGAATATAAGGATCGCCGCTGCTCGTGATCCCGCTGGCGTTCTCCAACCGGATTCGATCGGCAAGCCCTCTCACTACGATCAGCAGGTGAGTATCCACCACCGACGAGCCGGCGTTCGTAATCCTATACGTGTCCGTTCGCCGCCCGTCCTGGCCGCTGGGACCGATCCTATCAACGTGCGCCTGCGAGGTTACGTCAAGGAACTCGAGACCCTCGTCGCGCCGTGACAGGGCGTCGTTGTTAGTCAGGTCCCGTTCGTTCGGCTGAAGTGTTCTCGTCGTTGAGTTTGGATCGTACTTGACGAATGCAGGATCGTACAGCGCGTTCTCAAGGAAGTCAGTGAGATCGTCGATTTGACGCCTGCTCAAGCCAAGGCCCCGAAGCGAACCCGGACCTCTGGGATTCGTGAACCGGGCCGATAGAGTGGGCGCGGACCCGGCGACAGAATCCTGTGGCACGCCGTCATTGAAGTACTTGACCACGTCCCCGATGTTCGTGAATGAACCATTGTGGAAGAAAGTGCGAGCGTCCTTGAGTTGCCGCAGCGTCACTACGCGGAACTTGAAGGCGTCTTCATCTTTGAAAGTGATCTCCTTCCGTCCCTCGTCATGGAAGTTAGGGTCGTTTCTTGCCAGCCTGCCAAGCGCCTGAAGCGGGTGGTCGCCAATCCCGATGTTGATGAAGTTCTCTTCCACGAATTGACCGATCCCGGCCACGTCCGGATCGTCGTGCTGTTTGTTGAACATTGGTCCACTGTGGCAGGAGGAACAACCCGCCCCGCCAGCCCCGCCGGTCGCGGGAGTAAAGAACAGCTTGGCGCCGCGCAACTGTGCGGGCGTCAACGCGCGATTGTCGCCGGCCAGGAAGCGGTCGAAGGGCGTATTCCGTGTCACCGTCGAGCGAAGAAAAGTCGCCGTTGCGCGCAAGACAGTCTGATCGTTGATGAGGAGATTGATGTCATGCTTTGCATCGGCCTGAGCGGCCTCTTCGGGGAATGCGTCGCGGAAAAGTTTGACAAAGGCCGGTAACTTTTCGAGTTCCGCCGCCTCGGCCGTTAGCATGCGGTGTGCGTCCAGTAGCAACAACGTCAGGTTTTCCTGTGCCGGATCGCCGAACGGGTTGAGGCCGCCTCGCGTAGAGTCTGACTCCCCTGCGAAGCCCCCCAGCAGAAGACGATTATTGAAGGCAAATCCGATCATGGAAGGCGACTGCCGGCCTACGCTGTCGAGCGCATCGAGGCGCCCGGTTCGCAGCAATGCATCCGGTAACGGCAGCTTTTCGCCCCGGGCGGGAGTAGCCACCTCAACGTGACCAGGGAGTGGGACAGGGATATGGTAGACGTCAGTGAGCGTAGGCAGTTCGTCCACCAGCGCATCGCCGGGAAAGAGAGGCGTTTGCCGCAAGATCGGCAAGTCGGAGCGCGGCCGCCGGCGTACAACGAAATTCCCGTTCTCATCCGTGTAGCCCCGCCCCTCGCCACCTACATTAAAGTTGAGCACCGCACCGGCTTTCCCGGCCGCCTCGCCGAGATGGCAACTGCCGCAAGAGCCGGACTGCTTCGTGGCGAGCACCCCACCGTATGCCGGGTCGATTCTCGCCGTCCGAATCGGATCATGGAAGAGAAGCTTTCCCAGGTAGCGCTTCTCCTCGGTTGTCTTGTAACGCGGGTTCACCGATGACCACTACCATCTTGAGAAGCGGCTACTCCGCAAAGCAGCACAAAAGCAGCCATCGCGCCGGCGAATGTCCGCACAAGTGCGTGTCGACGGGTCGGTCTCGACGGCGGAGCATCTCCTGGTCGATAAGCCAACATCGGAAATTGTATTTCGGATTCATTTCTCATGGAAATCTCCTCCTCGTTTCACAACCGCCAACGAATTGAATGCAGTATCGCGGTTTTGCTGAGCGACCGCTTTGGGCTCGCCATCGTTGTTCACAAGGGCAAGAGCGGCGACGTAAGTGGCGCATTCGAAGAGCTGCCCGAGCGATGAATTCATCAGCGTGGGCTGGTGCTGCCGGTGATCATGCGTTGATGACCTGACATTTCACACCCGCGGGCTCCGCGAAATTTGCCACAATCGCGAGGTGCGCGAACGCTGCCAATGGCAGTGCATTCTTTTCGAGATTGTGTTACTGCCTCTTACGGCGTCTGAGCCGCGCCCGGTCGAAAAGTGACAAAAATCTTCAGGCGCGCGGCCTCCTGGTGCCAGAGCATCTGCTTGCAAGGGTCATCAAGCTGATTTGGAAAGACCGTCGCACGCAGCGCGGCTCGCTTCGAGAGGCTCGAAGGGCCAGAGTAGTGCATTTCTCGATTGGGACTTCGGCTTCAGGAGGGTTTAGATCCTCGGCGAATAGATCGCACGATGTTGGCCACCGCTACACCTATCTCATCCGGGCAGTCTCATCCGGGCTGTCTTCCTGGATGAGGGGTACGCCCTTGGCCGTAAGCTCCGTCTGATTGGGCCATATCCTGCAAAAGGTGCGCACGCTCTCACTTTTGACGGCGCCCGGTTCACCGTGAATCCACAGCTTCTGCACCTGGCTTTGCTTCAGCCAATCGCCATATTTTGTTGACTATCTTGAAGCTCGGCACAAGCCCGCCCATCACCCGTTGCCGCGCGAGCAGAACAGTCCTTCCCCAAGTTGTGTGCCTTCGAAGCAGCCTCAATACCTTGGTCAACGGCTGAGCCAACCTCCATCGACTACCAGGACATGCCCATGGATGTAGTCGCTTGCGCGAGACGCGAGAAACACGGCCGCACCGGCCAGGTCGCTGGGGGTGCCCCACCGTCCCGCTGGAATGCGTTCCAGTATCTGCCTGGATCGGACATCGTCGTTGCGCAACGCCGATGTGTTGTCTGTCTCCATATATCCGGGCGCGATGGCATTGACGTTGATTCCTTTCGATGCCCACTCGTTTGCGAAGGCTTTGGTTAGCTGCCCGACTCCCCCCTTCGCGGCGGCATACGATGGCACAAAGACTCCGCCCTGAAACGTCAGCAGCGATGCAATATTGATGACCTTGCCCGAACCCTGAGCGAGCATGTGTCTGCCGGCAAGTTGCGTAAGACGAAAGACACTGGTGAGGTTAGTCTCCAGAACCTTGTACCAATCTTCAATTGGATGGTCGGCGGCCGGAGCCCGTCTTATGGTTCCGGCGTTGTTCACCAGGATGTCGATGGCGCCAAATTCCGAGACCACCTTATCGATGAGTGTTGAGCAATCGGACGCGTCGCTTACGTCGCCAACCAGGGCGATAGAACGTGCGACACGGTTGGTCAGCAGTCGCTGCGTGGCCTCTGGCACATTTTCTGAACCATGAACAGCAACCTGGGCCCCTGCCTCTGCCAGAGCCACGGCTATGGCTGCGCCCAACCCTCGAGATGATCCGGTGACGAGAGCCGATTTACCCTTGAGACTAAAGCCGTCGAGAATCATTCTGCACCTTGCCTTCCCGGTCGGGAGGTGTATTCATTGTGACTTATCTGCGCCATGATGCAGACGCCGATCGGCGAAATCAAGATACTGTTCCCAGTCGTAAGCCGTTACGTCGTGGCCGTCGTGCCGCACGTGGTAGGCCACGGTATCGCCAATCGGATGCTCCAGCGCCGGCATCGTCACATTTGTAATCCCCGTTTTCCCATAGAGAGCATAGACGGGTGATACAGATTTTGCGGCGAGAAACTCGCCTTCGGGATCGGAAAATGGATCGTCGATTGCGCTGCCAACATAGAGCGGCCTCGGCGCAATGAGCGAGAGAAGGAGATGTCCATCGACCGGAAGGCTCGCGGTGCGATTGAGGAAGTGCTGATAGTTGGCGCAGAACCAATAAGGGAATGCGAGCATCAGGTGATCGATCGGTTCGCCGACTTGGCGATGGGATAACGTTGCGCCGGCCTGGCCGGATTCGCTGGAGACGACAATGGCGAAGCGTTTGTCCTGGGCTGCAGCCCAAAGCGCCGTCTTGCCGAAACGCGAAAAGCCAAATGCGATGAACCCCTTCGGATCAACAGCGGGGTCGTTGGAAAGCACATCGACAATGCGACTCATGCCCCATGCCCATGCGCCGATCGTTCCCCAGTCGTCCGCCGCGGGCAAACTTTGCGTCTCATTGAAGAAGAGTGGTCGAATGCCATATCCGATTCCACCGGTGAAGTCAGGCTCGATGTCGCCGGCATAGATCGTTGCAAGACCGTATCCGTGCGCGATGATCTTCTCTACCTGCCACTGCGAGGCGGCAGCTCCACGCGAAGAAGTTTCCGGTGTGAGGAGCACGTGGCGAGAGAGTTCCTTTGCGAGGTGCAACTTCTTCATCGCCGGATCGGGCACCCAGACTCGATTGAGGTCGATGCCTGGATCCGCATCGACCGTTTGATTGCCATTGAAATTGAGCCCAACGAAGACAGGAACTGGCCCCGGCCTGTTCGCCGGCATGTACTGAAGCAGATGCCATGCACGCTCGCCGTTCGGTCCTACTGCAAGCGTGATTTGGGTACGGCGCGCGATTCGGTGAAGCGCATGTGTATCGACTTGGGTGCTCAGGATGCGCACGGGCAACGAAGATGACGGAGTCTTGCCGTACACGTTCTCTTCAAAGAGGCGAACAATTTCAGGACGCCGCTTCTGCTCAAAATCGCTGCGATTGCGAACGGCATGTCCGCTTTGCAGAACGAGTGGATCGGGCCATGCAGTGGTTTGGGTACTCTGAGCACTAAGCACCGGATCGTGCAACAGAAATGCACCCACAAAAATCATTGCGAACAAAGTGACTGGAAACATGCATCGATGACGATCGGTCCACGTGTCTTGTCGGACGCTAAGCATCGCGTTCTCAAGTGATCGTAAAGGACTCATCAGATCTCGACCATTTCGAGACGGAGTAATTTTCGTTGCCTCTCTGTTTTATCGAGCCGGAACCGTTCAACGCGTTCCAGGTAATCTCTACTACACCCGCAGGCGTCTCGAGGATGAATGGAAGGCTTCCGTCCCCAAAGATTCTAACTTCGAGTGTGTGGCAGGCCGGGTCTGCGGTTGAGCCGGTTACAGACGCCATCGGGAGCACGGCGCCGGATTTCACAAACACCGGTATGTTACGGGTATCCGCGGCAATCTCGATTGATGCTCCACCTTGAAATGACTTACCTGTCCATAGGTCAATCCATTTTCCAGGCGGCAGAGTTAATTGGCGGCCCTCCGGCTCACCGGAAAATAATGGCGCAACAAGCATGCGGTCACCGACCATCCACGCATCATCGATTTTCGCCAATGCCGGTATATCGGGCCAATCCAGTGCAAGTGCGCGGAATGGCGGGGTTCCATCCGACGCGTAGCGAGCGAATGCTGCTCGCAAGTAGGGGATCAACTGCATGCGCCAGCCCAGGATCTCGCGGCACCGTGCTTCGAGTTCCTTCCAATTCGGGAAGAGCTCATTCGCGTTGTTCTTCTTGCGATCCAATTGCTTCCAAGGTGGGTTGGGGATATACCATCCGTTGATCATTGCGAGGGGCGAAAAGACAACGGTCTGCAAACGGCGAAGGAGGTCTTGCTCGTTCTTGGCGTCTCTAACTTCAGGGCACCACAGCAAACCACTGAAGCTGGAATTGACCAGCGCGCGAACGAACTGGCGATGATCGTACAGGTCGCTGTAGAGCACAAAAGGATACGGTGCAGCGAGAGCTCCGCTTGAGCGCACCAGCGAATACGTTTCCTGGCCGCGATTGAGAAACTGATTCCAGATTGCGTGCTGGTAGCGTAGCCCGAAGAGGCCGTGCATCTGTTCGCCATCGACGCCGGATGGGAATTGGCTCGACTCGGCAAAGGACCATCCCCCGGTAAAGTCGGAGTTGTCGCACTCATCGAGCTTGAATCCAGAGATGCCAATGTCGATCAAATGTTTTCCGTGATAGTCGCCAAAGACCCCGCGTGCTTCGGAATTCTGGAAGTCTGGCACCAGCCCGCCCCACACAGCCATGTTTCCAGCGAGATCGCGCATGGGCTCAAAGAGAGGCGACGATGGATGAATGAAGGCATGTTCCCACAGATTTACATGGAAGTGCTGCTTCTTAAGATCGCGAACAAGACTCTCCGGATGGGTGAAGCGCGACTTGTTCCACGAAAATGTACATGAGTATGCGTGAGACTGCCATCCGGGTTCAAGCCCGATCACATCGCATGGAATCTTTCTTTCACGAAACTCGGCCGCGAGCGCTGCAACTTCTGTTTCGGTGGCGTTGCTGGCAGCCCGATACCAGAAGCCGAGGCCCCATTCGGGCGGCATAACTCCGCCGCCAGAGAAAAGATTGTAGCGGCGTACGACATCCAGCATGGACGGGCCGGCAAATATATATACGTCGACGCCTTGTGCAATTGGAATATCGACGAGTACTTGCGAAGTTTCCTCATCCTGCAGCGTTTTGGTGTAAAGCGGCACGAGGCCACTGGGCATCTCTCCGGTGGCCGTGGTTGGCTTTGGCCGTGACTCTCCGCAATAGAAAGTCGCGTATCGTGCCGTATCGACCAGGATGCCGTATCCTCGGCTACTCACGTAAAACGGAATGGGAGCATGAGAGTCGCCGGTATCCTTCCATGGATCGGCATTGACCCGAATCACGCGCTTCTTACCGCGGTGAGCCACGCTGAAGAACTGCAACCCAAAGCCATAGATTTGCTCATGCGCAGCAAGCGGAAGGGCGAGAGACACTCCGCGTCGGCTGATACTGGGAATAGGAATGTCGATCATCGCAGCCCGGACAACAGGCAAACGGCGCATTGCCTCGATCGAGGCCGGGACCAGTCTCGAAGTCACAGGCGCAACAGGCTCGGGTGTTCCTGCCGTAACTTTCCAAATGCCAGGAGCGACACTTTGCCATCGATCATTCTGATTATTCTGCGCTGTTGCTTCGCCGGCAGGGGCGGTCTCACCAGCGATTAAGGCGAGTGCAGTGCCAGCGACCAGCCGCTTACCAAACTGCCTTCGATTGAGTAAAGTCTTCATCCTGAAAATCCGTCCCTCCATTTCGTTTTCAAGGCCGGGCTTCGAACTTATCTACATGACGGCAGTACTCACCGCGTGAGAACTGCCTCTCCGGTCTTGAGATTCAATGTCCAGTCGTGAGGAGGCGGCAGGCGAAGATTGCCTTCGCCGATCTTCAGCGGCATCGATAGATAGCGAGAATCCCACAATGCCGCAGGACGCCAGATGTCGCCCATATAAATGACCGTGGTGCTCTTGGACCCGGCAATCTTGACCATCATTGTGGACTGCGAACCATAAGTGTTCGTCTCTGGCGGAGCGATATCTTTGAAATCCGACCACGGACCGCTCAAGGAGACTGCGGTTGCAAAGACGTTTGGATTAGGTCGCCATCCGGTGAGGTGAGATCCGATGGCGTAGTAGAGGCCGTTCAAGTGAACGAGAGCACCACCTTCGAGGGGAGCTCCGATAAAGGTCACCTCTTTTTCGACGCTTAGATAGTCGGCGGACAACTGGGCAATAAAGAATCCCCTGGTCGGCCGCGACTCAAATATGAGGTATGCAGTACCGTCGTCATCGATGAATTGACCGATATCGCGGCTCTCTTTGTCGAGTGGACGGAAGCTCTTAAGATAACGATACTCGCCATCAATGCTATCGCTCACTAACACAGCGACTCGGGCCACGGTATAACTTCCGTTATCCAGATGGGCGTACATGACAAATTTGCCTGAGCGAGAGTTATAAAAAACTTTCGGCCGCTCCAGTATCCACTTCGGCCCCAGGTGCTCGGGATCAGCAAGCGCAACCACCTGGCGGCGAAACTTCCAGTGGACAAGGTCAGTGGATGAATAACAGGCCACATAGCGCCGGTCTGGATCATTGCCGACGGTACGGTCTTCACCGAACCAGTAGTAGTTGGTCTTCCACCGAAGAATTCCCCCACCGTGGGCCTGAATTTGTTGGCCGCGGTTATCGAGCCATGCAGCACCGGGCTTTATGAGAGGACGTTCGGCGCAAAATGAAGTTGTCGCCACAAAAAATCCTATAACTACCGCTCTCCAATGTTTGATAATTTTCCTCCGTATTCCAAGCCTGATGTTCACGGATACATTACATTACTGTACTGGCTCACGAGCATCTTTGCCGAATCGTTCTGCAGAGACGAAAAGCCTTTGTCGATCGTTTTTGGGTTGAGCTTTTTGCAGATTTCCAGATCTTCGGATCGGAATGAAGGGCCTGCTCCCGATACTTCACGGCCGCCTCCGCATCACCGGCCGATCGCAGCATCAACTCGCTGGCCTCCAGGTTGATTCCCACATGCAAGGGGAACTCCGTCGATTCCTGGTGGTCTTCTGTTCCAGCTTGAGTTCGAACGACCAGACAAGGTGTGGCAGCGCATCGAGGACGCGCGCGATCCGAAACGATCGTGGTCATTGGCCAGCATCTACCCGGATCCGCAGAATAAGAGTTACGCGATCGTCACACGGACCTTCGATCCGTGAGCCCTTCGTGTTTTGAGCCGGCCTGCATTCTTTCGGAAACAAGATTGCCGGCGAATTTGTGTTGCAGCCGTCGTCCTGGAACGAGCTGGCCCAACGAGCTCCAGCGGGCTGGGAAAAGATGAACCTGCAAATTGTGCTGTAGACGGACATATAGGCACAACTCCCTGTGCACCAAAGATTGTCGGAGTGTACTTCTGGAAGTGACAAAGTCGCTGGCCACACGCAAGTCCTGTAACTCCCGGTAAATCCCCGCAAAATTCGCGTCGCCTTGGCTGAGGCGCTATCATTCCTGTCATCGAGGTGAATATCTTAATGTCCTTGCTTTGTCTTCGCGGCAAACTGTGTTTGATGTGCGTCTTCTTTAGCGCTCAATTCCTGAATGCCCAATGGGCTCCACTCGTCACTGACCACGATGCCGCGCAGCGTATTGCCTGGTGGCGAGAGGCACGATTTGGCATGTTCCTGCACTGGGGTGTCTACTCGATCCCGGGCCGCGGCGAATGGGTGCAGTGGGTTGAGCAGATTCCGACCGACCAATACGCCAAGCTGGCCGACCAGTTCCATCCTGAGCACTTTGACGCTGACGCCTGGGCAAGCATTGCCAAGGCAGGCGGAATGAAATACATGGTCCTCACCGCACGTCACCATGACGGGTTCGCACTTTTTGATGATCCCGGCAGCAGCTTCACGACGATGAAGTCCGCCGCCCATCATGACTTTGTGGCCGACTACGTGAAGGCAGTGCGCAAGGCCGGGCTTGGTGTCGGACTGTACTACTCGCCGCTGGACTGGCGCTTTCCCGGCTTCTTCTTCCCCGGCATCTACCAGCCAAACGCCGTCGAACTTCGCGAGCAATACGAGCGGCAGATCGACGAACTTGCCACCCACTACGGCAAGTTGGACCTCGTGTGGTTTGATGGCGGCGGAAACGAGTGGCTCGGTTTCGGCGGCGTTGAATTTGCCGGGGGCTGGCACGCGCGGCCTAAAGACAAGCTTTACTCCGGCAGCTTCGACTGGCAGGATACCAAGACTGTGGCTCATCTGCGTCAATTGCAACCCGGCATCATCTTGAACGACCGTACCAATGCGCCCGCTGATTTCCGCTCGCGCGAGGGCGACGGGGCGCTTGGCGACTTTGACAATGAGCACCCATGGGAACTGTGCACAACCATCACTGAAGGTGCCTGGGGCTATCAACCCGATGCCAAGGTCAAGCCACTTTCACAACTGCTGCCTCTGCTGGTAGGCGCAGCCGGACGAGACGGCAATATGCTGCTCAATGTCGGGCCGCGTCCCGACGGCCAGATCGATCCAGCTCAGGCAGCGCGTCTACGCGAGATTGGCGAATGGCTCAGCCTCAATGGCGAGAGCATATACGGCACACGTGGCGGGCCTTGGCTCCCGGGAGCCTACGGCGTCTCCACACATAATGGAAAGCTGGTGTATGTGCACGTTTTGCATTCGCCTCAGGATTCTGTGCTGGTGCTGCCAACACTGCCTGTACATGTCATGAAGGCTGCAGTACTTCATGGCAGCGAAGTTTCGTTTGAGCAGACCAAACAGGCTCTGACGCTCAAACTGCCGCAGGGTTCCTCCAATGCAATTGATACCATCGTGAAGCTTGAACTCGCCGAACCGTGGGTAACAAGCGCTGTGGTTCCTGTTCCGACGAAGTAGCCGCAATCTAATGGAATCTGTATCGAAGCGGTACCGTGCAATGATCCGAACAGCCTGACTGGTTGGGATCTTGCCCTTGGGACTGGTGCTGTTGCTTCGATCAAAGTCGAAAACATTGAACCTCTCAATGCGCGCTGCTACGGTGCAATGTGTATGGTCTGTGCGCTCCCGTCATACTCGACGCTCTGATCAAAGTGCTTACCGACTTCCGGGCCCACACCCTGCGATTCATTCACAAGTACGATGTTGAAGCGGTGTGTGCCAGGCATCCCGGGGAACGAACCCTGTCGCGCGCCGATCGCGAGCGTGCGGGAATCATTGTCCCAGTGAATGGGAATGACCGCTTGCGCTCCCCGTTCGTAGTTGTAGTTATCGCCTTCATCTTCGTAGAGGTCGATGGACCCATTTGCGCCGGGATAGATGCGCAACTCCACAGGATCGGAATTCTGCTCAGCATATTCGATGTTGCTGCCAAGAGGCAGAATTGAACCGGCGGGAGCGAAGAGCGGGATGCGGTCGAGCGGTGCGTCGGCCTCGATCTCCTGTTCGCCTGCGATCTTCTTTCCAGTCCAGAAGTCGTACCAGGCTGCGGCCTTGGGCAGATACACCGAGCGGTGTACCGCTCCCTGCTTGACGACCGGGGCCACGAGCAGTGAGGGACCGAACATGAACTCATCGCCAACATTGAATGTTCGAGAGTCTTGTCTCCAGTCCATCACGAGAGGCCGCATTATGGTGTAATCCTTGCTCGTAACCCGCCATGCAAGAGAGTAGATGTAGGGCATCAGGCGATAGCGCAGCTTGTCAAAGGCAATCAGCGTGGGTTCCACCTGATCGTAAGTCCACATCTCGTTGTGCGGGCGATGGCCGTGCGTGCGGAAGACGGGGCAGAAGACGCCGAACTGGAACCAGCGTGTATAGAGTTCCTGATACGTCTTGTCGAACTCTATGGTTTGCGATGGCGGCCAGTATCCGCCGATGTCGGTTGTCCAATACGGATAGCCGGAGAGCGCGAAGTTTAGCCCGGCCGCGACCTGGTGCTGCAAGCCCCAGTAGGTGCTGTAGACATCGCCCGACCACACCGTGGCGCCTACTCTTTGTTGCCCGAGAAAAGCCGACCGGGTAAGTAGGAATACACGCTTGCCGGGATTCTTAGCTTTCCAATGTTCCTGGACGCCGACGGTATGCATCAGCGGAAAGATGTTGGTGTACAAGTCGCCACTTCCGATGGCTAACGGTTTTCCCTGCAGAATCGCGTCGCCCATGTGGGGTCATGACTCTTCCGGCTCCGCACTGTCGAGCCAAAAGGCATCCCAGCCCATGTCAAAGAGCTTGCCGGGCAAGTGTTGCCAATAGAAATCGCGAGCCGATGGATTGGTCGCGTCATAGACGTTAGCGCGCGGCACCATCTGCCCGGCGGCGGTCATCTCTTTCGAAGTCTCCGATTTGGGGTCCAGCAAACCCCAAACGGAGATCATCGCGTGCACGTGCTCGTCATGCAAGGTCTTCAACTCACCCGGAACGTCAGTGAAGTGCTCGTTGAATGTAGGATTCCCCTCGGTCTTCCACCAGAACCAGTCCTGCACGATCGCATCGAGTGGGATGTGCTCTTTACGGTAGCGCGCTGCGATGTCGAGAACCTCATCTTGCGAGATATAGCGATCCTTGGATTGGAAGAAGCCATAAGCCCACTTCGGCAGCATGGGAGTGTGTCCGGTAAGACTTCTGTATTGATGGATGATTTCGTCGAAATCGGGGCCGTAGATCAGGAAGTAATCCACCGCTGATCCGGCGCGAGTTCTGAAGGCAAGTTCCAGCGGAAACCGGTTATCAACGTAAGTGAGTGAAGCGGTGTTCCAAAGAATCGCGTACCCCTTGGTCGAAAGCAGCAACGGAATGGCCACATCGGTGTTGTTCTGTCCCAGTTCCACCGTGCCGCCACGGTAGTTGAATATTCCACTTTGATGCTGGCCCAATCCGAATAATCCTTCGGTAGCGTCGGGTCGAAAACGGTCTGTCACCTGGAACATGGCGTTCTCAGCACTTGCTCCATACGTGCGGGGCTCGGAATCGCCTTCCCGGAGCAGGACCTCACCTCCTGCGGTTGAAAAGGTCAGGTTTCCGGCGCCGCTGGAGAAATCCGCTTTCAACTTCGCTGTGGTCAGGGTCGCGCCCTTATCTTCTTTCGAGAAGCGCGGGGTTCCGCCGGGACACGACTCGTTTTTCGGAAGGAGCCATGGCTTGGCCGGTGGAGCGGCCGTTATCGATCGGGGATGCGCGACCACGTGCAAAATGGAATCTCCACAGACGGTTACTTCCACGACTTCATCGCCTAGCTCTGCTTTGAATCCATTTTCAAGGCTCGAAACGGTCGCGGCTTTCTGCGGTTTCGCTCCGAGCAGTTGACCTTGCGCGGTGGGAAGGAGTGCGGAGGCGGCGGTTAACGCGAAGCAGTACTGAACAAGCCTTGCAAGACTGATTGACCGATGCATGATCACCTCGAGCTACATAGAACGAACCAATTGCATTACCAGGAGCGCAGAGGTGCACCTAATTATTGAGAGCACGCCGCATAACAAGTGTTTCGCATAGCTTTCTTACTCTTTCGCCGAGGAATTCTTCAAGTAGAACACAGTGTCTTACTGTAAGACTGATGCCCGTGGAGCGTCTCAGCAAGTCGACTTGTCATTGTGCCCGAGAGACTTAGAGCTTTCCCCTCCGGCGCGCACACAATTTGATAGCTGCGAAGGTCATTCTTTAATTGAAGTAAGTTTCGTCAGGCTGCAGGTGGAGGAGGGCTCATTGTATCCGGCTCTGCAGCGGATGTTGAGAGAGGGTCTTCTCGAATCGGAGATCGGCACCTCCGCGAAGGGGCGCCCGACCCGGATATACCGGCTGACCCACGCAGGCGTTCGACATTTGGAGCGGGAAGTTGCGAGCTTCGAAAAGATGTTCACCGGCATCACGCGCGTGCTGGCCTTCGCCAAGGCTTAGGAGGTCGACGACGAACGTTCTCAACCGGCTTTTCAGCTGCCGCTGTGACGACATCTCGGTCTCGCAAATGGCGGGCAGAGGCTCAATGAAGTCGGCAACCCTCCGCTGAATTGGAGAATCTGATCAAGCGGGCCCTAGGGAGTTCGTGGTTGTTTTGCGTGCAACCAGGAGGTTGAAATGAAGAAAGTACTTCGGTTGTTTCCTATGCTCACATTTGCATTGGCACTCGGCGTATATATCACTCCGAGCGCATTCGCACAGGAAAAAGCGGCTGGCGGTAAAACGACTGTCACAGGCTGCTTACAGAAGGGTGATGAGCCTGGAGAGTATTCGATCACTGGAGAAAACGGGAAGACGTACGGCCTTCGCAGCAAGACTGTGAAGCTTTCCGAACATCTCGGTCACAAGGTCACCGTAACAGGTACACTGAGACCCGAATCAGCCGAGAAGGAGAAAGGTGAAGCCGCGGAGCACGAGAAGAAGGGAGCGGCGGAAGCCGGCGATATTCGTGTGACAAATTTGAAAATGGTCAGCGAAACGTGCCCATGAGTTGCGTAATACGTGGACTTACGGTGACGGCCGAACTGGTCCCGGCACCAATCCGCACTATTACCAGACGTGGAAGATAA
>WNGK01000050.1_pt2 | contig 34670 bp, 27 predicted proteins | sample 5400601 | NCBI WGS metagenome assembly WNGK01 (sample SAMN13153376, study PRJNA577476) | soil metagenome | isolation source: 60 cm soil or saprolite under Garry oak tree replicate 1 | place: USA:California | collected 2016-06-15 | reverse complement strand
CGTCAAGACCTTGGACCTCACGTAGCGGCAAAGCGATGTTGTAGCCCACCGTCTGACCCAGCAGCAGCGCGTTGCCCTGGAACACGACCGCCCAGTGCCGCTGAAGTCTTGCCATGCCCACGGCATCGAGTGTGGCTAGCGATAACGATTGCATGAAGCGCACCGCCTGACCAGCCAAGGAGATCCTGCAAATCGATTCCTATGCCAAACGTGATATTGCGAGGCAGTGATCCCTTGCCTGATTCCCCCGTAAGGATTGGCAGCAAGCTCTTCATTCAGAAACGTGTGGAAGTAGATTCCTCTATTAGCCACTTTGTTGAAGAAGTTGGGAAGTTTGATGATCCCCTTACCCGGCTGAGGATCCGAGTGGATAAGCTGCGGTGTTTCAGGCGCAGGAGGCGTTTGTGAAGAAGGGTTGGATGATACCTGAGGGTCAGCTAGGGCGAAACCCATGGCAACCGTCTCGAGCAGTACTAGCGAGGTCAACTGCAATATCGACCGACGCCGAAGACATGTCATGGGAAATCTCCCGCGTCCGCTCCCAAAATCACCCTGTTGCTAGATCTTTCTGCGGAATCAAGTTCGCTCGTCACGAAGGGGATGCCGTGCCCGGACCGCGGTAGACGATACCGTCTTTCATTACAAAGTCGACACCCGCGGTAGCACGAACGTCCTCAATTGGATCCCCGGGCATGGCCACGATGTCAGCATACCTGCCGCACTCCAAGACGCCGATATCCTCTCGACCCAACAACTCAGCGGCTACACTGGTGGCAGCTTTGAGAGTACGAACAGGACTCAGCCCGCCGCTTACCATGGCTTGAAATTCAAGGATGCCATGATTGAACGGAAACATCCCGCAATCTGTGCCGAATGCGATTTTCGCGCGGCTGTTTGCAATGAGGCGCTGCGAATCGCGAATGTGCTGATTGTCCCGGCTGAATTTCCAAACGGCCTGACAAGGGAGCGTCCCCGCATGCAGAGCGCTTAAGTCTTCCTGCGTCATCTGCATCGTGGGGACAATGTACGTATTCGCCTTCTGCGCCATTTCAAGCGCCTCGGCATCAATGAGATAGGCGTGTTCAAGACTGCGGGCGCCAAAACGAATGGCTTGCTTGCACCCCTCGGCAGCTCCAGTATGAACGGCCACCGGCATACCGAGCTGACGAGCGGTTGATACCAGCACCTCCATCTCGTCGTCGAACCACGTCACCCTCGCCGGATCATCGCCAGGGCCTCGCGCCGGACCAGAGCCTTGATGCCGCCTTCGTCATCGGCAACCGCGGAGACAGGTAGTGACCAGCGGGAGCCGTAAAAACCCCGCAGATCCGCGTGTCCCGCACTCGCGCTCAGGATGTGCGCGGCCACGATGAGCCGTGGTCCCTCGACAAGCCCAGCGTTAATCGCATTCCGTAGATCCACGGTCGGCCAATCAGGATCTATGCACCCGAGGTCGCGAACTGTCGTAAATCCATAGCGCATGTACTCACGAGCGATGCTCAATCCCTTTAGAGCCTTGCTCGCGGACGAGAGCAGAGTCTGCTTGGCGAGATTGGAGGCGTCCATAGCCAGATGGACGTGAGTATCGATGAATCCAGGACTTACGGTTCGGTCCGAAAGGTCAATCACTTGCGCGCCAGGAGGCCGTTGCACCGACGAACCGACCGCTGTAATTCGTTTGTCTTGAACGAGTATTTCCGTCTTACTCTTCAACGAGTCGGAGACGCCGTCGAACACTCTGCCGCACATCAAAACAACTGCAGTCATAAGCTTTCCCTGTCATTTCGTGGTCTTCATCTTCCAAATGACGGACGAACCGAATCTCCTCTTTCAGCAAGACTCCGGACATCGCACCTATGTTGCTTTCTCCGGCCCTGCTTTGGGTACCGTGACAGAAATCGCGACCATCGCAACGGCGACCATAACAACGTTAAACAACAGGGCGACCGCAGCCGCGAAGCGGATATTTACGTTGTCGGTTCGACCCATCGCGATATCCGCCATCGGAGACAGACCCTGCATCCCACTGAGGCCAGTGAAAATCGCCGCAGAAATCGCGACGCCGATTGCCGCGCCGAGAGAAGAAGCCATCTTGTAGATGCCTGATGCGGATCCGACTGCGTCGTCGGGAACGTTCGATACGGCCGCGTCCGTCGAGGGCGTGGCGTAGAAACCCAACCCGATTCCGAAGAGTGTAAACCCCACGAAAGCGACAACGATGTACTCCTTCGTCAGCAGAAACGTCAAGGCAGTCAACAGAATCCCCGCACCAGTAATCGCACAGCCCAACAGCATCGGTTTGCGCGGTCCCCAGCGTTGCAGCAACTTCTCACCAACTCGGATGGTTGCAAGAATCGCAACAAGATAGCCGATCGTCATCAAACCAGATTGCAAAGACGACAGGCCCGCCGCCTGCTGTACCAGCGATAAGGCCACAAGTAAGGTCCCCGCAGCACCGTTGAGCAGAAAATTGGAAAGCGTGGCGCCGGAATAGGTTTTGTTCGTAAACAGTTTAAAATTGACAAAGGGGTTTTCACCTTTGGTTTCGACGCGGAAGAACATTCCGGCTGCGATCACCAACACCGCGAGAAGGAAAACCATTGGGGGACTTGTCCAGCCGAGGACGTTGCCCTGTCCGATGATCACATTCAATGCCACCATCGCGATGACAAACGCGGCCAGTCCGAACCAATCAAAGGGTTCAGCGCTGACTTCTCGAACTTTACTTTCCGGTGTCCCTCGGATCAGGAGGTAGCTAACCACCGACACGGCGATTGACATCCAGAAAATCCAGCGCCAACCTACTGTCGAGGCCACCAATCCACCGAACAGCGCACACACCCCCGAACCGCCCCAGGAGCCGATCGACCAGAAACTAAGGGCGCGCTGGCGTTCCTTGCCATCATAGTAGGCCTTCATCAGCGCAAGCGTGGCCGGCATGATGCAGGCGGCCGACAAACCTTGGATGATGCGCCCAGCCATTAGAAATACGGCAGTCCCTCTGGGCGAGCCGGCGATCAGCAGAGAGCCTAGGATGCTAAACGCCAAACCGGTGTAGGTTAGCTTCACACGGCCCAAGTGGTCTGCGAGTCCACCAGCGACTACTACAAATATTCCCGAGAACAAAGCGGCGATGCTCACCGCAATGTTGCTGATGCTGTTGCTGATTCCAAGGTCATCGCGCATCGCGGGTGCAACATTCAGAGTGGTTTGAGCGAACAGCCAGAACGTAATCACCGCCAGAACAATGCCAACCGTCAGTCGATTTGTACCTTGATAGTGATCGGCATCGGCGGTACTCGCCGGATGAATGGTGGCGACAGCCATGTTTGTCTCCTCACTCGGGTGTCATTGGCTCTCGATCGGCCTCGAAACGCCACCCAGCGACCATGCCCCGGCCGCAGTTACGAGCGCCTTTACGCCCGTCTCCAAGGTGGGGTGTATGACGGGTGCAAAGCGCGGGTTGTGATTGGTCGGGATCTCGCTGAGTTTTCCATTCAGCTTTGCGCTGGCGTACTGGTTGGCATCAATTCCGCCAATGAACCAATAAACGGACGGTGCATGCCAAGCTGCTCCGAAGCATCCGAAATCCTCGCTGGCCATCGTAGGCTTCGATTCCTGGATCGAGCTCGGAGGAAACGCTGAACGAAAAGCGTCAACCACGCGCCCCGTCGCGGACGGGTCGTTCATCACCAACGAATAGCGATCCAGTGGCGTGATTTCCGGCGGCTTGGGAGACCCCGAAGCCACGGCTTCGGCGTTGACTATTCGCTCGATTGAAGAGAGCACTCGCTTGCGAACTCCTTCGTTGAACGTGCGCACATTCAGCTTGATAATCGCCTCATCAGGAATCACGTTTTCCTTTGTGCCCGCCTGGAGTGAACCGATCGTGACGACCGCCGCATCCGTCGGCGCCACCTCACGAGAGACAATTGTTTGAAGACGAAGCACCGTTGACGCAGCCATGACCACAGGATCGATGCTGGCTTCAGGCATCGACCCGTGCGCCCCGCGGCCAAACATTCGAATCTGCAGACTATCCGCTGCGGAAGTTACGACTCCCGCTCGCCAATCGATTGTGCCGGTCGGCAGGCTCATCACATGCTGACCGAGCACCACATCGGGCCTTGGAAATTTCTTCACGAGCCCGTCTTCGACCATCGCTTGTGCACCCTGAGCTGTCTCTTCTCCCGGCTGAAACACGGCGATGAGTGTGCCGCGCCAGCTGCCTCGTGCCTTTCCGAATAGGGTGGCTGCACCCACCAGACACGTCACATGCATGTCGTGCCCGCACGCGTGCGCGACGGGCACCACCTTCCCATCCGGACCGGTCGCGGTAACCGTGCTCGCATAAGGAAGGCCTGTCGCTTCCTTGATTGGCAACGCATCCATGTCAGCGCGCAACATTACGGTTGGCCCATCGCCGTTGTGAAGCACCCCCACCACCCCCGTCTTCCCTATCCCCGTAGTCACCTCGAAGCCAGCTGCCTTAAGACGGCCGGCCGCCACGCCGGCCGTGCGCGTCTCTTGCATCGACAGTTCCGGATGGCTGTGAATATCCTTGTACAGGGTCTCCAACGCTGGAACCAATTCCATCAAGCCCGCAAGTACGGGGTCGCTGGCTGAAGGTCTGTTGTTCGTCATGTGCGCCATCCTTTCACATCGAAGACTTGTACCCGCCGAGGTTACCAGACCTGGTCCGATCGGTTGCAGCCAAACCGCTGTCATCTGGGCTGCTCTATCTAACACGTTAATTTACCATAATCTATACAACGTTGAGCCCCCCTGGCAATTTACCGGCAAGGTCAGCCGTTGCGGCGCTTGCGGCAGAATCTGCTACAAAGTGCCTCGTACAATTGCCATTCCCTCGCTGGCGCGCCACGCGACTACGACGGGTTTGCCGCGCAGTTGCGGACCATCCCACTGCTCTACTGACGCATACAACGCGTCCATGTCGATGTGCACGATTTTGCGGCCCTGCATGACGAGAACATTCTATTCCTCAATTTCGAGTTAAGGGCGAGTGCTTACAGAAGGGCACGATGTCATAAAGGTTTTCCGCGCGGCCTTACTATTGCCAGTTGCTGTCTTGTGTGGCCGTGAAACTCTTCCAAAGATTCAACCGGCGCTTCGAGTGTACGACTACGATAAGACACAGGCCGGTCTGTGGAAGATAACCCCTCATCGACGCCAGTTCTCGGATTTCATTTTGTGGATATTCCAATCTCTGCTGCGCAACAAGCGCCGATTCGCTTTACTTTTTATTGGGCGGTCGAGAATTGCTGGGAAGGTCGAGATTACATGGTAGCAATTGAGTGAAACTCGAACTGGGGTTACGGAAAAAGACAGTAATGGGAGTCCATCGAAGAGCTTGGCATCAGCATGAAACAGGTGGATTCCGAACCATGACCCAGCCTAGGATTGTCACATGAAACGAGAAAAGTTCGTCAAACTCGTCGAAGAGGCCTTGGATACGTTGCCTATCAGATTTCACAAACGAATGCGGAACGTCTCCGTTCTAGTCGAGAACATACCTCCAGGGCAGCGCTCACAAAGAGGCTCGCGGAACTCGGGGATCGCAGATGTCGGCGACTTGGACAATTTAGTGCTTGGCGTTTTCGAGGGAGTACCCGCAACTCAGAAAAGCGTGTTTGAGGTGCCTACCGGCCCTGACCGCATTGTGCTCTATCAGAAGAACATCGAGGCCGTGTGCTCCAATGAAGACGAAATCAGGCGGGAAATTCGTCTGACAGTAATACACGAACTAGGTCATTATTTCGGGATGACCGAAGCTCAACTCGAAGGGATCTAATTCCTAAAAACGGATCCGAACCATCTGTAACGAGATCTATTCGATGGGCATCTTGCGTCTGTTGATGCCGTGAATTTGGATCCCTGGACGGGATGTTTGATGGTTTTCTTGCGCTGGGCAGAATTTCGATCACAAATCTGCTGCCTCGATTCGCCGGAGGATTCGTCGAGATTCCAGGGACTCTGCTTCGCCTCTGGCACGTATCTGTGTTAGTATGAAACTCGCATGAGCGCACAGTGATTTGTAGGCGGTTTGGGGGCGGTTGCGCCGGAAACAGCCGCATTCTTTGACAAGGAATGCAAATCGTGCGCTGTATGCGAATCTTGCAAACGCCTTGTTTGCAAGGTTTTAGGCTAAGTTGTTGATTCCACGGGTGGGGACGTAGTTCAGTTGGTTAGAACGCTGCCCTGTCACCAAGAATCTCTCGTACGAGTTTATTTCTATCCACTGCCTCGACATTTGAAGGCCAGCCACGACTGCCTAGTGCAGCACCAGAGGATTGCGAACGAGCAGAGCTTTTGCACGGTTACCGTACGGCTGCTTGCAGAGCAGATGATAATCAGCTAATTAAGGCACAGACAACTTAACGCGAAATGGCAAGCTGGTGTTGCTGAACTTGGGAACTTATAGAGCACATTCAGCTGCCACTGGGCTGTTTCTAATGCAAACACATCTAGGTGGTCGCAATCTGTGACTAGCTCATGGTCGCAGGTTGCGGCTCACTAAATAGCTTTTTTCTTCGAAGACCACGAACCGCCTTTGGGCCAAGTCATCGGGAAGGGCTGCGCTGTGGTTACCGCTTGCAGGGGCGCGATCAGGAATCTCGCAAGGTCGGCGGCGACGGCATCAAGGGTAGCCTGGTCATGCTCAAGGCCGCTCTTTTTAAGAAAGGCTTGCCACTGTCGAGATTTCTGGGTATCGCGTGAGAATTCGTCCGTTAGAGCCAGCGGCGTGCCTGCTGGTACTTCGGTTCCTCTCCGCTCGAAAGTTGACTTGATTGCTTCAGTCAACAGCATGCCGTCAAAATCGAAGCTCTGCGAGAGTCTCCACAAGTCGTAGAAATCTTTCATACGCGTGTTGGCTATCCCCAATTTCACGAGAGCTTCGAGTTTTTCCGCGACGACTGTTTCTCGTGAGTACGCTCGTAGGCGCGGGCTCGGGAAATTCAGTAGCGCCGGGTACTGAATTTCTTTCGGCGGCGGCACGATCACGTCGCCGAACCCGATATCAACCTGCATGTGGATTCTGGCACGTTCCAAGCGAGCCACAAGATTGGCGCGGATGCCCTCGTATTCTTGCTCCTCCTTAATTCTCGCGACGCGGAGGGATTGGGGATCGAAAATCAATCCGTCGTCCTCGACGGCTTGGCCCATGATTTCAATAAATAGCCGTTTGATTCGCGTGATGCTATCTTCGCCCTGCCCTTCGAGATCAAGATCGCGAGTTGAGCGATACGGGCGATGCGTCCAAAGTTCGAAGAGTAGCGCGCCTTTCAGGATGAATTGGTCCCGATATTGTGACTGTGCCAGGCGATACAGAAAGCGTTCCAGGCCATACCGCGTTAGAACCAAGCCGAAGTCCTCGCGTCTTTCTTGGGCCAGACTAAAGAGCCGTTGACGAACCGAGGCGGCAAGATTTCTGGGTTTCTCCCGGCTCACGAAAGCGACTCCAGATATGGGCGCATTACGTTTGCCACACGACATACCTTGGCGGCTTGCCAGAGTTCGTCCGATGTCGCTCGGCGCTTGCGTATGCATTCGCGAAGGGCTTCAAGTGCAACGTCGAGGCCGATCTTATTTCGGTATCGGAAGCAATCTGCCACTGTTTTTGCCGGAGAGAAGATGCGGACACTAACACCTTCGATGCGGTGTTCTTGAAGTCCGTAAGCGAGCATTCTTTGTGAGAATCGAACTATGCGCAGCGGCGGGTTGTCGGTCTTCGGAAGTCGAGCCTTGGCGCTGATTGCAAGCCACACCTGGAAGGGCGACTGCGTTGTGAGGTCGTGAAATCGGAGTGCGGAGAGGAGACAAACGACGCCATGAGGAACGCGCTTAGAGGCTTGTGCGAGACTGTGATGCTCAGTTGGACGCGCACCACGAGCGACATAGAGGCCCCGGCCCACGCGCATGATCGCGCCTTCGTCAGCAGCCATGCGAAGATATAGCCTAGGAATGCCGTGCGATTCGAGGTCTCGTGGACGGAGTATTCCCGCTCTCTTGACGAGCCTAACCACGTCGTCGATACGACCATTAGACACGAGTTGTTTACTAAACGTCGATAATTATATACAACTGCCGACATATTGTAAAGAGCGGCCCGCGGCATCAGGCGGCTTGTGCTCGCCAATTCGTCACCGTTGAGCCCTGTGCGCATTCCAAAACTACGAAGCTCATCCGGGCGTGCCAACCGAATGGCGAATCGCTAACCGAGGACTTGCATTTTTCACTGGGTCGGGCGGCAGTTTGTTGACCAACGAACTCCGTGCGTTCTGCAAGCTGCTCCGCTCAGTAGTACCCATCCAAGGTGAGGGCTTATAATGCGATATGGAAAAATCCGTTCAAGAATACGCGGACGCCCTCTACATCAAAGCGTTGCACGACGCGAGAGAGAAGCACAAGGAAGAGACTACCGAGGCCGCTAAGCAAATGGCGCAGCGCGGATTGAGCCAAAGCTTCAGTGGAATTGCCTTCGGAAAGACAATTGAGATTGACGCCGCGCTGGTCGGCAGTCAGATGAAGGCCCGGCTGGTCTCGTTTCAAGAGGCGTTTGAACACGCTGGCGCAAAGCCTTCGCAAGATGAACTCCAAGAGATTTGGAAGGCCGCCGAGGACGTATACGAGAGTGGAATCCAGCAGATGGGAAATAGCATCCGGGAGCGTGCTCATCGGGCGGGAAGTCCGCACGCTTTTGGAGCCGATAATGTGCGATCAACCGCAGCGCATTACCACGATGATGTTCTCGGCGACTGGAATGTTTGGCGCAGACGAGTTGCCCTTGGAGCGCCGCGCCAACAATCCTTCTCCGCTACCGAGGTCGCGGCTCTTAAAGAACTGCCGAAGAAAGATGACCTTCTGACCGACCTCAATCTGCTTGCTACTTTTGCCTGGGCAAATAGGCGTAATCTTCATCGACCAGGACAATTTTAAGACCGTAAACGACACGAAGGGCCACGATGCGGGTGACAAGTGTCTTGAGGAAGTTGCGCGCATCATCGGGTCTGTCGTGCTGCACAAGGGCCGACTATACCGCTACGCCAGCGGAGACGAGTTCATGGTTGTCCTGCCGAACGTCAATGAATCCGAAGCGGCGGCGACGGCAGAGAGAATTCGTAAAGCCATCGAACTCCAGAACGTTGGTGGCTCCGTTCCAGTGACCGCGAGCATCGGAGTGATTGTTGCCGCAGAGAAGGTCTATGGCTCGGCGGAGGAAATTCTAAAGGCCGCAGATGAAGAGATGTATAAATCTAAGCAGAAGAAAAACGCAGTCAGCCTAGCAGCGCGCGGCTAAAAGCCAGTGACTTCTTTCATGCGCCGTCTCCTAACGGGACGATTCGTCGGCGTCTTCACATTCGGACAATGGACCTAACAAAGTTATTTTCGGACAGCAGTCCATCTGTGCATAGCTTCGTGAATCGGCTGAGCGTAGGTTCGAGTATCCCGCCCCACTTTCCTGAAATTTTTGGAACGGGCTTCCTTGTGGATTCCTCTGGCCTTTACATCCGGTGGCTCCGGGAATGACGGCGCACGAACGCGCTGAGGACCAGCACTTTCGGCCAGTCTCAAGTTAGAGATTCGATAGTGCGTGAAGCGAGTTGACTGATGTTGGTAGCCAGGCGGCTCCAACCATCAGCTCGCTTACACGAGGCCCAATGGCTAAGCTGCATTCTGAATCAATTGCCTCGTTTACTGCTGTCCGAGGCACTATACCGCACAGAAAAACAGAAGACCGCCTACCAAAACGAACAGCCGGCGTCGCGGCATTGGACCTCCTCATAAAAACATCAACACTGTTTAGCGCGTTCCGACGTGGCTGGCGGTATGCGCGAACGGTCGGGCATACGGACATTCGGCAAACGCAAGCGCCTCAGTCGTCGAGATGTGGCCTAATATTTGAAGGTAATGTTTAACAGTTTCATCGGAGCGTGCATACACTTCAATTTGTTTGCCAGCAGTCACACGTTGGAAGAATTTAGTCGAGAACGAATCATATCGGGGGGTAGCGAATAACCAATGAACATAACCATGTCGCGCTCATGTATTGCTGTTTCGGCTTCAGCCCAAATCAAGCGCGCCCCACCATGATCCTCTGGATCACCGGGAAGAAACAGCTTTCGCAGACGTTGGTTTACGCCATTCTCAAACGGATCGGAGAACGGATCATCAGACAAATAGCGGCAGGTACTCTGCTGTGAGATTCGTTGCCATTCGCGTTCTGCCCGAAGTCCCCTTTCGGGATAGTCGCTCCAATTGATTGACCCGTGGGGCTTCAAGATCGGAACCCAAGGCGACTGTGCTGTATAAAGCCAGCCAACCTTCGCGTCTGTGAGCGTCTTTTCAATCAGCAGGTCCCAATTGAAGCAGACAACTGCGTTTGTCTGTCCGTACAAATGATGCTCGTGAAACCAAGACGCAAAATTCTCGTAGGAACTAGGCAAGCGGCCAAGCGCGCGTTGCCGGTTCCACAGTAGTCGTCCGCAGGCATCCCGCATAATGCGCTCAAAGTTGTAGCAGGGGTCCTGGTCAGAGGTAGCTGCTAGTTGGTCGCGGACTGCCATCATCAGTTCCTCGAACCCCATCGAACGTCCCGGATCAACCGTGTCCCATCCCGCGTAGAATTGCCCTTGAGGATAGCCGTGGATATTGGGCGTGAGATGAGGCTTCGCGGAGGGATGTTGTTCGGCCTCAATCCAGGAAACGAGGTCGTTACTTAGCGTGCGAACAAGAGGGAACCCGGCATCGGCGGAGAATCCAGCGCCAAGTACGAATGTCTTGCTCGGCATGGAATAAATTGCATCAGAAAATAGTGGCAATTGACAAGGAAGAATCCATTCTTGAACCGATCACCCAAGCTCCTAAAGAGTTTCATGCGCGAGTTTTGGAGGCAAACTGCGCCGCACTCGTCTGACAGAGCTTGCAGCATGTTCTGCGTCTCAGACGTTCCAGTCGTTTGGTGTTGGGTGGCAAGAAAAGATGGCTACATCTGGCTTGAAAATATCTGGTCCACGCAGGAAGGCAACGGCTACGGCAGCAAGGCACTGGACTGGTTCTGCACGCTGGCCGACGAGTTCGGAGTTGAAATCAGGGGTGACATCCAACCCCCACACGGCGGCAGACTCGACTATGAAGAACTATCCGCATGGTATCAGCGACGCGGGTTCAGTGTTGATGGCCGGGAAATGTGCAGGGAGCCGAAAATAGTCCCACGTAGGTTGGCCAGTTGGCCAATTCCGACGTGATCCGAACTTTGTATGTGACGCCAAAGCAACGACTTAATGATTTTCACCCGCGGCTGTTAACCGAAGGATTGTTGGTTCGAATCTTGCCCGGGGAGCCAACGTGTTTCTTTCCTATCACTTACATTTTTTCGAAGCGAATTCTGGCCGATTAACATTCGGCAGCAAGCCGAAGATGTTGCTTTTTGCCTTCTATAGCTCAGTCTGGATTTCCGATTCAGACTCTGTGGCTCACCAAGCAGATCCTATGCGCTCACTTTCCTTAGCAGCGTGCATTGGGTGCAACATCGAGGCCAATTTCAGCACCAAGCGTTTCGCCTGTTGTCGTCCTCCATGAGCGGGGCTCCCTTTCTCCCATCACGGCCCTCCACGAAGTTCAATTTCCGAGTGCTTTGGATTCTCGTGCGCCGCCGTTGTCCGCTCGACGAAAAAGATCACGTCAAAGCTGTGCGGAGACACTAGACCGAAATATGCGTCGGGGGTATCACCACTGTAAATCGCCCCGATGCTTCTCATCGGTTGTGGAGTATTCAACCACTGTGCGACCGCCCCACTCGATGGCGCGCCGCGCAGATCAACGGCAAACAGGGGGATTCCCGCGGCTGCCAGGGCCGCATCCAGCGAACCGGGAATTGCTGGACCTACCGTGAATTGCTGCAATCCTTTGCCTCTCTGGAGCGCTTGAAAAGAACCCTGGTCAAAAGAAAATCCACACACCACCATTTTCTCTCCATAAGTCTTCCGGAGGATCGCGCCCATGGACTCGCCGTCTCCGAGCGGCGCCGTCGACACATGTCCGTTGTGTGCCCATAGCATGATTTTTGACTCCGGTCCCTCCTGCTCAAGAATCCATTTTACGTTCGCCGCCATTGCCTGATCGCGAGGCGAAAAATTGCCCGACCGGTCCACTGAGTGCATTTCCACAGCCTGTCGCACGATCTCAAGATTGTGTCGAGCCAATGTCCACTCTTCCAGCGAGGATGCCTCCACGTATACTTTCTTCCGGTGCTCAAGCCACGCCAACAGGGATTCAATCCTCTGCTCGGTTCTCTGCCAGAAGTACCTCGATCTTCCTGCAGATTCGCGTTCCCGCTCAGCGTCACTCAAGGGAGCAAGTACCCTCGAGGCCACTTTGGCTTCTCCGGGGTCAACCTTTTCCAGGTACCTCTCTGCATTTCTCACTGCCACGTACGCCACCTGCATGTCGAACCCCAAAAACTTTACCTTGTTCGTGTGCTTCGGATCTTGGTTGTACTTGCGCATCCAGCGGATCATGTTCAGCACTTCTTCCGTGTTCCAAGTCCAGAAATGGAAACTGTCAAGCGCCTCCTCAGCATCACCGGTACCGTTCAACACATAATCGTTGATCGCCAAGGATTCCGGCCAGTTCGCCTCCATTCCGAAAACCGTGAAGCCTTTTTTTTCGACGAGAAACTCCAGCATGCGGTGCTTCAGTTGGAAGAATTCCCGAGTGCCATGCGTCTCCTCTCCCATGGCGACGATGCGCGCATCCCCAATGGTTGACTCCATCCGGCGCAGGTCGCCCAGTCCGCTCTCGGGACTCGTGCTGTCCAGAGGTATTGCAGCGCTCTTAAACCACGAGGTGACTTCGCTTGGAACGGAAATCGCGGAGGGAGATTTCGTCGCCTGGCCCGGTAGGGTCGGACAAACAACCAGTTCGAGAAGAAGACCCCCGAGTGCCAAATAGCGCCTTATCGAAACGTCGTTGGCCATTCTTCTCTCCGCCACCCAATTCTAGAACAAGTGCGCCCTTGGCCAAGAGAGGTGTTCTTCCCAGCCGCGGTTTGCCACGTACATTTTTGGGAAGAAAGTTTTTGCAATGAGTCGCAAAATTCTGACGTAGGCGACCGGGCGAAGTCACGGAAGGTAGACTATATGCGCTTCAGTTCTGGAAAATCCCGCTGATACCGCTTCGGATCGAGCGTCATAAAACGATCAGCCTGCGCCAAAGCATGTGATCCAATGATGAAATCAGCCTAGCAGACGCTTCGGACCCTGATGCACAGACTGTCGGCGCCGCTTCACATAACGTGCAAAACGTCGGCTCGCCTCAAGCCACACCGACTGTTGAAACTCAAAGTCCCCAGCGATGAGCTCGTCGGGGTCTCGGCCTACGAGCCCTCGGCCATTGCGGCTACCACGTTGCTGTTGACGTTGACGGCAGCAACGGCGTGCTGGATTCCAACTCGAGGGGCGGCGCGTGTCGATCCACTGGTCGCGTTCGGCACGAATTACCGCCAAAGCGTTTGGCGTCACCACAGCACGCCAAAGTTCCTCGTCGACGTCTAAGGAAGCAGAGCAACGCGTGCGGAACGATGTCTTCCGCATTTTACGTTGAGAAGGGGGAAGCATATGTCTCGAATCATATGGCTAGCGAACCGAGTACTGCAGGCTGCCGCGATCGTAGTCGCGTGCGCCGGCTTCAGCCCGGCCAAATCCAACGATCAAACGTTCGCGCTGAGCGACACCCAGGATCTGGTGTTGCTCAACGTCAAAGCCGAAGCCGTCGAATACAAAGGACGCAAGGCCGTCCGCCTCACAAAGGACGTGACAAAAGACGGTTTCGCCCTCCTGCGTGGAAGCGACTTTCAGGATGGCACCATCGAGGCCGACATCGCCCTAAAAATTACCACTCCGCCGGGCGTGCGAATGCCGGGCTTTGTCGGCATCGCCTTCCGCGCGCGGCCAGACGCTTCACGCTACGAACTCTTCTACCTGCGGCCGGGAAACTCCCACGCAGAGGATCAAGCCATGCGCAATCATGTCGTCCAATACACGTCCGAGCCGGACTTCGGCTGGTACAAACTTCGCCGCGAATGGCCTTGGGTTTACGAGTCCCACGCGGAGTTGCAGACAGAGACTTGGACGAAGGTCAAGATTGAGGTCAAGGGCCGCGTAGCCAAGATCTATCTAAACGGGTCGGAGCAGCCCGACCTCATCGTGGATGGACTGAAGGGTGAGGATTTGCGCGGCGGCGTCGCGCTGTGGGGTTACCAGGGCGAGGAGGCGTACTTCTCCAATCTCCGCATCAGCAACTCGACTCCGCTGCCTGTAAAGAATGGCTCGGACGCCACCGGCGCGTGGCAAGTGAAGTGTTCTAGCGATGCCGGGCCGTTTGACGGTACGCTCCAGCTCGCACGCGATGCCAATAAAGTCACCGGAACTTGGTCCGGTGAGCTAGGTAAGAATCGCTCCGTTACAGGAACGTGGCGCAACGGTTATGTTGAGCTTAGCTTCAACGCAGAGTGGCCAACCGACAGCAAAGATGCGACAACGCCCGCCGTGGCCACGCTCGCGGGTTGGTTTGATGGCGAATCCGCTGGCGGCCGTGTGAAGGTAGAAGGCAAAGCCGATGGCCGGTGGACGGCAACGCGCAGGCCGTAGCGATGGAGACAATACGCCGAATTTCTCGGCGTCGCCGAAGGCGGCGCCGGGTCGCAAGAAGCGGACGCCCTCGGGCCGCCTAGGCCTCGAAAAGCTCCCGAACACGGCGACCCCTCAAGGCACGCCGCGGTTCCAAGATCTCGGGTTTCAGCGCCTTCATGGCAAATGCATTTGGCAAAAGCCCGGTTCTCGTGGGGTCATTCAGTAGGAGTATCGGCAAAGGAGTGTCGGCGCTCTTCTTACAGGCTGTCGGACAAAGTTTACGAGAGATGGACCGACAAAAGGGCCTCGTAGCTTTTAATTCGAACGCCGCTCGGATGAGGATAAGCAGGTCGAAGAAAATGTGCGGAATCATCCTTTTCCGCACTGTCGCGTCTAGTGGAGACGAGCGGTGTGCCGCGGGCCGGGGAAGATCATGCTCGCTGGCAAAACCAAAACTTCTTTTTGCTCTTTAAACCGAGGGCACAAAGTATCACACTGAGCCGGATAAGGGAATCAGGGTTTTTCCTGATCTTGTCCTTTTTTTATCCTTGGGTTCCGTCAGAACGCGCCTTCTGCGTTTAACCGCGCTGTTTTATGATCGGGCGTGATGGACAGCGACTCTTTGTGGCGCTTCCCAACATTCTCCCTATGGAGATTAAAGGCTTTACCCGATTGTCAACCAGAGAGCTCGGCCATCGATTAACGTCTGGCCTTCCCACGCGGGTCACGAGGCTGCCTTGCTGCAGGTTGCCCAAAGTTCCTTCTCCTTGCGGCGGCACCCTAAACACCGTTGAGGCTTTGCTGCGCCTGTTATAGACTTCGCCTTCACAATTCTTCGCGCCGCTTGAGCATGGTTGCTCCGCTACGAAGGAGGAGTAGATGCTCTACGCTTCACTGGTCGAGAGTAGTCACCGGGCACTGGCAACTCCGGATATCGTCATCATTGGGTTTTATTTCGCGCTGGTGTTCGGCATTGGCATGTATTTTGCGCGGCGCGAGCGGACCTCGGAAGACTATTTTCTTGCAGGTCGCAATGTAGGCTGGTTCTTCATTGGCGCGTCCTTGTTCGTTTCGAACATTTCCACCGAGCATTTCATCGGACTGTCCGGCACGGGCGCATCTTCCGGCCTTGCGGTTGGCCATTTTGAGTGGCTGGCATGCCTCATTCTGCTGATGCTCGGCTGGGTGTTCGTGCCGTTCTATCTGCGCAGCAACGTCTTCACCATGCCGGAGTTTTTAGAGCGCCGCTTCAACCGCCAGTCCGCCGTTTATCTCGCGGGCATGTCCATTATCGCGTACATCTTTACCAAAATTTCCGTACAGCTTTATGCTGCAAGCGTCGTCCTGGAACGCGTCGCAGGTTGGAAATTGTGGGAGACGGCCGTCGTTCTCGTCATCGCTACCGGCATCTATACCGTCGCGGGAGGACTGGCGGCGGTCATTTACACCGACACGGTCCAGACGTTGATTCTCATTACCGGCGCGGTCGCGTTGACGGTCATCGGGCTAATACGCGTCGGCGGCCTGGCGCACCTGCGCACGATGGTGCCGCCTGATTACTTCCATATGATCAAGCCCGCCTCGGATCCCAACTTCCCCTGGACCGGCATTTTCTTTGGCGCTCCGATCCTTGGCATTTGGTATTGGTGCACCGACCAGGTCATCGTCCAGCGCGTGCTCTCCGCGCGCGATGAAGGCCACGCGAAAGCGGGAACGATTTTCGCTGGCTTCCTCAAAATCCTGCCGGTCTTCATGCTCGTCCTTCCCGGGATCATTGCCAAAGCGCTGTTTCGCGACCAGTTGAAATCGCCTGATTTTGCCTATCCGACGCTTGTCCTTAACCTCCTGCCCGTCGGGCTGGTCGGGCTGGTCATGGCCGCACTGCTCGCCGCGGTCATGGGTGCGATGAGTTCCGTTTTCAATTCTGCTTCCACTCTTGTCACGCTGGACTTCTACAAGAAGCTCCGTCCTCAGGTTTCAGAGCGTGAGCTCGTCAATTTCGGCCGTATTGCCACAGGCATTATGGTCGTGCTTGGCCTGCTCTGGGTTCCGTTCATTCATTACATCAGCAGCCAGCTCTACATTTACTTGCAGAGCGTTCAGGCGTACATCAGCCCGCCCATTGCGGCGTGTTTTGTGCTGGGAATCCTATGGCCGCGTCTAAACGGTGCCGGCGCCATCACCTCCTTGCTTTCCGGTTTTGGTTTGGGCGCCGCGCGTTTCATCCTGGAACTTGCTGACCGTGCCGGCGCTCATCGTTTCGAATCTCGGATTGCGCGCTGGTGCATTGACATGAATTTCCTGCACTACGCCATCTTCATGTTCGTGGTTTGCTCCGTTGTGCTCGTTGGCGTCAGCCTGTTGCGTCCTGCACCCGACCGCAAGAAGCTCGCCGGTCTGACCTTCGCAACCGTAGACGATAAGATCGAGACCGTCGCCGTGGGCAGCCCGCCGATGCGCAAGCCCGCGAAGGAAACGCCGCTCGAGCATGGCATCAATATCGCCTTTAGCCTGTTGTTACTCGGCACCGTCGTCGGTCTGTGGATTTACTTCCGTTAGGAGCCGTTGCTAGGACCACCATGTGTGCAAACCCCATCCGGATCCTACAGCCCAATGTCACTCAGGAAGAAGCCCTGCGCGCTTTTTCCTCGGCCGGGGCTTCCGCGCTCTATTGGCGAATCCGCAGCGGCCCTTTGCGGCGAATCGCGGACGTTTACGTGCCCTATTTCCTGTTTTGCGTCAAATGCACGGCCATGCCGCCGCGTCTGTTGGCCATGGATGCCGTGGACGGCTCTTTGGACTTGTTCGAATTCCCGCAAATCCCGGGCGAGGGGGAACTCCTGACTCGCCCTAGCCGCAATCTGCTCGGGGCGGCGTTGAGCGAGGAGCGCGCGGCGGGGCTGCTGCGCGACAAAGTCTTGCGTGTGATCTTCCAGCAGGGGTTCTTCAAGTTGCGTGATCCGCGGATAGAGATCACCCGAGTCCCCTGCGAGCTCCACCTGCCTTATTGGCTTGGTTTCTATGAGCGCAGTGGTTCTGTCCGCTGTCGAGTCATGGATGCCATAAGGCGGCGGATGGAAGGGGCGAAAGCGTCTGCGTTTTTCGAGCAATGGCTTGCCGCCTGACACAACGAGGATGGACATGAGAGCGCTGGTTCGATGCCTGGCAACGGGGCTGTTGCTCTGCCGTATAGCAAGCGTGGGTGTGTTTGCTCAGGGCTGGCACCACCTCGGCAAAGTAGAGCGCGTCGAGGTATTTAAGGAGGGCCTCCAGGATGGCGCCGAGCTGACGGCCGGCGAGGCCAAGGTTCGAATTGCCCAGGTCTCGAACGGCATTATTCGTGTGCGAGTCGCTCCCAACGGACACTTTCCAAAGGATATCTCGTGGGCCCTGGCCGAGACGCCGGTGAACTCCATAGGCAGCCCTGTCCAGATCCACGATGGACAGAATGAGGTAAAGATGACGGCTGGCGCCGTCAGTGTGCTAGTCACCAAATCGCCCTTGCTGGTTACCTTTTCTGACCTCTCCGGAAAAGTTTTGCTCGCCGATGAGCCTGGCTTGCCCATGGCCTGGAACGGTCCGCAAGTGCATGTCTGGAAGCAAATGCCTGCCGATGAAAATTACTACGCTCTGGGTGACAAGGCCGGGCCGATGAACCGCCGCAACCGCACCTTCAGCAACTGGAACACCGACGAATTTGGCTGGCAGGAATCCTCCGACCCGCTCTACAAGACCATCCCTTTCTTCATCGGATTGCGCAAGGGCGCCGCTTACGGCGTTTTTTTCGACAATCCGTATCGAAGCTCTTTCGATTTTGGCAAGCAAGGACGCGACTACTTTTCCTTTGGCGCCGAAGGCGGCGAGTTGAACTATTACTTCATGGCCGGCCCCGAGCCCAAAAAAGTCGTGGAAGAATACACCGCGCTGACCGGACACACACCCTTGCCGCCGTTATGGTCGCTCGGCTACCAGCAATGCCGCTACAGCTATTATCCCGAGTCCCGCATCCGCGAGATTGTCAAGACTTTTCGTGAAAAGAAAATTCCCGCTGACGTCATCTACCTCGACATCGATTACCAGCAGGACTATGCGCCCTTCACCATCAATCGCGAGTACTTCCCCACGTTCGAAAAGATGATCTCCGATTTTCGCGCTCAGGGTTTTCACACCATTGTCATCACCGACCTGCACATCAAGAAAGACCCAAACCATGGCTACGCGCCGTACGATACCGGCATGAGGAACGACGTCTTCGTGAAAAACCCCGATGGGTCCGTTTTCGTCGGCAAAGTATGGCCCGGCGACAGTGTCTTCCCGGATTTCACTTTGACCCGCGCGCGCAATTGGTGGGGCAGCCTTTACAAGGATTTTGTCGCCATGGGCGTCGCCGGATTCTGGAACGACATGAATGAGCCGTCGGTCTTTCTCCGCGCGGACAAGACCATGCCGCTCGACACCGTCCACCGCCTTGATGACGGCACTACCGTTGACCATCGCGCCGCACATAACATTTACGGCATGGAAAACGCTCGCGCTACCTACGAGGGCTTGCTGAAACTACAAGCCGGGGAGCGCCCCTTCGTTCTCACTCGCGCGGCCTATCCCGGCGCCCAGCGCTATGCCGCCACCTGGACCGGCGACAACAGCAGCACTTGGAACCACTTGACGATGAGCACGCCAATGCTCGTGAGCATGGGAATCTCCGGAATGCCCTTGGTCGGTGACGACATCGGCGGCTTCGCCGGCTCTCCTCCTGCCGATTTGTTGACGCGCTGGTTCGAAGTCGGCGCGCTCAATCCTATCTACCGCGATCACACCGCCAAGGGCACCGCGGATCAGGAACCCTGGGTTCACGGCCCGGAGCACGAAGCCATTCGCAAGAAATATATTGAGCTGCGCTATCGTCTGATGCCGTACCTCTATACGGCCATCGAAGAAACCGCGCGGACAGGCATTCCTTTGATGCGCCCGCTTTTTCTCGAGTACCCGCAGGCAACTGAATTCTATGGTGACGATCGCGATTTTCTTTTTGGCCGAGATTTGTTTGTCGCTCCGGTGACTACAGAAATGCTGGATGCGGAAGACATTGCGCTTCCGCCCGGCGGTTGGTACGACTTTTGGAGCGGCGCGAGGCATGAACCGAGCGAGAGAATCCAGTTGCGTCCCCGCTTGCCTGAAATGCCCCTCTATGTTCGAGCGGGGGCCATTCTTCCCATGCAGCCGGTGGTTCAGAACACCGGCGAAACTCCGGCCGGTCCTCTGGAGTTGCGCGTTTATCCCGGAGAAGACTGTAGTGGTTCGCTCTATGAAGATGACGGCCACACCTTCGCGTACCAGAAAGGCGAAATCCTGCGCATCCGCTACTCCTGCGCGGCTTCACCCTCTGCCCTTACGATTACCAGCGGCATCGAAAGGAATGCCTATAAGCCCTGGTGGAACAGCACGGCATTGACGGTCTATGGCGCTGTCGATGCCCCAAAAGAGGTTCGCATCGGTGAGCGCGTCACCCGGGATTGGCGCTTCGACAGCCAAACGCACACCGTCACGCTCACCGTGCCGGACGCCTTAAAGAACTGGAGCGTCCGCCTCGCCTTTTGATTGTTAGGGCGGTCTGCTCAATTCACAGAAAAAATCGAAATGGATTCGGCTGGCACGGAGAGGCGTAACTCGCCTGCCGCCAATGCCCCTTTCGCTCCGCCACACAGCAGCGAGATAGACTCCGCATCCTCGACAGGTGTTCCTTGCAAAGGAATGTTCAAATCCCTCGTCTGGTCGGCATTGTTGAAAGCCACTACCAGGCGCTCTTCCGTCGACGCGCGCAGAAAAACATAGGAGCTCTCATCCGCGGCGAGATGCCACAGCTGTCCGCCGCGAAGCGCCTCATGCTCGCGGCGAATTCGCAACAATTCCCGCACGTACGAGAAAATCTCCTGCTGTTCGCGAGTTCGCCCGGCTTCTGTGAACGCGTTGTTCGTGTCCTCGGTCCATCCTCCGGGAAAATCGCGCCGGTTATCGGGATCGCCGCCTCCCGGCATGCCAATTTCGTCGCCGTAGTACAGTTCCGGAATGCCACGCAAGGTCAGCGTCAAAGCGAAGGCCAACTTCAACTTCGCGGGAGAACTGCCCTCCGCGCTGGCAAACCGCCGCACATCATGATTCGCAAAAAACGGCACCAGCAAGTCGGGGCGCGGATATGGAGCATCGTGTCGTAGCACGTCCGCAATGCGGCCGACCGGCGCATTCTGCAAGAGCACGTCCCGCAACGTGAAGAACATGGGGAAGTCAAAAACCGTCGTGAGCCCGCTGTCAACTCCGTCGTAGCGGCGCGCTCCGCCAACAAAAAACGAAGTCACGGTTGGGTCGGGATGAAACACTTCGCCGATGGTCGTCAAATTCGGATAAAAGCGTCGCAGTCCCGCGTGCCAATAAGCCCAAAATTTCCGGCCCACGTACGGGAAGGTATCCACGCGGTAGCCGTCCAGCCCGGAAATTTCCGCCCACCACCAGCTATTCTCGAGGAGGTATTCCGCAACCACGGGATTCTCGGTGTTCATGTCCGGCAGGATCCCGAAGAACCATCCTTCCGTAAGATTTCGTTTCATCCATGCGGGCGCGTGAGGATCAATCAGAGATTCGAACCTATCACTGGTCCGTGCCTGTCCGTCCGGCTTGCCGTAAAAGGTTTCCTTCAGGGGCGAAGACGAATCCAGGTGATGCTGCTTCGTGCCGTGGAACCAATCCGGCAGCGGCGGGCTTGCCACCCACGGATGGAGCGGCCCGACGTGGTTTGGGACGGCATCGAAGAAAATCTTCATTTTCTCTTTGTGCGCTGCCACGACCAGGTCCTGATAATCCTTCAACGAACCCAAGTGCGGGTCGATGGCATACAGATCCACAGCGCCGTACCCGTGATAATCCTGCGCTGCGCCGTTCTTCACCACCGGCGTGAGCCACAAAGTCGTTACGCCAAGGTCCTTCAGGTAGCCCAAATGATTCTGAATTCCGTGCAAGTCACCGCCGTGATACGCGCGCGGTTTTGTGCGATCGTGCGATCCCGGTGCGTCCGCCGGCTCGTCGTTCGTAGGATCGCCGTTGGCGAAGCGGTCCGGCATGATCAGGTAAATGACATCATCCGCCGACAGCCCTTGAAACCTTCTGAGCGTCGGCGCACGCGCTTCGAGCGGCAGCTCAAATGAAGTCCTGCCCTTCGGCGCCGCAATCCGGCAAACCACCGTTCCCGGCTTCGTGTCCGCGCCGATCTTCAGCCAAACAAAGAGATACTTCCCTCCCGCCGTGGCCTGTGTGCGCGAAACGCGTAGCGTCGGCAGATTGCACGACACATGCGTTGCCTCGAGGTCCTGCCCGGAAAGCAGAAGCATCACTTCCGGCGTGAATCCTAGCCACCAATTCGGTGGCTCGATCTTCGTTACCCTTACCGTTGAGTCGAGAGAGTTTTGTTGAGGTGGTGCGCCACGCGCGGGGCCGACCCAGCTCAATAGACAAGCAAGCGTAAACAGAAAGCTTTGAAGGAAATGTTTCTCCTGGAAAGGATCTTGAGAAGAGAGGGAGAACGTTTTCACGGCAAGAGCATAGGCAAAAACGGCGCGGCGCACCAGGGTCCGTACAAATCCCGGGTAGGCGCAAGCGTTCCGCTACTTTCGTTGTCTCTCGTCCCTGGTGAAGAGCAACTCCCCGAAAGCCTCCGGCACATGGAAATTCGGCGCACCCGTGCCCGTGGGTCGCCACGCCGAATAAAATCGCGGTTCCTCCCGTCCTTCGACGCGGTAGAAATTCACCCGCCACGTCGCGGCGGGATCAAAGCGTGCCACCAGGCACTGCACGGGTATGGCCAGCTCCGCGATCCATATCTTCGGTGCTTCATTGCGGACCACGCGCCGGCGCAATCCGCTCTTCAGGTCATGTTTTTCGCCGGGTGCGATGTCGAGATCAATCCAGAAGCCGTTGGGGCTCACCTCAAACTCTTTGTATCGGCGGAGACGCGAAGCATCCGGCTGCAGAAACACTTCGGCCACATCGCGATCCCAAAGCTGCTCCCTTCTCCCGTTCCGCTCGGCATCTGGGAAAACCGTGATGGTCCGGTATTTCGCCCGAAACCGCAAAAACAGAGTCTCGGTCGTCCACAACAATCGCACTTCGGTCTCGCGCTGAGCGTCCGCATTTTTCCCTTGCCAGTCGGCGTCGAAGCGCAGCGGCACGGCTCGTTCCCAGGAAGACGGCGCCGGGAATCGTTCCGCATCGAGCGGCTCCGCGATTTGAACCGCCACAGCCTTCCCCGGTTTTGAAAGCGCGTTCCGTTTTTTCATACCGTGAATCTCCGTCCCCTCCCGATTTTCTTCAACTGGAACTCTTTGCGCACCGCCCTTTTCGTTCATACGGGCCCTTCGATTATGCCGTGCTAGCATGGAATTTGGTGTTTGCACCGCCCGTTTCGTTTCGCCAAGGGCAAAGGGTCCCCCCCGAGGAGTGTGTAAATGATCGAGCCGGTCAACCAAGAATTCTCTACACTCGCGAAGCGGACGCCCGAAGAATTCAAATTCGTGAAGCTGCGTTCGGACGGCGGCGTCGTCCGTATGACCCTCAACCGCCCCGAGCACAATCTTCTCAACGAGGCCATGCTTCGGGAAATGGCCGACGGCATCGGCTACGCCGGTGAGCGCGACGACATCAAGCTGATTGTTCTCGATTCCGCCTGCAAAGTCTTTTGTGGCGGCATCGACGTCGGCGAATATACGTCCCAGCGTGTCTTCCAAATGCTCGACGCCTTCCACGCCACTTTCGCCGGCATGCTCGAACTCGGCAAGCCGGTCATCTGCGTCGTGAACGGTCCGGCCATCGGTGGCGGCGCGGAGCTCGCGGCTTTCGGAGACCTCGTTATTGCTACTCCCAAAGCGCGCTTTGCTCAACCGGAAATCAGCATCGGCGTCTTTCCGCCGCTTGCCTCCACCATCCTTCCTTTTCTGGTCGGGCCTAAAATCGCGCTTGAGCTTGTCCTCACCGGCGAACCCGTGACCGCCGAACGCGCCCTGGAGTTGGGCATGGTCAATCGCCTCGTCCCCGAAACACAACTTGAAAAAACTGTTGCCGATCTCGTGAATCGCATCAACAGCCACTCCGGGCCGGTGCTCACCATGGCGAAAAAGGCCATCCTCGGCGGCATGGGAATGTCGCTGCGCGACGGCCTCAAGCACTCCATGAATATCTTCCTCAACGAACTCTACCGCCTCGAAGATTCTCAGGAAGGTTTGCGAGCGCTGGTCGAAAAGCGCAAACCCAATTGGAAGAATCGCTGAAGCTCTCTCGCTTTCTGGTGTAGCCGGCTGCAAACACCTGCATTGACACTCCCTCACCCGCGGCTTACACTGAATTTTCAATTGGCAGCCGGGGAAGCGGGGAAGGCCGTGCGAATCGGCCGCGGTCCCGCCACTGTGATCGGCTTGAAGCAGCCGTAAGCCAGGCCACCCTCCCTTGGCGCAGCGGCCCGCGCTCTTCGCGAGAAAGGGCGAAGGCGGAAGCCCCCTAGAGTCTCGCGGGGCTTTTTCGTTTTTGGGGAAAATTCTCGCCAGAATCGTGGGGAACTGTTTGAGAAAATTGCCGCCGTCGCGTCTTGCTGTCCTGGCTTGCGCAACCCTGGTCGTTTTTTCCTGCGCTGCCGCCCCATCGCGCGCGCAAAGCGCCGCCCTCGCTTCTCCTACCGAGCCTCCCGCTTTTCGCGAGGTCAGCGATGAAACGGGCCGCAGCGTTAGAATCCCGCAGCCGGTTCGGCGCATCGTTTCCCTGGCGCCCAGCCTAACGGAAACCATCTATGCGCTCGGGCTCGAGGATCGCCTCGTGGGTGACACCGACTATTGCGACTACCCTCCCGAGGCGAAGAAAAAGACCAAGGTCGGCGGCGGCATCGATCCTAGCCTGGAGGTGATTGCTTCGCTACATCCCGATCTCGTTCTCGTCACCAAATCGTTCAATCGCCTCGAAACGACGCAATCTCTCGACAGACTGGGAATCTCCTCCTACGCGACCGACCCTCACACCATCGCGGATATCCTGTCTTCGGTAAAGACATTGGCCGATGTGCTCGGTGTCCCGGAAGCCGGCGCCTCGGTTGCCGAGGCCATGCAGCATGGTGTTGACGACCTCGAGCAACGCCTTGGCGGCCTGCCTCCCAAACACGTTCTCTTTGTGGTTTGGACGCAGCCCCTCATTTCCACCGGCAAAAACACTTTTCTCGCCGACGCTCTTCGCCATGCGGGCGCCGTTTCGATTGTTGCTTCGTCTCAGGATTGGCCCCAAGTGAGCCTCGAAGAGGTCGCTCGTTTGCAACCGGATTTTTTGGTATTTGCCGAGTCGCATTCCGGAGACGCCTCCCGCGAGATGGCCAGGCTCGCAAGGCTCCCTGGGTGGAAGATTCTCGGTGCCGTTCGCAATCACCGCTACGCGGTGGTCGGTGACGCGGTAAACCGTCCCGCGCCGCGCATCATTTCCGCCATCGAAGACCTGGCCCGCCAGTTGCATCCGCAAGCCTTCAGAGAAAAGTCCGATGACCCCGAGAAAGAACGCGAGAAGTCGAATCCGGCCTCTGACCCGATGGCCTTCCTGCTCGCTTCCCGTGTCCACCAGCGACTTCGCGCCCATCTCGGATCGACCGGAGGCTGGGCATGCGGCCGCTGACTTTCCGCAAACTCCTGTTTCAGTGCTTCTTCCTTTTGGTGATTTTGTTTTTTGTCGTCGTCGTGGCGTTGAAGTTCGGCGCCGTGCCCGTTTCGCTCTACGCTCTCGGCCGTGATTTGCTCCGCGTCATCCTCGGTCAGAGCAGCCAAATCTCGAGCGATTACGGCCTGATCATCCAGAACATCCGCTTGCCGCGCATCATCCTCGGCATCATTGTCGGAGCATCTCTCTCCGTTGCGGGCACCAGCTTCCAGGCGCTCTTGCGCAACCCCCTCGCCGATCCTTACGTTCTGGGAGTCTCGAGCGGCGCGGCCCTTGGCGCCATCCTCTCGCTCATCGCAGAACCTCACTTGGTGCTTCCTCCCGCGTTCGGTGCATTGCTTACGCCTTTGTGTGCGTTCCTCGGTGCCGCCGTGACGATCACGGCCGTTTATTTTCTCGGCCGCCGGCAGGGCCAGATTGACAGCAACACGCTTCTCCTCGGTGGCGTCATCACTGCCTCTTTTCTTTCCGCGGTCATTGTGTTCTTGATGAGCCTGGTGAACAGCAGCAACACCCGCGGCATGGTCTTCTGGCTGATGGGCAATCTTTCTACTTCCTTTCAGAAAAGCATCTACTGGTTTCTCGCCGCCGGCTTTTTCATCGCCATCGGCGTGATCTACTCGACCGCCAATGATTTGAATATTCTTCTCGCGGGAGAAAAAGAGGCCATGCATCTCGGCGTGGACGTTCGACACGTGCGCTTCCTGGTTTATCTCGCCGCTTCTCTTCTCACCGGCCTCGCTGTTTCCGTCAGCGGCGCCGTCGGTTACGTCGGCCTCTTCGTTCCTCACGTGATGCGCCTGATGTTCGGCTCCGACCACCGCACTTTACTCCCTACCTCGGCGCTCGGAGGCGCCATTGCCGTGGTTGTCGCCGACACCCTGGCGCGCCTTGTCGTCGCTCCTAACGAGCTTCCGGTCGGCGCAGTGACTGCCGTTGTCGGCGCGCCACTTTTCATCTACCTCCTCCGGCGGAGGCTCGCATGAGCCCCAGCCGCGGTTCAGCCGCCCCTCGCACGCCTCCCGAATCGGCCCGTTTGGGCACCGAAATTCGCCTTGCCGTCGAGCAGGTCAGCTATGCCTACTCCGCCAATCCCACGCAAGCTCCGCTCTTTACCCTCGAGGCCACCAGCTTCCAAGCTCGGCCCGGCGAAATCGTTGCTATTCTAGGCCCTAACGCCAGCGGCAAATCCACGCTTCTCCAATTGATTGCCGGCGTTCTTTCCCCGCTCTCCGGCCGCGTTCTTCTTAACGGATTTGTCATCCATTCCCTCAGCCCGCGCACTCGCGCGCAACGCATCGCCATGGTCCAGCAGGAGAGCCGCCTACTCTTTCCCGCGCGTGTTTGGCAATTTGTCCTCCAGGGCCGGCACGCCCACGGCCGTTCACTCCGTTTCGAGTCCCACGACGACATCCTCATAGCGCAAAATGCCCTCCTGCAAGTCGGCGCCGCCGAGCTCAGTGATCGCTGGATGGACCAGCTCTCCGGCGGAGAAAAGCAGCGCGTGGTCCTCGCTCGCGCCCTCGCGCAGCGGCCTCTGCTTTTGCTGCTCGACGAGCCCACCCTGCACCTCGACATCGCCTCGCAGGTCGGCCTCCTGGATGCCCTTCGCCGCCTTTGTGCGCACAGCCGCTACACCGTAATCGTGGTAACCCACGAATTGAATCTCGCCGCCGAATATGCCGACCAGATCCTTCTGATGCACCGCGGCCGTTGCTTGCGCGTTGGCCCTCCGGCCGCCATCTATCAGCGCGAATTGCTCGAACAGGTTTTCCAGGTTCCCCTGAAAGTGGAGATGCGCGGCCACGGGCGGCCGCGTGTGACGATTTTGTCCGACTCTTAGTCACTTGCTGTTTTTCTCGTTTACCCCAACCCTGCGGCTCGTTCCGCGGATTACATTCACCGCAGACTTCGTGCTCGGGAAGACGGTTCGTTGGCTCCGGTTTTTGTCGGAGTCGCAGCGAAACAATCCGTCGCCGCCGCGCGACTGTAAGGCGGAAGCCGCTCACATCCCCGCGACCCGGCCAGGGGTCGCACTTGAGGATGTCGAGTGTGCTTGCAAGGCAACCCGGCAAGGGTTGCACTTGAAGAGGTTCGCAGGCCACTGCGGCAAAACGCTCGTCGTCGCGACCCGTTAGAAGTCGCGACTCAAGAACAACAAGGGCGCCGCCGCGGGAAGGCTGTGAGCCATGCACACCGCCAAGCCAGGAGACCGGCGAAGTCTGCAGCCTGTGCGTTCTTTCCGCGCTCAGGACAACCTTCAAACTCCCGCGCGTGAGGGAGTGGGGGACAACATGAAAACTGTTCTTCTTCGTTCTGCTTTTCTCTCTCTTGCAGTTCTCGGCACCGGCATCTCCTTGCAGTCACAAAATAATTCCGAGTTCGCCCACCTTTCCGGCACCCTCACCGATGCGAACGGTGGCGGCATCGCTGACGTTCAGGTGCAGGCGCGCAGGGATGGTTCCCCGAGTTCCCAAACTTGGTCGGCCAAATCCTCCGCTGCGGGCGAATACTCCTTGGACTTGCCCGCCGGCCGCTATCGTGTGCGATTCACGCGCTCATCCTTTGCTTCGCGCGAGATGGTCGTCGACCTCGCCCCCGGGGAACCCCATGTCCTCAGTCTTCGCCTCGGCCTTGCGCCTCTTTCTGCCAACGTAGTTGTCACCGCTAACACGCAGCCGACCGAGCTTGCTCACTCGCCGGCCCCGGTTGACATCATCGGCGCGCAGGAAATCGAGCAGCGCCAGGCCGTCTTCCTTCCCGATCTTCTGTCCACGCAAACGGGCATCAGCCTTGCGCGCACCGGCCCGATCGGCGGCCTTTCCACCATCTTTATTGATGGCGGCGACTCCGCTTTCACCAAAGTGCTTATCGATGGAACTCCCGTGAATCTTCCCGGCGGCGACATGAATTTCTCCAACCTCGCTCTCGACAACGTCGACAAAGTTGAAATCGTGCACGGCGCCGAAAGCGCGCTTTACGGGTCGGACGCCATGTCCGGAGTCATTCAAATCATCAGCCGCCGGGGCTCCACGCGAATTCCTGAACTCGACCTGTTCGCCGAAGGCGGCGCTTTCTCCTCCGCTCGCGGCGGCGGCCAATTCAGCGGCCTGCTTGGCAAATTCGATTACTCCGCCGCCGGCTCCTACTTCCATACCGACGGCCAGGGCGTGAATGATCCTTTTATCAATCGGGGCTTCGCCGGCAATTTCGGCTACAGCTTTTCCGATTCGAACCAGCTTCGCCTCACCGTTCGCAGCGACGCCAGCTTCGCGGGCACTCCCGGCCAGACCCTGCTCGGCCCGGCCTTCACCGATTCGACGGCCTACGACGATCTACGCCAGCTCTCCGGCAATCTAAGCTGGAACTTCAAAACAGGTGCCCATTGGGCCCATCGCGTCTCCGGCATGGAAGCGCGGTTCCTCGATACCGCCGGCTTTCCGGATTTCAGCTTTTTCGAAACTACTCAATTCAATCGCGCGGGATTCCTCGCGCAATCGACTTATTCCTTCCATCGCGGCGCGGTCACTGCGGGTTATCAGTATGAAGTCGAGAACGGCGATCCCAACAACCTGAGCGGCCTCCATGCGCGCCGCAACAATCAGGCTGGTTTCCTCGATGCTCGCTGGTTTCCCGTTCCTCGCCTCACGCTCAGCGCGGGCGCGCGCGCCGAGGACAATGCGAGCTTTGGCACGCGCGTCGTTCCCCGCGTTGGCGGGGTCTACGCTCTTCGCTACTCTAGTGGTTTCTGGTCGGATACCCGCTTCAAGGTTTCCTATGGCCAGGGCATTGAGGAGCCGACCATGTTCGAGTCCTTCAGCCAGGATCCCTGCAATCCAGGCAATCCCGCTTTGCACCCCGAGCAGAGCCGCACGCTCAACGTCGGCCTCGATCAGTTTCTCAGCAGCAATCGCGTCCGCCTCTCCATCGGCTTTTTCGACAACGAGTTTCACAACCTGATCAATCAACTGGTCGGCCCGCCCAATCCCATGTGTTTCGGCGGAAACGAAATGTTGTACTTCAACACCGATGCTGCCCGCGCTCGCGGCTTCAACTCCTCCGGCGAGGCGCACCTCCTCGGCTGGCTCACCATCAAGGGCAACTATTCCTATGATGACTCGCGCGTACTCCAGACCATCCCGAGTGCGCCCCCGGTCGAGCAGCCGGGCAACCATTTGATTCGCCGGCCGGTAAATTCCGGCAATGCCTGGCTCAACCTCAACTTCCGTCGCGTGAATCTCAACTTTGCGGGCTACTTCACCGGCGTGCGCACCGACAGCGACTTCGACGGCCTCGGCATCACCCGCAATCCTGGCTACGCGCGCTTTGACATGGCCACCAGCTACGACGTCGGAAAAGGCCTTTTCTTTTACGCCCGTGTCAGTAATCTCTTCGACAAGCAATATCAAGACGCCATCGGCTTTCCCGCCCTTGGCCGGGATTACCGCCTCGGCCTGAAATATCGGATCGGAGGCCGCAACGAACAGCCGTGAGCTTTCTCGAAGCAGTCCTGGTTTCTTGTGGGGATCCAGCCCGCCGGTGGCGGGCAATGCTGCGCCCACCTCCGGCCACAGGGTCGAGAGTCTGTTTAAAGAGCGGGTTTTCCTCAGGACACGGCCATCGCCGTTACTGCCGGAGCAAACGCGCGGGAACCAAGCTGACCACGTAGATTTCGCAAGGCTCCGTCTTACTTGCGGCCTAGAACTTATCACTGAAATTTCTTATGACCATACGCGAACCCATCCTCTTCTGCTGGAGCGGCGGCAAAGACAGCGCCATGGCGCTTCACGCGCTGCTCGAGCAGCAGCAATTCCACGTCACAGCCCTCCTCACGACCGTCACCGAGGGCTACGAACGCATCAGCATGCACGGCGTTCGCCGCGAGCTTCTCGAGCTCCAAGCCGCATCCATCGGCTTGCCTCTCGACGAAGTGCGCATCCCTCCTCAGTGCGCGAATTCCGTTTATGAAGCGCGCATGGGGCAAGCCTTGCGCAGTTTCTACGATCAGGGCGTTCGCAAGATTGCCTTTGGCGACATTTTCCTCGAAGACCTGCGCGCCTATCGCGAAAAAAATCTTGCGCGCATCGGAATGAGCGCTCTGTTTCCCATCTGGAAGCGAGACACGCACGAACTCATCCGCTTCTTTCAAGCGCGCCGTTTCCGCGCCATCGCCGTTTGCATTGATCCCAAGGTTCTCGATCGCAGCTTTGCCGGACGCGAACTCGACGATTCTTTTTTCCGCGATCTTCCAGGAAACGCGGACCCCTGCGGCGAAAACGGCGAATTTCACACTTTTGTTTGCGATGGTCCTGTTTTCCGGCGGCCGGTCTCGGTTCGAACCGGCGAGATCGTCCACCGCGACGGTTTTGTTTTTTGCGATTTACTTCCTGATGAGCAAGGAGTCAAAAATGAACGCTGAATTCTCGCAGAAGGAAAATCTGGTCTGTCGTCTGCTTCTCGCCTTGGCCATCCTTGCCGTTGCGGCCGCTCTCCGCATCGCGCCGCACCCGTGGAATTTCACGCCCGTCGGCGCGATGGCTCTATTCTCTGGCGCAGTGATCAAGGATCGCCGCCTGGCCTTTGCTTTTCCGGTGCTTGCGCTTTTGGCCGGCGATCTGTTTGTCGGCTTTTACAAGCCCGGGCTTATGGTCATGGTCTACGCCAGTTTTCTTCTCAGCGTCCTCATCGGCCGCTCGCTAGAAAACCGTCGCGCTTTTCTTCGAATCGCGGGGGCCACTGTTCTCGGTTCCCTGCAGTTTTTCCTGGTGACCAATTTCGCCGTCTGGTGGCTCCTGAATTCCTATCCAAAAACTGCTTCTGGCCTCGCTGCCTGTTACCTTGCTGGCCTTGCCCTGTTCCGGAATACGGTCACCGGCGATGCCCTTTATGCTTTGTTGTTCTTCGGGGCCTTTGCCGTTGCCGAGCGTTTCGTTCCCGTTTTCCGGGAGCCTGCTCCAGCCGCGGCCCGGTGACTGCTCCCGCGCCGGAGGCTGCACATCCGAGAGTTGGCGTCGGCCTTCTGCTGACCGACAACCAGGGCCTGGGGCTCCTTGACCCTCGGCAAGTTGCCTCGGGAAGCTGGCTGCCGGAGCATCCTCGGCGGCAAGGTCGACTTCCTTGAAACTCTCGAGCAGCGCGCCATCCGCGAAGCCCGTGAAGAGGTCGGCGTCAGAATCTCTCTGCGCGTCTTGCTCTGCGTCACTCTCCGGCGTACCTGGGACAACTCTTGTCTGGCCAAGCTACGAACCGGGAGCCGGGTAAAACCGCGAGGTCCGCTGGTTCAGCCGCAACGAGTTGCCTTCGAATCTCGCCATGAGCGCCCGCAACGCGATCAGCGCATGGACTCGCCAACTTTTCAGCCGTTCTGGGCGCGCGTGGTGGCGGCGGACTTGTGTTTCCTCGGCGTAGCCGAACGACCCCGCCCGCTGATGCTATAATGTGTCTCTCTTTATGCCGAAATCGGTTCCCGACGAAGCGTCCGTGACGCCGGAAATCCTGGCGAAATACGAGCCGGTCATCGGCCTCGAAGTCCACGTACAACTTCTCACCAAAACCAAAATCTTCTGCGGCTGCTCGACGCGTTTCGGCGATCCGCCAAACTCGAACGTCTGTCCGGTGTGCCTCGGTCTCCCCGGCACGCTTCCCGTCCTGAACAAACGCGCGGTCGAAATGGCCATGCGCGCCGCGGTCGCCCTGAATTGCACCGTGCACCAGCGTTCGCGCTTCGCCCGCAAAAACTATTTCTATCCCGACCTTCCCAAGGGCTACCAAATCTCCCAATACGAACTCCCGGTCGCGACTGGCGGCTGGCTCGACATCGAAGTCGCCGGCGCCACAGAGCGCATCGGCATCACGCGTCTCCATCTCGAAGAAGACGCCGCGAAAAACCTTCACGAAGGCTTTTCCCAGTCAGCGACCAAGGCCTATATCGACTACAACCGCTGCGGCACGCCGCTCGTCGAAATTGTTTCCGAGCCGGACATCCGCTCTTCCGAGGAGGCCCACGCCTATCTCACCGCGCTCCGCCAGATCATGCTCTACACCGGCGTCAGCGACTGCAATATGGAGGAAGGCTCGCTCCGCTGCGACGCCAATGTCAGCGTGCGCCGGCGTGGCTCTGGCAAATTCGGGACCAAAGTCGAAGTCAAAAATCTCAACTCCTTCCGTTTCCTGCAAAAAGCGCTCGAATATGAAATCGAGCGCCACATCGGTGTGCTCGAATCCGGCGGCCGCCTGGCCCAGGAGACCCGCCTCTGGCATCAAGCCGAAGGCCGCACCGTTGGCATGCGTTCAAAGGAAAAGGCCCACGATTACCGCTATTTCCCCGAGCCCGATCTTCTTCCGGTGGACGTCAGCCCGGCCTGGAGGGACGAGGTTCGTCGCCAGCTCCCCGAACTACCCGAAGCCAGGCGCGCCCGCTTTGTCGCCTCCTACGGCATCACGCCCTACGATGCCGGAGTTCTCACGGCAACCAAGGCGCTGGCCGACTATTTCGAGGCTGTCGTGAAAGCTGGCGCTCTTGGCAAAGCCGCGGCCAACTGGATGCAAACCGAACTTCTTCGCCGCCTGAACGATTCCGGCAAGGAAATCGACGCAAGCCCGGTCAGTGCGAAGTCGCTCGCCGAACTCATCGAACTCGTGGAATCCGGAAAAATCACAGCCGCCGTCGGGAAAAAAGTTTTCTCGACCATGGTCGAATCCGGCCGCTCCGCCGCCGACATTGTCTCGGCCGAAGGCCTCGGCGCCCAAGTCAGTGATTCTGCAATCGAAGCCGCCGCCCGCGAGGTCATCTCCAAGAATCCGGACAACGTGGCCAAATACAAATCCGGCAACGAAGGCGTCTTCAAATTTTTTGTCGGCCAGGTGATGCGCGCCACGCGCGGCCAGGCCAACCCTCAATCCGTCAACGAGGTCCTCCGCAAACTCCTCTCCTGATCCTTTTGGTGCGCGGTTGGCCCTAGGCGCAGACCAAGGGCGGCGCGAGGCCGCCTTTCCCCTCCGTCAAGGCGTCACTTCATGCCCCAATATGCCCGCCCTGTTAAAATGTCTCCGGGGGATCCATGCTCAAGCCCGGCGACAAGGCACCTGCGTTCCGCCTGCAATCGGACGAAAACAAAACGGTCTCGCTCAAAGACTTCAAGCGGAAGCGCGTTCTGCTTTTCTTCTTCCCCAAAGCCAACACTTCCGGTTGAATCATCGAAGCGTCCGAGTTTCGCGACGCAAAAAAGAAGTTCGAAAAGCTCAAAGTGGCCGTCCTGGGCATGAGCGCCGATTCCGTCAAAGCGCAAGCCTTGTTCAAGGCCAAATATAGATTCAATTTTCCTTTACTCAGCGATCCCAGCCACCAGACCATCGAAGCCTACGGCGCGTGGCAGGAAAAGCAGTTCATGGGACGCAAGTTCCTGGGCATCGTGCGAAGCTCGTTCCTCATCGGCGAAACTGGCAAAATTCTAGCGGTCTGGCCTGTCGTCAAAGCCAAGGGCCACGCCGCCGATGTCCTGAAACACCTGGCCAACTCCTAGCCAAGCCGAAGACTGCAAAACAGGCATCCCTGCCCGTCCCTTTCCCCGTGCACCATGCGGAAACCGATGAAACTCACCCCGCGCCTGAGGCAGCCCGTCTCCCGGACAGGTGTTTTTTTTGGAATCCCTGTCCTTTCGGACCGTTTCACGCGGTGCTTTTCGCCCGCAAAATGGATGGCAAGGCTCGGCTTGTCCTGAGCCGACGGAGGCGGCGATGTCTCGCATACGTTTGTTCACTCTACTCACGGCCTGCTTTCTGGCGGCCTCCCCCGCTTGGGCGGACGACTTGGGGTACCTTGAGTGCGCGAACCATCCGGAGGGCGCGCAACTGTTCAGCAAAGCCCGGCAAACACCGGACGCTCTTGGCACCGTCGTGTGCGGGGAGCGCTTCTCGATTTTGGTCTATGGCTTTGTCTTCTCGCGCGTCGAAACCAAGGACGGCAAGATCGGCTATATCTACTCGAACCTGATCACCCCGGACCGTGGCGGCGCCAACGCTTCGCAGGCCGCCGCGCGAGTTCCTGCGAGCTCAGCGCCTGCGGCTTCAACCAATGCCCCAGCAATGGCCTCGGCAGCACAACGGAATGCGGCCCCCAAGATCGATTCTCCTCCGGCGACCACGTCCGCACCGGAGAAGCCCGCAGCCCAAGCTGGGCCGTTGTTCCCAACGCCGCCCATGCCACCGGTGACACCGTCCGACTGGACGTCCCGAAGGGCGCATTCTTCAGCGGCAAACAGTCCGCCACCTGCTGCGGCCCCGCAGCCTTCT
>WNGK01001252.1_pt1 | contig 34705 bp, 37 predicted proteins | sample 5400601 | NCBI WGS metagenome assembly WNGK01 (sample SAMN13153376, study PRJNA577476) | soil metagenome | isolation source: 60 cm soil or saprolite under Garry oak tree replicate 1 | place: USA:California | collected 2016-06-15 | reverse complement strand
GGGATGCGAACGGTCCGGTCCGCGCCCTGGACGGCCAGGACGGACCCCCCGTGCAGCAGCGCCTCGGCCGTGCTGTCCAGGAGCTCGGCGTCGTGGGCCGGATCGGCCGGCCGGCCCGACAGGCTGAGGAGAACGTCCGTGATGTATCGCTCGGCCAGGGCGCGCTGCCGCGAGGCCACGTTCACCACCAGGGCCTGGTCCCGTTCGTGGTTGGTGGCCGTGGCGTTGTAGGTGACGATGGCGGCGATGAGCACGAGGAACAGGCCGACGATGGCTCCGAGCCTCCTGGAGGGCCGGGCCCCGTGCACGATCGGAGTCCGTTCGAAGGAGGTCCCAGGCCGGCTGCCGGCTCCGCTCGCTTCGCCCCGACGGCGCGCCCCAACCACGGCGCCGCCCCTACCGCACCGTCAGCGGGACGTGCATCCCCGCAAGGTAGTGGCCCTCCATATTGCAGTAGACGACGTAGTGCCCGGGCGCGAGGTGAAGCGTGAGCTGGGCCACGTCGCCGATGTCGAGGTCCTCCCGGCTGCCCGCCAGGTGCAGCTCGGGAGCGTCCTCGTTCACGGTGATCCCGTCGCGCCGAAGGGGCAGGCCGGCCGGGGCGAGGTCGGTTCGCACCACGTTGAACTCGTGGGTGGTCGGCCCGTGGGCGTGGATGACGAAGGTGAACCTACCGGCCCTGACCGTCGCCGCGGACGCGCTGATCCGAAAGTCCCGGAGCGACACGTCGATCTCTCTGCCGGCGGGCCGGGCCGGGCCGTGGCAGGACGCCCCAGACGCGGTCACGAGGACGGCCGCCAGGAGCCGGGCCGGCCTGCGGGCGTGGCCGGAGCGAAGGTCGCCAGGACGAAACGACATCACCGCTTACATCGGACGGCCCACCGCGCCGCTTGATGGTCCGCGCGCGAGCGAGCTCCCGGCAGGCCCTCCGCGTGTTCAGGTCGGACCCTGGAGCGCCGATGTTCGAGGCGTGAGCGCGGTGCAGCCGAACCCGATCCGGGTGGCCCTCGTCGACGACCATCCCATGATCAGGGACGTCCTTCGGGTGGCCTGCCAGGAGCGGCCGAACCTGCTGGTGGTGGGGGAGGCGTCGAGCGGGCCGGAGGCCCTGGTGATGTGCCGCAACGCCCGGCCGGACGTGGTGGTGCTGGACCTCGCGCTCCCCGGCCTGGACGGGCTGGAGGTGGCCCGGCGCCTCCGGGCCCTGGGCGACCCGCCCCGGATCCTGGTGCTGTCGGCCCGGGACGACCGGGAGGCGGTGCTGGAGTCGATCAGGGCCGGGTGTTCGGCCTTCATCGACAAGACCGCGCCGGTCGAACGGATCCTGGGGACCATCGAGGCGGTCGCCGCCGGGGCCCAGGTCCTGTCGTTGGAGCAGCAGCGGCGGGCCCACGCCGCCCTGGGCGATCTGGCCAGTGCGGCCCGGGCGGCTGTGGCCGGTTCGTCGTTTCTGACCCCTCGGGAGCGAGAGGTCCTCGATCTGCTGGTCGACGGGTTGACCAGCCGCCAGATGGCCGGGCGGATGGACGTGTCGGAGCGAACGGTTGAGGCGCACATCGGCAGCGTGTACCGCAAGCTCGACGTTCGAACCCGGGTCCAGGCGGTCCACAGGGCCGCCAGCCTGGGCCTGGCCAGCCTGGGGTGAGCAGGCTCCCAAGCTCTCGCAGCGGCCCAAGGGTGTAGGGCGGCCCGGCGTCCCCGTCGAACCGACTACGACCAACGACCGGGGCCAAAGCGAGTCCTTCTGTCGATGCCGGGAACCCCGGGGCTTCCTATCTTCGATATCGATGCAACGCCATCGTGACGGGGGCCCGGCCCGACCGGTCGAACCACCGCTCGCGGTGGTCCTGGTGGAGGCGCTCCCCCTGGTCAGAGCCGGTCTTCGGTTCATCATCTCCGATCAACCGGACATGCACGTCGCGGTGGAGGCGGGGAGCGCCGAGGAGGCCATGGACGGCCTGCGGCGGCTTCGGCGGCGCTCCCGCACGGTGGTGGTCCTCTCCCTCGGCCTCCCCTCGGGCGAGGCGTTTCGCCTGATCAGGGCGGTTCGGGAGGCCCATCCGACCATGCCCGTGCTCGCTTCGAAGGAGTTCCTGGACGCCTTGCGCCGCGCCGCCACCGGCGAGATCGTCCTGGCCGGGGTCCCGTCGGACTGGGTCGAGAGCATCGCGGACGGCATCGAACAGCACCGCAAGCGCCCCGTGCCGATCCTCACGGGCCGGGAGGTCGAGGTGCTGTCGGTGGCGGCCGAGGGCCTCACGGCGCGGCAGATCGGCTCCCGCCTGGGCCTTCGGGAGCGTACCGTGACCACGCACCTCTGCCGGATCTACGGCAAGCTGGGGGTGAGCGGCCGGACGGCCGCCCTGGCGGCGGCGAGCAGCTCCGGCCTGATGGCGCTGGCCGGCTCCCGGTAGGCGAACCTTTCGCCCGGGATGTCCGATCCCGTACGCAGAACTGCGTAGCCCTCCTCCGTGGAACTCGGAATCCAGGCCGACACCGCCCGTCCCTACGATGGGCGACAGATCGTGCTCTCCGGGTTCGGTCGGAAGGAGGTGAATCGATGCTTCTGGGTCTCTTCTCGATGGCGCAGGGGGCGTGGGCCACCATGACGGCTCGCTTCCGCAAGGAGGACGGCGCCGTGGCGACGGAGTACGCCCTGCTGATCGCGCTGGTGGCGCTGGCCATCATCGCCGCGGTCATCGCGCTCGCGACGGCAATCTCCGGCGCGTTCAACGGGGCTGCCACCACCATCAGCGGCACCACCTAGCAGGCGACCGGCATCACAGCGGCCTCGCCGGCCGCTCACTCCCGAGGCGGAGGTCCGATCGGGAGCGAGGAGCCGGCGAAGCGAGAGGGTCCCGGCGTGCCAGCCGGCCCGGCCCACACCAACGAGGCACTGGAGGAGTCGAACCGTGTCCGACATGGCGCAGATGCTGGAGGAGCTCGAGGAGCTCCTGAGCGACTGGGAAACCCTGCGCGTGGAACGGCAGCGGCAGGAGTGGGCGTGGGACGTCCTGGCCGAACAGCCCCGGCAATGGGTCCGCGAGGTCAAGATCGGCACCGGGCTGAGGAGCCACCGATGAGGGGCTCCCTCCGCCGCCGAACTGGACGGGTTCGTGATGAGCGGGGAGCGGCCGCGGTCGAGTTCGCCCTCGTGGTCTCGGTCCTGCTCCTCATCGTGTTCGGCATCATCGAGTTCGGCCAGTTCTACAGCCGGTACGAGGTCTTCACCTCCGCCGCCCGTGAGGGCGCCCGGGTGGCCTCGGTCCGAGGGACGGCGAGCGACGTGGTGGCCCGGGTGGACGAGGCCTCGACGCCGTACACGCCGTCGGCCACCCCCACGGTGAGCACGACCTGCGACGAGACGACGGTGGGTGACCCCGTCACGGTGAGCTGGCCGCAGACCTTCTCGATCTCGCTGCCGCTGGTGCCCCCCATCGACACCACCGTGACCATCCAGGGGGTGTTCCGGTGCGAATGAATGGCCGTCGCCCCGCGAACGACGAGTCGGGGGCGACCCTGGCCATCGTGGCGATCTGCCTCGTGGTGATCCTTGGCATGGCCGCCCTCGTGGTCGACGTTGGAGGGATGCTGGTGGCCCGGCGCCACCTGGTCCTGGCCACGGACGCGGCGGCGCTCGCCTCGGCGGGGTCGTGCGTGCGGGGCCAGCTCGACGACGCGGCCCAGGCCGACACCTACGCCGCGGACAACGTGTCCGGAGCCGTTCGGGATGCGATCGACGACTCGACCTGCACCCAGGGGACGGGGAGCGTCAGCGTGGCCTATCACGTCGACCAGCCGTTGTTCTTCGCTCCGGTCCTCGGGTTCGGAAGGACCCAGACGATCACGGCCAGGGCCACGGCAAGCTGGCAGCCGGCCGGGATCGCCCCCGCCATCCCCATCGAGGTCAGCACGACGGAGGGCGTGTTCCCGTGCATGGACCAGGCCTGGGGGACCGACTGCAACTACTGGCACGACAACAACAACGTGCCGCTGCCGAACGACTCGGACTGGGGCTTCATGAACTTCGACCAGTGGGACGTCCCGGCCCGGGCGTCGTGCCACAACCCGGGCGTGGGGAGCCTGGAGCACTGGATCAGGTTCGGGCAGTACCTGACGCTGGCCGACCCGGGGCCCACATACGTCTGCGTGAGCCACGGGCACGAGATGACGACCTGGGCCACCGCGGTCCGGGCCGACATCGGCAAGCTCGAGGTGTTCCCGGTGAACGACCCGGACCAGGCCATCCGGGCGAACGGCGTGCAGAAGTACGCCATCGTCGGGTTCGCCGAGCTCCGGGTGAAGAACGTGCTGCGGGGAGACGGCCCGGCCGGCCTCCAGGCCTGTCCGGGACACGCCGCGGATTCGAACGCCGTCTGTGTGGTGGCCACCTGGGAGGGCTTTCAGATCGGTGGTCAGGAAGGGCAGGGCGGCCTGGACTTCGGGCTGCGAGTCCTTCGGCTCAGCTCATAGGGACCAACAGGGAGAAAGGAACGGGCATGAAGAGTCGCGGGCTTCTCGGGGTGATGGCGGTGGTCCTGGCGTTCGTGGCCAGCGCGGCCGTGTTCCTGTACCTCCAGGGCGTGAAGAAGGACGCCAAGGCGGCCGGCGGGGACGTCATGGTGGTGGTGGCCAGGAACGACATCCCGGCCGGCACCGACCTGTCGGGCCTGTCGACGGCGAAGTTCGCCACCGTCTCGGTCCCCCGGGACGCCCTGGTGCGCGGCGCCGTCACCGACCTCGTTCAGCTCAAGGGCAAGGTGACCTCGGTCCAGATCCTCGCCGGCGAGCAGATCAGCACGGCCCGGTTGCAGGGCCAGGAGCTGAACGGCGGGGTCTACGGCATCCCTCGAGGGTTCCAGGCCGTGACGGTCTCGCTCGAGGCTTTCCGGGTGGCCGGCGGGGCGTTGCAACAGGGCGACCACGTCTCCGTCTACGGCAGCCTGCAGCCGCTCAACGGCAGGCAGGACTCCACGACGGTCGAGCTGGTCCCCGACGCCTTGGTCCTGAAGGTCGACGCCCCCCAGGCCGGGACGAGCGCGCTGGGATCGCACACGGGTGGGTCGAACGAAACCCTGGTGACGCTGGCCCTCACGGCCGACCAGGCCGAGAAGCTGATGTTCTCCCAGGAGTTCGGCCACGTGTGGCTGACCCTGCTGCCTCCCGGTCAGCCCGGCACCCAGGTGCCCCCGGTGACGTTCTCGAAGGTCGCCCAGTGAGCGACGGCCACGTTCTCGCCATCGGGAACCCGCCGGCCTTCCGCCAACAGGTGGCCCGGGCTGCCACGAACGGGAGCGAGGCGGTGGTCGAGTGGATGCCCTCGGTGGTGGCGGCGGAGGAGGCCCTGCTCCTCGGGGACGCCCCTCCCGACGTGGTGGTGATCTCCCCCGGGATCAAGGACGCGGACGCGTTCGGGCTCCTGGGCTTCGTCAACCAGGTTTCGCCCACCACCGCCCTGATCCTGGTGCGGGACCGAACCGAGGCGTCGCTGCTCTCGGCGGCCATGCGGGCCGGCGTCCGCGACGTGGTCGACCTGTCCAAGGGAGCGGAGGAGCTCCGGCTGGCCCTTGCGGGCGCCCTGGGATGGTCGACGAACCTCAGGTCGGGCGGGACGAAGAAGACCCCCGCCTACCGGCGCCGGGGAGTGCTCGTCCCCGTGTTCTCGTCGAAGGGGGGGACCGGAAAGAGCTTCCTGGCGTCGAACCTCTCGGCGGCCATCTCTCACAAGTGGGCCAAGGACGTCGCACTGGTGGACCTGGACTTCGAGATGGGAGACGCGTTCTCGTACTTCGGGAAGGATCCCACGAACCAGGTGGACGACCTGCTGGCCATGGGCGACCGGGCCGAGAAGGAGACCGTCCAACAGTTCGGGACCTCCTTCGCCGGACACCTGTGGGGGTTCGGCGCCCCCATGGACCCGGCGGCCCCCGCCGTGGCCGGCGAGAAGGCCGGGAAGCTGCTCCGGCTGATGCGGTCCACGTTCGACTACACCATCGTGGACTGCCCGGCGACCTACGCCGACCACGTGCTCGCGGCGTTCGACCTGGCGGACTGGATCTGCCTGCTGACGGGCCTCGACGTGGTGGGGCTGCGGCACCTGTCGATGGCGCTCGACACGCTGGTGGAGCTGGGGCTGCCCAGGGACAAGTTCCGGGTGGTGTTGAACCGGGCGGACAGCAAGGTCGGCCTGACCGTGGAGTCGGTGGAGAAGGTCCTGGACCTCAGGGTCTACGCCAAGGTGCCGTCGAGCCGGCTGGTCCCGGCGTCGCTCAACAACGGCGTCCCGGTGTGCCTGGAGGAGCCGAAGTCGCCCGTGGGCCAGGCCGTGTACGAGCTGGCCTCGCGCCTGACCGGCTTGCCCCTGATCCAGGACGGCGCCAGGTCCAAGCGGGGCTGGGCGAAGCCCGCGTTCCGGAACGGACGAACGGGAGGAGCGGTCGATGTCGTCGCTGGCTGAACGACTGGGCAAGACCAACCGGACCAGCCGGATGGCGGAGGTTCGTCTCCGGGTGCAGACCCGGCTGGTCGAGGTGCTGGGTCCCCGGCTCTACGACTCGAGCATCACCGAGCAGGAGCTCGAGGACGTGGTGCAGCAGCGCCTCCGGGAGATCATGGAGCAGGAGCAGGTCCTCCTTTCGGCGCAGGACAAGGCGGAGATCCTCAGGCAGATCGGCGACGCCGTGCTCGGCCTGGGCCCCATCGAGCCCTTCGTTAGGGACCCCGAGGTCACCGAGATCATGGTGAACAGCCACGAGTCGATCTACGTGGAGCGGGGGGGCTACCTCTACTGGACGGGGGCGAAGTTCGCCTCGGAGGAACAGCTCCGGCGGACCATCGAGAAGATCGTGGCGAAGGTGGGCCGGCGCATCGACGAGTCGAGTCCGTACGTGGACGCCCGGCTCACCGACGGCTCCCGGGTCAACGCGGTGATCCCGCCGGTGGCCCTCGACGGCCCCGCCCTCACCATCCGGAAGTTCTCCATCGACCCGTTGGAGGCCGACGACCTCATGTCGTTCGGCACCCTCACGCCCGCGGTGTCGAAGTTCCTCCATGCGTGCGTGGAGGGGCGGGTCAACATCCTGGTTTCCGGGGGAACGGGTGCCGGCAAGACCACGACGCTGAACGTCCTGTCGAGCTTCATCCCCAAGGAACAGCGGATCATCACGATCGAGGACGCCGCCGAGCTCCGGCTTCAGCAGCCCCACGTGGTCCGGCTCGAGTACCGGCCGCCGAACATCGAGGGCAAGGGAGAGATCACCGTTCGTGACCTGGTGCGAAACGCCCTCAGGATGCGGCCCGACCGCATCGTGGTTGGGGAGGTCCGGGGAGCGGAGGCGCTGGACATGCTTCAGGCCATGAACACCGGCCACGACGGTTCGATCTCCACCGTCCACGCGAACTCGCCCCGTGACGTCCTGTTCCGCGTCGAGACGATGATGCTCATGGCCGGGGTGGAGCTCACCGTCCGGGCCATCAGGGAGCAGGTGGCGTCGGCGATCCATCTGATCATCCACCAGGAGCGCATGAAGGACGGCACCCGCCGGCTCACCCACGTCACCGAGGTCACGGGCATGGAGGGCGACGTCATCACCACCCAGGACATCTTCGTTTTCGACTTCCGCCGGGGCACCGACGCGGCCGGCCGCGTTCAAGGGACGATGCAGCCCACCGGGCTCAGGCCGAAGTTCCTGGACCGGCTGAGAGACCACGGCGTGTCCGTGCCGGCGGAGCTGTTCGCACCGGTCCACGAGAACGGCCAGAACGGCTGGAAGCACGGGGCAGCCCTGTGAACGCGCCGTTCGCCTTCACCCTGACGGGCTCGGCCGGGCTGCTCGTCGTGCTGGGCCTGTGCTTCCTGAGCGTGTTCGTCGTGGTCCACATGCTGTTCGGGGTCGGCCGGCGCCGGGAGACCGAACGCCGGCTGGCCCGGACCGTGGCCGTCGCCCGGCGGCGCTCCGGAGAGGAGGCTCCCGAGCGCCCCGACGTGACCGAGGGCGGGTGGCTGCCCCCGGCCGTGGTCGGGACGGCCGAGCGCCTGATGGAGGCGGGCGGGATGAGCACCGGCTTTGAGCGGCGGCTCGAGCGAGCGGGGTGGCCGGTCCGGGTGGGCGAGCTCGTGGCGGGAAGCGTCGTCGCGGCCCTGCTGGGCGGGGCCCTGGGTGAACTGCTGCTGGGCAACATCGCGGTGGCGCTGGTCGTGGCGTTCGTGATGGGTTCGATCCCCTCCGCCCTTGTGGGGATGGCCGGCCGGAAGCGGGCCAAGCGGCTTCACGAGCAACTGGCGGACACCCTGATGATCCTGGCGGGCTCGCTCCGTTCGGGCCACAGCCTGATGCAGGCGCTCGACCTGGTGGCGAAGGAGATCGGGGACCCCGCCGCCACGGAGTTCAACCGGGTGCTGGCGGAGATCCGCCTGGGCCGCCCGGCCGAGCAGGCCCTGGGGACCATGGCCGAACGCATCGGCAGCGGCGACCTCCGGTGGGCGGTCCTGGCGATCAACATCCAGCGCGAGGTGGGTGGCAACCTGTCCGAGATCCTGGAAACCGTGGCCGAGACGGTCCGGGAGCGGCAGACCATCCTCCGCCAGGTGCAGGTGCTCACCAGCGAGGGACGGATGTCGGCGGGGATCCTCGTGGCGCTGCCGTTCCTGATCGGGCTGTACATCGCCGTGGTCAACCCCGGCTACCTGTCCCCGATGTTCACCACCAAGATCGGCCTGGCCATGGTGGTGGCGGGCGGCGTGCTGATGGGCCTGGGGATCCTGTGGATGCGAAAGGTCGTGAGGGTCGATGTCTAGCCTCATGCTGCCCGTAGCGCTGCTGGCCACATTCGGAGCGATCGTGGTCGGCGGCTACGCGGTCCAGGTCTCGATGGCCGAGCGGCGCCGGGTGGCCCGCCTGGTCGACATGCGGATCGGACGGGAGACGAACGTCCGGGAAACCGACCTGGACGCCTCGTTCGTCCGCCGGGTCCTCCTCCCGGCGGCCTCCCTGGTCGGAGGGATGGGGTTCGCCCTGACCCCGGCGGCCATGCGCCGGCGGATCCAGGAGAAGCTGGTGCTGGCGGGGAGCCCTCGAGGCTGGGACTCCGACAAGGTGGTCGGCGTGAAGCTCATCGGGCTGTTCGCCGGGGCCGGCCTGGCCGAGTTCGTCGGCACCGCCCTGGGGGCATCGGTGTCGCTTCGGCTGGGCGGGGCGATCCTGTTCGGCCTGGTGGGCTTCACCGTGCCCACGGCCCTGCTGGGGCAGCGGGTCATGAAGCGACAGGACAGCGTCCGGAAGGCCCTGGCGGACACCATCGACCTGCTGATCATCAGTGTGGAGGCGGGGCTGGGGTTCGACTCGGCCCTGGCCCAGGTGGTGAGGAACGTGCCCGGGCCGCTGTCGGAGGAGATCGGCCGGATGCTCCACGAGATGCAGCTCGGGGTGGGCCGGACCGACGCCCTGAAGCACCTGGCCGAGCGGGCCCGGGTCGACGAGCTCGACGGGTTCGTCCTGGCGATGGTGCAGGCGGACCGGTTCGGAGTGAGCGTGGGCCGGGTCCTGCGTTCCCAGGCGAAGGAGCTGCGGACGAAGCGGCGCCAGCGGGCCGAGGGCCAGGCCATGAAGACCCCGGTGAAGCTGATCTTCCCGCTGATCTTCTGCATCCTCCCGGCGCTGTTCGTGGTGATCGTGGGTCCGGGCATCATCAAGATCGCGGCCGACCTGTTCGGCGTCCACGTCTGAGGTCGCCGGCAACGGCGCCGGCCCGGCTCCGGGCCTGCCGGCGCGACCTCCCTGAAGGGGCGGGCCCGCTGTTATGGTGGGCCCGCCCATGTTCGTGAAGATCTGCGGGATCACCACCGCGCCCGATGCCCTGCAGGCCCTCGGGGCGGGGGCGGATGCGGTGGGGTTGATCCTCACGGAGAGCCCCCGCCGGATCGACCCCAGCACCGCGGCGGAGATCGTGAACGCCCTTCCCCCGGACGCCCTGAGCGTCGCCGTGTTTCGGCGGGAGACCCCCGAGCGGATCATCGAGGCCGTCCGGGCCACCGGCGTCCGGGGGGCCCAGGTCCACGGGGCCTCGCCAGCCGAACTGCGCGCGCTGCGTTCGGCCCTGCCGTTCCTGGTCGAGGCCGTCCCGGGGGGCGACGGGGCGGCCGGACGGCTCGACGAGAGCGAGGCGGACCTGGTCCTGGTCGACTCGGCCGCCCCGGGGTCCGGCCGGGGCTTCGACTGGTCGGTGCTGGAGGGGGCCTCCAGGCGGCGGCTGGTGCTGGCCGGCGGGCTGACCCCGGAGAACGTGGGCCGAGCCGTCGGGTCGGTCCGGCCGTTCGGGGTGGACGTGGCCAGCGGGGTGGAGGCAGCGCCGGGACGAAAGGACCACCACCGGGTCCGCCTGTTCATCGCACGGGCCCACGAGGCGGCGGCCCGATGGGAGGAGGGGGGAGATGCCTGACCTCGAACGCGACGGCTGGCGGCTGTGGTTCGAACAGGCCGGGACCGGTCCCGCGGTCGTGCTGATCCACGGCCTGCTGATGGACCACACCATGTTCGACGCGCAGGTGTCGGCGCTGTCGGACCGCTTCGGGTTCGTCCTCCCCGACCTCCGGGGGCACGGCCAATCGGAGCATCGGGCGGAGGAGTACACGCAGTGGGACCTCATGGAGGACCACGTCGCGCTGCTCGACCACCTGGGCATCGACCGGGCCGTGTGGGGCGGGGTGAGCCAGGGGGGCTTCCAGTCCCTCCGGGCGGCCCTGAGGCACCCCGACCGGGTGGCGGGGCTCGTGCTCATCGACACGCAAGCCGGACCCGAGGACGAGACCAGGGGCGAGATGTACGAGGCCTTCGCCGGGGAGATCGCGGCGAACGGCTGGAACGACGAGATCGCCCGCGTCGCCGCGATGCCCATGTTCGGCGCCAGCGCCGACCCCGCGCTGGTGGCCCGGTGGCAGGAGCGGTGGCGGGCCCAGGAGACCCGCGACGCCCCGGAGGTCCTGCGGGTGGTGACCCGGCGAGACGACGTGACCGAGCGCCTCGCGGAGATCCAGGCCCCGGCCGTGGTCATCCACGGTGAGGAGGACTTCGCCATCGACATGGAACGGGCCGAGGCGCTCGCCGCGGGCCTGCCCGCGGCCGGCGAGGTGGTCAGGATCGCCCGTGCCGGGCATTCGTCCACGGTGGAGGCGCCGGAGGCGCTGACGGAGGCCATCGCGGCTTTCCTGGACGGCCTGGAGGACTGGTAGGCCGGATCGGGCCGCCCCGCTGAAGGTCCCGGCCCGACGAGTGATGTGGGAAGCTACGTCCCCGTGAGCGCCGACCCTTCTGTCTTCACCGGTACCCTCGGCCCCGGCCCCGAGCTGCTGCGGCTGCAGGAGTTGGACCTGTCGATCGATCGCCTGACCACCCGGCTGGAGGTCCTGGAGTCCCACGAGGAGATCCGGGCCGCCCGAGGACGGTCGGTCGAGGTCGAGTCGCGGGTGGGGGAGCTGAAGCTCGCCATCGACGAGGTGGCCCGGGAGCAGGCCCACCTGGAGAGCGACGCCGACTCGCTGGAGCGGAAGATCCAGGCCGAGCGGAAGCGGATGTTCGACGGCAGTGTGGTCAATCCGAAGGAGCTCCAGTCGATCGAGGCCGAGATCGCCAACCTCACCCACCGGCGGACCGAGAAGGAGGACCGGGTCCTCGAGCTGATGGAGCGGCGGGAGGAGCTCGACGCCCGGCTCTCGCCGGTGGAGGCGGAGCTGGCCGAGGCCCGGGATCGGGAGGCCGAGATCGAACGCACCTCCGGGCAGGACCTCACCGAGATCAGGCACGCCATGGCGGAGCGGACCGCCGAGCGCGAGGAGCTGGCCGGGCGGTTCGACCCCGTGGTGCTCGACCTGTACGAGGAACTGCGTCAGACGAAGAAGGGGGTGGCCGTGGCTGCCCTGGAGGACGGGGTCTGCCACGGGTGCCACCAGAAGCTCTCTCCCGTGTACCTCGACCGGCTGAAGCGGGCCGAGGGCATCTGGAGGTGTGAGTACTGCCGGCGGATCCTGGTCTCCGCCTGATCGTCCACAGCGACGGCGCGGCCCGGGGGAATCCGGGCCCTGCCGGCATCGGGGCCGTGGTGACCGACGAGCGCGGCCGGGTGCTCCAGGAGATCGCCGAGGGCATCGGCGTGGCCACCAACAACGTCGCCGAGTACCGGGCCGCCATCGCGGGGCTGCGGGCCGCCGCCGGCCTGGGGGCGCGCCGGGTGCTGCTTCGCTCGGACAGCCGGCTGCTGATCGAACAGCTCTCCGGACGGTTCCGGATCAAGAACCCCACACTGATCCGCCTGCACGGCGAGGCGCGAGAGGCGGCCGGAGGGTTCGATCGGGTGGGCTTCGAGCACGTCCCCCGGGAGCTGAACGGGGAGGCCGACCGCCTGGCGAACCGGGGCGTGGACGAATGGCTGGCCGGGCCGGGGGCCGGCTATCGGCCGCCCGGCCCCGCCCGAGGGCTGTTCGACTGAGGGGCGAACGCGCTAGGCCCGGCGCGTCCGGCGAAGCCGGTACAGCACGAAGGCTCCGGTCAGCAGGAACAGCAGGCCGAGCACCACGAACGGCCCCGTCAGGGGGCTGGAGCCGGTGTTCGGCAGTGGGCCGCCGGCGGGAACCGTCGTGCTGCTGGAGGGCCCGGGAGAGGTGGCCCCGGCCTCCACCACCACGGTCCCGACCATTCCCAGCGACACGTGGTACTGGCAGTGATAGGCGAACGTCCCGGCAGAGGTGAAGGTGTGGGTGAACGACTGGCCCACGTCGAGGTTCCCCGAGTCCCAAGAGCCGCCGTCTGCCGTCGTGGTGTGGGCCGACGGCCCGTTGTTGGTCCAGGTGACGCTGTCGCCGGCGTCGATGGTGATGGTGGCGGGCGAGAAATGGAAGTCAGACGCGCTCACGCTGTGCGACGCGGCCGCCGCGGGGCCTCCTGCCACCAGCGCCAGCACCGCCGCCGTGGCCAGGGCGACCAGGAACGAGCGGGAGTTCGACACGGGACCTCCTTCCCCTTCGAGATTGCCGGACGGGTCCCCTAGTCTACGCGCGAGGCCCCGGAGCGGATTCGACACCACCGGTTCCCCTCCCCCGTATACTCGGTCGAGGAGGAGCCGGCCGGGCGGCCGCGGGCCGCGCGAGCGGGTCGAGGAAAGTCCGGACTCCACAGGGCAGGGTGCTGGGTAACGCCCAGGCGGGGTGACCCGCGGAGAGTGCCACAGAGACAGACCGCCCACCGCCCGTCGAAGCCCCGGGGTCCCCGTGGCGAAGGTCGCGGGGGAAGGCCGGGACGGGCAGGGGCAAGGGTGAAACGGTGAGGTAAGGGCTCACCAGCGGCCGGGTGACCGGCCGGCTGGGCAAACCCCACCCGGAGCAAGGCCAAGCAGGGAGCGGGTGGCCCGCCCGATGCTCCCGGGTAGGCTGCACGAGGGCCGCGGCGACGCGGCTCCCAGAGAGATGGCCGCCGCCCGCCGCCCGGCGAGAGCTGGGACGACGGGCACAGAATCCGGCTTACAGGCCGGCTCCTCCACTTTCGACGTGCAGGCAGGAGGCCCGATGTCCGAGATGTCCGAACGGAAGCGATGCCCGGAGTGCGGGGTGGGGGTCCTGGTGGACATCGCCTTCCGGGAGGGCTCCACCCAGGCCGAGGGCGAGCCCATCCAGGAGGCGGACACCCGCCAGGTCGAGAGCTACTCGTGCGGCCACGAGGTCGTCGGCCCGCGGCTGGACCGCACCGCGAGCGGGTCGGAGGCCCTGGAGGTCGAACGACGGGACTCGGCCGAGACCACCGACCGCCCGTAGGTGGGCCGGACCGGCTCGGTCGCCCTGGTCGTCGTCCTGCTCCTGGGGGCGTGCTCGTCGGGGCCGAACATCCGGTTCGTGCCGATCAAGGGGCCCATGCCGGAGGTGGCCGGGGCCACTCTGCGGGGCGGATCGTTCGGACCGACCGACTACCGGGGCAAGGTGGTCCTGGTGAACTTCTGGGCCTCGTGGTGCGCGCCCTGCCGCCGGGAGCAGCGGGGCCTCGAGTCTCTGTGGAGGAAGCTGTCGCCGAGCGGCAAGGTCGCCTTCGTGGGGGTCGACTACAAGGACCGGACCTCGGCGGCGACCGGCTATCTCGACGAGTTCGGGGTGACCTACCCGAGCGTCTCGGACCCGGACGGCAGGCTGGGAACGAGGTTCAACGTGCCCTACCTGCCCGCCACGATCCTGGTCGACGCCGACGGCCAGCTCCACTACCGTTTGGTCGGGGCGCAGGACCCGGACTTCGTGGAGGGCCTGCTCCAGACGATCGCCACGTTCGGCGGCGAACCGACCGCGGGGATGTAGGCGGCGGGTTCAGCCGATCACGGGCGACGGACCGTATCGGGTGCCGTCGATCAGCCGTGGATCGCTGGCCATCGAGGTGTCGCGGTCCTCCACCCGGAACCCCGCCGCCAGGAGGGCGGGCAGGGCCGGGTGGGTCCCCAGCACGGCGATGTTCACCACGGGCGCCAGGGGCGCGGCCCGCCGGAGGAGGGCGAACGTCACGGCGGCCAGGTTCTCTTCGGAGTCGGCCCCGGACGGATTGATCAGGGCCCGCGGCCCGTCCCTCCGTGGGGCCACCCGGAGGAACCCGTAGCCGACCACGCCGCGGCCCCGCCTGGCCACCAACCCGGTCCACCCCGCCGCCTGCATGAACGCCAGGTCCTGGCGCCGCTCCCGCCCGAAGGCCCATCCGTCGAGAGCGACGATCCCGCCCGGTTCCGCCTCCTGGAGCGTGGCGTCCAGATGGGGCAGCCGCCCGAAGGTGGCGGGGTCCCCCCTCAGATAGAGCAGGGGCGTGAGCGGCCGCATGCCGAACCGGACGTACAAGGGAAGGGCCCGGGGGTCGCCCGATGCGAAGGTGAACCGGGGCGTTCGGGCCCGGGGGAACAGCTCGCCCATGATGGCCGAGCCGATGCCCAGGCCCAAGCGGTCGGGCAGCAGGAACAGGTCAGCCAGGTAGGTCACGCCCCCGCGTTCGAGGGCCCCTCCGAAGCCGACCACCCCCGACGCGTCGGCCGCGACGACGAGGCGCCCCTGCTCGAGCTCATGGGTCAGGTTGTCCGGCCGGTCCGGTTCGAAGACGTCGCCGTGGGCTTCGGCCACGGCCCTGGCGCCGGGCAGGTCGCCGGCGGTGGCCGGCCGGACCACGACCTCCCCGGCCACTCCGTTCGCTATCGGGCCAGGGCCCGGCGGAGCTGGGTACCGGCGTGGTAGGAGCTCCGGACGAGGGGGCCCGCCTCGACATGGGCGAACCCGAGCTCCTCCATGCCGAACCGGGCGTGCCCGGAAAACTCCTGGGGATCGACCCAGCGGTCCACCGGCAGGTGGAACCCGGTCGGCTGGAGGTACTGGCCCATCGTCAACAGGTCGCAGCCCGACGCCCGAACGTCCCGCATGGCCTCCCGGGCCTCATCGGGACGCTCGCCCATGCCCAGGATCAGGTTCGACTTGGTGATCTGTCCCGGACGGACCCGCTTGGCGATCCGCAGGACCTCCAGGGAGCGGTCGTAGCCGAAGGCCGGCCGGATCCTGTCGTGGAGCCTGCGGACGGTTTCGAGGTTGTGGGCGAACACGTCCGGTTCGGCCTCGACGACGGTGGCGATGTCCTGCTGGCCGCCCTTGAAGTCGGCGGGCAGGACCTCCACCCCGCACCCGGGCACGGCGGCGCGCACGGTCCGGATGCACTCGGCCCACACACCCGCGCCCCCGTCGGGGAGGTCGTCCCTGGCCACACCGGTGATGACCACGTGGCGGAGGCCCATCGCCGCGACGGCCCGGGCGATGCGCTGGGGCTCGTCGGGATCGACCACGAACGGCTTCGCCGTCATCACGTCGCAGAACCCGCACCGGCGGGTGCACCGGTCGCCCAGGATGAGGAAGGTGGCCTCCCGGTCCTCCCAGCACTCGTAGATGTTCGGACAGGCCGCTTCCTCGCACACGGTGTGCAGCTCGAGGCCACGCATCAAACCCTTCAGCTCGCCGTAGTTCTGCCCCGTTCGGGCCCGAACCTTCAGCCACTCGGGCTTTCGCCGAGGAACGACTGACTGGGCACATCCGACGGAACGGGCGGTGGGCCCGTCGCCGGGGAGGACGCCCGCGGGGAGGGTGGCAACCGAATGGACATCGCTCGCCGGCGGGGCCTCGACGATCGGCAGGTACAGCCGGCGCTTGTGCGGGTTGTGGTTGCGGTTCGGCACCGAAGCCAGTCTAGCGGCGAACGACCAAACGCCCCCCCGTGGCCCCGGCTCCGGCCTCGGTCACCCGCACCGGAACAGGCGGATCTCCGCCAGGGGAACCGCCACGTAGTCGGTCCGGGCGGAGCGGGGGTGCGCGGCGAGCAGCTCCCGCAGCTGGGCGTACACGCCGGAGGGCGCCGCCTGGATGGTCGATACCGGCCCGGTCATGTGGGTCCGGTCGACCAGCACCCGCCGATCGATGCCCAGGCCAGAGGCGACGGTCTCGACCATCCCGTCCGGCCAGATGACCTGCAGGGAGAGCACCTGGTTGGCCCCGCGCAGCCCCAGGAAGACGTCGAACCCGTTCTGGGCGGAGAAGCAACTACCGCCGGAGAGGGTCCCGTGCACGGTCCACGTCTTGGTGCCGTCCGTCACCGTTGCCGCGACCCGGGTGCCGATGGCGTCCCTGCTCACGTCCTGCCCGTCGCCGACCGGGTGGACCAGCAGCCAGCGCGCCGCCGGATGCATCTCGATCTTGAACAGCCGGTCGGGCTCTCGGTCGTAGTCGGGGCTCCGGGCCGGCCCTCCCTCGGACACGGCGATCTCCGGCCTGCCGTCACCGTCGACGTCCACGAAGTCGATGGCGTGGGTTCGATATGGATAGTCCGGGTAGTTGATCCCCGGCTTCTCGGGCGCCGGGAAGTTGATCCGGTTGCCCCAACTGGTGAACGTGGGCAGCCCACCCGGGACGTTCGTGCTCACGAAGAGCTGGCTGTACTGTCCCCCGTTGAGCTCGCCGTTGTCCATCGGTGCGCCGTTGCCGATGAACACGTCGGGGGAGCCGTCGCCGTTGATGTCCCCGACCTGGCATCCCATGACGCCCCGCTCCGTGATGAACGGCAGCATCCCTGCCGTCATGCCGACGTTGACGAACTTCCGGCCGTTCACATTGATGAAGATGGCGTTGCCATCCGGGTACGGGCACGAGGGCGGCTCCCCGCCGTCCCATCGTTCGAAGACCATCAGGTCCTGCCAGCCGTCGTTGTTGAAATCCGCCACCACCGAGTCGAACGATTCGAAGGGGCAGGCCAGGTTGTCCCCCGGCGGGGAGAGCTGAGCCGTGACGTCGACGAAGCTTGGCTGGCCCGTCTGGACCAGCATGTTCTCCCACATGTGGTTCGCGCCCTTCATGTCGTTCTCGTACAGGTCGGGCGCGCCGTCGTTGTTGAAGTCGATCCAGCTGGAGAACCGGGTGTCCTCCCTGGTCGTCCCCAGCCCCACCCGGTCGGTGGCGTCGGTGAAGGTCCCGTTGTGGTTGTTGTGCCACAGGATGTTCCGGCCCATCAGGGCGGGGCGGGTCCAGTCGTTGATCGGGACGCTGACGAAGAAGTCGATCCATCCGTCCTGGTCGTAGTCCGCGGCGGCGATGCCGTAGCTGGCCACGGGGACGGGGTTCTTGTGCTTGGGAGGGACGGGGCCGGCGATCCCCGCCCGCGCCGTGACGTCCACGAAGGACAGCTTCGTCTGCCCCGACTCCATCCACATGTTCTTGAAGAGGTAGTTGAACCCGATGCCCTCCAGGCCCCCGACCCCGATGAACAGGTCGGGGTCGCCGTCGTTGTCGTAGTCGGCTGCCACGGCCGAGCCTGCCAGGGCGTGGTCGAGGATATGGGGTCCCATCACGAACCGGGGCAGGCCGGCGGGCACCCCGGGTTCGTTCAGCAGGATGTAGGACTCGTCCCCGGGGTTCCCCACGTAGAAGTCGTTGCGCCCGTCCAGGTTGAAGTCGGCCGAGATCAGGGCGCGCCCTCGCTGGAGGTGGCCGAACTGCGTGTCCTGGAACCCGGTGTCGAGCCCGATGTCCTCCACCCGGCTGGACGTCCCGATGCCCGGCACGGCCGGAAGCGGCCCGGGCGAGGCTGCCCTGGCCGGCAGCGTCGCCGGGAACGTCGCCATGAGGAGCGTAACGGTCAGGCTGGGGAGGAAACGAGTCCGGCGCACCTGGGTCCTACATGTACCCGAGGGCGGTCCCTGCCTGGACGAACAGCTGGGTGCTGCGCTGGACCTCGTCGTCACCGGTGTAGTACCAGTGGCTCTTGAGGTCCTCCACGATCATCTGGCCCTTGTCGAAGAGGGCCTGGCCCTCGTCGGACTCCTGGATCTCCAGGAGCGCGTCGGACTTCCCCTTCACGATGAACACGCCGTTCGACCCGTCGGTCGAGAAGAAGACCTGGGGCTGCTCGCACTTGCCCTCCGCGGCCTTTCCGCTCCAGAAGCCCATCAGCTCCATGAACACCTCGAGCGACTTGCCCTCGCGTCCTCGAACCGGAGCCCCCCACGTGCTGATGATGGCGACGTCCCGTGCCATTGCCCCCCCTGTTCTCGTCGTGGTGCGACAGCGAACCTTAGTCCCTGGTCGCTCCGCTTCGCAAGGAATTCCACTCTTCCCTGGTCATCGCGTAGACGTGGTGGTCCTCCCACCGGCCGTCGATCTTGAGGTAGCGTCGGGCGAGGCCCTCGTACCGGAACCCGTTCTTCTCCAGAACCCGCGTGGAAGGGGCGTTGCGAGGCAGGACGGCGGCTTGGACCCGGTGCAGGTCGGCCTGGCCGAAGGCGAACGCCAGCGCCTCCCGGACCGCCCACGTCGCGTAGCCCCGCCCGTTGAACCGCTGCCCCACGAAGTACCCGAGGGTGGCGCTCTGCCACGCCCCCCGGACCACGTTCGACAGGACCACCCTGCCGACCAGGGCCCCCGACTCCCGCTCCCAGATGCCGAAGGCGAACCCCCAGTCCGAACGGCGGTCCCGGACCGACCGCTCCAGCTCCGCCCGGATGGCCTCCGGGGTGAACCACTCGTCGGGCCGGCGGGGCTCGAACGGCGCCAGGAACTCCCGGTTCCGGAGGACCAGGTCGAGGAAGGCGGGGGCGTCCTGCTCGGACGTCTCGCGCAGCTCGATGGGGGGCGGCGAGGCGCGGCGGGTCACGTTCGGCGTTCGGGCTTCGAGGCCTCGGCCTAGAACCGGTGGAGCTCCCTCATGCGCTCGTAGATCTTGTCCACGTCCGGCATGAAGAAGTGCTCCAGGGCTCCCGAGAACGGCATCGCCGGGATGTCCGGCCCGCCGATCCGGACCACGGGCGCGTCCAGGTCGAACATGCAGTGCTCGGAGATGGTGGCCGAGATCTCCGCGCCGGCCCCGTAGGTGAAGTTGTCCTCGTAGACCACCATGGCCTTGCCGGTCTTTCGAACCGAATCGAGGATGGTGGTGCGGTCCAGCGGGGAGATGGTCCGAACGTCCACCACCTCCACCGAGCCGCCCTCCTCCTCCTGGAGCCGCTGGGCCGCCTCCAGGCAGTGGTGGAGCATGAGCCCGTAGGCGACGCAGGTGAGGTCGTCGCCCTCGCGCTTCACGTCGGCCGGGCCGATGGGAACCTCGTAGGGGTCGTCGGGCACCTCGCCCTTGATCAGGCGGTAGGTCTTCTTGTGCTCCAGGAACAGCACCGGGTCGGGATCGCGGATGGCCGCCCGGAGCATGCCCTTGGCGTCGTACGGCGTGGAGGGAACGACCACCTTCAGCCCGGGGACGTGGCCGTAGAAGGCCTCGATCGACTGCGAGTGGTACAGGGCGCCGTGGACCCCACCCCCGTAAGGCGCCCGGACGACCATGGGAACGGTGAACGCCCCGTTGGACCGGTACCGGATCCGCGCGGCCTCCGACACCAACTGGTCGAAGGCCGGGTGGATGAAGTCGGCGAACTGGATCTCCGCCACCGGGAGCATCCCCTGCATGGCCATGCCGATGGCCACCCCGACGATGGAGGACTCGGCCAGCGGGGTGTCGATCACGCGCATCTCCCCGAACTCGTCGAGGAAACCGGCCGTGGCCCGGAACACACCTCCTCGGGCCCCCACGTCCTCGCCCATCACCACGACGCGGTCGTCGGCCTTCATCTCGTCCCACAGGGTGTCGTGGATGGTCTGGACGAGGTTCTTCTCGGTCACGGCTGCGGCCCCTCGGCGGGAGATTCCGCCGGTGTGGCCTCGCCCCCCGTGGTCTCCATGGCGCCGCCCATGGAGTCCGGCCCGCCCTTCCGATCGGCCCCTGGAGGGCTACCCACCGGGTCGGCGAACAGGTGCCACGTCGCGGACTCCGGGTCGGGGTCGGGGGCGTTCCAGGCGTCCTCCACCTCCCGGTCCACCTCGGCCTTCAGCTCCGCGCGGATGGCCTCGATCCTCCCGTCGTCGAGAAGCCCGAGGGACTTGAGCTCGTTGGCGAACAGGAGGATGGCGTCGTTGCGTTTGGCCTCCTCGACCTCCTCCCGGCTCCGGTAGGTCCGGTCGTCGTCGTCCGACGTGTGGGGATGGAACCGGTAGGTCTTGAGTTCGATCAGGGTCGGCCCGCCGCCGTTCCTGGCCCGGTCCACGGCATGCTTCGACGCCTCGTAGCAGGCCAGGACGTCGTTTCCGGCCACGACCACGCCGTCGAACCCGTAGGCCTGGGCCCGCACGGCCACGTCCTCGACCGCCATCTGCTTGGAGAGCGGCACGCTGATGGCGTACTTGTTGTTCTCGCAGAAGAAGACGATGGGGAGCCGGTGGATGCCGGCGAAGTTCAGGCCCTCGTGCCAGTCGCCCTCGCTGGTTGCGCCGTCGCCGAACCAGCAGCCCACGACGGCGTCCCCGCCACGGTACTTGATGGCGTAGGCGGCGCCGGCGGCGTGCGGGATCTGAGTGGCGATGGGGGAGGAGCCGGTGAGGATGTTCAGCTCCCTGCTCCCCCAGTGGGCGGGCATCTGGCGGCCTCCGGAGCTGGGATCGTCGCGCTTGCCGAACACGCCGAGGAACACGTCCCGCGGCGTCATCCCGGCCACGAGGCACACCGCCATGTCCCGGTAGTAGGGGACCCACACGTCGCGGCCCCGCCGGAGGGCCCACGCCGTCCCGACCTGACACCCCTCGTGCCCGCTGACCGGGACCACGAACGGGGCCTTGCCCTGGCGGTTCAGGCGGAACTGGGCCTCGTCGCACAGGCGGGCCGTGACCATGGTTCGGTACATCGAAAGCAGATCGTCCTCGGCCAAGCCGAGGCGTTCGTGCCGCAAGGTGCCGGACTGGTTCTCGACGCGTGTGGCCACCGTGGCTCCCTGACGGTGTTCGGGGCTGGGAACGCGGCGATTCTAGCATCGGGCTCCGGGGCCTCCCGGTAGAGTTACCGCGCCATGCGAGCCGCGCGGGAGCCCTCGGTCGAACAGCAGATCGAACAGCTCGCCGCGGAGCTCGCCCCCTCGCCGGGGGAGCGGCTCACGCCCCGGACACTCCTGGCCGAGGTCGGCTTCGACTCGCTCGCATGGGCGGACCTGGCGCTCGCCGTCGAGGAGCGGTTCGGGATCCGCCTCGGGGACACCGACGTGGAGGAGTTCCGAACCCTCGCCGACGTGGCCCGCGCCGTGAGCAGCCGGCCGGACCGGCGGTTGGGGCTGCCGAGGGGCATCGGACGCAGCGTCACCGGAGCGAAGGGCGTGGCCGGGCCGGTCCTGCGGTGGTGGTTCCACATGCGGATCGCGGGCACCGAGCACATTCCGGCGGAGGGGCCGGTCGTCGTGGCGGCGAACCATCGCAGCATGTGGGACATCCCGATCCTGGTCGTGGCCTTCCCCCGCCGGGTGGTGTTCATGGCGAAACGGGAGCTGTACCGAAACGCCTTCCTGAACCGCCTGTGGCTGGAGCTGGGGGGCTTTCCCGTGAGGAGGGGCGGGGCGGACCTGCGGGCCATCGACAACGCGCTCGAGGTCCTGGACCGGGGGCTCGCGCTGGGCATCTACCCGGAAGGGACCCGGAGCTTCACCGGCGAGATGCTGCCGTTCCTGAAGGGGGCGGCGTGGCTGGCCGTGAAGACCGGCGCCTCCATCGTGCCCTGCGCCATCACCGGCTCGGCCCGGCGAGCCCGGAACGGCCGGGGTGGCCGGCGTGGGTCGACGATGCGCCGGCCCGTGACCCTCACGTTCGGCCCACCCATCCCCGTGGAGGTGGAGGCGGATCCGATCCGCCGCCGGGCCGAGGCCGAGGCCGTCACGGCGCGGCTGCTCGAATCGATCATCTCGCTCCTGGGCTGACCGGCCCCCGTCAGCCGGTGGGCTGCTCGGTGAGGATGCGGAGGAACTCCTCGTTGATCCGGCGCATGATCGAGATGTTCACGACCTCCAGCTCCAGCCGGGTCCCGTCGGGGAAGGACAGGTTCAGCCGGTTCAGCATGCCCCCGCCCGTTTCGGCACTCGTGCCCTCCCGGGGCCACCGGCCGACCTCCTCCTGAAGGTTGCCCTTCCCCGTGTAGCCCGAGGACTTCACCCCGAACGCACAGATGCTGGTGGGCGTGGCGGCGACCGCCAGCGACTTCGGCAGCTTGCGGCCACCCGCCGCCTTCCTGGTCTGCCGCTTCTGCGCCATCGACGCGGCCGGTGAGAGCAGCATCATCATGGAGCCGCGTGGGACGAACAGCCCGTAGGCGAGGACCTCCTCGCCGCAGCGTTCGTCGAGGCCCGCCTTGATCCGCGCCAGGTACTTCTCGTACATCGCGCCTCCCCCTGCCTCAGCCGGTCATGAGTGCCACCCGAGCCGGATCGGCGGGGTCGACCTTCACGGCCAACCGGACTCCGGGCACCATCTGCGCGATCTGCAGCCGCTGGATGGCGTGGCGCACGGTCGCCTGGTACGGCGCCCGCCCCTCCACGTCGATCTGCAGGTCGAGGTCGGCGATGTAGTACAGAGGGTCGTCGCCCCCGATCGACATGCCGGTGTCCCGAACGGCAAGGATCGTGGCCACGCCCTGGACGCCGGTCGCGAGGATGCGCTGCGTCTCGGGGTCCTGCCCCTGGGCCTGCTGGGAGATCCCCTGGGCCTGCTGGAGCATCCCGCCGATCCCGCCCTGGGCCGTCATCTGGCCCATCATCCCCTGGGCCATCTTCGACATGTCTCGAAGGGAGCCGAACAGCCCCCCGCCGCCCCCCGCCGCCGGAACGGCCGGCTGGGCCGGCATGGGCTGGAACGGCTGAGGCTGCGGAGTCGGAACGGGGGCGGGCGAGGGCGGGACGGCGGCGGGGGAGGGCTGGCCGCCCATCGTCTGCATGCCGGCCTGCTGGAACTTCGCCGCCATGTCCGGCGTGGCCACCGCGACGGTCTGGGGGTCGTCGGGGTCGACCACCACGCCGATCTTGGCTCCAACCTGAAGCTGCCCCAGCTCGAGCATCCGGACCCGGTGCTTCACCGTGGCCTGGTAGGGCTCGAGCCCGTTGGCGTGGACCTCCAGGGTGAGCTCGACCACGAACGTCTGCGAGAGGCCCTCGCCACCGAAGGACACGTGCGTGTCCCGCATCCCCAGCAGGACCCCGTAGCCGGGGACTCCCGACTCCTCCAGCTTGCGCTGGGCCTTCTTCGACGCCTTGCCGAACATCGCGAGCCTCCCTTCGTCCCCGGCCCATCGGCGCCCGAACCGATGGCGGTGGCCGGTCGCGCAGCCGAACGATACATCGCCGCCGCGGCGGCGGGTCCGGTTGGCGGACTCCTTCGTTACTCTTGAGGCATGGCGAGCCCGAACCCGAACGTCGTCGAGGTCACCGACCGGAACTTCGGCCCCGCCGTCCTGGAGGAATCGAAGAAGCGGCCGGTGGTCGTGGACTTCTGGGCGGCGTGGTGCCAGCCCTGCCGGATCATCGGGCCGGTCCTGGAGCGCCTGGCCGCAGAGCACCAGGGCCGGTTCCTCCTGGGCAAGCTCGACGTCGATTCGAACCCCCAGGCCGCCCAGGCGTTTCGCATCCAGAGCATTCCGGCGGTCAAAGCATTCGTGGACGGGCGCCTGGCCAACGAGTTCATCGGGGCCATCCCCGAGCAGGCCATCCGGCAGTTCCTCCAGACCGTGCTGCCCACGGAGGCCGACCGGTTGGTCGAGGAGGCCGAACGGCTCGAGCAAGCCGGCCAGGACGACCGGGCCGAGACCCTCTACACGCAGGCGTTCGAGGCCGATCCGAAGAACGTCCCGGCCGCGCTGGGCCTCGCCCGGATGGCCACGCTCCGGGGCGACGTGGAGGAGGCCCGGCGGCTCTTGGTGCCGCTGAAGCCCGATCCCGAGGCCGAACGCATGCTCGCGGCCATCGAGATCACCCAATGGATCCAGCCGGGACCGAACGGCCAGGGGCCACTGGCGCAGGCCGAACGGGCCGCCGCCGAGGGCCGGTTCCAGGAAGCCCTCGAGGTGTTCCTGGCCGCGGTCCGAAACGGCGACGGCGAGGACCGGGATAGGGCTCGCGAGGCCATGCTCAAGGTCTTCGCGGTCCTGGGCGACGAGGATCCCTTGACGCTGGAGTACCGAAGGAAGCTCTCCGCGGCCCTGTTCTGATCCAGCGCGATCAGGCGATGGCGTGACTATGTAAGAAGTCGATCACGGGCGCGCCGACGACGACGATCGGGAGGGGCCTCACACCTCTGGGATACGTCGGATCGGACCGAGCCGGTTGAGACCGCCGGAACCGTCAGGCCTGGTACGGCGACTCGCGTTCGGGTTCGATGCCGTAGCGCTTGATGGCGTCGGCCACCGCCTCGGGCTTCACCTCTCCCATGTCGGCCAGAGCCGACAGCACCGCCACGGCGATGTGCTCTGGGTCGATCTCGAAGTGCCGCCGAAGCGCCTCCCGTGTGTCGCTCCGCCCGAACCCGTCCGTGCCGAGCGACAGATACGGCTGGTGGACCCACCGGGCGATCTGGTCTGGCACGGCCTTGATGGAGTCGCTCACCGCCACCACCGGGCCTTCGTGCCCTCCCAGCGCCTGCACCACGTAGGGCTCCCGCGTGGGCTCGCCCGGGTGGAGGCGGTTCCACCGTTCGCACTCCAGGGCGTCGACCCGCAACTGCTGGTAGGAGGTGGCGCTCCACACCGCCGCCGAGACGTCGTGTTCCTCGGCCAGGATCTGCTGCGCCTTCAGGGACTGCATCACCATCGGCCCCGAGGCGAGGATCTGCGTGCGGTGGCGCTTCCCCTCGTTCGGCCCGTCGTCGAACCGATACAGGCCGGCCACGATGCCCTCCTCGCTCCCCTCGGGCATGGCGGGCTGGGCGTAGTTCTCGTTGTAGAGGGCGAGGTAGTAGAAGCAGTCCCGGCCCTCCCCGTACATCCGGCCGAGCCCGCTCTGCACGATGGTGGCCACCTCGTAGGCGAACGCCGGGTCGTAGGCCAGACAGGCCGGGTTCGTCGAGGCCAGGAGCAGCGAGTGGCCGTCCTGGTGCTGGAGGCCCTCCCCGAGCAGCGTGGTCCGGCCGTTCGTCGCTCCCAGCAGGAAGCCCCGGGTTCGCTGGTCTCCGGCCGACCACATCAGGTCGCCGATCCGCTGGAAGCCGAACATCGAGTAGAAGGCGAAGAACGGGATCATGGGCTCACCGTGGGTGGCGTAGCTCGAGCCGGCCGCGATGAACGATGCCATCGACCCGGCCTCGGTGATCCCCTCCTCGAGGATCTGTCCGTCCTTCGCCTCGACGTAGGCCAGGAGGTGCGCAGCATCGACCGGTTCGTACAACTGGCCGTGCGCCGCGTAGATCTTGAACTGGGGGAACAGCGACTCCATGCCGAACGTCCGGGCCTCGTCGGGGATGATCGGGACCACCCTGCGGCCGATCTTCTTGTCGCGCATCAGGTCTCGGAGCAGCCGGACGAAGGCCATGGTCGTCGACACGGGCTGCTTGGAGCCGTCCCGGAACTGCCCGTAGACCTCAGGCTTGGGCTGTTCGAAGGGGGCGTGCTTGGTGCGGCGTTCGGGGACCAGGCCGCCCAGGGCGTGCCGGCGGGCCAGCATGTACTGGATCTCCCGCGAGTCCATGCCGGGGTGGTAGTAAGGGGCGATGCCCTCGGAGACGTCGGCGTCCTTGATCGGCAGTTCCAGCCGGTCGCGGAACTTCTTCAGCTCCACCTCGGTGAGCTTCTTCATCTGGTGGGTGGCCATCCGTCCCTCGAAGGCGCCCGGGAGCGTCCATCCCTTGATGGTCTTGGCCAGGATGACCACCGGCGCGTCCTTGAGTTCGACCGCCGTGGCGTAGGCGGCATAGAGCTTGCGGTAGTCGTGGCCGCCCCGGCGGAGCTTCTGCAGGTCCTCGTCCGACAGGTGGGCCACCATCTCCCGCAGCCGCGGATCGGGGCCGAAGAAATGCTCCCTGATGTAGGCGCCGGACTCGACGGCGTACTTCTGGAACTCCCCGTCCAGGGTGGTGTCCATCTTGTGCACCAGGATCCCGTCGGCGTCGCGGGCCAGCAGCTCGTCCCATTCGCGGCCCCAGACGACCTTGATGACGTGCCACCCGGCGCCCCGGAAGATGGATTCGAGTTCCTGGATGACCTTGCCGTTTCCGCGGACCGGTCCGTCCAGGCGCTGCAGGTTGCAGTTCACCACGAAGATCAGGTTGTCGAGCCCTTCGCGCGCCGCCAGCGACAGAGCGGCCATCGACTCGGGTTCGTCCATCTCGCCGTCCCCGGGGAAGGCCCACACGCGCTGGTGGCTGGTGTCCTTGATCCCGCGATTCTCCAGGTACCGGTTGAACCTGGCCTGGTAGATGGCGTTCAGCGGCGACAGTCCCATGGACACCGTGGGGAACTCCCAGAACTCGGGCATCAGCCTGGGGTGCGGGTAGGAGCTCAGCCCTGGGTAGATCGCCTCCTGCCGGAACCGGTCGAGCTTGTCCTCGTCCCACCGGCCTTCCAGGAAGGCCCGGGCGTAGATGCCCGGCGCGGCGTGCCCCTGGATGTACACGTGGTCGCCCCCGCCGGGGGCGTTCTTGCCCCGGAAGAAGTGGTTGAACCCCACCTCGTACAGGCTGGCGCTGGAGGCGTAGGTCGAGATGTGCCCCCCGATCCCCTCGAAGTGCTTGTTCGCCCGGCTCACCATCACCGCGGCGTTCCACCGGATCAGCCTTCTGATGCGGCGTTCGATGTCCTCGTCACCGGGGAAGTAGGGCTCCTCCTCCGGCGGGATCGTGTTGATGTAGTGGGTGGACACCATCGAGGGGAGGCCCACCCGCCTGGCCCGGGCGTGCGACAGGACGCGGTGCAGCAGGAAGGCCGCCCGGGCGGGGGAGCGGTCGATCACCTCGTCCAGCGACTCGATCCACTCGGCGGTCTCCTCCGGGTCGATGTCCGGCAGCTGGTCCCTGAACGCGTCGAACGCTCGCATCGGTTGCTCCCTGTGATGGCGTCACCTCAAGAGTAGCCCCGCCCGAGGCGAAGCGGTTGCAACGCTTTCAGTCGGGTGCGTACTCGAGGCGCCGCAGCCCCCGCCGGGGATCCCAGGCCAGCCCGTAGCGGTCGGGCCCGAAGATGACGAACCCCGCCGATTCGATGTCGACCGTGACCAGATGGAACGGCTCGGTGGGGCGCCAGTCGATCCTGGCCTCGGTGGCGTCGCCGTACGCGGTTCGGCGCTCCGGGTCCGGCACGTCGACGGCCCGCCCGTAGGCCTTGAAGTCGCCCTCGGTTCCCGCCTTGTCGCTGACCGTGCTGTGCACCACGATCCGGGGTTCCCGCCGCATGTCGAGCGCCTTCTTCGACCGCCACATCATGCCCAGCATCAGCTCGCCGCCAACGATGTAGGGCTCCACCGGGCTGATCCGGGGAAACCCGTTGGCGCGAATGGTCCCGACCAGCGACAGCCCCGTCCGTTCGAACCGCTCCTCGCCCAGTGCCGCCAGCTCCGGGGCGGCTCGCCTGAAGCCCTCCCAGTTCACCGCTCACCTCCTCGGCCCGCCGTCGAGTGGCTGCGGGCCGATGACACGATCTTCCCGGTAAACCGATTCCGGCGCGGGGGGCTCTTCATGGAGGATCGATTCAGTGCCGGGCGATGAGGACTTCGCGCGCTTCTACCAGGATCACCTCGGCTGCATCTTCCGAGCGGCCCGGGTGGGGTGCTCGAACCCGGACATCGCCGAGGACAGCGCGCAGGAGGCCTTCGCTCGCGCGTACGCGCGGTGGCGGTGGCTCCGGACCCAGACCTCGCGCCAAGGGTGGGTCGCGGTGACAGCGATGAACCTGGCCCGAAGGGCAGGCCGGACGCGGTCGAAGACGGCGCCCCTCGGCCAGTCATACCGGGAAGCGGCCCGCCGACGACGTCGAGGGGACGCTGGACCTTCGCGCCGCCGTGGACCGCTTGCCGCGGCGAGAGCAGGAGGCCGGTCCTTCACCACTTGCTGGACCTGGGCGTCGAACGGACGGTCAGGCTCATGCGAGGCCGGCCGGGCACGGTCAAGCGTGGTCCGTCTGGCGCTGGGATCGAGAGCCGGCCCGGAGGTGGCCGCCGAGGTCCTTGGTTCGATCTCGACGATCACCGCGATCTGAACAGGAGCGCTGTGATGTCTGCGACGGGACCGAAGGCGGCCCTGTCCCCGTGGGGCTCAGCGTAACTCGAGGCCGAAGGTTTCCTGGAACCGTGCCGCCACCAGCGGGGCGATCCGCGCTACGGTCGCTTCGGGGCCGCTGAGCTCGCTGAGCGAGGTCACGCCGTGCTCGGCCAGGCCGCACGGCACGATGGCGTCGAACCAGCTCAGATCCGTCGTGCAGTTGAGGGCGAACCCATGGAGGGTGACGCGGGCCCGTTCGACCCGAACGCCGATGGCGCAGACCTTGCGGTCGCCGGCCCACACGCCGGAGTTGACCGGATTGCGCCCCACGCCACCGATGCCCGCGTCGGCGCACGCCCGGATCACCACCTCCTCGAGCTTCCTCACGTAGCCGACCACGTCCGGCTTCGACCCGAGGTCCACGATGGGATAGCCGACGAGCTGCCCCGGCCCGTGGAAGGTGACGCTGCCGCCCCGGTCGACGAAGTGGACCTCCGCCCCGGCCGCCTCCATCTGCGCCTGCGCCCACCGGAGGTGTTCCGGCTTCCAGCGCTTCCCGCAGGTGTAGACGGGCGGATGCTCCAACAGGATGAGCGTGTCCGGGATCTCGTCACGCAGCCGCCGCTCGGCCAGGTCGTGCATCCACTCGAACGCCACGGCGTACGGAACCTCGGCGCCCGGGCCCCCACCGTCACGCCCCCCGAGCCGGAAGCCCCACCTCCGGCCCGAAGTCCCAGGCCTCGAGGTTCTGCTTGAGCCGACCCAGGAACTTCGCCGCGGTGGCGCCGTCGATGATCCGGTGGTCCCACGACATCGACAGGTACACCATGTGCCGGATGGCGACGGCGTCGTCGATCACCACCGGCCGCTTCTCCACCGCGTCGAAGGCGAGGATGGCGCAGTTCGGCTGGTTGATGATCGGAACGCTCATGACCGAACCGAACGGCCCGGGGTTCGTGATGGTGAACGTCGAGCCGTGGACGTCGTCGGGGTTGAGCTTCTTGGTCCGGGCCCTCGTGGCCACGTCGTTGATGGCCCGGGCCAGCCCCACCACGTTCATCTCCTCGGCGCCCTTCACCACCGGGACGATCAGGCCCTCGTCGAGCGCCACGGCGATCCCGAGATTCACGTAGCGCTTCCGGATCAGCTGGTCCTCCCGGAGCTCCGAGTTCACGTCGGGGAACGCCAGCAGCGCCTCACAGACCGCGCGCGCGACGAACGGCATGAACGTGACCGAGATGCCCTCCCGCTGCTTGAAGCCGTCCTTCGCGGCGTTCCTCACCCGGACCACGTTCTCCATGTTGACCTCGACGAGGTTCCACGCCCGGGCCGACGTCTGGATCGACGTCACCATGTGCTTGGCGATGGCCTGGCGCATCCGGGTCAACGGGATGACCTCCTCCCGCTCGCCGGGTGCCGCCGCCGCCCGAGCGGAAGGAGAAGGCGCGGCCGGGGCCGGCTCGGCCCGCGCCTCGGCCGGGGCCTCCTTTCGGGCCTGAACGAACGCCAGCACGTCGTTCTTGGTGATCCGGCCGCCCGTCCCGGTCCCGTGTACCTGCGACAGGTCGACCTGGTTCTCCTCGGCCAGACGGCGGACCAGCGGCGACAAGATGTGGCTGCGCTCTCCGTCGCCGGCGGGAGCCTCGGCGGCCTCTGGCTGGGAAGCGCCCGCTCCCCGGCCGCCTCCGTCCGCGGAGGGACCCATCTCCCCGGCCGGGCGCGCCGGCTCGACCTCTTCCCGGGAACCCTCGGCCGGCTCCGGCTTCTGCTCGGCCGGCTCCGGCTTCTGCTCGGCCGGCTCCGGCTGTTCCCCCTCCTCGGCCGGCGCTTGTTCGGCCTCCTCCTTCGGCGGCACCGCGGCGGCCTGGCCGTCTCCGCCGGTGTCGATCACCGCCAGCTCCGTCCCGACCTGGACGGTTTCGCCCTCCTGCACCTTGATCTCGACCAGCTTCCCGGCCAGCGGCGAAGGCACCTCGGTGTCGACCTTGTCCGTGGAGATCTCGAACAGCGGCTCGTCGCGTTCGACGGTGTCGCCCTCGTGCTTCAGCCACTTGGTGATGGTGCCCTCGACCACCGTCTCCCCGAGCTGCGGCATCGTCACTGCCTGGGTCACCTCAGACCTCCTTCGGCGCGCGTCTCATGTTCACATCGTGTGCAGCGGCTTCCCGGCCAGCCCCAGGAACACCTCACCGATGGCTTCGGACAGCGTCGGGTGCGCGTGGATGATCGCCGCGACCTCCGATGGCGCGGCCTCCCAGTTGTAGATGAGGGAGGCCTCGGCGATGAGCTCGGTCACGTGCGGCCCGATCATGTGCACGCCCAGCGTTCGGCCTCCACCCTTCTCCGCGACCACCTTGACGATCCCGCCCTCGCCCACGATGTTCGCCTTGGCCAGCGTGGCGAACTGGAACTTCTTCGTCTCGACGTCGAACCCGCGGTCCTTCGCCTGCCCCTCGGTCAGTCCCACCGAGGAGATCTCGGGCTGCGAGAAGGTCACCCTGGGGATGCCGGCGTAGTCGATCTCCGGCACGTCCATGGAGGCGATGCGCTCGGCCACCGCGATCCCCTCCAGGAAGGACGAATGGGCGAGCTGCAGCGGGGTGGCCGCCACGTCGCCCACGGCCCACACGTGGGCCGCCGACGTCTGGAGCTGCCCGTTCACCTTCACGTAGCCCCGGTCCAGCTCGACCCCGGCCTCCTCGTAGCCAAGGCCGTCGCTCACGGGGCCGCGGCCCACCGCCACCAGGCAGATCTCCACGCTGACCGTCTTCGGCTCGCCGCCTTCCGAGGCCTGGTAGGTCACCTCGACGTGGTCGCCGGCGTCCTTCACCTCGGTCACCTTGACTCCCGCGAACGCGTCGATGCCCCGCTTCTTGAAGGCCCGGGCGGCCTCGCGGCTGACGTCCTCGTCCTCCAGCGGAGCCACCCGAGGAAGGGCCTCCAGCACCGTGACCTCGGCGCCGAAGCTTCGGTACACCGTGGCGAACTCCAGGCCGATGGCGCCTGCCCCGATGATGGCCACCGACCGGGGGATGCGGTCGAGCACGAGCGCCTGGTCGCTGGTGATGATCCGCTCGGTCACCTCCAGGCCCGGCAGCAACCGAGGGTACGAGCCGGTGGCCAGCACGACGTCGGTCGAGGTGAGCGTTCGGCCGTCCACCTCCACCGACGGTCCCGCGGCCAGACGGCCGGTGCCCTTGACGATCTCGATCTTCCGCGCCTTGATCAGCCCGGTCAGGCCCTGGACCTTCTTCTCCACGATGTGTTGTTCAGACTCCAGGACCTTCGGCCAGTCGGGCTCGCCGGTGGCCTTGATGCCCCACTCCTCGGAGCGGTTGACCCGGTCCATGACGGCCGCGGACTCCAGGAGCGCCTTCGACGGGATGCATCCGCGGAGCAGGCACGTCCCGCCGAGCCGGGAGTCCCTCTCGACCAGCGCCACCCGCTTGCCGAGCTCGGCTGCGCGCAGAGCCGTGGCGTAGCCTCCCGTGCCGCTCCCCAGAACGACCACGTCGAACGCGTCGTCCGCCATCCCCGAGATCCTTTCTCTCCACGTCGAGCCGGGCGAGCCCAGCGTCCAGCGTCGGGCCGGATCGGGCCGTCCGCCAATCGAGACGGTTGCGGCGAGCCGCCTTCGGCCATACTACGCCGCATGGCCGAAACCCCCTCCGAGGGCCTCCTCCACTCGCCCCTGGAAGCCGAGCACCGGGCTCTCGGCGCTCACCTGGGCCCCTTCGCGGGCTGGCTGATGCCGATCGAGTACCGAGGGACGCTCGCGGAGCACCGGGCCGTGCGGGAGGCCGTTGGCCTGTTCGATCTCACGCACCTGGGAGAGGTCATGGTCGAGGGGCCGGGTTCGCTGGGGACGTTGCAGCGAACGTTCACCAACGACCTGTCGAAGGTCGAACCGGGCGGCGCCCAGTACAACATGCTTCTCAACGAACGGGGGGGGATCGTCGACGACCTCATCGTCTACCGGATCGGTCCGGAGCGGTACCTGGTCGTCCCGAACGCGGCCAACCGCGACCTCGTGGCCGCGGCCCTGTTGGTGGGAGCGTCTGACGGAACGACCGTGGCCATCCGGGAGGACCTCGTCCTGATCGCCCCGCAGGGTCCCCGCACGTTCGATCTGGTCGAACCCCTCTTCCCGGGCGCCACCTCCCTCGACTACATGCACTGCACGGAGACCTCCTATCGAGGCCGTCCGGCCATCGTGTCGCGGTCCGGCTACACGGGGGAGCGCGGCTTCGAGATCTGGGTCTCACCGGACCTGGCGCCGGCGCTGTGGCGTGAGCTCCTGGAGCGGGGTGAGCCCCTGGGCGTCGAACCAGCCGGACTGGGCGCGCGCGACACTCTCCGCCTGGAGATGGGCTACCCGCTGCACGGCAACGACATCTCGGAGGAGCGCACGCCGCTGGAGGCGGCCGCAGCCTGGGCCGTGAGGTTCGACAAGGGTGACTTCACCGGCCGCGACGCCCTGGTGAGGCAGAAGGACGAGGGCATCCCGGCCCGCCTGTGGGGTCTGCGCATGCGAGAGCCCGGGAGGATCCCCCGGCCCCACTGTGCGGTGATGGCCGAAGGCGACCGGGTCGGCGAGACCACCAGCGGCACGTTCAGCCCCACGCTCAGGGTCGGTCTCGCCATGGCCTACCTGTCGCCGAGGGACCGCTTCAAGGCCGGAAGCACCGTGGAGGTCGACATCCGGGGGCGGGAGGCGGGGGCCGACGTGGTGAGGCCGCCCTTCGTGGATTCCTCCCCGAGATAGCGTTCAGGATCCGGACGGTCAGGCGGCCCTGTCGGCCACCCGGACGATCTGGGAGATCGGAGTGTCGCCGAAGCGGGCCCCCTCGAGCATCTCCTTCAGCAGGCGGTCGGCGTTCGGTCCGGACACCACCGCCACCACCACGTACAGGCCCGACGTGGGAAGCCCGATCTGGCGGATGGGCCCGAACCCCGGCGCGGCCACCACGTAAGCCCATCGCACCGAGCGCCCGTGCAGCACACAGGTCCCGGTGGCGGTGGCCACGTAGTCGCCGGGGGAGAACGTCCCCCCGGTGAGGTCGGGCGGGCGGTCCAGGAGGACCTGCCGCCGCGAGAGATGGCAGCGCCTCGTCCCGGTGAACGAGGTCAGCGTCTGGTTCCGCGCGGCCAGGTAGTAGAAGTCCGAAGGGATGCGCAGCGCCCCCACGTCCACCCAGAACGCCTCCATCCCCTGGACCACGCCGGCGGCACGTTCGAACCGGTCCAGCCGGGGCGATGCCACGAACCCCTCCTGGGGAACGGAATCGCCCCGTTCGGGCAGCGGGCGAGCCTGCCACGCCTCCGGGAACACCGCCCGCACGTGGCCCGCCATGACCTCGTTCAGGGGCGACGGGGTGGAGGTCGAGGAGAGGTGGCGGATGGCGAACCCGAGCGGGGCCGCCGGGGCGTCGGCCACGGGCGCGTGTGTACAGGCCGTCAGGCCGGCCGCCAGTGCCACGCAGACCCAGGTCGTCCGCACGATCCCCTTCGCGAAGTGTAGGCCTCACCCATACCGGTTCGCCAGCGAACACGCAAACGGGCGGAGCCCGCGCCGGGACGGCTCCAGGGCTAGAATCCGGGCCAATCGAATAGCGCGTCCCGGGGTGGCCCGGGCGGGATGGCACCTTCCGCCCGGCCCGAAGAGGGAAGCCGGTGAGAGACCGGCGCGGTCGCGCCACTGTGACCGGGGAGCGAACCCGAGAGATGCCACTGGGCGAACGCCGCGGGAGCGGCGGGCCTGGGAAGGTTCGGGGGAGCGCAGCGTTCGGCTGCCGAACGGACGCCCAACCGGAAGCCAGGAGACCTGCCTCGGGACCGTTCGGCCGCGCTCTTCGCGCATGAGAGGAGGCCTTCCACACGAGCCTCCGGCGCGAGACGCCGGGGGCTTCGTTCGTATGAGGAGGCCGCGACCGAAAGGAGACAGCTCATGGTCGTGGTTCGAACGCGCAATCTGGCGGGGCTCCTGGCGGCCCTGGCCCTGGTGGCGGCGGCGTGCGGAGGCGGCACGAAGACCGTGTCGCCCGGCAAGTCCCCCACCGGCTCCGCGTCGGTCCCGGGCTCGTTCCCGGTCACGCTGACCGATGACGACGGGGTGGCCGTGACCCTGAAGGCGCCTCCTCGCCG
>WNGK01004177.1_pt1 | contig 34734 bp, 28 predicted proteins | sample 5400601 | NCBI WGS metagenome assembly WNGK01 (sample SAMN13153376, study PRJNA577476) | soil metagenome | isolation source: 60 cm soil or saprolite under Garry oak tree replicate 1 | place: USA:California | collected 2016-06-15 | reverse complement strand
TTCCGGACGGGCTCTTGTTTCTGAGCGGAGGAGGCCGGAACAACCCGGGCTCGATCGTCATTGGAGGCGGGACGGTAACGGTCGGGGCATCGGCTTTAATCGCACCCAACGGCCAGAACCTCAATTACAACGCCCGGCGGAACTTCAGCTTCTCCGACGACCTGAAGCTGACGAAAGGGATTCACAGCTTCAGTTTCGGCGCGTGGTTCCAGCGCGTGGAGCAAACGGCGTTTTCCTCGGGTCAGAACAACGCCGGAACCGTCAGTTATCCCACCTTGTTGGCTTTTCTCCAGGACCGCCCGACCCAATTCAACACGCAAACGAAACCGACGGAACTGATCTTCAGCTCGAAGCAAGCCGCCTGGTATTTTCAGGATGAAATGAAGCTGCGTCCGAATCTCACCGTGCGGCTGGGACTGCGGGACGAGATGACCACGCGGATCAACGAGAAAAATGGTCGCGCTTCGAATTACCGGTTTGATGCGAATGGGATCTTGATCACCGATCCGTTCATTGGGAAAACGCCGCTCATCGAGAACCACGCCAAGGCGCTCTGGCAGCCGCGGGTCGGCTTGGCCTGGGACGTGACCGGTTCGGGCAAGTGGGCGGTGCGGGCCGGCTTTGGGATTCATAACGACCTGCAGGACAATCTCGCCAACCGGCTCAACGCGAATCCGCCGTTCAGCGGGAGGTTGACCTTCCTGAACCAGCCGCTGCTCTCCATCATTCCGGTCTCCGCCGAGGTTGCGCCCCCGCCCGCTTGTAAATTCGTCGGACAGACGAATCCACGCTGCTCGGTCTACGCACCGGGCGGGATCGATCCCGTTCTGCACACGCCTACACTCCAGCAATGGAGCCTGACGGTTCAACACCAACTGGCGCAAGACCTCGTGGCCGAGGTCGAGTATGTGGGCAGCCAGTCATATCACGTTTCGACGACAATGGACGTCAATACGATTCAACCGCTGAAGTGCGACAACCCAGCGGGCTGCCTTGCGGGCGGAGTTCTCGCGCCCAGAGCCCCCAGCCCACAAGATCCATGCGGAATCCCATGCCGCGTTCCGCAAGGAACGGAGTACGTCCCGTGGGGGGCAACTGCTCCGAACACGCGTCCCAACCCGCTACTCGGCACCAGCCAGGGCTGGTACTATCTGGGCACCAGCAACTACCATGCGATGAATCTCTCCTTGCTCAAGCGCGCGACCCGCGGACTGACGTTCAAGACCAGCTACACCTGGGGAAAGGTGCTGGACCTCAATTCCGCTAACCTCGTCAATGGCGCCGATAATGAAGCTCCTACGGTCCTGAATCGCTTTAACCGGAGGCTCGACAAGGGACCCGCCTCCTTCAGCCTCCTGCACCAATTCAGCACCAACTTCAGCTATCAGTTGCCGATCGGGAACGGCAAGACGTTCGGCGGTGGAGCTACGGGTTGGGTGGACAAGCTGATCGGCGGTTGGCAGTGGAACGGCATCTTTGTAGCCAATAGCGGCTTTCCCATTACGCCTCAGGTTGGCTCGAATCAGTCCGGTACGGGGGACACCGGCCGCCTTCCCGATAGACCAAGCTTGAATCCCGACTTCAAAGGAAACCCGATTCTGGGGATAAAGGAGTTCAAGAAGACCGGCCGCTACTACGATCCGAATGCCTTCTTGCTGCCGTTGGGGGGAACCTTCGGCAACCTGGGGCGCGGCCAGTTTCGCGGACCGGGCTTCCTCAACGTGGATACGTCGTTCTTCAAACGGATTCCTTTGAAAGAGCGATTGAATTTGCAGTTCCGGACGGAGATCTTCAACGTTCTGAATCACGCGAACTTTGATACCCCCAATCTCCCTGTCTTCTTGGGCACGGACATCAGTCCTACGGCCGGTGTCATTACCAGCACCGCTACGAACGGAAACGGGCGGCAGATTCAATTCGCGCTGCGGCTCGAGTTCTGATGGGGAATCGCCCTCTCCCCCGGAGAGGACGCGCGCCGAAGGCGCGCGGGTGAGGGTACAGGTCTCGGCGAATCTTGAAACCCTCACCCGACGCGCTTCGCGCGTCGACCTCTCCCAGAGGGCCCAGAGGGAGAGGGTCCCTCAATCCGCTGCAAACACTTCGTACATGCGTGCGCGAAGTTGAGAACGCCGTTGTTCGAGTTCGTGGATGCGCTTGCGATACTGGCCGCGGCCGAGATAATCGGCTATGCCAATGATGAGCATGACTCCGCCGATCAGCGTGAAAAAGTAAGTGAAGGCGAAGGTGATATTGAAATCCTGAAAGATGTCGGCCGGGACGAAGTAAGCCGTTAGATGCATCACGGCGGCGATACCGCCGACAATGGCACCAATCATCATTTTGAGCCGGCAGTTCGAATACTTCCCTGCCAGGTTCAGGATCTCCACCGACACCTGCGCATATTCCCTCTCGATCGCGTTCTGCTCGCGGTGCGGGCGCTGCGGGCGGGAGAGAATGGGCATTTCTTCGTATTTCTTCACAAGATCGTCGTATTCCCGGCGGGTGGCCGGATCCAGGAGCGTCTCAACGATAAAGTTGAACCGGCTCATCTGTTCGTGCGCCCAGCGTTGCTTCTCGGGAGGATTCTTGTCAGGATGATAAATTTTTGCGATCTCTTTGAAGGCGTGCTTGATCGCCGCAGCGTTGGCGTTACGAGGTACACCTAACTCGTCGTAAAAGGTCTTAATGCGCGGCATCTGTCTTAATTATATTTAGGATCGGGCCCACCGGCCAAGCCACCGTCGGTACTGCCTTCTTGACGGCTATTTGGCCGGTCCCCCCATCCTGATAAGCAGAACTCAGCCCTTCAAACGAGGGTCCGCGGCGTCGCGCAGGCCCTCTCCCACTAAGTTATAAGACGTTACGGTGAGAAATATGGCCAGGCCCGGAAACACGGTCAGCCACCAGCCGCTGGGCAAGAGCTGTCGCGCATTGGAAAGAATGGACCCCCAACTTGGCTTAGACGGCGGCACACCAAATCCCAAAAAACTCAGCGTCGACTCGATCAGGATGGCGGATGCCACACCGAACGTCGCGGCGACGAACACCGGAGCCATACTGTTGGGCAGAATATGACGGAAGATCGTCCGAAAGTCGCTGGCGCCGAGCGCCTGGGCAGCGACAACATACTCCAAGGACTTCGTTTTAAGAAACTCACCTCGAGTGAGCCTTGCCACGGTCGGCCAATTCGTGATTCCAATGACGATCATAATGTTGAGAATGCTCGGCGGCAGGAACGCGACGACTGTGATGATCAGGAAAAACGTAGGAATCGTCAGCATGATCTCAATCGCGCGGGACGCAACGATATCCACAATTCCGCCGTAATATCCCGCAAATGCTCCAATGACCACGCCGATCAGGACGTAGATGGAAACCGCCACGAATCCCACGGACAACGAAACCCGCGAGCCGTGTACAACGCGGCTGGCAATGTCGCGCCCAATGTCATCGGTTCCCAAGAAATGTTGTGCCGAAGGCGGCCGAAGTACGCTGGTCAGGCTTACCTCATTCGGAGAATATCGGACTGGCGGAAATTGCGCCCAGTCGCCTTGCTTGAAGTTCATCGCGGCGAAGTCTTTAAAGGAAACATTCTGAAACGGCGCTTCCCATCGCGAAACGCCGAGCCACGCGGCGTAATCTTTCAGAACGGGGAAATAAATCTCACTTCGATAACTCATTACGAGCGGTTTGTCATTCGCGATGAAATCAGCGGAAGCCGCAAGTATGAACAACAAGAGAACAACAATCAGACCGGCTGTAGCGACACGATTGTTGCGGAACTGGCGTAAAACGATCTGCCAGTAGCCTTCAGGCCGCTGCGCTCTTTTCATAACGAATCCTGGGATCGACGAGAGTGTATAAAAGATCCGCGAGCAAAATACCCAACAGTGTTAAAAAAGCGCTCAGCGTAAATATCGCCATGAGGAGCGGATAATCGCGCGTGTATACAGCTTCGTAACTGAGCGATCCCATACCGGGAATTGAAAAAAGCGTTTCGACCACAATGCTGCCTCCGATCAGCGCGGGGAGCAAATCGGCCATGAGCGTCACGATGGGTATCAGCGAATTCCGCAGAGCATGCCGGTAAACGACGATCCGCTCGCTCAATCCTTTTGCCCGAGCGGTCCGAATGAAATCCTGACGGATGACTTCGAGCATACCGACACGCATGTAACGGGAGAGTACGGCCAGCGTGTAATACGTCAGACACGTGATGGGAAGGACCAGGTGCCAGAGCTGATCTTCCAGCCTCTGCCACCATGGCCAGGCCGCCGCGTTTGGCGAAGCCAGTCCATATACAGGAAATAGATTCCAGAAGTCGCCCCCGCCGAGATAGACAATCGCCATGGTCGCAATCCAAAAATTAGGAAGCGAATAGAGGCCAAACAAAACGACGGTTGTAATTCTGTCGCCGATGGAGTGAGGATGTGTCGCCGAGCGAATTCCTACCGGAATCGAAATAAGATACGCGAATAGCAGCGAGATGCCGCTTAATTTGACAGAAACAGGAATTCGCTCTCTCAGCTTGTCGATAATCGGCCGATGGTCGCGCAATGATTCGCCGAAATCGAACCTCACCAGCCGTCTTAGCCATCGCAGATATTGAACGTGCAGAGGCTGATCCAGACCATAAAGAGCTCGGGTTTCATCGATGATTTGAGCCGCAAGGAGCTGATTGCCGGACCGCTGCTCGGTATCACCAAGTTTCACCAACGCGGGATCGCCGGGAGTCAAATGGATAATCAGAAACGAAACCAGAGAGATGCCCAACAGCGTGGGAATCATCAACAGAAGACGTTTGACAAAATAACTTCGCATCTTCTACGGGGGATGTTGAAAAAGCGGCTCGAAACGACGAATAGACTGTAGCGGCGGTCTGTGACCGCCGGTATCTCGTTGGTTTCAGGAAAAAACCGGCGCTCATTTCTTGATGCTGCGCGCTGCCGCGGCTTGCGCTTCGCGCAGCGCCGCTACAGTTGCTCGTCTCGCGTTTTTCAGCATTCTGCTATGGGTTTGCCGAGCTTTTGTATTTCTGCAAGCCCTTCGGCACCCACCAATTGTTCAAATCATAACCGGGACGCAACGGCAACCACTGCACATTCTGGAACCGCTTACTATACGCGGCCGATTCTTCCTGGTAATACAACAATGTAACCGGCTGTTCGTCATTGATAATCTCTTGCCAGCGCCAATACAGTTGTTTTCTTTTTTCAGGATCGAACTCCTGGCGAGCCTGTTCGAGCAAGTGGTCCGCTTCGGGATTTTTGAAGTTAAAGAAATTAGAACCGCCCGCCGTAGCGCTGGAATGCCAAACCTGGTAAGCGTACATCGGGGAGAGATCACCATGTGCAAAGTTAAGCTGGAGCATGACGCTCAATTCGAGGACTCGTTCTGTTATTTCAATTCCAGCTTTCCGAAACTCCTCGGCCAAAACCGGTGAGAGCTGCTTGAAAATCTGGCTGCCCGAAGAACCAAGAAATTCAAACTTGAACTTCACGCCATCCTTGTCGCGAATGCCGTCGCCATCATGGTCCTTCCATCCAGCTTCATCGAGGAGTTCCGCTGCACGTTTCGGATCGTACGGCAACGGCTTGATGTTGGGATTGAAATCTCTCGCGCTGGGATCGAGGAACGACACGCCGATTTTGCCCAAGCCTAGACGGATCCCATCGATGATCTTCTGCCGATCCACGAGCATCGTCATGGCTTGGCGAACTTTTTTGTCTCTGAAGAACGGCCGCTCATTGTTCCACATGATGGCGGCTTCGTTCGGAATGGAATATTTCACTTTCGCAAATTGCTGCTCGAACGCAGGACCGCCGGTCTGTTCCGTATACTGAATGGGCAAAAGCCGAGGCATCGCATCCGCGTCGCCGGCCTTTAACGCAGTCAGGGCGGCAGTATAGTCCGTAATAATTCGATAGACAATCTTGTCTAGATAAGGCTTCTTTCCCCAATAGTCGTCGTTCCGCGCGAGGATGAGTTCTCTCCCGCTATCCCATTTTTCGAACTTGTACGGACCTGTTCCAACCGGCGCTCGATTCGCTCGATGAGCATTGAATTGATCACCGAACGTTTTGATTTTCGGATCAGTCTTTGCTTTGGGCGCAATGATGTCCTTGTAACTAAAGCCATCGAGCAGTCCTTCCGCGTCAAAAACGTGTTTGGGAATGATCGTTAGGATATTCGCAATGTTGCTCACGTTATAAACGTTGGGCTTGCTCATGATGAAGCGGACCGCACGGCCGTCGATTTGGATATCGGCCAGATCGGTCAAAAAGCTTCGCGCCCACGCGGTATCCGCTAGCGGACAAGCCGCCGCTTTGAATGTAAACAGGACGTCGGCGGGCGTCAACGGCTGCCCGTCATGCCACTTCACTCCGTCACGGATCGTGAACGTGTAGGTCAGATGATCGGCGGAAATCGCCGGCGGAGCCTCTGCCAGCAGCGGTTCCGTCAGGTCCCAATCCTTCGTGTTGTAGGCCATCAGGAATTCGTATATCTGCGAGTTGTTCACACCGTTCAATACATACCTTGCTGTTGCCAGTTGCGTGATAAGGGGGTTCAGATTGTCGGGCTCGCTTTCAAAACGTACAACGGCCCAGTCGCCCTGAACCGGTTGACCGGCACCGGCTGCATTGGTTTCCGGACTCGTGCCGGGACGGCTGCATCCGATAACGATAGAGAGAAAAAGCAAAGGCAGAATAACTATTCGACGCATCATATCGTCTCCACGGACCCCGAGGTCATTTGAATTGGAGTCATTATTACACGGCTGACAAGACAGAATAGGGGAAAGCGCGGGGGAAAGCGAAATCAACCGCGGAAAAGACGAGAAGCGACCAGTTGCAAGCCGTCCAACGTGAGATTGGAATCGACGGTTTCGATCAGCTTGGTTTCCTGGCTGATCAATGCTGCCTGGCCCCCCGTGCCGATCACGCGGGCGGTCTGACCCAGTTCGTCTTTGAGGCGGGTAATGATTCCGTCCACGAGAGCGACGTATCCATAAAACAATCCGCTTTGCATGCTTGTGATGGCCGACGTACCGACGAGTTTTGCCGGTTTTTGAATTTCGATTCGAGGCAGTTTGGCCGCGTGCTCATAAAGAGCCTCAGCCGAAATGACGATACCCGGCGCAATCAAACCCCCTCGATACTCACCGGCCGCTGTGATGACATCAAAGGTTGTTGCAGTACCGAAATCCACAACGATGGCCGGCTTTCCATATTTGCGAACCGCAGCAACGGCGTTCACAATGCGATCGGCACCGACTTCGCGCGGATCGTCATAGAGAACCGGAATGCCGGCATTTTCGTAGGTAACGAATATCGGTTTAACCGAGAAATAACTTACAGCCATCTCGTTCAGAACGGGGTCCAAAGGCGGAACCACTGAAGCAATGATGACCTTCCGGATTTTTTGGGCATCGATCTTTTCGAGAGCGAACAGGTTCCGGAGAAGGATGCCGAACTCATCGACCGTTCGGTCCTTCTGCGCGGACAGCCGCCAATGCATGACAAGCCTCTCGCCGTCGTAGACACCGAAAACGGTGTTTGTATTACCAAGATCGATTGCTAATAGCATTTGTCATTCCCAACTCACAACGTCGCCGCTGTAGACCTCTTCAAGCTGACCACTCTTCTGTTCAATGCGCAGGGCGCCCAGGGCATTCAGGCCGCGTGTGACGCCGGTGATTTTCCTCACGCCGTCGTGAATTTCGATACGGCGCCCGGTGGCGAAACTGGAAAAGCTCGTCCATTGCTCGATAATGCTGCTAGGGCCTCTCCTCTCGAACTCCATGTAAATGTTCTCGAACTCTTCGAAAAACTCCAACAAAATCTCGACACGCGACTGGATTCGGCCCGACGCAATGCGCAGCGAGGTCGCCCGGTCCGCAATGTCAGGCGGAAGGGTTTCGTGATTGACGTTCACACCGATACCGATGACCATGTTCTTCACTAAATCAACTTCGGCCTGGATCTCGGAAAGGATTCCGCAGAACTTCTTGCCCTCAACAAGCAGATCATTCGGCCACTTGATATCGATATCCAATCCTGTGTAATGCTCACTGGCATTGTGCATGGCGACGGCCGCCGCTAGTGTGAATAGAGGCGCAAGACTCGGCGGCGCTTTTGGAAAAAGTACTGTGGAGAAGTAGAGTCCTGCCTCGCGTTCCGAGTGCCAGCTCCGTCCGAGCCTCCCGCGGCCCGATGTTTGCGATTCCGCAATGATAACTGCGCCTTCGGCAATCTTGTGTCCATGAGCGAAGAGCCGGGCTGCGAAGGCGTTTGTGGAGTCGACGCTGTAAAAGTGATAGAGAACGCGGCCGATCATCGTCGTTCGAAGGCGCGGCCGAACCAGCTGAGGAAGCAAAACATCGGGCAAACGAGCGAGACGGTATCCGGTAAACAACTCGCCTCGGATTTCGACTCCTGCCTCGCGGAGCTTCTCGATCCATCGCGCTAAAGTCGAATGCGACACGTTGAGGTCACGGGCGAGCTTCTCGCCGGAAATGGTAATCATCATGTTTTGCATCAAGGCGTACAGAAGCTCGTCGAGTTTCCTGTCCATCAGCGTTCGCAGTCACGCGCAGGTGAATATCCAGGGCCGGAACAGAAGGCGTTAGGGCACCGGCGGAAAGGGATAGGTTGCTACTCCAGCCGCTTCAAGCCCTCGGCCAGTTTTGCGGCCTGATCGCGGTAGTCTGCGAGCCGGCGGCGGTTCTCTTCGACAACCTCTTTTGGTGCGCGCTCCACAAAGCTGTTGTTCGCAAGCGCTCGCTCCAGCTTGTCGATCTCTCGCTGGATCTTCTCCACTTCTTTTTTGAGCCGGAGCCGCTCCGCTTCGACATCGATCAAACCTGCAAGGAGAACTTCCAGAGCGAGGCCGCCCGCCACTGCTTGTGCGGCGAGTTTGTCTCCTGAAAGTTTCGGAACGATCTCGACCTGATTCACTTGCGCCAATTTAAAAATGTACTCACGCGCGTTGGAGAGCAGCTGAGTCAGTTGTGGATCGTTGGTCGCAATGCGAACGGAAACTGTCTGTTTGGCATCGACTTTCATCTCAGTGCGAATATTACGGACCTTGACAATAATCTCTTGCACCAGTTCCGTCTGCGATTCCGCACGTTCGTCCACCAACTCAGAATCAAATTCGGGGTATGCCGCGATGACGATCGAGTCACCTTTGTGCGGGAGGTTCTGCCACAATTCTTCAGTGATGAAAGACTGTTTCCGTTACGCACGCAAGGCGCGACAAGATCCAGCGGTCGACCAGGGCCAAGTTTGAATGTTTCAAATCGGCACTGGACGGCAACCGATCGGCTTCATCGACTTGCCTGAAGATGAATCTTGCGGCATTCCAAATCTTGGTTGCAAAAGCTCGATAGGAGTCGAGCAATTCATCCGAAACAGCAATGTCCGTGCCCGGCGCGCCCATGCGGGCCAGGGCAAACCGGACGGCATCCGTGCCGAAGCGGTCGCAGATCTCCAGCGGATCCACAGCATTGCCTTTCGATTTAGACATTTTTTGGCGCTCGGCATCGCGAATGATTCCGGTGATGTAGACAGCTTTGAACGGAACATCCTTCATGAACTTCAAGCCGAACATCATCATGCGTGCGACCCAAAAGAAAATGATGTCGTAGGCGGTAATGAGCAGTGTGGTCGGATAAAACGTTTTCAGATCGTCGGTCTGATCCGGCCAACCGAGAGTCGAGAACGGCCACAGACCGGAACTGAACCATGTATCGAGCACGTCGTCATCCTGCCGGATTTTCGCCGAGGCGCACTTCGGGCAGCGATCCAGATCTGTTCGCGAAACAGCGATTTCGCCGCACTCGTCGCAATACCACGCGGGGATACGGTGTCCCCACCATAATTGACGCGAGATGCACCAGTCGCGGATGTTGTGCATCCATTCGAAATAAGTTTTCGCGTAATTCGACGGCACAAACTGCGTGCTTCCTTGTTCGACTGCAGCAATGGCAGGTTCCGCCAGGGGTTTTATTTTCACGAACCATTGCGTCGACAGCAGCGGTTCAACGACGGTATGACAACGCTGGCAGTGCCCAACGTTATGTGTAAAAGGCTCGGTTCGGGAAAGCAGACCTTGCGCTTCCAGATCCGCGAGCACGCGCTTTCGGGCTTCGGTTCTGTCCAGCCCTCGGTATAAGCCGCCTTCCGGGGTGATCTTCGCATCTTCGCCAATCACGCTTATTTGCGATAGCCCGTGCCGCTGGCCCATTTCAAAGTCGGCGGGATCGTGCGCCGGCGTCACTTTCACAACACCCGTTCCGAACGCTGGATCGACCACGTCGTCCTGGATGAACGGGATTTCACGATTCATCAAGGGCAAAATCGCCGCTTCACCTTTGTACTTTGTGTACCGTTCATCATGCGGGTTAACGGCAACGGCTGTGTCGCCGAGCATCGTTTCGGGCCGTGTGGTGGCAACTTCGACGAATGTGTTATCGCGGCCTTTCAGCGGATACTTGATGTAATACAACTTCGAATCGACAGGTTGGTAGATGACCTCCAGGTCCGACAATGCGGTCATGCAGCGAGGGCACCAGTTGATGAGCCGCTTGCCGCGGTAGATCAGTCCCTCCTCGTACAAACGGACAAAGACTTCGCGGACAGCGCGCGATAAACCCGCATCCAGTGTGAACCGTTCGCGCGACCAATCACAGGAGGCCCCTATGCGCCGGATCTGTTTCAAAATGATTCCGCCGTATTGTTCCTTCCATTGCCAGACACGCTCGACGAATTTTTCTCGTCCGATGTCATGGCGGCTCAGACCTTCTTTTCTGAGTTCGCGTTCGACGACATTCTGGGTGGCAATGCCGGCATGATCCATTCCCGGAAGCCACAACGTGTTGAAACCCTGCATCCGCTTCCGTCGCACGATCACATCGTGAACCGTGTGATTGAGCATGTGACCCATATGCAGGGAGCCGGTGACATTCGGAGGCGGGATCACGATCGAGAAAACGGGCCGATCGGATTTCGCATCGGCACGGAAATAGCCTCGCGATTCCCACAATTGGTACCAGCGCCCTTCGACTTCTTTCGCCTCGTAGGTTTTTGAGATATCAACCTTCATCGGTCTCTTTTCAATTCCTCGCGAACGATCTTCTCCGTAATGTCCGGCACAATGTCCCAAGCAATGCTTTCGATAACTTGCGTCGAGAGCCGTTGGATCACCCGGTCGGCAATGCGATCGATGTCTTCATCGCTAATGGCGCTCGAAATCTTCTCTGGCTCGAGCTCCGCTTTGAATATTGTTTCGAGTCCAAGCAGATCTTCAGCCTTTTCTTCAACCGACGCGGCCGAATTGACGGCCGCTGTCACAGGTTCCTTCAGCTTTTCAATCTCGCGCTCCGGTTCCGGCTGTGGTTCCGTTCCGCCCTCTGCCGACACCAGCGACTTCACCAATTCGATCAAGGCAGCCGGCTCGAAAGGTTTTGTAATGTTCGCCGTAGCGCCGGCTCCTTGAGCAACTTCCTCGTCGAACGCATCGAACGCGCCGACCAGCAATACAACAGGAGTAGCTCCCAGCGTGGCATGACTCCGGACGTAGGAGCACACCTCATAACCGTTCTTTCCAGGCATGTAGATATCGGCCAGAACGATGCTCGGCCGCGCTTCGTCGAACGTCTTGATTGCCGCTTCGCCATTACTGACCTCGACAATTTCAAAACTTCCGTCAGCGAAGGTCTGTGTGACAAGCCGGCGAATCGTCGGACTGTCGTCAGCTATCAGGATTTTTGGTTTCATACCGCTCGAATTTTTGCAAAGGCCGCGTTATCAAAAAAGGGCGGATTGGGTCCGCCCTTTTAACTGGAGTCCCATTCCCCTCCTCGCAGAGGAGGGGAACACCTCAGCGGAGTTTCTTTGCCGGCGGCTTGCCCGGCTGCACTACCTTGGGGTCGATAGTGAAATCACCCGTCGTATCTCCACTGCCGGCTGTGCCCCCTCTGACGCTGGTTGGTGCGGTGTTCTCCTCTGACTCAGCGGCAGAAGAGGCGGCTCCCGTTTCAGTCGAAACCGGAGGCCGATGCCGGACCAGACCGAACATTTTGCCGATAATGCTTCTTTCGTCACGCGGGGCAGCCTGCGCGCGAGCCAGAGCAACTGGATTTGCCTCCGGAATGGGCATGTTCATAGCAGTCAGGCGGTGTTTTGCTTCTTCAACGCGGTCCGAAAGCGGATGATCCGTAACAATGCGGGCATAGTAGATAGCAGCCTCTGGTTCGTTGTTGCTGTGGCGCAATGACTCCGCCAGATAGTAAAGAGAATCCGGCATTTTCGAATAGTCCGGATACTTGGTCATGATTTCCTTATAACGGGCAATTGCAGCAGGATAAGATTTCCTGAGGTAGTAAAAATCCGCGACCCTGTCCACACCCTGGGCAAGCACTTCTTGGACTGCCCTCAATTTCTCCTTCGCCTCGTCCAGCAAGGTGCTATCGGGATAGTTTTCGATCATCGCCTTCAATTCCGATTCGGCTAATAGGGCCTGCGTCCGGTCCCGGTCCGGCTTCTCCATGCGGCGGACATGGGTGAGCGCAATTTTCAGCTGAGCATCATCCGCCAAATCGCTCGTCGGAAAAAACGTGATGTAATCCTTGAACTCGGCCTCTGCCTGGTTCATGGAGGAATTCCCGCTTTCCCGGTAAAAGGATTCCGCCAGCGCATACTTCGCTTGTGGCAGGAACTCACTGTCCGGGTAGGTATTGATCAGCGTCTGCAGACTCAAACGGGAGACGATGAATTTGTTTCTCTCCAGATCGTGCATCGCTCTTTCAAAAAGGACTCGATCCGGCTCTTCCAAGTTGCTGGCCGGTGCGTTGGTCGCAGCTTTTTTTCCGCAACTGAGCAGAAATAGAAATAATGGCAAAACTAAGAAAAACTTCCTCATTTCATACCTCAGAGGGGGGTCGTCACACGTACCCGTGATGATAGCCGACCGATGCGGCTATTTCCAGCATTTCCTTAATCTTCCGGGCCGGTTCGGGGCTATGAAAGATCGCTGAACCCGCAACGAGAACTTCGGCGCCGGCCCGCACGACGTCGGGAACCGTATCGGTATCGATGCCGCCATCAACTTCGATGACACAGCGATAATTACGATTTTCAATAAGTTGCCGGGCTTGACGAATCTTTTCCACAGTGTAGGGAATGAAGGTTTGCCCGCCGAAGCCCGGATTCACTGTCATGATGAGCAACATATCGGCCAAAGCCACGGCGTGCTCCACGTTTCGAACCGGTGTCGCCGGGTTAATTGAGACTCCGGCGCCGATGTTTTGTGAGCGGATGAAATTCAGTATACGGTCCAGATGAATCGTGGCTTCGGCGTGTACGGTCAGCATGTCCGCGCCTGCATCCACAAACGCCGGAATGTATTTGTCGGGGTCGGAAATCATCAGATGCACATCCAGAGGAAGCTTCGTGGTCTTCCGAATGGATTTAACAACGTGTGGACCTATAGTGATGTTCGGAACGAAGTGGCCGTCCATGACGTCAACGTGAATCAGATGCGCTCCGGCTTCCTCTACTTTGCGTATTTCTTCTCCCAGCGCGGCGAAATCCGCCGACAAGATTGAGGGCGCGATCCGGATGCTCACTGACTCACGTCCAGAAGCACGACGTCCGACTTGGTCAGACGGTACCCCGCCTGCGGCTTTTGTTGAATGACGACGCCGGGCTCAACGCCTGGATATTTTCGATAGTTGACCTTACCGATGCGGAAGCCTTCATTTCGAGCGCGAGAAGCGACGAGGTCTGCCGATTTCCCAATCAGATCGGGCATGATGAAATACTCGGCTGGTGGCCCGAGCGAAATAAGAATGTTGACCGACGGATCACTACCCTCTTGTGTTCCGGGCTTCGGCGCCTGATAAACAACCGTGGAGGGTTCGCCTTCGGAAGTGTGAGCGTACAGCGCCTTCCCAAGAGCAAGCTTGCGCTGCGATAGCGTGAGCTGGGCAGCCCGCAGACTCGTCCCGACGAGATTCGGCACGGGGAAGCGGCGCTCTCCGAGTGAAAGAAGCACCTTTACCGTGCGATTAATTTTGAGCCGGCTTCCGGAAGGCGGAATCTGATCCAGAATATGTCCTTCCGGCACTTTCGAACTGAAGCGTGAAGTTGACACCTTCAACAACAAACCATTGTGACTGAGAATTTCCTTCGCTTCGTCTGCGGTCTTTCCGGCCAGCGGCGGTACTGCGACTTCGCGGCCGCGAATCGCAAAACGCATCGCTGTCAGCGCACTTACGATTCCGGCCACGACCAGGATCGCTGCCATCAGAATGATGCTGGACCACAGCGAGAAACGGCTCACCTGTCCTTCGCGCATGGATCAATTATCCATCAGGGATTCGAATTTTTCACCGGGCGCAATTCGCGCCCCATTCGCGAAATCCGCGCCGGAAATCGCTTTTCGGTTTTCAGGCTGTATCCGCATAATCTCGAGTAAACCTCCATCGCCACAGACGACTGCTAAGAAGTTTTTGGAAGTGACGATTGAACCCGGCTTGAATTGCCGATTGGATAACTCACCCTCTCCCTCTGGGCTCCCGGGTGGAGAGGGACCGCCGCCCAATTCGTTCAGGCCTTCACAGGCCACACCCACAGATGTCTTCAGAATCTTGCAAAGCACGCCCCTGAACTTCGCTGCCGTCCCCGGCCATGGATTGAACGCGCGCACGCGATTGTGAATTTCAACCGCGGCCATGCGCCAGTCAATAAATCCGTGTTCTTTTTTGAGCATCGGCGCAAATGTCGCTTTGGAATTGTCCTGAGGTTTTGGCTCGAGCGAGTCGTTCAGCACACCCCCGAGCGTCTCGATCAACAGGTCCGCGCCTATGCCCCCCAGGCGGTCATAAACTTCGGCCACGGTTTCGTTCGGACCGATAGCCGTCTCCCGGCATAGATAAACAGGCCCCGTATCGAGACCTTCATCGAGCAGCATCGTACACACACCCGTCGTTGTCTCGCCGTTCGCGATTGCCCAATGCACGGGCGCGGCACCGCGGTATTTCGGCAAAATCGAACCATGTACATTGATACACCCGTGGGGGGGAAAGTGGAGCAACCACGGTGGAAGAATCTTTCCGTACGCGACAACGACGACCAGGTCAGGGCCAAGCGCTTGAATGAGAGTCCGCGTCTCCTCTGTCTTTAATGATGCCGGCTGATAGATCGGCAGGTGCAAGTCAAGAGCGCGCCGCTTGACCGGCGGAGACTGTAAAATCTGGCCACGGCCGCTCGGCTTATCCGGCTGTGTGATGACGCCTGTGATTTCGTAGCCGCGTTCGAATAGCCGATCGAGCGAAGGCAGCGCGAATGTCGCGCTTCCCATAAAGGCGAAGTTTATTCCCACTTCCCCTGGCGAATAAGTTTCCTGATCCGCCGTTTGATGATGTCGCGTTTGATGAAACTCAAATGGTCCAGGAAAAACTTGCCGTCGAGGTGATCGATCTCATGGGAGAAGGCTCGTGCCAGCAGGTCGGAGCCTTCGATAATGATTTCTTTTCCATTGAGATCAAGGCCACGCAAAACGATTTTTTTCGGCCGGGCGACGACGGCTGAGAAGCCGGGTATGCTCAAACAGCCTTCTTCTTCGAATTGTTCTCCCTCGGCGGCGACAATTTTCGGATTCAATATGGTCAACAAATGATTCTTCTTTTCACCGCCGGTCGCGTCGGTGACCATGATCCGCTTGGAAACACCGACCTGAGGGGCAGCCAAACCGACGCCTGGCGCTTTGTACATAGTTTCAATCATGTCCTGGACAAGCTTGATTTCGGCATCCGTGATATTGCTCACGGGCTCCGACGGCTTCTCCAGCACTTCGGCTCCCCAAAGAACGATCGGTCGAATCATAAAGCAATTCAGTCTGGCAGTAAGTGTCGACCATAGAGTTTAACACTTAATACGCTCGCAATTGGTCCAGGTACGCATTGTAGTTCCGCGTTGTCTCCTCGACAGAGTCCCCGCCGAACTTCTCGAGAAATGCTGTGGCCAGAACAAGGGCGACCATGGATTCGCCAATGACACCGGCTGCGGGAACAGTGCAGGTATCCGATCTTTCATACTGCGCAAGAAAGGGTTCTTTCGTGACCATGTCGACAGATCTCAATGCTTTCTTCAAAGTCGAAATGGGTTTGAGATAGCCGACAACCCGCACTTCCTCTCCGTTCGTGATTCCTCCCTCAACACCCCCGGCCCGGTTTGTCAGGTGATAGAAGCGGCGCTGTTGGTTATCGTAGGCAATTTCGTCGTGCGCTTGAGAACCCTGCGTATACGCGATCCGCACGCCTTTACCAATCTCAACGGCTTTGACGGCGTTGACGCACATGACAGCTTGAGCCAACCGTCCGTCCAGACGCGTATCCCAGCCGGTGTGCGAACCAAGCCCAACAGGTACTCCCCTGGCAACGACTTCAAAGGTGCCGCCAACCGTGTCGCCATCCTTTTGAGCGGTTTCGATCTCTTTAACCATTTCTCGAGCAATATCGGGCAGCGCACACCGCACGACCTCGTCGTCGCGAATCGTTTCAAGCTGTTGCCATGACACTATGAGGTCTTCAGGAACCCGCGCCTTGCCGATGGCTGTTGTATGGCTAAGTACCTCGATTCCAAACACCTTCAAGAATACTTTCGCAAGACCGCCGGCGGCGACCCGTGCAGCCGTTTCGCGGGCGCTGGAGCGCTCGAGAATGTTTCTGGCATCGGTATGGTTATATTTCAAAGAGCCTGCCAGATCTGTGTGGCCCGGGCGGGGACGCGTTACACGCCGTTTTGTTGCTGCCTCCGCGCTGATCTCGCGAACGGACATGATTTCTTCCCAGTTCGCCCAGTCCCGGTTCTCGACCATCATGGCGATCGGACTTCCGATGGTCTTTCCATGCCGCACTCCGGACAGAAAACGAACCTGGTCTCGCTCGATTTTCATACGGCCGCCGCGGCCATAACCACTTTGCCGCCGCTTCAGTTCTTGATCGATAAAATCGAAATCGATGGAAAGGTGAGCCGGAATGCCTTCTACGAGAGCAATCAGCGCCTGGCCATGGGACTCGCCGGCCGTTCGGAAGCTCAACATGGATGGAGTATATCCTAGATTCTATGGAATCTTTTCGTTACGATGACCAAGATGCCCGTTTCGCCGAAAGCTGCCGTAAAGGAGGTGCAGGATGTATCCTCCCTAGCGGCAAAGGCTTTCGCGTCGATGTTCCGCCGGCCGTTTTACGTTCGCGACATCCTGACCCAAATGGATATCGTTGGTGTCGGATCGCTGACGGTGGTCATGCTCACCGGATTCTTTACAGGCGCCGTACTAACCCTGCAATCATCCAAAACTCTAACCACATTTGGAGCGGTCGCCTTCACGGGACAGCTCGTGGCGGTTTCCCTGGTGCGGGAGCTGGGCCCGGTGCTGACTTCATTGATGATCGCAGGCCGCGTGGGGTCCGGCATCGCGTCGGAGTTGGGATCGATGCTCGTGACCGAGCAAATCAACGCGATGCGCGCCTTAGGAACGGATCCTATTAAGAAACTCGTTGTACCTCGACTATTAGCGACGACGTCGATGCTGCCGGTCGCAACAGTGATGGCGGATGCCATGGGTATCATCGGCGGCCTGTTCACATCGGTCTTTGTCTTGAGAATCAGCGCGAATCTTTACCTGGCCCGCGCCTGGAATGGCCTCAGCTATATGGATCTTTTCGGCGGCTTGCTCAAGCCGATTGTTTTTGGCGCTACAGTTGCCATAGTGAGTTGTCACTGCGGCCTGCGAACCTACGGAGGCACGCAGGGAGTAGGGCGGTCGACGACCCAGGCCGTGGTCGTATCATCAATTCTGATCATCATCTTCAACCTGTTTCTCACTCGTCTGATTCTGGTTTACACACGATGACCGAACCGATTCTGGAAATGAAAAATGTCGTCAAATACTACGGCGACACGGCTGTTCTCAATGGGATCTCATTCTCGGTATTCCACGGAGAGACGAAAATCATTATTGGGGCCAGCGGTTCGGGTAAATCGACGATCCTGAAGCTCATCATGGGGCTCGATAAACCGGATGCGGGACGCATTTTCGTCGAAGGCGAAGACATCACCAAATTCAACGAGCGGCAGCTCGTCAGTGTGCGCCAGAAAATCGGAATGGTCTTTCAGGAATCGGCGCTCTTCGACTCTTTGACCGTGCGAGAGAACGTCGCATACAGGCTTTACGAATTAGGTGTCGATGAAGATGAGATCGATGCCAAAGTCCGGCAGAGCTTAGGTTTTGTAGGGCTGGAAGAGGCGATCGATAAGATGCCGGCGGAACTGTCCGGCGGAATGAAACGGCGCGTCGCCCTAGCCCGCGCTCTGATCGGCGAACCTGAGATCATGCTCTATGATGAGCCTACTGCAGGGCTGGATCCGGTCACTTCAAAAAAGATCAATGAACTCATTATCACGCTTCGTGATATCAAGAGTGTTACCGGGGTTTTCGTGACGCACCGGATGCGTGATGCCTTCACATTAGCTACGGAATATGCCACCAACGGCGGCCGGAAAATCAGCTTCCATACGGAAGATAATTTCCTCTGCATCGCCAATACACGCTTTCTCATGCTTCGTGACGGCGCAATTATTTTTGAAGGACCGGACGAAGTTCTTCGCCGGTCCAAGGACGAGTACATCAAACGCTTCTTGGCCTAATGCCACACTAAAAAAACGCGAACCTGTAAGATCTGAGAGGAGGAATGTATGGTGCAACGTCGATCACTTGCATGGACGGAACTACGAGTCGGCATTGTCGTCATCGTTAGTTTCCTGCTATTAGCATTGGCAATTTTCTTTATCGGCGGTCAAACGGGGTTCTTCGGTCCGAAATACTCGATCGTCGCATACTTTCAAAATGCCAATAACCTCAGGACCGGGGCGGAAGTTCATCTGGAAGGCGTGACGATCGGGAACGTCAACGCCGTGCGCATTTCGAAACTGGCGGATCCCCAAAAAGCGGTTGAAGCGGAACTGCGCTTGGACCAGACATATCAAAATATCATCCGCACGGATTCTAGGGTCACGATTAGAACCATCGGTCTTCTTGGCGACTCGGCGGTCGACATCACGCGAGGCACCGAAGCGGGCCAGGTTCTCGAAGATGGCGGCGCAATAGAGGGCTCGGAAGAGGGCGACATTCGAAAAATTGTGCAGGGCACAAACGGAAAATGGCGGAACGTGTGGAGCGCGGCGAAGGAACCTTGGGGAAACTTTTGAGCGACACCTCCATCTATGACAACGCGAATGCGACGATGGACGAAGCGCACGCCTTCGTGGGGGAAGCGCATGACTTCGTTCGTGACTTGCGAAGCGGAAACGGAACCGTCGGCAAATTGGTCTCTGACGACGAACTATACAATCGCGTTAATCACATGATGGATCACGTCGATGCGTTGATTGACGTGGTTGAGCACGGGCACGGTACCGCAGCCAGGTTCCTGAACGATCCCGCGATCTACGACAAAACCGACCGGATACTTGCGCGCGTCGAATCCGTCACCGACCGCATCGATCGAGGTGAGGGGACTCTCGGAAAACTCAGCAAGGATGAAACCATCTATAACGAATTTCGCGATTCGGTAAACAAGTTCTCCATGCTGGTTTCTTCCATCCAAAACGGCGAAGGTACAGCCGGTAAGTTCATTAAAGACCCAACGCTTTACAACAGCCTGAACCAGAGCTCTTCGGAGATTCAAAAACTGTTGTACGATTTCAGACAGAATCCCAAAAAATTCTTGACGATATCTTTTAAGCTCTTTTGAGGCATTCAGGTGAGTTCAGACATCAAAAGAAAATTAGAAGAAGAAATCCACTCTTTGGAAAAGGAGTTGCGCGAGGAACTGCCGAAGGCCCTGAAAATCGCCGCGTCTTTGGGCGACCTCAGCGAGAATGCCGATTACCAGGCTGCGCGGGAGCGGCAGGATTTCGTGCGGGTCCGCTTGGGTCAGCTCAAGCAACGGCTGGCGGATTTGTCATTGATCAACTTTGATAAGATTCCTCGGGACCGGATATCGCTCGGTTCGAAAGTCGTCCTGCTCGACCTTGACAAGAACGAGGAGGTCACTTACAAGCTGGTGACGAGTGAAGACACCAATGTTGCGGCAGGTCTCATCTCGACGACATCGCCCATAGGCCGTAGCCTTTTGAATAAACGGGAAGGCGACACAGTCGAAGTGAAAATTCCATCGGGAACGCGCAGATTCGAGATCATCAACTTCACCACAATGCACGATCAAAAAAGCGATGCATGAGCCCAAATCCATCACCGGCCGGATCGGAGCCGGCGGCAAACGCGTCGTGGATTCCATAGTGAAAGGTCTGGCGAGCCTTCACATCCATCCGAACATCCTGACGTTGATCGGAATGGTGATCAACATTTTCGCGATGGTCCTGTTTGCGAAAGGCATCTTCAGCTGGGCCGGCCTGGTCATACTGTTCGCCGGTATTTTCGATATCGTGGACGGCGAGGTGGCTCGCCGTACAAAACGCGAGACGAAGTTCGGCGCGTTTTTTGATTCCGTGATCGATCGCTACTCCGATTTGCTGCTTCTGCTCGGCCTGATTATCTGGTACGCGAAAATCAATCGCATCTTTTACGTCGGACTCACCGGTCTGGTCCTGATCGGTTCGGTTCTTACCAGTTACACGCGCGCGCGCGCCGAGTCGCTGATACCTGCCTGCAAAGTGGGGTTTCTCGAACGGCCAGAGCGGATAGTTCTGCTGATTATTGGGTCGTTATGGGATCGTATGGCCGCTGCGTTATGGGTGATGGCGATCCTTTCCAACTGGACCGTATCTCAGCGGATTTGGTATACGTGGCGGGAGCTTTCCGCGGTCGAACGCCACCAGCGCGTCACATCTTGATGACACGGACGTCCTTCGGCATTTTCAGGTCGAAGATTGAATCCGGAATGTTCACATTGAGTTTGATGTTGGAAAACCTCAGGACCATGTAGTCGCCGCTGTTTTCCGTCGTCTTGATCTGCACCGCAACCCACCGTTGCTCATCCATCCACATCTGGACGGACTTGAACATCGCAGAATTCTTCGGCCTTAGTTCGAGAACCGACGTCTTTTTGCCGCTAAGAGCCTCTTCACCGGCCAAGCGAACATCGAAATTATCTTTCAAATTCTGACTCGATTGCCCAAAACCAAGCGCCATGAACATATCGACCTTATCCTGATGGCCGCTAATGGATGCTTCCTGAACCTGTTTCAGATTAGGCGTGTACAATTGCAGCTTACCCTTATCGATTAGAAGATACTGAGGAGCGGGCTTTGAAAGTTCGAGCTTGACACGGGGTTGCTTGCCGCGGCGCGCGTAGTAGAACTTTCCCGAACTGACATCCTTATCATTCACAAGAACCGTCACGTGCGTACGTTCGATATCGGCTGCAGCCGAACGAAAACGTTTTTGGACTTCGTCCATCTTGGCGAAGACCTGGTCAAGCGTGTAGCCGTCGGGCTGTGCCTGCGAAGGAGGAATCAGCCACAAAAAGGCACAAAAGACACAAAAAATTATTTTGTGAGTTTTGTGCTTTTTTGTGGCTGGTTTTCTTGGTTTCATTTCTCAGGGATCACCTTTCAATCCAAATCGAGTACGCAACTAATGCCCCCGTCGCGTCGTAAAGGGGCTCGGTCCGTGAAATCGTAACGGGCTCACCCAGCATGGCTTTCACACGATCCACAGCGGCTTGCTCCGTATTTACTTTGACGGTGAAAACGATGTGACCGTCATCATCGCTTGTTTGGCGAATCGCTTGACCATCGGGAATTCGCATGAACTCTGGACGATCATTGAAGATAGCGGGCGGTGTGACGAAGATGAAGCCGAGAATGACGACGCAGATCACGTCGTATTGAACGGACCCTCGCTCAAACGACCATAATAGTAAACGCTTCATACACTGCGAGAAAACGCGTCACACGCTGGGCGCAGGCTGTGCCAGTTCGCTCTCAGTGTCCCAGGAAACAGAATCGTTGTCGCCCACGATGACGCCGTCGCGCATCTCGATTAGCCTGTCGGTGAAAGCAGCCAGTTCGGGATTATGCGTGACCAAAATAACGGTCTGTCTGAATTTGCGATTCAATTCCCGGAACATGTTCAAGACGACTTCGGAATTTTTCGAATCCAAGCTGCCCGTGGGCTCGTCCGCAAGCAGGATGGCGGGTTGGTTTGCCACAGCTCGCGCAATTGCGACGCGCTGCTGCTCGCCGCCGGAAAGCTCGGAAGGCTTTCGTCCCATCTTATTCTCGATCATCAGCAACTGAAGGATCTCGCGTAAATGCTGGTCGTGACCGTTCGAACGGACGCCGTTTCCGTGTATATAACGGGCGATGTCAATATTGGCACGAGCCGTTAAGGTCGGAAGCAGGTTGAATTTCTGGAACACGAAGCCGATTTTATCCCTTCGAATTCTAGTGAGTTCGTTGTCACCCATTCCCGAGATTTCTTGACCATCTATGACGACCTTGCCTGCGGTGGGCTTCGTCATGGCGCCGAGAACGTGCATCAGAGTGGATTTGCCGCACCCGGATGGGCCCATGATCGCAACGAGCTCACCTTCACGAATTCGGAGGTCAACTCCTCGAAGCGCCTCGATTTGAATTTTGCCGGCCGTGTAGACCTTACGAAGACCGGCTGTTTCCAGCAAAGTTTTCATTGATTAAGTCCAATATTCACAATTTTTATCACAAATGCTACTCGTAGGCGAGAGCTTCGACCGGGTCCTGCTTTGCCGCCTTCAATGAAGGATACAGCGTTCCGATGATGCCGCTAAGGACAGCGAATATCACTGCCCTTGTTATCCAATCCGGTGTAATCAAGATCGTCAGTGTCGGAAACACCGCCATTATGATTCTGGCAATCAGGAAACTGGATCCGATTCCGATCAGGGCGCCGGCCGAGCAAACAGCAGCCGATTCCTCGAAAATCAAAGTAACGATGAACGTCTTGGAAGCGCCTAAGGATCGCAGAATACCGATTTCGCGGGTACGCTCGGTGATTGTCGTGTACATCGAAAGGAAAATCACCAGGACTCCGATGCACAATGCAATAAACACCACGCTCGAAATAAATGCGTCCAACGCCGGCATGCTGTTCGACATCATCAACCTGGCGTATTCCCGAAGAGGAATCACGCCATACCCCTCGAGAAGCCGTTTGATTTCCGCAATGGCGGTTTCGACGCGATCCGGATCGGTCAATTTAATGAAAAATAACGAAGCCTTCCCCGTCTGTCCCGTCATCTCTTGCGCCGTCTTCAACGAAATGAACAACCTGGCGCCTTTTCCGTGTTCGACAACGCCGCATACCTTGAACTTATGGTTCACAAGCTCGACGGTATCTCCCACGGTAACGCCTTTGGCCTTGGCATAGATATCGTCCACCACCACGTCATCCGGCGCGTTGAAGAGCCGTCCCTTGTGCCAAATAAAGCCATTGCTGACCGCATCGAATGTGTCGGGCTCGATTCCGTAAATAATCTCCAGGCCCGCTGATGAATTGACCAGAGTCTGTACGGGAGTAATAGCTTTGATGCCCGGCAACTCGCGCAACCTTTCGCGGAGCACGATCGGCATTGTCGTGTTGCTCAATGCAAGGAACAACGATGAATTCGGCGGCTGCAAAAGAATATCAGCGCCAACCCCTTCCGTGCGTCTCCCGGTTTCATCGGAAATACCGGACGTCAACCCCACCACCACAAGGATCAGGACCACCTCAAGTGCAACCGCGAGAAGACTGACTGTAGTCCGAACGGGCCGCGCTTTAAGACCCGCGATGATCATTTGCTTGTTCATATCGAATAAATTATTCAGGGCGTAAGCCGTACAAGCTCAGAGCCGTCCGGACGCTCCAGGTTGAAAGTGTCATCGGCCAATTTCTGGTTAAACGCCGCCTTCAGAAACGTCATTTTCACCGTGTACTCTTCAAGCGGCCGTTGAATGACGACGGTTTGAGGAAAGGATTCGGCACCTTCGGATTGGTAGTCCAAGTACTCCACGTCGGTTTCTAGTCTTCCCTCTTTGGCGAATACCTGTTTCCGCGATACTTGCATATCGGTCCGGTCGATCCACAATTTCTCCATCAATTGTGCTTCGGAACCGCCAATGTTGATAAAACTGAACACATAATAGCTGCGGCGCCCCTGAACGGCCTCCTCCAGGACCGACTTCACCTGCGCTTTATTTAAGTATGGCCGCACATCTATAAAGAGTCCGTCCAACAGATGCTGCGGGCGCAAGTTTGCCAGGGCGGTCTTGGAATTTGCCGGCGCATTCACCTCACCGACGAGAAACTGGTTCTTAACGGGAATAGAAACCCGATACTGCCGCCCGTCGGATACCATATCTACTATTGTAGACAATACAATTGGCGCCACGACTTTGAAACGGATCTGCTTCGGCCGGTCGACCACTACATAGCCGGTCGTCTGATGGTATTCCGTCAACACGCCGGACTTTGCACCGCCTCCGGAAAGATCTAGAGACACCGTCCCCTGAAGTGTTTGAATGGAATTGCTCTTGGCCTCCAGATCTTGAACCAACTCGCCGCGAGTCGCCGTCTTGGCTGGAAGCAAACGCTGCTCTTCGGGAAGAACACGCTTTCTAGAGATGCAGCTCGCTGGAAACAGCAAAAGTAATATGAGCACAATCTCGGCTTTTAAAGTTATTCCTGTTCTCACGCTTCACTACTGCGGACTCGACGCCTTGTAAGAAAAAATATAATTGCAGCCGCGACAATCAGGAGCGCCAGCCCAATTCCCATCATTCCGTAGTTATCCTGCACAAAACGAATCGCCGCGGGCCCATACACAACTGCGAGGAGCCCTTCTGAAAAATATCGAATGCCCCGTCCGATCACGACAGCGGTCAGAAATTTGGGCCACGAAATACCAAATGTTCCCGCTGAAAGGACGAATATTTTGAACGGCGTGGGCGGCGGAAGCAGCGAGGGGATGATCACCGCCAAGACTCCATGCCGCTGATACCAGCGTCGCACTCTCGCGAGCCTCTCGTGGGCGATACTCCGACGCAGGAACGCCTCGCCGCCCTTTCGGCCGACAGCGTACAAAAGTGCACAGCCAATGACGGACCCCAGCGTCGTCAATAATGCGAACTTCACCATAGCGTCGGGCTCATTGATGGAGAACGTCATCAGCAAAACGTCGTTAACTTCAGGCAACGAAAGAAAAGACGAATCGCACATCGCCAAGGCCATAAGACCAAACCCACCGTAAGGAAGCAGAGCATTTCTGAGCCAAGCTGATATCGCTTCAAAGTTCATCAATCTATATTTTGGGGGGATCCAAATGGCCTAAGTCTGAGGCAATACACCGAGACGGATCCGTAATCGGGCGATCAACAGTGCGAGTGTAACACGTCGTCGGCCCTAGTGGACCGGTAAATTTGCCCTCAAAGCCTATGCGATCCCTTAACTAGAATATACGCCGCATGAGACAAAATGCATGAGCAGCGCCATGGTCGATGAAGGCGTGAAGGAATTGAAATTGACCCTACCCTCTCCCAGAGGTAGAGGGAGCCGCCAACCCCCAAAACTGCGCGCCACTTTCCCATAGACACCGCAGAAATTTCTGAGTTATAAAGCATAAATCTCGGCACAACGGAGTGCTGGTGGAGCGACTACGAAGTCTTCGATCCCAGTAAGGGCGGTCGAAGACTTTTTTTATTCCGTCGATTTCGAATGTAGAAGATGGCAAAATGCAGCGTTTGTCTTCATTGAATTCTTTGTCACGGACTCGAATAACAACAGAATAAATCCGGGTTTCTGCAAGAAAGGGAGGTTTCCACGCATGACACCGAAACAGGTTGTCGAATTTGCCCGCGAAAAGGGCGTAAAGATCGTTGATCTTCGCTTCATTGATCTTCCGGGCATATGGCAGCACTTTTCAATTACCACGGGCGAATTGACGGAGGACGTCTTCGATGAGGGCTTGGGCTTCGACGGTTCCAGCATCCGCGGCTTTCAAAAGATCCAAGAGAGCGACATGCTCCTGATCCCCGATCCGAGTGCCACCTTCTTGGATCCTTTCACCGAGGTGCAGACGCTGAACATCATCTGCAATGTCAAAGATCCTATCACCGGCCAGGCTTATTCGCGTGATCCGCGTTACGTTGCGCAGAAGGCTGAGAAATATCTCCAGTCCACAGGCATCGGCGACACCATCTACTTCGGTCCAGAGCCTGAGTTTTTCATTTTCGACGACGTCCGATTCGACCAAAGCGTCAACTACGGCTTTTACTACATCGATTCCAAGGCCGGCGCTTGGAATTCCGGAAAAGAGGAGAATCCAAACCTCGGTTACAAGCCCCGCTACAAAGAAGGGTATTTCCCCGTACCGCCGATGGATCATTTCCAGGACATCCGCTCTGAGATCGTCCTTACACTCGAGAGCATCGGCGTACAGATCGAGGTGCACCATCACGAAGTCGCCACCGCCGGCCAGGCCGAAATCGACATGCGTTTCGACAAGCTGACGCGAATGGCAGACAAGCTTCAAATGTACAAATACGTGACGAAGATGGTCGCGCGCCGCCGCGGCAAGACCGCCTGTTTTATGCCCAAGCCCCTCTTCCAGGACAATGGCTCGGGCATGCACTGCCATCAGAGCATCTGGAAGAACGAAAAGAATCAGTTCTACGAGGCGGGCGGCTACGCCGGCATCAGCCAGACCTGTAAGTATTACATCGGCGGTCTGCTGAAACACGCTCCATCGATTTTGGCGTTCGCCGCGCCAACGACGAATTCCTATCGTCGTCTGGTTCCGGGCTACGAAGCACCGATCAATCTGATTTACTCGCAACGCAACCGCAGCGCCTGCGTCCGGATCCCAATGTATTCGAAGAGCGAGAAGGCAAAGCGCCTCGAGTTCCGGTGCCCCGATAACTCATGCAACGCGTACCTTGCGTTTTCGGCAATGCTGATGGCGGGTCTCGACGGCATTCAGAACAAGATCGTACCGCCGGATCCCATCGACAAGGACTTGTACGATCTCGAGCCTCATGAGAAGGAAAAGATTCAATCCACACCGGGCAGCCTTGAAGAGGTCTTAAACGCGCTCGAGGCCGACTACGCCTACCTCATGAGGGGCGATGTCTTCACGAAGGACGTGATTGAAACCTGGCTGGAATACAAGCGTTTGAAGGAAGTGGACGCCGTCCGCCTGCGGCCGCATCCCTACGAGTTCGCACTGTATTTCGATATTTAAGAACTGCTGGCACAAAAAGGCACAAAATCCGCTTGTGCCTTTTTGTGGTTATGAATTCTCCTCAAAGCGTTTTCGCACGGCTCCGCTTATGCGGTGGTAGTTCCCGAGAAAATCCCGCAAGTGCAGCATCTGGCCGAGAGCCTCCAGGTCCTTCCGCTCAAATCGTGTGCTCGCGACAGCCGACCACAAACGCAACATGCATTCTGTATCCCGCAGGAACTCATATTCCTGCGCTAAATCCATGCGAAGCGCCTTCATTGCCGCGATTGTATTGGGTATGCGGACGTTCTCCTGAATCTGCCGGTATTCAACCATGAACTCGATATCCACCAGACCGCCCCAGCCAAGCTTGAGGTCCCAAGCATCACTGGTTTCTTTGGCTAACTCGTTTTCCATTCGGCGGCGAATCGCATTCATTTCTGCAATCTGCTCCTTTCCAAATGGCCGGCCGTAGACGAACTCGGTGATCAGAGGCTCTATCGTCGAAGCCAATGCCCGATTGCCGGCGACGAAACGCGCTTTAGTCATCGCCATGCGTTCCCACGTCTCACCGCGATCTTGCAGGTATTCGCGATAACGGGCAGGATTCCACACCAGCGAACCCTTCTTCCCTTCGGGCCGCAAACGCAAATCCGATTTGAATTGCGGCGCCATTTGCTTCACGAGGCTTTCGACAGTACCAGCCGCGGTATCATAATCGCCTTCATAGAACGCAATCACATCCAGATCCGATCGAAAACCGAGCTCGCGTTCACCGAATTTACCTGCCGCGAAAACGGCGACGGCGGAATCACCCGAAATGTGTCTCTTCAGTTCTCGCTCGGCGAACCGGCTGAGAATACGGCTGGCATGACGGCGGGAAATGCTGCCCAAAAAGTACTGCGCGCCGGCGTAGAACTCTTGGAGTTTCCGATCCACAGCCGGAAATGGATTGCGCGACTTTTGTTCGAATCTCGATTCATCGATCAGAAAATCGATGGCTTCAGGCGATTCCAAAAGAATGTCGGAAAGGTGCTCGGATAGCGCTAATACCCGCGACAGCCGATAGATCGATTTCGGGTTCTCCAGCAGTGATCTGTAAAAAGCTTCCCGGGCGCCCACACCACGCACAATTGTTTCGAACCGGTTCAGGACGGCATCGGGCCGAACCAACCCGCCAATGCTTTCAAGAAGCAATGTAAGGACATTCGAAAGCAGATTCTTCATGCGTGCCGGAGAATGGCTGAACGCTGGTGCATCCCGCAATAATTCGAGGTTGTGAAGGGACTGGCCGGGATCTTGGAAATCCAACGATGCTAACCATTCGATGGCCGCATCTCGATCCATCTGTTCGTTCACCAATCGGTGGACGGATCCTGGGATCCCGCCGTCCATTGCCGCCTCCGCACCAAACAAGTCACGAAAGATTCGCTGGACAGCCGAGCGGTGTTTTTCCAATGCTGTCTGGAATTCTTCCAGCGGCATATGCATGCGGCGCGCACATTTCTCGACTTCCAAGGGATCTGCCGGTATCTCATGAGTCTGAAGGTGGTGCACGATTTGCAATTTGTGCTCGAGATTGCGCAGAAAGACGTAGGCTTCACCTAGCTGGCCGGCAACTTCGCGATTGATAATGCCGGTGCTCTCCAACCGTTCTAACGCGTCAAGCGTCGATCGCGTACGAATCGCGCGTTGCTCGCCGCCATATAACACCTGCAACGCCTGTACGAAGAATTCAATCTCGCGAATTCCGCCGCGGCCCAATTTCACATGGCGTTCGAGTCCGACAGATTTCTGCACTTGTTCATCAATCCGGACCTTGATATCGCGAACTTCGTCGATCGCGGCAAAATCGAGATACTTTCGATAGACGAAGGGCGTAATCAATTCAATGAAGCGTTCACCCGGCTCCGGATTCCCCGCCACAACGCGGGCCTTTGTAAGGGCGAGGCGCTCGAATGTTTCGCCCCACGAATCGTAATAAGTCTGAAGCGTGCGCAACGGTGATGCGATCTCGCCGCGGCTGCCTTCGGGTCTCAAACGCAAATCGACCCGGTAAAATGTGCTTTCACTGGTAGGCTCTGTCAGGATTTCTGTAATTCGCCGCGCGAGCCGGGTTGAACGATTGCTCGAGGCTCCGTCGGCAAAGATGTAGATGATGTCGACGTCCGAACTAAAGTTCAGCTCCTCGCCTCCGAGCTTGCCAACTCCGATGACGGCAAACTGGTCTTCGCTGGGTCCGTATTTTTCATCAAGCTCGCGCCGCGCATATTCCAGCACCATTTGAATGATGGCGTCGGCCAGCCACGACAATTCATTCGTGATATCGCGCATGGGCACCTTGCCGGAAAGGTCGCGTGCCCCGATTCGCAAAATTTCCCGCATCTGAAATTGGTGCAGGCCGGGCAGTCCCGATGCCGCAGCTATTCGCGCGGAATGCATAAATTCGGGACGCGTCCTCTTGCGGCCGGTTATCAGCTCGGTTGAAAGCCAGTCTGCATAATCCGGATGCCGGACGAGAAGGTCGGAAAGGAAAGGCGAGTCATCGCGGGAAATCATCATCGTTGGGCATCGGTCCCTATCCCAGAGGGAGAGGGCGCATCTTTGATATAATCGCACCCTCTATGAAACTCATCAAAGCGATCATCCGGCCGAACAAACTCGAAGAAGTGAAGGACGCCTTAACCAAGCTCAGCATCGCAGGCATGACTGTGACTGAGGTTCGAGGCCATGGACGGCAGAAGGGGCACAAAGCGGTGTACCGCGGAACCGAGTACAGCGTCACACTCCTGCCGAAGATTATGATCGAGCTGGTTATCACGGATGAGATCGTTGATGACACGATCAAAACCATTATTGAGACGGCGCGGACGGGCGAGATCGGCGATGGCCGTGTCTTCGTTCTGCCTGTGGAACAGGGATACAACATTCGTACGGGCGAACGCGACGTCGTTTGACGTCGTTACCCCCAGCGGGACTTAAACAACCGGCGCCAGCGCTCGATTAAGATCGGCTTCCACCTGCGACTCCTCATCCTGGGAAAGCTTCTTCCCCTCCCGAGTAATGTAGAAAACGTCGATTGCCCGGTGGCCTTCCGTTGTGATGAGTGCGACTTCAATGTTACAGCCATGACCGGAAATGACGGATGCCATTCGGTACAGTAGCCCGAATGCATCCTGCGTCACGATTTCCATGATCGTGCATCGCTTCGAAAAATCGTTATCGAAATGAATGGTGGTCGGAACGCTAAGGCCCTTCTTCGGTTTGAAAACCACGCTCTTGAACTTTCGATCGAGCAATGCATTCAGCTCAACGCGCCCGCCGATAACGTCGTTGAAAATCTGCGTAAAGTGATCGACCTCGGACGGATTCTTCTCGAAATACGAATCCGGATCTTCGAATGAAATCAAGTCGAAAATCGTGCCATGCCGATTCGAAAAGGCCTGCGCTCGAATAATATTCATCCCGAAGAACGAAAGCACGCCCGTCATTTTCGAAAACAGTCCCGGCCGGTCCGCCGTCATTACAAGCAGGTCGTAGACGGCGCCGTTCTTGGCGATGTGCATCACCATCGGACGGTCCGCCAGCTTGCGTGAAAGCAGGAAGTGGTCGGCGATCTGTTTTTTCGCGGTCGTCCTCAAATACTGGCGAGGGAATCCGTCTAAAAAATCCCGGATTTGTTGTGACGGCGTTCCCTTTGGAAGTAAGTTCGTAATCGCTTGAATGTCGCTTTCCAATTCCTGTTGCTGCGTATACTGATCATCAGCCAACCCCAACGTGAGGCGGTTATACGTCTCAACGTACAACTGCCAGAGAAGATCCTCCTTCCAAGGCGTGACAACTTCATTGTTGACCGCCTTCATGTCGGCGTACGTCAACAGGCACAGCATGCGAAGATTGTCCGGGGTTGCCACCATATCGGCGAATTGCTGGATCACGTGCACGTCGCTGAAATCCCGGCGCAGAATAATCTTCGACATCTCCAGGTGGTTTTGGACGACAAAAACAACTCTCTCCGCCTGCTCCGGCGGGATCTCGAGCCGATCGAGGATGACTCGTACACCTTCCGTACTCGGATGTACATGATTGCCCTCGTCGTGACGATGCGATTTACCGATGTCGTGAAACAGCAGCGACAACAGAAGCAACTCCGGATATTCCAGTTCATTAAGAATGGCGGAAAAATGGTGCGAGGCCGGTAACTGTTCGATGTTCCGGATCGCGATCAGTGAATGCTCGTCAACCGTGTACTTGTGGAAGAAATCCCGAATGACGCGGCACCGGATTTCTTCGAAATCCGGAAACACTTTACCGAGCAACCCGACGTCGTGCATCGCCAGCAATGTGTCGTATATTCCCTTGCGATCCTTCATCATCTCCAGGATCAGGCGGCCCGCTTTCGGATGATTGGCAAGAACACCATCGGAGGAGACCACACGCTGCCGAATGGCGGCCAGCGTTGCGGAATCGAGCCGGGCTTTCTTGCGATGCGCTTCCGCAAACGCTTTGATCATGTCAAATGGATCCGAAAAATCGGAAGGGATGCTGACGCGGCTCGGGCTACCGATGACCGCCTCTTCCCAAAGGCTGGCCTGGCGGGCAACTTCGCCTGCCTTCAGGAAATAATCACGCATCAGATTTTCAGCTGCCTCTCCGCGCTCCGAATCTTTGTAGCCGAGTTTCTGGGCTATCTGCTCCTGAAACTCAAAAGAAAGAACATTGAAGTTCCGGCCTGAGTGGAAATGTAAGAAATTTCGAATGCACAGATGCAATCCCAGGGCGCCGTCGGGAAGACATCCACTGGTGAACTCCAGCGCTTTCCGTACCCATCCGGACCAATGCACATCGCGTAAGCCGCCGGGGGCGTCTTTCAAGTCCGGCTCGAGCTGAAAAATCGTCTCGCCGAACTCTTTATATCGATGTGATTTCATTTCCACCAATGCCCGCAAGAAGCGATCGCGATTGCTTCTGATCATTCCACGAAGAATTTCGTCCTCGAATTCTTGTGCAACAGCGGGATCACCCATCAAGAATCTGCAATCGAGAAACGCGGTATACGACTCCATGTGAGTTTCATCGAATTCCTTGAAGTCGTCCGCGTGCCGGGTTTGATGCCCGACCTTGAATTGCAGATCCCACAACGGGTGGAGGATGCGTTTAATCGCATCTTCGTCAATTCCGTCCTTGAAGAAAAATAGAAGGTCGATATCCGATTGCGGATGAACAGCGCCGCGGCCGTATCCGCCGATGGCGAACAAGCCATACGAGCGGGGAGGCTCTCGATCAGCCCAAAATTCTTGAAGGACGTGGTCGATTTTGTCGCTAATGATGCTTTCGACCGGAACGGTTGCAGGATTCTCCAAGAATTGGATCTTCAGCTCGTCCAGGAACCTCTTCAGATCTGCCCGGGTCGTCACGGTGCTCACGGGCCTATGTTAGCACGGCGCAGAATGCCTCTCCCTCTGGGAGAGGGAACTAATTCACGTTCAGATTGAGCGCGGAACCGTCGTTCTTGAAGAAACGCAGATCTCCACTCGACGTCTGGCCCTCGCTTCCGCTGAACAGAATGAACTGTGTTGTGTAGGCAAGGCTCCCAACAGAGCCGTTGATGAAGATCGGGAACAGGAGCTCGGCACTGCCGGGCACGCTGCCTTCGTTACTCGGAGGAGTCGTTGTCATCAGGAAATCGCCGCGCTCATTGTATCGTAGCCGCAGCCCGACGACGGCCAAGCCCGCGCTCGTCCCGCCACTGATGCGGATGATTCCCTTAAACGGAAACGTCATATTGAAAAGCTCATGAGCGAATTTAGCAATCTGGCCATTTCCGGGAAGGTTGACGGAAACCGGCGGTCCCGCCGACGCGCCATCCAGTGTCATGAGCTCGAGATTCACGGTCGTTGCGGCAGCGTCAAGATTCGCAATCGCGATTCCCGTTTGAATAGTACCGGGATCGCTGCCCGCCGCCTTTGTTTCGGCATACATCCGGAACGTACTTCCCTGCATTGCCGGCACACCCGCCTCGGAAACCGTGATGTTGTCCTTTCTGTAGGAAAAGACGACCAGCGCGGAAGGTAGTACCGAGCCCGTTGCCGAAGTCACGCGGACAGATCCTAACGTACCAGCTAGACCTGCGGTGGTGAGCTTGAATGAACTTTGTCTCGGAATGTTGTAAGAAAAACTTGTCGCGGTCCCTAAATTTGTAGCGATCGCTATCGGCCCCGCAGCAGCCGCCGCAGTTCCCTGCCCGAAAAATTGCATCGTGCCGGCTATTGCGCTGTCCGTGGGATTCACCAAAATAACCTGAGAAGTTGCGCCCGAACCGTCAGCGAAATGGCCGAGGTACGCGGTCCCCGACGCGGTAGGCGCCGAGAGATCGGTCACGGGCAAAGTCGTAAGAAGTTCTTCTCCACGTTCATTTCGTAGAAGACGCAGCGCCACGACGGCTACCGGTACGTCGGAGCTAAAAGTGAACGTGCCTTGCAATGTCGTGCCGGCGGCGAGTCCGAACGCCGGCTCATTGAGATATTTGGCAATCTGGCTATTCGCGGGAATCGAAATGGTCTGATCGGCACCAACACCGTCGCTGGCCGCGAAGTGAAATGCGATGTTCGCCGGTTGGGAATTCGGATTGGCAATAGCCAATCCCGTATTCACCGACGCATTGATCTCCGCATAGATCCGCGCCAATCTGAGGAGTGGGGCTGCAGGTACACCAGCCTCGGTAAACAGCACGTTATTCGAGCGGCCGCCAAAAATACCAACGCCTGTCGGCGTTGTGTTTCCGGCGGCGGGCTGAATCCGCGAGAAACCGATATTAAAATCTCCTCCTCCGTCGGTAATAATAGAGGACCCGCCGCGATCCACAATCGTGAACGCACGCGTGGACAAATCCGGCGGGGGAGCAGCGGCCGTGACGGGCACGCGATAAATATTCGTAAAGATATAATCACCTTGATTCGTTCCATCGCCATTCGCAGCGTTGCCCGCGACATTGAACCGGATCGCGCCCAGGCTTGCGTCGGCCGGCGCAGTCCAATTGACCGTAAACGTTCCCATTCCGCTGCCGGACTGAGGCGATCGGTGTTCCGCAAATTGAATAGCGCTCGTATTGCCGCAGCTCGCCGGAACTGAAGTGAGACTGCCGCAGATGACCTGGACATTACCGGCGATCCCAAAAGACCCGGCCTGCCGGTTTGTTGCATCAACGACGGCAGAAAGCTGGAATCCAAACGCTCTTTGGTTGGACCGTTGAATTGTCACTGTCAGTGGATATGTCTGACCGGCGTCCCACGCCGATGGCAATCCCGATACGGAAACGCTTCCGCTTGGATCATTTAATCTGAACGAGGTATGGCAGCCCGCCGTGTTGCATGTTTGCGATGCCCCATTGATTCCATTCATTGCCGGATCGGGGCCGAAGGCATACGCGAAGAGATACCCTGTCCAGGCCAAGCCAAGCATGAGTG
>WNGK01000688.1_pt1 | contig 34736 bp, 32 predicted proteins | sample 5400601 | NCBI WGS metagenome assembly WNGK01 (sample SAMN13153376, study PRJNA577476) | soil metagenome | isolation source: 60 cm soil or saprolite under Garry oak tree replicate 1 | place: USA:California | collected 2016-06-15 | reverse complement strand
CGGCGGCGAGCACCCCGGGCCGGTCGTCCACCCGCAGGAGGAAGTAGTACTGGGCCGGCATGTCGTCGATCGGCACGACGCTCCGCTGGCGGGCCCGGGCGGCGCCGGCCGAGCGACCCCCGTGGCGGAGGTTCCTGGCCGCCTCGATCAGATCTCCCACCACCGAGGTCGCCGTGGGGTCCCCGCCGGCCCCACGGCCGGTCAGCATCAGCTCGCCGACCCGTTCGCCCTCGATCAGGACCGCGTTGAAGCTGTGCCGCACCGAGGCGAGCGGATGGTCGACCGGGATCATCGCCGGGTGGACCCGGATCGAGACGGCGCCGTCCACCGCCTCGGCGATCGCGAGCAGCTTCACCACGTAGCCCAGCCTCGCGGCGTTCGCCATGTCGTCCGGCGACAGGCCGGTGATGCCCTCGCGGTACACGTCGTCCGCCACCACGGGCGCGTCGAATGCGATCGACGCCAGGATGGCCGCCTTCGCCGCGGAGTCGGAGCCGTCCAGGTCGTCGGTGGGATCGGCCTCGGCCAGCCCCAGCGCCTGGGCCTCGGCCACCGCCTCGCCGAGCGACAGTCCCTCTTCGCCCATCCGGGTGAGCACGTGATTCGTGGTCCCGTTCACGATGCCGGTCAGCCGCACGATCCGCTCCCCCGCCAGCCCCTCGAGCAGCGGACGGATCAGCGGGATGCCCCCGCCGACGGAGGCTTCGTAGAGGAGGTCGACGTCGTGGCGGGCGGCGGCTTCGAACAGGTCGCCGCCGAAGGACGCCAGCAGCTGCTTGTTCGCCGTGACCACCGGCTTGCCGGCGGCGAACGCGGCGAGGATCAAGGAGTGGGCGGGCTCGAGCCCGCCCATCACCTCGACGACGACGTCCACGTCCGGGTCGGCGACCAGCGAGCCGGGGTCGTCCGTGAACCGCCCGGCCCCCACCGGCACCGAGCGATCCTTCGTCATGTCGCGGACGGCGACCCGCGAGACCTCCAGCCGGATGCCGATCCGGAGCGCGATGTCCTCGGCGTGGTCGTGGAGCATCCGGGCCACGGCAGCCCCGACGTTGCCGCAGCCCAGGAGCCCGACGCGAACGGTGTCGACGGGGGGCTCGGCGCTCATCGCGCTGCCCCGACGACGTGGTCCTTCGTCTCCGCGTGCTCCGCCGCCGGATCGCTCACCAGGGAGGCATCATGGCACGCGGGGATCGGCGGACGCCCTCCGTCCCCGCCACGCGGCGATACCGGCTCCGCCGCGGCGGAGCGCGATCGCCACGACGAACGCGACCCACGCCGCTCCCAGCGCGAATCCGCCGAGGACGTCCGTCAACCAGTGCCCGCCCAGGTAGATCCGCGACGCTCCGACCAGCAGCACGAGCCCCGCGGCCACCGCCCACCGTCTCGCCTGGACCCCCACGGGACGGCCGGCGGAGAGCACGATCGCCAGCATGCCGTAGAAGGCCACGGACTGGGTCGCGTGCCCCGACGGGAACGCCCACCCCGAGAACAGCCCGATCCACGTGCTCGCCGGCGGGCGCGGTCGTTCGACCACCGGCTTGACGACGTCGTACAGGACCACGGCCCCGGCAACGGCCGCGGCCAGCAGCGCGCCGGGCAGCCACCGCCGCCGGCGCAGGACGAACGCGCCCCCGATCACGAGCAAGGCCGGGACGATGACCGCCGTCGAACCCAACCAGGTCACCGCCTTCATGACGCCGGTGAGCAGACCGGTCCGATGTGCCAGCACGAACGCCTCCACCCGGGGGTCGAGCAGGGCGGCCTCGTCGTGCTGGACCACGTCCTGGGTGAGGGCTCCGAAGATCCATGCCCCCAGCCCGGCCAGCACCACCGAGAACGTTAGCGCGAACCCCGTGGGGGTGCCGGGTTCGAGGCGGCGGCGCGTCCAGCCGACCCGGCCGGGGAACCGCCGCCGGATCCAGGCCAGCGGGGGGGTCGCCGCCAAGCGGTCCCCCATCGCCTGGATGCGTTCGGAACGTGCTCGGAGCGCTCGGACGACCCTGCTCAGGACCAGGCCGACCACGATCACCGCGAGCAGGCCCAGGCCGATCCGGCCGGCCACCCGTTCGACGACGTGATAGCTCTCCCCGGCCGCGTACCCCACCAGGACGAAGCCCGCCCCCCAGACCACCCCGCCGGCGACGTTGTAGAAGAGGAACGTCGGGTAATGGACGTCCGACATCCCGGCGAGCCCGGGCACCAGGACGCGGAGGGCCGCGGTGAACCGGCCGAAGAACACGGCCCGGCCCCGCCGGCGACGCACGTACTCCTGGGCCGTGTCGAGGTGGCGGTCCAGGCGGTCCCGGATGACCGGGAGCCGGCCCAGCGTCCCGTGGAGGAGCCTCCGACCCCACCGCCGCCCGATCAGGTATCCGACCGAGTCTCCGACCACCGCCCCGAGCACGGCGGCGGCGATGGCCGCGCCCAGCGAGATCCGGCCCTGGGAAGCGAGGACCCCTCCCAGGATGACGGCCAGCTCACCGGGGAACAGGAAGCCGAGGAAGGCCGAGGATTCCAACGCCGGGAGGGCGAACACGATCGCCAGCGCGACCCCCGGAGGGAGCGCCAGGATCCGCTCCGTGATGCCGGCGAGGATCGCCACCGAGGAGGCGACCGCGCCGGTCATCGGGCCCACGGGCATCCGGAGAGCTTACCGAGGAGCCCGCCGGTCTCCGCCCTCACCCGTCGGGTGCGGCGATCCCCGTGGCGATGAGCTCGTCCAACCCGGCCGGTTCGCCGGGCCGGGCGAACAGGAATCCCTGGGCCCGATCGCAGCCCAGCGTCTTCAGGGATCCGAACTGGCTCTCCGTTTCGATCCCTTCGGCCACGACGGCCAGGCCGAGGGCGTGCGACAGGTCGACGATGGCGGCCACGATGGCGTTCTCGGAAGCGACGTCGCTCATGCCGCTGACGAACGACCGGTCGATCTTGACGAAATCGAGCGGGAACTGCCGCAGGTACGCGAGCGAGGAGTACCCGGTGCCGAAGTCGTCCAGGCCAACCTGGACCCCGCCGTCCCGCAGGGCCCGCAGACCCGTCATGGCGGAGTTCGACGCCTCCATGAGCACGCGCTCGGTCACCTCGACTTGGAGGTGGTCGCGCGGCAGCCCGTGGCCGTCGAGCGCGGACATCACCTCCTTCGGGAACCGGGCGTCGGCCAGGTGGCGCGCCGTGACGTTGACGCCGACGCCCGAGAAGCCGGCGGCGCCGAACCGGGCGTGCCATGCGGCCGCCTGCTCCACCGCGGTGGCGAAGACCCATTCGTCGATCGGTCCCAGGAGTCCCGTCTCTTCGGCCACCTCCAGGAACGAGTCCGGCTGGAGCAGGCCGAGTTCGCGGTCGAAGATCCTGACCAGCGCCTCGGCGCTCACGGCACGACCGCTGCGCAGGTCGATGATCGGTTGGTAGTGGACCCGGAGCCTGCCTTCGTCGATGGCCCGCCGCAGCATGCGCTCGGTCCCCAGCCGGCCGACCGCCGTCGTCCGGAGGTCCTCGTCGAAGACCTCCGCCCGGTCCCTGCCCCGGTCCTTCGCGCGGTACAGCGCCAGGTCCGCCTCTTGGAGCAAGCCTTCGGGGCTGTGGCTCGGATCCGTCGTCGTCGCGATGCCGATGCTCACCGTACAGACGAATTCCTCGTCGCCCACCCGGTACGGGCGCCTGCCCGCCTCCGTGACCCGTTCGCCCAGTTCCACGGCGGCCGCTTCGTCCTCGACGTCTTCGGCCACGATGACGAACTCGTCACCCCCCAGGCGGGCCAGCGTGTCCGACGCGCGGATGAACTGGAGGAGCCGCTGCGCCATGAGCTGGAGCACGGTGTCGCCGACCCGGTGACCCAGCGAATCGTTGATGACCTTGAACCGGTCGACGTCCAGGAACAGCACCGCAAGGACTCCATGGCCCCGGTCCTGCCGCCGAAGCGCTTGCCGCAGCCGGTCCATCAGGACCGTGCGGTTGGCCACGCCGGTGAGCGGATCGGTCGACGCGCGGCGCTGCAGGCGCACGTCGGACTTCTGTCGCTCGGTGATGTCACGGACCGTGGACACGACGAACGACGTCCCCCCGGCCTCGACGATGCGGAGCGTGCCCTCGCACCACCGGTACGAACCGTCCGAACACCGGAAGCGGAAGGTCGACGTGGACACGTCGCCGGCCTTCGCAGCCTCGCGGGCGGACAGCATCGACGGCACGTCGTCCGGATGGACGAACTCCTCATGGTGATGGTCCACGAGGTCGATGGCGAGCCATCCGAAGGATCGGTAGCAGGCGGGAGAGACGTATCGGTACACGCCGTCGAGCGTGGCCACCGTGTCCATGTCGGCCGACGCGGCCGCGAGGGCTTGGAAGTCCGGCGCGGCACCACCTCGCACCCGTCCCCGGCCCCAGCGCCCGGGCGGTTCGCTGCCCCACTCCCCGCCGGCGACGTGAAGGTCGTCGACGTCCTCGGGTTCTCGGTCTGGTTCGGTCGAACCGCCCATGCCGGCCACCCCTCACCGGCGCCGCGACCGTCCTCCTCGTTCGCCAGGGTATCCAGGTAGGAGGTCTCGCGGGCCGGTCGTCAAGCTGACCAATGTCTATGGTATTCCCATCCGGCCAGGAGGGAACCCTTCACGCGAGGCAGTCAGTCGCCGAGATGCGCTTCGGCGACGCGCGTGGGGACGACCATCCGCCACGCGTCGAGCACGATCTCCCGCATCTCGACGTCGTCGATCGCGTTGAGCCGGACGACGACCCACTTGAACCGTAGGTCCGACGGTCTGGGCATCATGAACTTGTCCGGCTCGGACGCGACGAGCGCTTCGCGCTCCTCCTTCGGAAACGCGAATCCCATCAGCGTTTCGTCTCGCGAGAACGCCAGGTAGACGATCCGGCCGACCCGGAACTTCACCCGGTCCCGAACCAGCGCCTCGTGCGTCCGGGGCAGGCTCAGGGCCACTCCGCGCACGCCCTCGATCGTCGCCATGGAGGCACCGACGATACGGGCTCCCACCGACAACGCCGCCTTGACGGCTCAGGGGACCCGTTCACCGACCGGTTGGGGCGCTACCGGCGGTTCTGGGAGGGTATCTTCGACCGCCTCTCCGACCACCTTCGAGAGATCCAGACGGGAGCCGACGATGAGCGAGACCCCAGCGCGCGAAGCCGCGACGATGGGAGGCGACGCCCACGCGGGTGCACGATGGCCGAGCTCCTGGCGACGGGCTGAGAGCGCTCGTTGAGTGGGTTCGAACTCTCCGGTCCGGTGGAGACGGAGCGGCTGCTCCTGCGCCCGTTCGCCGCGGGCGACTTCGACGCCGTGTTCGCGATGCAGTCGCGACCGGACGTCGCTCGATATCTCTACTGGGAGGCCCGAACGGAGGCCGAGGTCCGCACCGCCCTCGAGAAGAAGATCGCGGGCGCCGCGATCCATTCGGAGGGCGACGTCCTCTTCCTCGCCGCGGTGCTCAAGACGACGAACGAGCTGGTCGGCGACGTGGTGTTGGAGTGGGTCAGCCGGCAGCACCGAACGGGCGAGGTCGGCTACATCGTCCATCCCGACCACCAGGGTCACGGGTACGCGACCGAAGCGGTGGGCGTGCTGCTTCGAGTGGCGTTCGACGAACTGGATCTGCACCGCGTCGTCGGCCGGGTCGAATCACGGAACGCGCCGTCCGCGCGTGTCCTCGAGAAGCTGGGGATGCGGCGGGAGGCGCACCTGGTGGAGAACGAGTACGTGAAGGGCGAGTGGCAGAGCGAGCTCGTCTACGCGATCCTCGACCGCGAATGGCGTGGCACCCAGCGCTCAACGTAGGGATCAGTACTCACCGGTCTCCACCGCCTCGACGATCCGCGCATGCGGATTCGACATGATGGTGCCCTCGACCCGACTCCACAGTTCGCGCAGGGCATCGAGGAAGCCTTCTGCCGCCATCGTCGTGTCGAACTCGAGGTCGATCATGACGTAGTTCGGATCGTCGACCGCGCGCATGACCTGGTAACGACGGACCCCGGAGGCTTTCCGGCTGATGGGCTCGCTGTCGAACGCCCGCTTCCACGCCCCGTAGTCCGGGACGGGATGTTCGACCCGCAGGATGGACATCGCGCCTCCTCTCCTCTCGTCCCTCTACTACAGTCTCACTGTATCCAATCCGGTGGTACTGTAGCAGAATGCCAAGAGCTGTCAAGCCCCGTCGTGGGTACGATTCGCCCCGCCGCCGCGAGCAGGCGCGCGCCACCCGACGAGCTGTGCTCGATGCGGCGCGGGAGCTGTTCGTCGAGAGCGGCTACGTCGCGACCACGATCGATGCGGTGGCGGCGCGGGCTGAGGTCTCGCCAGAGACCGTGTACGCGACGTTCAAGACCAAGCGGTCGTTGTTGGCCGAAGTGATCGACGTCGCCATCGCGGGTGACGACTCTCCGGCCCCGATCCTCGAGCGTGACTGGGTGCGCGAGATGCGCAACGAGCCTGACGCGCGTCGCCGGGTGGAGATCCTCGCGAGGAACGGGAGGCTGATGCTCGAACGCTGGGCCTCGATCCACGAGGTGCTCCGGGGTGCCGCGGCGGCGGATCCGGAGATGGCCTCGCTCTGGGAGCTCAACAAGGCGCAGCGGTTCGCGGGCCAGCGCGAGATCCTGCGCATCCTGAGCGGGTCCGGTGCGCTGCGCGAGGGACTCACCGCGAAGGTGGCCGCGGACGTCCTCTTCGCTGTCGGGAGTCCGGAGACGTACCGGCTGCTGGTCGTCGACAGGGGCTGGTCGTCGGATCGGTTCGAACGCTGGTACGCCGACGCGCTGGCCCGGCTGCTGCTGCCGTAGCGTTGCCGGTGGACTTGAAGAGGATCGAACCCCTGACCCTCTTGCCTGCCAGGATCAGACCCTGGTGGGAGCAGGATCACCGGTCAAAGGTGGCACAGGGATGCTGCCGATCACGGTCGTACCTGCGCCAGGTGAAGAGGTCACGTTCAGCTCCCCGGCTAATGCCGCGAGGCGATCGGCCATCCCCTGCAGTCCTGTGCCGTAGCCTCTCGTCTTCGGATCGAACCCGACGCCGTCGTCCGTCACTTCGAACGTGAGCAGGCCGTCCAGTTGGCGCAGCCGCACGGAGATCCCGGTGGCCTCGGCGTACTTGGCCACGTTCTGCAGGGCCTCCAGCACACAGAAGTACAGAGCGGCCTCCTGGTCCTGGGAGTACCGAGCGATGCCGTCGGCTTCGACCGTCACCGGCACCATGCTCTTGCGCGCCTGAGCCTGGAGTGCGGCGATGAGCCCCGCGTCTTGGAGGAGCGGCGGATAGATGCCTCGGGCGAGATCCCGGAGGTTCTCGAGGGCATCCTGCGCCTCTGACTTGAGCTGATCGAGCAGCGATCGCTCCCGTTCCTCGTCGCGGCCCACCAGGGATCCGACGATGTTCAGCTTGACCGCCAACGCCACCAGCTGCTGCTGAGCGCCGTCGTGGATGTTGCGCTCCAATCGTCGCGCTGCCGCATCCTGGGCGGCCACGATCCGCTGCCGGGACGCTCGGAGCTCCTCGAGGTTGGCGCGGAGCTCCTCGGTGAGTCGAACGTTCCGCAGGACCAGGCCAGCCTGGGCGGCCAGGTCGTCCACGAGCTTCCCCTCGGCCGCCGTGAGCGGTTCGTTCTGCGGCTTCGTGACGGCGAGCGCGCCGAGGAGATCGCCCTGGTGGCGGACGGCCACCAGCTTCGAGACCTTCGCCATCGCGGGGAGCTCCCCATCGGTCGAAGGGAGCGGTTCGTCGTCGCCGCCGGTCTCTCCCCACGACGCCGCCGGCCGTAGCTCGTCGCCGACCTTGAGCCACACCCGAGCCTGCAGAGCACCCGTTCCCTCTCCCAGGATCGTTGCCATCCTGGGAAGCACGTCCTCCAGGGAGTACGTGCCGGCCATGCGATCCGAGAACTCCGAGAGCACCTCGTACGGTGTGGCTCGCTTCCCGTACACGATCCGGTTGGCGAAATGCTTCGCTCGCTGCCGTACCGGGTTGAAGGCCACAGCGATGAGCGCCGCGGCCACGAGCGTCAGCAGCGGGTTCCGGGTGGAGCCGATGGCCGTCCCGATCCCCACCACCACGGCCACATACACGGCGGTGAAGAAGGCGGCGAGCGCCCCATAGACCAGGGTCTTGCTGACCACGACGTCGAGCTCGTACAGGCCGTGCTTGAGGATGGCGATGCCGCAGCTCACCGGGACGGCCACCCCGAAGCCGAGCACGATGACGAGGTCGCTCCACCCTTGCGGGAGATTCGGCACGAAGATGCCGACGACGATGTCGGCGACGATGAAAGCGGCCGTGATCCCCGCGGCGTAGCCCAGCCACCTGAGCTGCTGGCGCAGCTCCCCGGTGGAGCGCCGGGTGCGCACGATCGTCCCCACCATGGCGGTGACGAGGAGGCCCAACCCTCCGATCCAGAGGGGGAACCAGACGAACGAGTTGTAGTTCGAGACTCCCGCCAAAGCCTTCACGGCGAGCGGATTCCGCAGGGCATGCGAACCGGTCACGTGGATCGTGGGCTGCACCATGTTCAGGACGACGCCCGCCGTCATGCATGTCGCGGCGACCCGTCCCAGCCGCCGCCACCGGCGAGACTGCACCCGGCCATCGGGGAACAGCAGGAAGAGGAAGAGGGCCAGACCGCTCGGATACACCAGCCAGACCACCCACGTTTGGAGCCACGCCACCCACGCCAGGAACGGCAATCGGTGGATGTGCAAGCTCCGGAACACGTACTGGCTCGCGATCCCATCGACGCCGACGAAGACGCCGATGCCCAGGAAGATCCATCCGATCCTGTTCCTCGACCGGCGCGATACGAGGAGCGCGCCGATGGTGGAGAAGCCGATCGGCAGGATCACGCCGATCGGAGCGGCCTGGTCGATGGAATGGATGGCCGAGCGATCGAGGAAGGCAAGCGTCGCCGTAACCGCGGGGATCAGGAGGCCGAGGACGCCGAGGGGCCAGGCCAGGTGGCGCAGCCTGCTCGCGCTCGTCTCCTGTTCCAGCGTCCGTCGACCGACGCTCGGGTCCGTTTCAACCATCCTGGGGTGGATCCTCTCCCACGCGTGCCGGTTACCGAAAGGGTACTGGCCTGTTGCCCTCGACAGCGCTGACACCCGACGAGGGTGGTAGCCGCACGCGTACCGGGCCCGGTGTCACGCCGCCCGACGGAGCTCCATCGAGGACCCCTGACCGCGTGACCGGAGCCGGTTCGTCAGCCGGCTGCGCGCGCCCGGAGGACCTCGAGGTACTCGTCCAGCCGGTCGTAGGTCTCGGCAGCCCCGGACTCCATGCCCGAGTGGAGCATCCCGTCGCGGTCCTCGACGGTGTCGAAGACCGACGTGGCCGTGAGCGTGGTCTTCCCGTCGTGCTCTTCGAGGGTCAGCGTGTCGACCGAGACGTGGCCGGGCATGCCCTCGAACTCGAACGTCCATACGATGCGCTCCGGCCGGACGATCTCGCGGAACTCGCCGCGGAAGCCGAAGTCCTGGCCGTCGGAGCCGCTCTGCACGATCCGCCACGCCCCACCCGGGCGGAAGTCGATCTCGCAGCTCGTGGTCTCGTATCTCCTCGGGCCCCACCAATTCGACATGTGCTCGCACGAGGTGTGTGCCTCGAACACCAGATCGCGCGGCGCGTCGAAGACCCGGGTCATGACGATCTCCCGGTCCGACGGCGTCGTCACCGTGAGCTGGTTGCTATCGCTTCCGCCCATCGTCCTTCTCCTTTCCTCGACCCTGGAGCTCGTCCAGGTACTCGTCCAGCCGGTCGTAGCTCTCCTCCCAGAAGCGGCGGTACCCCTCGGTCCACTCGGCGACCTCCTTGAGCGGCCCCGCCTCGAGCCGGGAGGGCCGCCACTGCCGCTCCCGGCTTCGCGCGATCAGCCCCGCCCGCTCGAGCACCTTCAGGTGCTTCGAGACCGCCGGCAGGCTCATCTCGAACGGTTCCGCCAGCTCAGTGACGGAGGCCTCCCCCGCCGCCAGCCGCGCGAGGATCGCCCGCCGGGTGGGATCCGCGAGCGCCGCGAACGTCCTGTCGAGCCGATCGGGCGCGATGACCATTCAACCCCTCCGTTATATAACCGCTTGGTAAAGTATCGCCTCCACGAGCTCGTGTCAAGTGGAGGTTCCTGGACGCCGACCTCGAACGAGCAGCGGACCGGGGAGCGCCACCGGGCCTTCGGGAGACAGGGAGACACCGGGCTCTATCGCGCGAGACGGATGTCCACCTCCCGCTCCACGTACGCCCACTCCTCGGTCTCGCGCAAGCGACCCACGAGCTCCTCGAAGGCCTCGGCGTCTCGGGGCGCGAATTCGAACCACGTGAGGAAGTCGAACGGCTCCCCGAGATCACGGCTGTGATGCAGCCGCCGCGCCACGGCCGGCAGGTATTCGAGTCCCACGGTGACGTGGTGGGACCGTTCCTCGAAGACGGCCTGGCGCTCGTCCTGGGCCAGATCCCACCACTCCGCCGACTTGCGCACCGGGATGAGCGCCGCGCGAGTGGACCCCGGTCTCCCGAGCGCAGGCTGCCGGGCGACGAGCGCGTCGTGCTCGGTCCTGGTGACGTAACGCTCGTTGCTCGTCACGCCTCGGAGCGTCCAGGCCGACCCGGGCGGGACGGGAGCGTCGCGCCCCTCCAGGACGGCGAGTCGTTCCGCGGACGGGAGGCCTTCACCCCGGACCGCCTGCATCCGGTCCACCCGCCAGGGACCCGCTTCGCCGCCCACGAAAGTGATTGAGACGTGCACGCCGCTCATCCCTCGATGATGAGGCAAACGAACGTCAACGGCCGCCCGGTCCGCGTCGATGCTGAGGTCGGGCTGAACGTGGAGCCGACATCGCCCTTGCGCCGATAGAATCCCTCGCGTCGGGATCTGGCTACGGGAGGTCGTGATGTCACCTGCTTTCGATCTCAACGGCGCCTGGCGGGCCAACGACGACGGCGTCTACTACATCCGCCAGAACGGCGACCTGGTCACCTGGGCGGGACTGCACGCGTCAGGGTTCCACATGGGCATGGAGTTCGCGAACGTCTTCCAAGGAACCATCGGGCCCGATGGAACGACGCTCACGGGCACATGGGTCGACGTTCCTCGCGGCGGCACGAACAGCTCCGGCACCCTCGGACTCCAGATCGTGGAGGTGCCGGTGCCGCCGGTCCCGACGTTCCCGCCGTCAGCGCAGACGATGCTCGAGCTCAGGCAGATCCCGGCCGAGACGACCGGCGGCTTCGGAGGGACACTGTGGACGAAGACCGCGTCGTCCCTGGGGCCGCAGGACATCGTGTCGATCGATGGCAAGGTCCAGCGCTACGATGTGCCGCTCGGAGAGAACAACCCGCCCTGCCGCGACTTCTCGGTGGTATGGGGCACCGTCGGGACGGTCAACGGGCCGACCTTACCTCGGACGCCGTTCGACTACTGCTCCTTCGTCGGCGGCGACTGGGACGGGGACGGCGACTTCGATTTCGACCTCATCCCGGACTGGTCGCGCATCGAGTCCGGCTTCTGGATCGACGGCTGGGCGAACCAGGTGTTCGGACCCCTCCTCGGGCTCCTCCATGAGGCGGCGAACACGCATATCCTCTCGCTGTTCGACCGTTATGCGCGCTTCCACTGCGAAACCGCGATGTATGGCAGGCAGAACGACTCTGACCATTGCAACGACGCGCCGGTGATCCTCCTGCCGGGCTGGGCCGAGCAGGGCGGCCACAGCGTTCTGGTGAACGGCCGGCCGGTCGAGGGCCGCGTGAGCGACGTGACCGACCACCGGGTCACGCCCCCGAGCAAGGCGCTCCTCTTCTCTCTCGACCCCAACCACACCGCGCAGGTCGGCCTCTCGCCCGGGCTCGTGGTCCGGGTCACCGGTGTCGTCGCCGACGACGCGGGGCACGAAGGCGAGACGGCTCCAGAGATCCACCCGGTCTACGCGATCGACGTCGTTCAGGACTTCGCCGTTCCGCGCGCCGAGAACACGAACCTCACCGGCGCCTGGCACGCGGACGACGTCGGCACGTACTACATGCGCCAGATCGGCAACGCGCTCTGGTGGCTGGGCATGAGCCACGACCAGGGCCGTTCCTTCGCCAACGTCTTCCGCGGGACCGTCGAAGGCAACACGCTCGAAGGGACCTGGGTCGACGTGCCCATGGGGGTCGGCGGCGTGCTCGGCGGCGGCAGCTTGGTGCTCTACGGGAACGATCTCTCGACGCAACTGGTCAAGAACGCGGAGTCGGCCGGCTTCGGCGGAACGATCTGGACCAAGCTCTACGACACCGCGGCGACCTTGCCCATCCGACCGATCGGGCCCGTGCGGCCCATCCCGGTGAGGCCGCCGGTCATCGGCTGAGGCCGACAACAGCCGGAGGCTCGTTCAGATACCGACCGCCACCGCCCGCAGCGGACGGCGCCACTCCGTGCGCGCGACGAAGGCCGCGACGACACAAACGACGCAGAGCGCCGCCACGACCGCCCACTCGAACGCCCCATCGTGAGGGTCGGCGTGGATACCCGTCAGCCTCTCGATCCAGTCTCGCCGAAGCAGGGTCAGGACGGCCAGGAACCCACCCACCGACGCGAGTCCTACCTCGAGCCAGAAACGTGCCCGGACGGTCGACTTCATCGGCGACACCTCCATCATCTCTTTGCGACGTCGTCCCCGCGGAGCCTGCGAGGTCGGAGTCTGCAGCGTCTCGAACCGGCCGTCAAACGATGCGCCCCCAGGCGGGACCGCACTAGCGACGATCAGGAACGGCACTACTCAAGCCGTCTTCTTGAAGAGCGATCGAAGTTCGTCCTTCGCCTCGTTGAGGATCTTCCTTTGACCCGCGTCGAGGTCCTTGCCGGCTCGGTTGATGTAGAAGTTCAGCATCGACATCGCCGACTGCAGCGGAGAGCCCTTCCGCCGCGTGCTGCGTTCGGCCGACCGTTTGAGCGAACGGGCGATGCGCCGCGGGTCCGTCCAGGTAAACACCCTCGGTTCTAGGTCGAGCGCGTCACTGTTCTCGGTGACACGCTGCGACCATCTCGCGTCCCGGGAGGGAGAAGCCATCCCGCCATCGATACCCGGATCCTTGATGATGCACACAACCCCTTTGCCGTGGCCACCGCGGGAGAATTGCTACGCCATGATCATGGGAACCGCGGCCTCATCGATGTCTACTCGATGATCGCCGGACCGGTGGGCCTGAGGGCGCTATTCGAACCTACCGAAGAGTAAGTTACGACTGCCGTGATGCGTCCGGAGTGGAGCCAGCAGGTCCAAGAACTGCACAGACTCCTGATCAAGCTCTAAGAAACGAAGCAGGCTCGAAGGGTCGAACGGCGTCGCTTTCGGCCCGCATTCTCTTGAACAGCGGGAGGCCGATCGTCGTTCGTTCTCCTCAGCGAACTGGACGCGCTGGACGCGCACCACGGCGACGGGGAGTTGGTTCGTCCGGCTCGTGAACCGCGGTCCAGAACTCTGCGATCGGTGCTCGGATTCCTTCCGTCAGGAGCGAGTGATCGAGCAGGGCAGTATCCGCCAGTTGGGCGAGGCTTTGGTCGTCCGGGCGTGGATCGCCGAGGATGAGCCGGGCCAGCACGCAGTCACGTACCACTCGGCGCAGAGCCGGCAAGTCGATCTGCTCGGGCTCGCTCCCGTGCGCGTACGCCGAGCGCGCAGCGTAGGCGGCGCGAACCGTGGCGGCCACAGCCTGGCGGTCTCGATCATCAACTCCGGCGAGGATGGCCGCGCGCTGGACCACCTTGCGCGTGAGCTCGGTCTTGTCAGAATCGGTACCGGCTAGGACCGCTTCCAAGGCGATCACGTAGTGCAGGACCGCATCAGCGTTGAATTCGGATAGCACCTCGCCCTCGCCGTGAGCCTCCTCACCGGCTGTCATGAAGTGCTCAGCGATCCGCCGCAGGCGCGCCCCCGGCTCCTTGCTCGCCTTCGTTGGCCGGGTTGGCTGGGCCACGGCCCGCTCAAGGAGTGGTACAAGATTGGCGAGGAACCGCCGGAGTCGACCCTCGCTCTTGGCATCAATCTCATAGTCGCCTTGGCGAACCCGCTCGATCTCAATCACGCCGTCCGGCGTCCAGGGCTCTGTATAGACGTGATCGAAGGCCACATCCACCCGTCGGCCAGGCTCCACGTCGTACTGCGCCCACAAGCGCACGACCGCGTTCTGGTACAAGCTGAGTGCGAGCAGGGGCTGCCATAGGGCATGCGCTGGCCGGATGTTCCAATGAATGAGGAACGACCAGTAGGTTTTCCCCTTCGCGTCCACTCGGCGCAGCATCGCCAGCCCTCCGTACAGGTCAAGGTCGAAAGACCGCTGCCGGCCCACATATCGGGCCGCCGAGGGAACACCCACTAGATCACTCAACTCCTGCTTAGTTGGCGTCGCTAGCTCCCAGCCCTCAATCACGGGCACGGGCCGGCTCAGCGACACGTCCGCGTCGATAATGGCGTAGTCCCACATGGGCACGGCGGGACCGGCGAGATACGCAGCCAGTTCAGTCGCTAGGACAGCTACGTCAATCGTCTCGCCAGACAACAGCAGCGCAGCCACCCCCGTTTCCTCAAGCGCGCTGGCCGACAACGCCCGACCTGCACTACGACCCTTCCTCCCCTCTCTAGGCTTGCGCACGAGGTAGTGGTTCGCCCCTGCCGCCTCCGCCGCCACAGAATCCACCGCCGTGGCCGACGGTAGTTCCATCAGCATCCCGGCGAACTCGTCGGCTCCAGGCCAAAGCTGCGTATCCCTCGAGTCGCTGGCGAAGCTCTCCTTCGTGGTGAGCGCGTCGTTGATAAAGCGGCTCAAGGCCGCCGTCAACGTCTTCTGGTCGGTCATTCAGCTAGCCTACGGGCCTCCTGCTCTCGTGCGCCATGTGGCGGACCAGGAGACCCGGACCGATTGCTCGTCGCGGGTGACGTCCACTCGTAGCCTTTAGAGCTCGAGGCCTCGACGAAAGCGCTCGGCCGTCTTCTCTTCCCGTCGAGCATCGCTTTCATAGCTGGTGGCCAAGCCCCTAAGCATGGCTGCTGAACGCGGCCACTTATCGGCGAGCCGGTCGGCGTCTTCCCGGTACTTCTTGGCCAGATCCCTCTCTTGGGCACCTCCCTCGCCGAGGCCACGCGACGTGACCCCTCGGCCGTTCAGGACCGCGATGCTTAGCCCGCTTTCGAGGTGCTCACTTTGGACCTCCTCGAGTAAGTCCCTGACCGCTTCTCCCGGCCAGGAGCCATCGAGATCCGCGGGGGCTGCCACTAAGGCTTGGCCGATCTGGGATTCGCCGATCCCAAGGCGATCGCTCCCTTTGAGTAGACGTCGAGCTTCAGCCACCCATGACCTGAGAGTCGGACCATCCATCTGGCCACTACCGTCCGCTCCTGGCGGACGGTTCCAAGACCTGAGCAAGTGCCATCCATTGGTCGCTCGACGCTGGGCCGCTTCATCGACGGGCTCATCGTCGTCCTTGCCGGAGGCCGGTCGAAAGACCGTCCCTACGATTTCCACGAAGAACGCTGGATCGTCTGCCATTCGCTGATGCAGCGTCGGGACATCTGGATGGAGACCGAGCGCCTGCAGGTAGGCCCACTCCAGACCGGCCAGCCGGGTCTCGCCAACCGCCTCACGGTTGGCTTCCATGAACTTGAAGAGTTGCTCAAAGTCCCAGCCAGACAGCTGTCGAAACTCAGGATCGGCGGACTGTTGGTCGAGCAGGCGCTCCAAGCCTTCCGCGACGAGAGGCGCGAATTCCTCGCCGTGCTCTTGTGTGCGGTCGCGGTAGAGGCCGATGAAGTCAAGAGCCGCGGCATTGCGGCCCACCGAGAGCAAATGATCAGTGACCAGTCGCACGTGTTCGAAATCGTGGCCGAGGCCCATGGTGCTGAACAGCTGCCAGAAGCGCTCCTTCACTTCCTTACCAATCGCCTCGGCTGTCTCCCAAGCCTTCGGGAAGTCGCGAGTCGCAAGCAACAGCCGGGCTTGTTGGTCACTCGTCAGCCCGGCCCGTGCCTCCATGAACTCCTCTAGCCACTTCCATCCAGACCCTTGGAAACGCCGTGCAAAATACCAATGCGCCACGGCCGCGTCGGATTGGTCGTCGCTTCCAACAAGCGGAAGAAGGGCATCCTCGTATTTCGTTCCTAGGGCGTCAGCTAGAGCAAGACCGACAGCCCCCGGCACGACGGACTCGCGAGCCAGCCGCCGGACCAGGTCCAGATCGCCCTCTTCGTCGATCTCCTTCACTGCATCCCGCCGGGCGGCCTCCAGTTCGGACTCATAGGCGGCGTGGTCGGTGCGGCGTTTGGGGTCTCCGAGGTGAGGCATGTGCTCTGTGAAGAGCCAGGCGCGCCGCGAGTAGGAACTCGACGGGGCGAACTTGCCTGACACCCCCCTGAGGCGATCGACTTCCTTAGCGGGCAACGCCCAGTCGGCGTCCGTGAACTCCGTATGTTGAGCGACGAGCTCATGGATGCTTCGCCACAGTTGGTCTGTCTCGGCGGGTTCCAGGTGGCCGACGTCAGCCACAGCGGTGAGTGCATCCATCACCCGCTGGCGGTCGTCTGTTGGCAGCTGGGCCAGGCTATCCAGCAGGCTGTGCCATTTTGCCGGATCCGTTCCGATGTCCTCCAGAATCCGGGTGACTAGCGCCGCGATGAAGCGAAGGTACTCGGCTGTCGTTACCGCCACGCGAGCAGGCTTCCAATCGCGGAAGCTCGGTTCGGACGTTGGCATGTGGACGCCGTGAAACTCGGGCAGCATCGAGATCATCAGCTTCCAAGCGGTGGCGAGATGCCTCTTCCGGAGGCCGTCTAACACATCCAGTCGTCGATCGGCATCGACCGAGTTCTCCGGGTGCCACGGGCAGAAGATTGACACCAGGCTCCCGAATGGCCGGTTGCTTAGTCGACCGCCCGGATCGATCTCGGCAAGGCGGGTCAGTAGATCCACCGCTTGGCCGAAGTGGTCGGGGGACCAGGCAACCGCTTCCAGGGCCCACAACAATCCCGTATGCGGTGAACCCGCGGACAAGAGGCCGTCAGTCTGGCCATCAGTGAATAGCTTCGCTAGGACGGGATCATCGCCGCCGACACCTGCCCGCACAGCATCGAGGAACTTGTCGGGTGATGCCTGCGCCAGGAGCGGCAAGAGGTCAGCGAGCGACGCCCATATCTGTCCCGTCTCGTCCTTGTTTGCTGTGTCAAGCACTTCACGGACCAGGTAGGAAGCCCAGTTGACGCCGGTCCCGCCGCCGGTGAGCTCTATCTGCTCCCCGTGAAGACCGAGCAAGGCCAGCGTTTCGGCCAGCCCCTTTCGCAGGTCATGAGAGTAGGCTCGGCTCTTTCCTTCGAGGTTGGCTCTCCAGCGGTCGTCAACTGGGAGGTCCAGCGCCGGGTCAACCTCTCCGATCACATCTCGTACAGACTTCTCGAGCCGTTTGAGGTCGTCTTCCCTAATCTGTGAGCTAAGGACAAGCCAAGCGTCAAACGGCGAGACGACTCCCCAAGAGCCGTCGACGAAGGCAATGTACGGGTCTTCAGTGGCCGCCAGCGCCGCCAGCCGTTCACCGAGGACGTCGTAGTCCTCGCCAGTGAGCGAGGCCAGCACCGCCTTGTCACCTTCGAGCCGTTCGGACCACTTGCCGGCAAGCAGGATCCCGCGGTTGGTACGGGGAACAGTCGGATCGGCCCACACTGGCACGTGAAGCTCGGGCTTCCTGGCAAGGTTGCGACGTAGGGCGATTAGGCTCCGGCGAGCCAGATGGGCTGCTTTCTCCAATCGCCGATCGTCCATCAATCCAGCTTCGCGCAAGGCCGCCGCCGCACTAGTTGTCTCAATCGGTGGCAGTTCGATGTCCGCAGCTGCGGCACCCGTCACTGGAAGCAGAAAATGGTGAGGTCTCCCTGAGGGGATCTCCGCTTTGAGGGACTCGTTAGTAGGCACCAGGAGCAGGGGACTCTGCTGCACGATCAGGGCCCGCCAGGCGGCGGGGTCATCCACGAGGGCCATCCGGGCTAGCAACTGGCTCATGCCCGAGGCATCCGCCTGAACAGCCACTGCGGACAGAAACGCCTGGATCTCCTCAAGGCTCGTTCCCTTGATGGTGGTTACCTGGGCCGCACCGCTAAGTCGAGCGCTTAGGGCGGCGATCTCGTTGTCTCGGCCCGAAAGCACCAGGGGCGCGGTCAAGGCGGGATTCGTTTGGGAGGACCAAGAGTCCCACCAGGCCTCGGCTGAGCGCATGCCAAACGGGTGGAGCCCCAGTACCTCCGAGATCCAAGCATGAGTAACCGGCGCACTCTCGAGCCAGGTCTCGATGTCATCGAGGCCATAGGCTCGGACCTCACCCCAGCGGTTCTCGCCAGTCTTCTCGGCCGCCCAGTCGCTGCGATTGGCCCATCGCCGCAGCGACAGTGCGACGTAAGTGGCACCCGATGTCGGAGAGCTGTCGGGGGTCGTCAAACGCTTGGCGTAGTCACCGTCAGCCTTGGTGCCAACGGCCTTCTCGACAGACAGCTCCCACAGAGAGAGCCCGATAGGAACGAAGGCGGTAGCTTCAGTCGCCCGCACGCTGCCATCCCAACTCCCTACGGAGGCGCCTTCACCGGCCGGGAAGCCGAGTTGGACCACGCCGCGGGCGCTCTCGAGGATGAGGCGTCTCACCAGTCGCGGCAGCTCGGTGCGGGCCGCAACGGAGTTAGCCCACACTGCCAATTCCCGCTGAGTTGTCAGCCCTGGCTCATCCATGAGTCTTGTCCAGTTCCAGGCCTACCACTCTTTGCTCCTTAACTCACAACATTGTAATTCGGACGGCCGACGATGCCTAGGTCGGAACAATCGCCCCCCGGTCCTCACTTGAGGTATCTCTTCTTGGCGCCAACCTCCTCGACGTGCCAGATCTTGTAGAGGCTGTCCTTGCCCAGCGTCGCCCCTTCGGCCTCGATGTCCAAGTTACGCAGCTGGGTCTTCACTCGATTCAGCCGGTGCTTGTGAGCGGTCGGCGTGTCGCGTGACGGCCGTTCCTTGGACGGAGTCTCCGTCTCTCGTTCCCACCCTCGGAGGGTTCCGAACGGTCCGGACCTCAAAGGGGATTGGCCCTTCGCTGAACTCTTCGGCCAAGGCCGCGTCCAGAACCAAGTGGTGGACCTGAGGGGAATCGAACCCCTGACCTCTTGCCTGCCGAGCAAGCGCTCTACCAACTGAGCTACAGGCCCTCGGGCGGTCGAGTCTACCAGCGACCGTTCCGCGGGCCGCTCACGAAGCCTCGGCGCCCGCCTCCCAATCGACGACCGGCGCGTCCTGCCACAGATTCTCGAGCCGGTAGAACTCCCGCTCCTCTTCGTGGAACACGTGCACCACCAGGTCCACGAAGTCGACGAGCACCCACCGGGCGCCGAGCCCACCCTCGGTCCGGACCGGACGGGCGCCGTTCGCCTTCAGCTCCTTCACGACCTCCTCGGCGATCGTCGTGACCTGCCGGTCGGAGGTCCCGGACACGATGACGAAGTAATCCGTGATCGTGATGACCTCTCGGACGTCGAGGATCACGACCGCCCCGCCCTGCTTCGAAGCCGCCGTACGAGCCGCGAGACGAGCAAGCGCCTGCGAATCGCGCGGCTCGGCCGCGCGGTCCTTCGTCTCACCCATCCCCATCAAGCGCCTGTGAAGTCCTTCCCCACGACGATCGTGATGTCCGCGATGCCTGTCGGCTGCGATCCGACGTACACATTACCCGCTCCCATGAGCCGCTGGACGTCCTGAGCCCGACCCAGGAACCGGCTGCTGGACGCGACGATCTTCGTCTCCGCCTCGTTGAACGACGTCGCGTTCTGCGACGCCACCACCCGGAATCCGGCTGGAGCCAGCAGCGCGCCGATCGCCGCGCCCTGGCCAGGCACGCCCGTCCCGTTCTGCACGATCACGCGGGTCAGCGGTCCCACGCTCGAACCCAGGCGCGAAGCGATCAGCCTGGAGAGCTGATGAGGGTCCGCTTCCAGCCCGCCGTCGGCCGTCGGGGTCGTGGGGAGCTCGATCACCGGCGCGCCGCCGGCCCCGGCCAGCAGGCCGGCCACCGCACCCGCGTCGTCCGAATCCCCCAGGAACCCGTGCCATGCCCCCTCGTCCTTCGCCGCGAGGAGCCCGGCGAGGACGTCCTCCCACCGCGCCGTCCGGTCGGTGTCGGTCGACGTGGTCAGGTACGCCGTCGCCTGCGGCCCGGTCATCGTCAGCGCCCCGGGGCCCAGGGTCGTTGCGCCGAAGGGGAACGAAGCCTCCACCGTCACGTCCACGCCGCCCATCCGTGTCACCAGGGCCCCGATATCCTCGGGTGAGCTCTCGACGTAGTGCCCCACCCGCCGGTTCAGCGCTGCCTGGACGGCCTCCATCGCGGTCGCACCCGTCGTGCCGGCGCTCCCGATCTGCGGCCCGGCCCCGCCGGGCAGGTCCACCAGCATCGCGTCCGGGATCGCCACGGCCACGGGAGGCCTGCCGGCCGGCACCGCGATCAGGGCGACGGCCGCGACCTGCTGGCCGGTCACCGGATCCGTGGTCGTCACCGCCCACACCAGGCTCGACGGGGGCGGACCGCCACCCACCGGTCCGGGAACCGTGGCGCGCTTCGCCGGCCCGACCTCGAGCAGCACGACCACGACCACCGTGAGGAGCGCCAGCACGGCGATGAGGCCGATCCACAGCCTCTGGCGGCGACGCCGCTCCTTCAGCCGCTGCATGCGCCGTGGACGGAACGCGGGCGGCTGCGGGGCCGCGCCGCCGTCCAGGAACCCGCCGGTCGGCTTGTGCCGCAGCGAACGCGACGAGTACATGCTCATGCCGGCCACCGGTACAGGCCGGACTTGTCGATATACGTCTTGACCCCGTCGGGAACCAGGTAGCGGATGGGCTCGCCTTCGGCCACCCGCCGGCGGATGTCCGTCGACGAGATGGCGAGCGCGGGCACGTGCATCACGGAGACGTTCGGGTGGCTCGTGTCGGCCTCGGTCTCGAGCCGCGCCAGCTCGTACCCGGGCCGGGTGGCGGCGATGAAGTGGGCGTTCGACAGGATCTCCTCGGGATCCTTCCAGTGGAAGATCTCCAGGATGGCGTCGGCGCCGGTGACGAAGAAGAGGTCGATCGGCTCCTTCGCCTCCGTCCGGATCTGCTCGAGGGTGTCAACGGTGTAGGTGGGTCCGCGGCGGTCGACCTCGATCCGTGAGACGGAGAAATGCGGATTGCTGGCGGTGGCGATCACGGTCATCAGGTAGCGATCCTCAGCCGGCGTGACCTCTCGTTCCTGCTTCATCCACGGACGGCCGGTGGGGACGAACATCACCCCGTCCAGACCGAACTGCCACAGGGCCTCCTCCGCGGTGACGAGGTGTCCATAGTGGATGGGATCGAACGTGCCGCCCATCACCCCCAGTCGCTTCGCCCGCTCCTCCATCGGCACCCCCACGTCCTGACCTGAGCCACCGATGGATCTCTCAGCGTGCCCCGGACGGTGGCCGAAACCGGTCAAGTGACTTTACCATCCGACCCACCGGACGCGCGGGCTCGCAGCTCCTCCGTCCATCGTTGCAGCCGGGACAGGTGCTCGGCGTAGTGATCCGAACCCGACTCCGCGAACCACTCTTCGGCCGTCTCGTCGGGTTCCTGGAGCAGGTCGAACTCCTGCAGGAGGCGGTTCCGGGCCGACCACAGCTCGGCCCGTACCGTGGAGAGAGGGAGGTCGCGGTTCGCCTCGTAGAACTCGCGGTTCATGGCCTCGACGTCGTGCCGTTCGCGCTGGTACGTCCCCATCCGGATGCGCTCCAGGGCCTGCCCGGCCACGGCATGCCAGGACCCCAGGTGGGCGAGCAGGTCCTTCACCGACCAGCCGTCCCCGCCTCCCTCCGGGCCGGGCGGGTAGTACCCCACCTCCTCGAACTGCCCGGGCGTGAGGCGCGCGAGCGGCGCCTCCAGCTCCAGCCAGCCGGCGTCCTCCATCGCGAACAGGTCACGCTTCGTCGCCATCGGGCTCCCCCTGGTCGGGCTCCATCCCCGGCGGGCCGGGGTGGTACTGGAACGTCTGACCGGCGATGCGAACCTCGTCGCCGGGCCGGGCGCCCTGCTCCACGAGCCGCCGTTCCACCCCCGCCCGGATCAACCGGCGCTGCAGCGCCAGCACCTGCCGCGGGTCCTCCAGCTCGGCTTCCTTCACCCACCGCTCCACGCGGGGCCCGGTCACCCGGAACCCGCCGGCCTCCCGGACGACGGTGAACGGGTCGCGGCCGGGCCGGACGACCACGGTGGGGCTGCGCTCCGGCTCCTCGGCGCGGGCCTCCGACACCAGCTCACCGAGTCGGGACGCGAGCACGTCCACGCCCGCTCCCGTCGCGCCCGACACGACCAGGTCGACGGGGCCAGAGGCGCCCGGCGCCAGATCGGCCTTCGTCCCCACCACCAGCGATCGACGCTTGGCCAGCTCGGGATCGAACGCCTCCACCTCCGCCCGGACGACGGCCACGTCGGCCGCCGGATCGCCGGTGAGGTCGGCCACGTAGACCAGCGCGAGGCACCGCGAGACGTGCCGGAGGAACGTCAGCCCGAGGCCCCGACCCTGGTGAGCGCCGTCGATCAGCCCCGGCACGTCGGCCACGACGAACCTGCGCTCGCCGTCGGCCACGCCAAGGTTCGGGGTGAGCGTGGTGAACGGGTAGTCGGCGACCTTCGGCCGGGCGGCCGTGAGCCGCGACAGGAGCGTCGACTTGCCGGCGTTCGGCAAGCCCACCAGGCCGACGTCGGCGACCAGGCGGAGCTCCAGCTCCAGCACGTGCTCCTCGCCGGGCTCGCCGGGTTCGGCCACGCGGGGGGCGCGATCCCTGCCGGACGCGAGCGAGGCGTTCCCCCGCCCGCCGCGACCTCCCCGAGCGGCGACCGCGACCGCGTCGGGGCCGACCAGGTCGCCCACCGGCCCCCGTTCGTCCCGGACCACCGTACCGTCGGGAACGAGGAGCACCAGGTCCCGGCCGTCGGCGCCGTGGCGGTCGTTCTTCCGTCCCGGACCGCCGTGCGGTGCGGCCAACCGCGTCTGGTCCCGGAACGCGGACAGGTCGAACACCGAACGGTCCACGCGGAGCACGACGTCGCCGCCCCGGCCCCCATCCCCGCCGTCGGGACCACCCCGGGGCTTGTAGGGCTCACTCAGCATGTGGGCGCTGCCCGACCCGCCGTTGCCGGCCCGGACCCGGATCCTCGCGAGATCGACGAACACGACCCCATCGTACGGCTGCCACGCTACGCTCATCGGCATGGACGAACCCTCGCCGCCCACCGGTTCGACCACCGTCTGGATGGTCAACAAGCGGACGGGCATGGACGGGTGGAAGGGCCGGCTCTCGGTGGAGGACGGCGCCGTGCTGTTCCGTCCGGAGCGTGACCCGGCAGACGAGACGGCCATCCTGCTCTCCGACATCCGGACCGTCCGGCGGGTCCGCGGTTCGCCCGTGCTCGAGGTCAGGCTCGGCCCGGGGACCGGGCAGCGTCTGATGGGCTTCTACTTCATCAAACCGCCGACGCTGACGCCACCCAAGGATGCCGGCCTGCTCAGGCGGCGGTACGGGCGGAAGGCCGCGACGGAACGGCTCCGGGAGTGGAACCGCGTGAAGAAGCAGGACGTCGCGGCCTGGGTGGACCTGATCAGGTCGGCGATGCGCGACCGCTGAACGCCGGTTCGCTCGCCGCAGTCGGAGATCTACTCGGCGTCGGCGACGATGGAGACGAGCTTCCGCCCGTTCGACCCGTGGAACAGCACGACCCCGTGGCGGAGGGCGAACAGCGTGTCATCGCCGCCCTTCCCCACGCCGTCCCCGGGGTGGATGCGGGTCCCTCGCTGGCGAACGATGATCGAACCGGCCGGTACCGCCTGGCCCGCGAACACCTTGACCCCCAGTCGCTTGGACTTGGAGTCCCGGCCGTTCCTGGTTGAACCTCCACCCTTCTTGTGTGCCATGGCAGTGACCCAGGGTAGCAGACGACCCGTTCAGGCCTTGTCCCCCGCGGGATCTTCGACCTTGGGATCTTCGACCTTGGGCTCTTCGGCCTTGGGCTCTTCGACCTTCTTCGGTGCGGCCCGCTTGCCGAGGACGACGTCCTCGATCTCGATCAGCGTGTGCATCTGCCGGTGGCCCGCGCGCTTCGCGTAGCCGGTCTTTGGCCGGTATTTGAAGATCTTGACCTTCTCGCCCTTCTGCTCGCCGAGCAGCTTGGCCGTCACGACGGCCCTGCCCAGTTCCTTGCCGAAATGCGTCTTGCCGTCGTCGTCCACGACCAGGATCGGGGTGAACGTCAACCGGTCGCCGCCGCCGTGCACCAGTTCGATCTCCAGCACGTCGCCGGTCTTGACCTTGTGCTGCTTCCCGCCCGTCTTGATCACCGCGTACATGTCGTTCCTCTCAGGGTTCGGCGTGGACCCTCATGGTATCGGACCGCCGTTCCGCGACTCCCGCGTCACAGCTTGTGCGTGAGCAGGATCCCCCGACCCTCGCACGTGGGACAGGTCTGTGAGAAGGACTCCAGGAGTCCCGCGGACACCCGCTTGCGGGTGACCTGCAGGAGGCCGAGCGGCCCGATGGGCGGGAACACCTGCGCCTTCGTCTTGTCCTGCGCCATGGCCTGCTCGAGGGTCTGCTCCACCGCGCGGCGATTCTTCTCGAGCAGCATGTCGATGAAGTCGATGATGATGATGCCGCCGATGTCGCGGAGCCGCAGCTGTCGGGCAACCTCCTCCGCCGCCTCGACGTTCGTCTTGGTGACGGTTTCCTCGAGGTTCGCCTTGCCCACGTGCTTGCCGGTGTTGACGTCGATGACGGTCATGGCCTCGGTCTTGTCGATCACCAGGTAGCCGCCGGAGGGGAGCCACACCTTGCGATCGAGCGCCTTGTGGATCTGTTCCACCACGTGGTGCGTCTCGAGCATCGGAAGGGGTCCGTCGTGCATCCGAACCTGCTCGACCAGCTCGGGGGCGACGCCCTGCAGGTAGGCGCGGATCTTCTCGAAGACCTGCGGCGAATCGGTCACGATCTCCTTGAACTCGCCTTCGGTGAACAGGTCACGGACCACGCGGACGGTCAGCTCGGGCTCCTCGTACAGGACCTTCGTCGCGCGGCCCTTCTTCCCGTTCTTCTCGATCGCGGCCCAGGCCTCGGTGAGGCGCTCCAGGTCGGCGCGGAGGTCCTCCGCGCTCGCCCCGTCGGCCGCGGTCCGGACGATCAGGCCGTCCTTGTCGGGCTTCACGTCCTTCAGGATCTTCTTGAGCCGCTGCCGCTCGTCGTCGGGGAGCCGGCGGCTGATGCCGAACACCTGCGAATTCGGGACGAAGACGAGGTACCGGCCGGGCAGGCTGATCTCCATGCTGACCCGGGCGCCCTTGCCTCCGATGGGATCCTTGGTGATCTGGACCATGACCGTCTGGCCGCTCTTCAGCACGCGCTCGATGCGGGGCCGCGGGCCGTCGATCTCCTCGTCGAACGCGACCTCGCCGGCGTACAGCACGGCGTTCCGGCCCCGTCCCACGTCCACGAACGCGGCCTCCATGCCCGGCAGCACGTTCTGGACCTTCGCCAGGTAGATGTTCCCGACCATCGACTTCGCGCCCGACCGGGTGATGTAGTGCTCGACGAGCAGGCGGTCCTGCAGCACGGCGATCTGGTCGCGCTCGCCGTGCTCCGTGATGAGCATGACCTTGTTCGCCACCCGTTCGATCGGGATCACCGTGTCGCGCCGGCGGCGGGTGCCGGGGACGCGGCGGCGGGTGCGGGTGGGCTCGGCGTCGGCCGGCTCGGACGCTCGGCCCCTGCGGGCACGGGTGCGAGCGGCGCGCGGCGCGGGCTCCGCCTGATCCGAGGTGGTGGGCTCGGCGCGCGTCTCCGCGTCCGCGGCGGGCTCCCCCGCCCCCGGCTTGCGACGCGTGCGACGCCGGCGGGCCGGTTGCGGCGCGCCGTCGACCGGCTCTTCGGCCGGCGCCACCGGGGCGTCTCCCGCGACCGGTTTCACGGCCGGACGCCGGGTCCGCCGCGGGGAAGCGCCCGCCGTGGTCGCTCGACCCTCGGCGACCTCGTCCGTGGCGGCCGGCCGGGGCGCCCTCTGGCGCGGCGCGCGCCGGACGGCGGGCTTCTCGACCTTCGACCCGGCGGCGCCGCCGGACGGTGACTCGTCCTCACCGGCGGAGCTCGATCCCGCTTCGGATCCTTCGGATCCGTCGGTGTCGCCGCCTCCGACCGTCTCGGGACGGGGCCCGGAACGGCCTCTTCCTCCCCGCCGCCGGCGGCGGCGCCGGGCGGGAGCGGCCCCGTCCGTGGTCGAACCGGAGGCGTCGGCCACTCCGGCGCGGGCCTGCCCTCCTTCGCCCGACGCGCTGGACGACGGTTCGCCCGACGACGGTTCGCCCGACGACGCTTCGACCGTTCGATCGGGAACCGGGCGGGGGACCCGGCGGCGAGACGGAGCAGCGCTCCCGGCCGGCCCATCGACGGATGACGCGTCCGCGGACCCCTGGTGCACGGCGTCTTGGCGGGCGGCGTCCGTGCGGTCCGCGGCCGCCGGGCTGCCGTCGTGACCGTCCAGGGCGCCCGGGCTCGTTCCGGCCCTGGCGCCGGGGGTGCGCGAACGGCCGCGGCCGCCGCGGCGACGTCGCCTACGCGCGGCGGTGGCCGAACCGCCCTCGGTGGCCGGGACGGCCCCGTCGGGGGCGGCCCCGCCCTCCCGGAGGGCGGGGGCGATGCGATCGTGCTCAGCGGCCGGGGAGGCCTGCTGGATGTCTTCGTTCAAGACGGGTCCTTTCGTTCAGGGCCCCGTCGTGGCTCAGCGTGAGCGAAGGAGGAGAGGGTGTGCGGTCGAGCCTGCGTCCATCGGACCGGACGATCCCCGGTCCCTGTCGTTCGTGCGCGTTCATGATGAGCGTCACGAACCCGCGTCGTTTCCGCACGGGCAAAACCTCTCTGCTTCGCATCGGCTGTCAGGGCGCTCCTGGCCGCTCCTCTCCAAGGAGCGGCGGGCTGCCCACCGCGACGAGGCGGTCGCCTCGACTCCCGTCCCGACCGCCGGGGGGCTCAAGCGAGCAACCGCTCGGCCACCGCACCGACCCGGGCGGGAGCACGTTTCCACCTCCAAGGATACAGGAGAGAAGCGCCGGGTCCTCGGAACGGGCGCCCTACTGCGCCCGGCGCATGTGGATGTTGAGGAGCAGCCCCACGGCGACCAGGTCGGCGATCAGCGCGCTCCCCCCGTACGAGATGAACGGGAGCGGGATGCCGGTGATCGGCATGATGCCGATCGTCATGCCCACGTTCACGAACACCTGGATCGCGAACATCGCCCCCACGCCGGTGGCGACGAACGTGCCGAAAGGGTCCCTGGATAACAGGGCGATCCGGAACGCCCGCCACATGACCACAGCGAACAGGACCAGGAGCATCATCGCGCCGAGGAACCCGAGCTCCTCCCCCACGACGGTGAAGATGAAGTCCGTGTGCTGCTCGGGGACGAACGAGAGGTTCGTCTGCGTTCCCTGGAGGTAGCCACGGCCCGACAGCCCGCCGGCTCCGATGGCGATCTCCGACTGGTGGAGGTTGTAGCTCGCCGTCTGGGTGTTGTTGGTGGGATCGAGGAAGCTCGTCAACCGCTGGAGCTGATACTGCTTGATGATGTGCAGGTGGAAGGCGCCGAAGATGGCGAGCGTCGCCACGAGCGCCAGCACCACCAGGTAGCGGGCGCGCGTCCCCGCCGCGACCAGCAGCGACACCAGGATCGCCGCCAGGATGATCGTCGTCCCGATGTCCGGCTGGATGAACACCAGCAGCATGGGGACGGCCCCGATCGCCACCGCCTTGATCACGTCGGCGAGGCCCATCTCGCCCCGCTGGTCCGACAGGTACGCCGCGAGCATCACCACGAGCACCAGCCGGGTGAACAGCGACGGGCTGAACTGGAACCCCGCCAGCTGGAACCACCGCTGGGCGCCGAGCGCGCTCGATCCCAGCGGCGACTGCACCGCGACCAGGAGGATCACGAAGAGCCCGTAGACGAACGGGGCGTAGATCTTGATCACCCGGTAGTCGAGGACCGTCGCCACCGCCATCGCTCCCAGCCCCAGCACCAGGAACATCGCCTGGCGCCGAAGGAAATACGTCGAGTCGAAGCCGAACACCGCCTGGCTCCGGTGGGTCGAGGAATACACCATCAGCAGCCCGTACGTGACCAGGCCCAGCACGGCGACGAGCAGCGTCAGGTCCAGGTGCCGGACCATCGACCGCTCGCGGCCCAGGACCCTCCCCCGGAGGATCCCCGCGTCGAGTTGCGCCATCCGCCCGCTCTCCGCCCTAGTCGACGATGTTGCCTTCGACGATCTTCTTCGACGTCCCCAGGCCGAACAGCCCCTCGAGGATCCGCCGGACGATCGGTGCCGCCGTGGTCGATCCGTGGCCGGCCTGCTCGACCATGGCCACGACCACGTACTTGGGGTTGTTCGCGGGAGCCATCGCCGCGAACCAGGACGTGGGCTGCTTGCCCTGGATGTCGGCCGTCCCCGTCTTGCCCGCCACCGGGATCTGGTTCAGCGGGAACCCTGCGAAGGCGAGCGACGCCGTCCCACGCGCGGGGACCCCGGTCAGGGCGTTCCTGAGGAACAGGACCTGCTGGTGGGAGATCGGCAGCCGGCCGTCGACGGCCGGCTGGACCGTCTTCACGACCTTCCCGTCTGGCGTGCGGACCTGCCAGCCGACGTGCGGCACCATCAGCTTCCCGCCGTTCGCGATCGCCGAGTAGGCCACGGCCAGCTGCATGGGTGTGACCTGGACGAAGCCCTGCCCGATCGCCATGTTGACGTTGTCGCCCGGGAGCCAGCCGTAGTACGTGCCGACGGCCTTCGCGCCGTAGAGCTTCCGCTGCTGCAGGTACACCTGGCGCTTGTACGGTTCGGTCGGCATGATGCCCCCCGCCTCGGGGGGCACGTCGATCCCGGTCGGGCGGCCGAACCCCATCGCGGAGAGGTCGCGCTGCATCGCTTCGTTGTCCCGCTTGCTGTGGTCGTAGTATCGGACCCAGAAGTCGTAGCCGAACCGGTAGAACACCGTGTCGCACGACTCCACCAGTGCCCGTGACAGGCTCATGTACCCGGAGTCCACGGGGTTCCAGTTGTGGAACACGGTGCCCGACGTGTCGCCGGGCACCGTGTACGACGCCGGGCACGGGTAGGACCCGTTCTCGGTGGCGAAGCCCTCCTTCAACGAGGCCGCCGCGACGAACGGCTTGAAGGTGGACCCGGGTGGGTACTGCCCGTCGAGAGCGCGGTCGAACCCGGGCAGGTCGTTCGACGGGTTCTTCAGGAAGTCCAGGTTCTTCTGCGAGATCCCGCCGACGTAGATCGACGGGTCGTACGTCGGGTACGAAGCGAGCGCGAGCACCTGCCCGGTCTTCGGGTCCATCACGACGACCGCGCCGCCGGGCGCCTTGAACCGCTGCCCGGTGGTGGAGTCCACGGACTGCCGGGCCGCCCGGATCCCCAGCGACAGGCTCTGCTCGGCCAGCCGCTGTACGTTGGAATCGATCGACGTGACGACGTTGTCGCCCGGCACCGCCCGCCTCACCCGGAACGAGGGGTCGAGCACCTTGCCCTTGGCGTCCACCTGGATGGCCCGCGTTCCGGGCACGCCGTGCAGGTACTGCTCGTACGTGCGCTCCAGCCCGGCCTGCCCGATGATCTCACCGGGCCGGTAGCCCGCGAACTGCGGTTGCTTCAACTGGGTGTCCGAGATCTCGTACAGGTACCCGAGCATGTGCGCCCCGAGCGTGCCGTCGGGATAGGACCGGACGGGGACGAGCTGGTAGTTCACCCCGGGGAACAGGTCGGGGTGCTCGCGGATGTAGAACACGGCGCGGTCCGGGACGTCCTCGGCCACGGGCACCGGCTGGTAGGGCAGGTACCGAACGCTCGACAGTCGGCGCGCGAGGTCGGCCACGGGCACGTGCAGCAGGTTCGAGAGGCGGAACAGGACCTGCTCCTCCTGGTCCCCCAGCTCCTGGCGGTCCACCACCACGGCCACCGTCGAACGGTTGCCGGCCAGCACGACACCGTTGCGATCGAGGATCTCGCCGCGCAAGGGTTCGATCGGCACCAGCCGGAGCTGATTCTCGTTCGCCAGCTTCGAGAACGACGGCGCGGCCAGCACCTGGAGGAACCACAGCCGGGTGGTGAGCGCGCCGAACATGAGCGCCACCAGCCACGCCAGGATCTTCATCCGGGTCCGCGTCCGGGACTCCGTCACCGGTCCCCTCCCGGCCTCACCATCGGAAGACCCTGCGGCTCCGGGTCGACTCGGCCACCCGCCGGATCACGGGGAACAGCAGCGGTGTCAGGAGCGCGTTGTAGATGCCGGACAGGACGGACACGCGCAGCAGGTACCCCAGGCCGAAGTCGAACTGGCCCAGCAGGAACGACACGATCCCGTTGAACAGCACCCCTACGGCCGTCGCCCCGCCCACCAGCAACACCGGCAGGAGCGGGCTCGGCGAGGAGACGTACTGGCGCAGCGTGCCCACGGTGTACCCGACGAGGGTGAGGGTGAGGGCGGTGATGCCCTTCGGCTGGTTCAGCAGGAAGTCCTGGGCCATGCCCCCCGCGAACCCGGCCACGGCGCCCGACGACGGCCCCTCCAGGAACGCCAGCACGATCGTCAGCAGGTAGACCAGCTCGGGTTTGGCCCCGGCCAGCTGGAACCGCGCGAACACCACGGACTGCAGGAGGAGGGCCGTCAGGATCAGGGCCGCCCACGAGACGACTCGGCGCACGACGGAAGTCTACGGGAGCCGTCCGCACAACTTTCCCCCTCACGCGCTCGACCGGCCGGTCACGACCAGGACGAACTCCAGCGACGAGAAGTCCACGGCCGGGCGGACCTGGATGACCTTCGTCAGGCTCGCCGGATCCGTGTAGACGTGGGAGACGAAACCGATCAGGATCCCCGGCGGGTAGAGCCCGCCCTGGTACCCCGAGGTCACGACCTGCTCGCCCGGAGGGACCTCCGCGTCGGGGCTCACCAGCTGCATCTGGAGGTCCTGGTTCCGCTCGCCCACGATCAAGCCGGTGTTGCCGGTGTTGGCGAGCCGCCCGGCCACGGCGGAGCGAGGGTCGATCATCAGCTGGACCACGCTGCAGCACGAGGCCAGCCGGATCACGTGGCCGACGAGCCCGTCTCCCGTGACCACGGGGGCGTTCAGCTTCACCCCGCTGGACGAACCGCGGTCCACCGTGACCGTCCATTCGAAGTTCCCCACGCTCTGGCCGATCACGTTCGCCCCCGGCCCCTGGAGGTTGAGGCGTTGCTTGAGGTCGAGCAACGCCGCCGCCTCCTTGAACTGGCGCTCGAGGTTCACGTTCTGGCTGTTCTCCGCCTTCAGGATCTCGACCTGGCTCCGGAGCCTCCGGTTCTCCGATTGCAGCGAGCCGATGTGGGCCAGGCCGCTGAAGAACGCACCGATCGGCCGGAACACGGTGGCCACGGCGTCCTGCATGGGGCCGACCACCGAGAACAGCGCTCCGCCGATCGATTCGAGGGGGCCGGAGTTCCCCTCGCGGTAGTCGATGCTGATCGTGAGCAGGCTGGCGACGACGAGGCTCACGACCAGGAGACGGGTGCTGCGCTGGGCGCGCCGGGAGAGCGCCATCGCCGGCCTCCTCCTAGTGGCGGCTAGAGGAGATCAGCACCCGCTTCAGGACCTCGAACTCCTCGAGGCACTTGCCGGACCCGATGGCCACGCACGACAACGGGTTCTCGGCCACGTTGATCGGCATGCCCGTCTCGTGCTTCAGGCGTTCGTCGAGCCCCCGGAGGAGGGCTCCGCCGCCGGTCAGCACGATGCCCCGGTCCAACACGTCGGCCGCCAGTTCCGGCGGGCAGCGGTCCAGCGTGTTGCGGACCGCGTCGACCACGGCGTTCACCGGCTCCTCGATGGCCTTGCGGACCTCCTCGGAGGTGACGTGGATCGTCTTCGGGAGACCGCTCACCAGGTCTCTGCCCTTGATCTCAGCGATCAGGTCGTCGGGGATGGGGAAGGCAGACCCGACGTGAAGCTTGATGGCCTCCGCCGTTCGCTCGCCGAGCATCACCGAGTACTCCTTCTTCACGTACTGGATGATGGCCTCGTCGAGCTCGTCGCCCCCGACGCGGATGGATGTCGCCGTCACGATGCCGCCGAGCGAGATGACCGCCACCTCGGTCGTGCCTCCGCCGATGTCCACGACCATGTTGCCGGTGGGCTCGTGGATCGGCAGGCCGGCGCCGATCGCCGCCGCCATCGGCTCTTCGATGATGTAGGCGGCGCGCGCGCCGGCGGAGATCGTGGCCTCCTCGACCGCCCGCTGCTCCACCCCGGTGATCCCCGACGGAACACAGACCACGACTCGGGGTTTCGCCAGGAACCGGCGATGGTGAACCTTCTGGATGAAATACCGGAGCATCTTCTCGGTGATGTCGAAGTCGGCGATCACGCCGTCCTTCAGCGGCCGGACGGCGCGGATGTGCGATGGGGTGCGGCCGATCATCCGCTTGGCCTCCGAGCCCACCGCGAGGATGGCCCCGTTGACCGTATTGACCGCCACGACGGACGGCTCGTTCAGCACGATCCCCCGGCCCCGGACGTAGACGAGCGTGTTCGCCGTGCCCAGATCGACCGCCATATCACGACCAAGGAAACCGGTCAGACCGGCATCCTTCGGGGTCGTTTTGGGCGTGACGTTGGACAACCAACCCTGTCGCATCGCAGCCCTTTGTACAGGACTCAGCTGCCGTCTGGCAACTCCGAATGTGGTTCACGACGTGCGGTTTTGGCGTTCTGGGACAACGAATGTCTGAAGCTTCCGTTGACCTGTAACCATCGCTTGGCGACAGGGGTCGGGTACAGGGTAGCCTGTAACGACACCATGAAGGTTGCCGTCCTGTTCCCAGGTCAGGGCTCCCAGTTCGGCGGCATGGCCGATCCCTGGTCGGACCATCCAGCCGGCAAGGAGACCCTCATGCGAGCCTCGGCCATCCTCGGCTGGGACGTGGCCGAGCGCAGCCGCGACCCGGCGTCGCTGGAGCTGACCGAGGTCGTCCAGCTCGCCGTTTTCGCCTGTGACCTGGCCGCGTTCGCCGTCCTCGAAGCCGAAGGCGTGCGCTGCGACGTCGCCGCCGGCCACTCGCTCGGCGAGTACGCGGCCCTGGTGGCCTCCGGCGCCGTGGACCTGGAACCGGGGCTCGCGGCGCTCGCCGCCAGGGCCGAGGCCATGGGCCGGGCATCCCGGAGCAACCCCGGCGCCATGACCGCGCTGATCGGTATGTCCCCGGAGGAGGCCCACGAGGTCTGCGCGATCGCCGGCCGCGGGGACATCCTGGCGGTGGCGAACGAGAACAGCCCCAAGCAGACCGTCCTGTCCGGTTCGGTCACCGCCGTCGAGCGGGCCGAGGATCTCGCCCGCAGCCGGGGATCGAAGGCCGTCCGATTGAACGTGGCCGGGGCCTTCCACTCACCGCTCATGGAGCCGGCGCTCGGCCCCGTTCGGGCGGCGATCTCCCGCGTGGACTTCCGGGCGCCCTCCTTCCCGATCGTGCCGAACGTGAGCGGCCGGCCCACCAAACAGCCGCTGGAACTACGAGACCTCCTGAGCCGCCATCTGATCTCGCCGGTCCGGTGGGACGCCTCGCTCCGGGCCATGGGCGACCTGGGGGCCACGTGGTTCCTCGAGGCCGGGCCGGGCGACGTGTTGTCGAAATTCGCGCGCCGAGCCGTGCCCGGAGCCGAGGTCCGGACCGTGGGATCGCCGGACTCGGCCCGCCAGGTGGCCGAGGAGATCCGCCAGGCCGCGCGCGCCTGAGGCGCCGGGCGACCGGAACGGCGGAAGACGTACGATGAGCCGCCTGATGAGCCGCATGCGACAGCCCGACGTGAACCCGCGGTCCATGGGGGAATCCGTGGGGCTCCCCATGCGGCTGGTGGTGGCTCCGTCGGGTGGCCGCCTCCGGCTCCTGCCCCCCGCACGGTTCCATGGAGGCGAGGAGTGGGTGTCGGCCGGCCAGCCGATCGCCCTGGTGGAGAATGGGCCGGTGATCCACGAGGTGCTGGCGCCGCGGGAGGCGCGCGTCGCCGGCGTGCTGGTCCGGGAAGGCGAACCCGTGGCCCCCGGACAGCCGCTCGTCTGGCTGGACGAGAGCGTCCGGGCCCCCGGGGGCGACGGGAAGGAGTGATGGTCGTGGAGAGACGGCTGGCGGCGATCACGTCGGTGGGTTCGGCCCTCCCCGAGCGCGTGGTGCCCAACTCGTTCTTCGAGGACCTCGTCGACACGTCGGACGGATGGATCCAGGAGCGTACGGGCATCAAGGCCCGGCGGTTCGCCGGCGAGGGCGAGACGACGGCCACGCTCGCCGCCCAGGCGGCGAGCCACGCGCTCGAAGCCGTCGGTGTGTCCCCCGCCGCCGTGGACCTGCTGATCGTCGCCACCTGCACCCCGGACAGGCCGCTTCCCGCCACCGCCGCGTTCGTCCAGCAGCGGATGGGGATGTCGTGCCCGGCCTTCGATCTGAACGCCGCGTGCGCCGGGTTCATCTACGGCCTGTCCGTCGGCTCTTCGTTCGTGATGGCGGGGAACGCCGACCGCGTGCTCGTCGTCGGCGCCGAGGTCCTCTCCCGCGTGATCAACCTGACCGACCGGACCACGTGCGTGCTGTTCGGCGACGGGGCCGGGGCG